>Ga0307488_10002546_pt1 | contig 15383 bp, 15 predicted proteins | sample SB02metaG_FD_202248 | JGI IMG/M metagenome (GOLD analysis project Ga0307488, IMG submission 202248) | Sea-ice brine microbial communities from Beaufort Sea near Barrow, Alaska, United States - SB 0.2 | ecosystem: Environmental > Aquatic > Marine > Coastal | place: USA: Alaska | collected... | reverse complement strand
CCATCCCTGATATGGACGGTGCCTATGCAGCACTTGGGTATCATGGTGGCGGCATTACCATGGCGCCCTACGCAGGCGCGTTGATCGCCGACCTTGCGCTGGGACGTAAACGGCGACCGCACCCGCAACTTATGCAGCAGCCCTTGCGCAGATTTGAACTGGGTGCCCTGCGTCGGGCGTCACTGCCGCCTGCGTTCGCTTGGTACCGCTTCAAAGACAGTTTCTGAACACGCTCTGGCTAAAGAAGGCACAGGTACTATACCCAATCCCAGATCACAAAATGCTGTCGTTAACATTTTCTTCGCCTGATTGTGGCCACGGGACGACGTACAAAAACCTGCTCCACCCCCGATTTACACGAAGGCAATGACATTCATCAGAGCGACAGAATAATCGAATTTAGCTTTCGCGTTCGAGCTTCTTACGCGCCAGTTTGCGGGCACGACGGATCGCTTCGGCCTTGTTACGGGCCTTCTTTTCGGACGGTTTTTCAAAAGCTTGCTTAAGCTTCATCTCACGAAAAACGCCTTCGCGCTGCAGCTTTTTCTTCAAGGCGCGAAGCGCTTGGTCTACATTGTTTTCACGAACACTGACTTGCATGTGGATTCTACCAACTTCTTATGAATATTTCCTGCGTCTTCGCAGGAATCCCGCCCGACTTCAAATGATTTTTGTAAACAGAGGCGGCTGAGCCCCCACTAACCTCAAATAAACCAACGCTGGCGGGATATTCGCCAAAATTTAAGAACCTCAACGGCGGATTTCACATCCTGCTCACAGGTGAAGCCTTCCGCTCGCCCGAAACATGACCTGCGGTGTTCATTCGACTTTGGCCATGCAGACGTGGAGTCCGGCACTTAATGGCAAAAAGGGCCGCCCTTCCCACAAGAAAGCGCGGCCCAACTTTCTATTTTACGACCCTATCCGATGATGCTGTTCAAGGTGTTTGACGGGCGCATCACGGCCTCAGTTTTTGCAGCATCGGTGCGATAGTAACCACCCAAATCTACAGTGGGGCCCTGCACGCTCGCGAGTTCAGAGAGGATGACCGCCTCGCTGTCCGCCAGTGCTTGGGCAATCGGCGCGAAGTGTTTGGCAAGCGCTGCGTCACTCGTCTGAGCCGCCAAAGCGTCGGCCCAATACCGTGCAAACCAATAGTGACTGTTGCGGTTGTCAGGCTCGCCCACTTTGCGCGACGGGGAGTGCCCGTTGTCCAAAATGCCTTGGGTCGCAACGTCGACAGCTTGACCAAGCACACGAGCCTTTTCGTTGCCTTTGGCATCGGCAAGGAACGTCAGACTTTCACCCAACGCGCAGAATTCGCCAAGACTGTCCCAGCGCAGGTGGTTTTCTTCAACAAGCTGTTGGACGTGCTTGGGCGCAGAGCCACCGGCTCCGGTTTCAAACAATCCACCACCGTTCATCAGCTTAACGATAGACAGCATCTTGGCAGAGGTCGCCAGTTCAAGGATCGGGAACAAATCCGTCAGGTAGTCGCGCAGTACATTGCCTGTGATCGCAATCGTGTCTTCACCCTTCGTGATCGTCTCAAATGACACGCGGGTGGCGTCGCGTGGGGCCATAATCTCAAATTTATCCGCCACACCTTTGGCGGCGAGAATTGGTTTGACGTAGGCGATCAGTTCGGCGTCATGGGCACGCGACGCGTCCAGCCAGAAAATGGCGCGGCAGCCTTCAACCTTATGGCGGTCAATGGCAAGATTTACCCAATCTTCAATCGGCGCTTTGCGCGCGGACGCGGATCGCCAGATATCGCCGGCCTCGACTATATGTTCGTGCAGCACAGTGCCATCATCGAGGATCATTTTGACGGTGCCGCCTTCGGCAATCTCGAAGGTTGTCGGGTGTGATCCGTATTCTTCCGCTTTTTGTGCCATCAAACCGACATTTTGAACCGTGCCTGCGGTAGCCGGGTTCAGCTTGCCGTTCTCTTTGAAGAACTTGATCGTTTCGTCGTAAACTGGCGCATAGGAATTATCCGGGATCACGCAATTGCTGTCACCCTCAGCGCCGTCTGGCCCCCAGCCCTTACCGCCCGCACGAATAAGCGCGGGCATTGAAGCGTCTATGATCACATCAGACGACACATGCAGGTTGGTGATGCCCTTGTCTGAATCGACCATATACATCGGTGGGCTCGACGCCATGCAGCTGTCGATCGCAGCAATGATCGCGGCGTCGTCTTTGACGCGAGCCAACAGATCGCCAAGACCGGAGTTCGGGTTCACACCGAGGGCCGCCATCGCATCGCCGTGACTTTCAAAGACCGGTGCGAGGAACACCCGAACCGCATGGCCAAAGATGATCGGGTCAGAGACCTTCATCATCGTCGCCTTCATGTGCAACGAAAATAAGGTGCCATCTGATTTGGTTTTCTCAATCTCAGTCGCGAGGAAGGACTTGAGAGCCGCCACACTCATGAACGTAGCATCAACCACTGTGCCCGCCGGATAGGTAATTCCCTCCTTAAGAACGGTGTCACCCGCGGCCGTCGTCAGAACGATCTTTGCTGTCGCGTCTTTTGTCAGTGTGGCCGACGTTTCGTTCGAGAAAAAATCGCCCCCCGACATCGCCGAAACATGGGTTTTGCTGTCAGCCGTCCAGTCGCCCATCCGGTGCGGGTTTTTTTGTGCATAGCGCTTCACAGCCTTGGCCGCGCGACGATCAGAATTGCCTTCGCGCAAAACCGGGTTCACAGCAGACCCCATGAGGCCATCGTATTTGGCACGCACAGCCTTATCCGCATCAGATTTGGGCGTTTCGGGATAATCCGGCAGTGCAAACCCCTGCGACTGAAGTTCTGTGATCGCGGCAACAAGCTGCGGCACCGAGGCCGAGATATTGGGGAGTTTGATGACGTTCGCATCTGCGGTTTTTACCAATTGGCCCAGTTCGGCCAAATCGTCGGATTGGCGCTGTTCAACGCTCAGGTTTTCCGGAAAGTTCGCAAGAATGCGGCCTGCAAGGCTGATATCTTTCGTCCCAACTGACACGCCCGCCGCGAGAGCGAATTTCTGAATGATCGGAAGAAACGATGCAGACGCGAGTTCCGGCGCTTCGTCAACTTTGGTGTAAATAATATCGCTCATTGGGGGCCCCATGCAATTGGATTTGGCGCACACTAATCCAAGCACCTCGCGGCGTCGATAGTATACCGCTGTATACGGCGCGTACGCCCGCTTTTTCGGCTCCACTTCGCTATAAAGGGTTACGGGCACCTTGGCTTTACGCGCCGAATTCATTGGCCCTGTTGCCCTGCCCGCCGCGCCGACACATGGTGGCTGTGCTTGCAACAGTGTCGGAGGCTGCAATGTCGCGTTGGTCCAAAGAAATAGAACAACTTGATCCGTCCACAGAGTATGAGCGGATCGTATATCTTCTCAGCGCGTACGAGTTCGCATGGGATATCGAAAAGGCGTTGGAATTTGCGTTGTTTCGCACCTATGGCGTCCCTTCGATTTCAGGGCTTTTGTCAAAGACCGGCGCTTTTCGCGATGATACTCAAAAGCGGTATGACGACACAGAATTGCTGCTGAGCGAGATCGCAGAGAACGGGCAGGACAGTGATCGTGGGCAGGCGGCGATGGCCCGCATCAATGACATGCATGGCCGTTACTGCATCTCAAATTCTGACATGCTTTATGTTCTGTCGACGTTTGTAACTGAGCCGAAACACTGGCTGGGCCGGTTTGGCCGCAGACCTCTGACACAACATGAGATCGAGGCCTGCGTCCACTATTACAGCGCGCTTGGTGTCAAAATGGGGATCAGCGAAATCCCACAGAACTTTGATGCTTTTGATGCCTACAAAACCACATATGAGGCGGACCATTTTACCTATGCGCCAACCAATGGCGAAATCGCAGCGGCGACCCGAGATCTTCTTTTGTCATTCTATCTACCGCAGCGGATGGTCCCATTTTGCCGCCCGATCGTCCATGCCCTGTGTGATGCACCGCTGCGCCACGCGATGGGGTTTGCGGACCCTGCCCGCTGGCTCGAACGTTTTGTGATCGCGGCCCTCAAAACACGCGCCAAGATACTTCGGCTACTACCGGCGCGCCGTCGACCACGCTTGGTGTCCGAACGCCGCAGAAAGACCTACTCCGATGGTTATCGCATAAATCGGTTGGGGACTTTCTTGCAGGACCCGCGCAAATGACAATCAAAACATAGTTAGATTTATCAACGCTTCTTGTCCAGATCGCTAGGGCGTTCATTCAAAAAACAAAAGATAAAACATGAGCACGAAACGCCGCGGCGGACGATCCAGACCAACCACAACCAGAACTCCACGGTCAAACAGCTATCGCCAATTGCAGCACCCGTTCACGCCGCAGGCGATATTTTCCTAGTATGAGGATGGGGGCGAGCGGATCCACGAAATGGCTTTGCGTGTGGTGGAATACCTTGGCATCAAAATCCTACTGCTAGAGGCGCGGCAGATATTTGAGGCCGCTGGAGCATTGGTCAATCACGATACGCAAATGGTGCGGATCGGATCCGATCTGGTTGAAGCTGCCTTGGCGTCCACTCCGACCTCCTATCGCCTGCACGGACGCTCAGCCCTTCGTGATCAGATGTTTAAAAACGGTTCGATGCTTTTTGCACCCAGTGGCGGCTGCCCTAATGTGGCTGACCTTGTGCAAGGCCGCAGAGAGGGCTCATTAGTAACCTACGAAGAAACGATCAAGCTGCAGCAGTCGTTTGATGTCATGAATGTCTTTGGGCCATCCGCCGAACCCCAAGAAGTTCAGCCGGCGCTTAGACACTATGAGATGATGCGTATTCAAATGGAATGCGGTGATAAACCAAACTTCGTTTATGCACGCGGGTGCGGACAGGTCGCGCAAAGCTTTGAGATGATCCAGATCAGCAGCGATATGGGCGCGCAGGCCTTTGATGATGACGTATGTTGTTTCACCATCATCAACACAAATTCCCCACGCCAGCTTGATGTGCCAATGGCCGAAGGTATTATCAATTTTGCCCGCGCCAATCAGTTAAGTATCATCACGCCGTTTTGTCTGGCTGGGGCCATTGCACCGATCACGATTTCATGCGCGATGGTGCTGCAGCACGCAGAATTTTTGGCGGCAATCACCCTGGCACAACTCACCCGACCTGGGGCGCCCGTGGCCTACGGAGGGTTTAGTTCCAATGTGGATATGAAGTTTGGCTCGCCTGCCCTTGGCACGCCTGAACATATCAAACTGTCTATTGGCAGCGGGCAATTGGCGCGCCTCATCGGTCTGCCTTGGCGATCCGCAGCAGGTGCTACATCCAACACAAATGACATGCAGGCCACCACGGAAACCAACATGGCACTTTGGGCCCAACTGCAAGCGAATGCGACCCTTACGGTGCATTCGGCCAGCTGGCTGGAGGGAGGATTGACGTTTGGCTACAGAAATTCATCAATGACATTGAAGCACTGCAAACCATCGCGGAGCTCTGATAGAAAACACCTGAAGACCCTGAGATTTTGGGGTGGTCAGCCCTTGCCGAGGTCGAACCGGGCGGGCATTTATTAGCAACACAACATACGATGGATCGCTAAAAGACGGCCTTTTTATGAACCGTTGCTTTCTGACCTCATAAATCACGGCGCATGGAGTGATGACGGCGCCAAATCATCAGCAGAGCGTGCGACAAAAATCTGGCAAAACACCCTGCGTGATTTTAAAGCACCGCACGACAGCGCCACTGTAACGGACCGCCTTGCGACCTATATCGAGCGCGGCAAAGCCAAAGGCGGGGCAGCGCCAACAGACGGATGATCACATTTTTCAAACACCGAACGGCGGCTTTCGTTATTACTGTCTAAACCCATATTATCCCATGAGCGCCTTGCGCACGAGCGCATCTTTGTCTTGGTATTGCGAGACGTCGACGCCACGATCAACGAGTGCCTCGCTCAGGTCACCTTCGCTCAAAGCCTCGATGGCCGCCGTTGTCATTTTCATGAAATTGATCTTACGTTTGATCGCCGGATTGGTCTCGCCAAAGACGCTCCGGCTTTCAAACACGAATTCTTCAGCATATTTCGTCATGAAATGGGTCAGAAATGTATTGATACTTGTTCGAATGCGCGGGTCATCGGTCATATGCGCAGAGGAGGCATCAAGCGTATCGCGCATCAACTGGGACCAACGCTTTGCCCCTTTCTCATTCATCAACTGCATTGCGTTGTGAGTATGATGGAAACTCAACCGAAACTCAGCACCGTGATAATATGGCCCACCACCCATAACATCGATCCACATCGAGGCTTGCGTGTTTATATGATGACCAATGCCCCCAACTCTCACGAAAACTGACCGGAACCAGTCTTCGTCTGCAAAAACCCTCTCATAGAAATCCTGCACAATATTGACGATCGGGTCCTGCCCCAGCACCGAGTAGAGCTGCCAAAACTGAATAGGCGTTGACGCATCACTTGGCGCGGTCAGCGAAACAATATGAGACACCCGATGGGCGTCGGCTGGAAGTACGTTTTTCGCAATGGCCGCTGTGATGTAGTCACGCTGAATTTTTTCGGACATGAATCCATGACGCGTCGGATAGTTGGATCCGTTGGTTTTTGTCATTCGTCCCTCATGTCAAACAAGCTGCCTTCTTATTTTAAACTTTACCTTCATACCAATGGGTTCTGGTCTGTGGGATTTCAAGACGCGTGCTACTCCAGCATGCGATCAAACATGCAACCCGCCAGATATGTCCATGTCTGAACACCGCCGTAAATCCGAGCAGCGCATCACGGATGTTTTCCAGCCCTCAGTCTCACGCAATTTGATCGTCTGTGAAATAGAATGTCCAACCCAACTGGCACCAAACACCGAAAGGCGTCCCTATGTTTGCATCTTCTGCGTGAGCGTCAAAACGATAAATTCCACCGGATGCGTTACGGCCTCCCCGATAGTAACGTTGAGGATACCATTCTGGATGTCTGTCGCGGTCATAATGGTCCCAAGACCCACCGAGACCCAGTATGCGTCCGTCGGTTTGGCCCCGGCCAGTGCCCCTTGTTTCCACATATTCGTGAGGAAATTCTTGAGTATCGCCGTAAGCGTCGCCCATGTGCTGGCGTCATTAGCTTTAAACACAAATGTTTCACAAGCGATCTTGGCAGATTGCTCAATAAGGATCATTGTTCTGCGCACATAAAGGTAGCGCCAATCCAGACTGTTACCGTCAAGGGTGCGCGCGCCCCAACCCAACGCGCCACGATTTTCAAATGTGCGGATCGCATTGATTGCCATGCTTTTCAACGGCGCATTCAAGGACTCTTATTCCTGCGACGTGATATGAATTGTTGGGGACACGACATTTACAATCGACGTGTTAGCAGGTGCTTTCCAAGGGCCGAAGTTATTGTCAGTGCAGCAGATGACACCGGCCATGGCGGTGCTTGGCGGCATGACATTCATCGCCGCAAGCACGTCGCGCATGGTCGCCGCGTAGGCGGGACTTGCTTGCATCATCGCTTGGTGAGGGATCGTTGTACTGTCGCCGATTTTTACAGTCGTGATGCTAGCCGCCAATGCCTTCAATGTTGGGTTGGGATTGTTTGGATCATCGGCCTCACCCGCAACCGTCTTTTGCAATGACGTTTTCAGGTCATCGCTGAGATTTAGAAACATGATCTGCGCGCTCTCAATCAAGTTGGTGTTCATCCACGGATAATAGGCAGCACCGTAGCTTATCCCGTCGGCGCGCACATTATCATGGAAGTTTTTTTCAGGGTTGTCCGCGCCAGACTTGCCTAACTTCTGATCGTCGCCAACCAGATCAAAGATCGCAATCCGGCTTCCCAACGTCTCGCAGTGATTCAGGACCTTTTTGGCGATGGCACCCCATGCGTAAATTGTCATCATGGCAGCGTCCGGTGTCAGCACCATTTTGGGCTCCGGCGTTGCCTCAAGCGGCGCAAGTGCGCCAATGATGACATTCTTGTCCGGCTCGACCTCCATACCTGTTGCGTCGGTGTAAGGGCCGACCGACACGATGTAGCAATTACTACCGCCATTATCGTAGAAAAACTTCATGCCGCGGTGCATCAGGAACGGTGTTGTGCAGGTGTATCGACCCGTTGTATTATCCTGTGTCACCATCAGGTTCGGTGCGCCACCAAAGACCTGTTGGTATTCATCGAATCAGCTGATCTTCCTCGGAACATTCGTCAGATCCGTGGTTCAGTTTTTTTTGTAAACTGCGTGTAGCCGATGAACACTGGGATGGCAGTTGGTACTTCGACAATTGAATTGGGAAACGCGTCTAATTCGGTGACGTAGACGCCAGGTGTTTTATGTTGGACCATCGATCGTTCCCGAAAAAATTAGCTTTGAAGGCTGCGACGTCTTGTCGAACGTCCCTAACCTATGAAGGTTTAAGCCAAGCAGATCGGGAAGCGCGATGCCTATCGTACCCATGCGTCTTGGGCTCCCAAGACTTCGTATCGTGCCCCGATCAATACTTTTGGTAGTCCATTGTTACTGAACAGGCATTTGTTTCAAACATCGAGAGGGTCGATCAAGTCCGGTCCAGACGCGTGGTTGGAATTGACTGCCCTATCTACGCAATGAAATTTTAACGTGTCTTCGCCCGTGGCCTGCATCAGCGTCGCGGCCCCCTTACCGTCTTCGCCGAGCCAAAGCGCCCAGTCATCAGGTTCAAGAATAACGGGGATGCGGTGGTGGATTTTGCCCATGGCGTCATTTGCACCTGTCGTGACGATCGCCACCGTCGCGCCCAACGCGCCTTCTGGGTCCCGCCAGTCCTGCCAGATCGCGCCAAATGCAATCGGGGCCGCATCGCTGCGTTGTATATACCATGGTAATTTTGTGCCGTCATCCAACCGCGTCCATTCGTAAAACCCCGACGCGGGGACGATGCAGCGTCGGGTCCGGCATGCCGCCTTGAACGCTGGCTTTTCGGCAATGGTTTCGGCGCGGGCATTTATCAGCAACGGGCCACCATTCGCCTTTTTGTACCAATGCGGAATGAAGCCCCAGCGCATCGGGCGATAGTGCCGCGCGTCGTCTGTGCAGGTGATCGCCACGACCTGATCTGTTGGGCAAACGTTATAATTGGGCACGTCTGGCAAATCGTTCGCGGGGGCGGCCGCGAACATTTGCGACATTGCGTCATGAAGCAGCGTTATGGCCATGCGTCCGCACATCTATCAATGCCCTATCATTTGCGATAGGCCTTGCCGGCAAGGTCGATCTTGGCGTCCATTAGCGACATATCTTTGAGGATGTCTGCCCGTTTTGTGCGGTCCGTGACGTCTGCCAGCTCACCACGCAAACGTTCAAGTTCGCGCGAAAGCGATACGAACTCCGGCACAGCCCCGTTTTCGCGCATCAGACGGTTCAAGAGAACGTTATCAGGGTCGTTGTCAGGCGGGAGCGGCTTGCCCTGTCCTGCCAGATCGTCAAACGCGCCGTCCTGCTGGGCAGTGCGGATGCAGGCATCGATAATATCTTCAAGCGGATGGGCCATTAGGCCACGATAGCCAAGACGTCGCATAGGCGCAAAGAAAAACCCCGCCACGATTGCGCGCAGCGGGGCTCAGACGTGAGAGGCTGAAGCCCCTTACTTCATGTTGATGCGACCATCCGTGTAGGGCTGATAAGGCGCGTTTTCGGCAATGTATTCCGCCGTAACGTCAGCCAGATCAGGGCCGAAATCATAGGCGTTTTCGGCCGATATGAACATATCAAAACCGTCGCCACCGTTGCGCACGAAGTTGTTGGACACAGCACCATAGGTCGCCGCCATATCGAGAGCTACGCCGCCGATCATCACATCGGAAATGCGGCTGCCCGCCTCCATTGACAGATCAACCGTCATGGTCATGCCCGCGATCTGCAAGAACCGACCGGAGCCGTCTTCATGCTGGGACACGGCGTTTTCCAGAGCGGCCATCAAGGTTTCCCCTGAAATCTGGAACGTGGATAGCGTGTTCTGGAAAGGCAGCACCGTAAGAACTTCGCCCATCGTCACTTCACCCGCGTCGATATCAGCGCGGATACCACCTGAGTTTTGCAGCGCTATATCAATGCCCTGATCAGCAACACGTGCGAGCATTGCATCTGCAATCAGGTTGCCCATGTCACATTCCATCTGACGACAGACAGCGCGATCACCCGTCAGCACGCCAGCGGTTTCAGCCACAACGCGGTTGCGGATTTCGTCCAGTGGCAGCGCCAGTTCGGCGATACGCGCCTTCGCGGTCGCGTCTTCGGCGACGGTGCCGTCGATGATGATCGCTTCGCCGGATGCTTCGGTGATCATACCATCGTCGTCAAACGTAACATTCAATTCACCAAGGAATTTACCGTAAGCATAGGCCTGCACGATGGCAGTGTCGCCGACCATTGTCGGATACAGGCCAGCGGCGTCTTCGTCGTCACCGAGATAGGTGTTGGAGTGACCGCCAACGATAACGTCAACGCCCGTTGTCGCTTCAGCAATCGCTATATCGGCGTTGTAGCCGGAATGGGACAACACGATGATTTTGTTCACGCCTTCGGCGGTCAAACGATCAACTTCGGCCTGCACTGCTGCGACAGGATCGCTGAAGATCACGTTGGGACCGGGGGATGCGAGTTCGTCGGTATTTTCCGGCGTCAGACCGATCAGACCAATACGTTCGCCGCCTTGTTCAATGATCGTAGATTTCTGAATTGCGTCCGACAGCAGCGCCTCACCCGAGATATCGGCGTTCGACATCAGCACAGGGAAGTTCACTGTATCAACGAAGCCACGCAGGATTTCAGGGCCGTCGTCAAACTCATGGTTGCCGACGGTCATGCCGTCATAGCCAAGCTGGTTCATAAATTCGGCCGCCATCGCGCCTTTGTAATATGTATAAAACAATGTGCCTTGGAATTGGTCGCCACCATCCACGAGGATCAAATTGTTGGACCGCGCGCGCGCTTCTGTGACTGCGGTGATCAAACGGGCTGTGCCGCCGAAACATTCACCAGCATCGTTGTCTTCGGCCGAACAGCCTGAATCGTATTTGCTGATCGGCTCAAAACGCGCGTGAAAATCATTGGTGTGCAGAATCGTCAGCGAATAGTCCGCCGTCGCTGCTCCTGCAATCATCGTGATCGCGGCTGACGTTGTAAGAAGTCGTGTAAGCATAATAGCCCCCATTTGGTTGAGTCACATAATTCTGTCCATAGCTTGCGCCCAGTCGGGTTACAGAGTCAAAGACTAGCCGCACTGGTGGCGTAACGTCGCCCTGTTACAGGCCGGTGACGATTGCGAAACACTTGACGTTTGTTCAATGTCGCGCCACTTCGGACAAATGTTGATATATAAAATACTCACCGCCGAGCAGTGGGCCACCTTGGACGCAACCGGCAGTTTCGCCGGCGCGCCGATAGACTTGGCCGACGGCTATGTGCACACCTCAACCGCTGAACAGGCGCAAGAGACCGCTGCCAAACATTTCAAAGGCGTCGAGGGCCTAATCCTCGTCGCACTTGATACCGCAAATTACGGGGCAGACCTGGTCTGGGAGCCGTCACGCGGCGGCCAGGATTTCCCCCATATCTATGCACGTCCACTGTTGCGATCCGAGCTGGTTTGGGCGCGTCCAATGCCGCTGGCTGACGGACGCCATCTGCTTGATCTGACATGACTATGCTTGAAGGCATCGGGTTGCGTGTCTTGCACAGGTTTGACCCCGAACGCGCACATGGATTAGCGCTAAAAGCTTTGAACGCAGGGCTTGGTCCACGATCCGGACCTGTGACGTCTGATCGATTGCGCTGCACGGTTGCGGGATTGGACCTAGCGAACCCTGTGGGGTTAGCGGCTGGATTTGACAAAAACGCCGAGTGCCTTACCGCGTTAGGGCGCACGGCGTTCGGGTTCTTGGAGGTCGGGGCCGCGACACCACTGCCACAGGACGGCAACCCGCGCCCGCGTCTGTATCGGCTGACTGAGGATAATGCAGCGATCAATCGGTTCGGCTTTAACAATCAAGGGATGGTGGCGATTGGCGCACGGCTGGCCGCGCGTCCGGCTGGCAGCATCGTCGGGCTGAACCTTGGAGCGAATAAAACCAGCGATGACCGCGCGGCGGATTTTGCATCTGTGCTGGCCCATTGCGGCGCTTATGTCGATTTCGCAACGGTGAACGTATCATCACCCAACACCGAACGCCTGCGCGATTTGCAAGGCAAGGATGCATTGGCGGCGTTGCTGGGCGGGGTTATAGCTGCAAATTTGGCAGGCATCCCGGTGTTCCTGAAGATTGCGCCAGATTTGAGCGATACAGACTTGGCCGATGTAGCGCAGGTCGCGCGCGAGGCTGGCGTCGCCGCGATCATCGCCACAAACACGACATTGTCACGCGAGGGATTGGCCAGCGCACACAAAGGCGAGGTTGGCGGGTTGTCTGGCCAACCCTTGTTTGAACGATCCACACGGGTGTTGGCAAAATTGTCAAGCCTTACCGATTTGCCGTTGATCGGCGTCGGCGGCGTCGGATCGGCCGCGCAAGCCTATGCAAAAATCCGCGCTGGCGCTTCCGCTGTGCAGCTTTATACGGCGCTTGTTTATAGCGGCATTTCACTTGCGTCAGACATTGCACGTGGCGTCGATGATTTGTTGGCACGAGACGGCTTTGCAAACGTCGCGGACGCGGTCGGATCAGGGCGCGAGGATTGGCTATGATGCCAACCCAGTTGACCATTTGGCACAACCCTCAGTGCGCCAAGTCGCGTGAGACTTTGGCGCTGTTGCAGGCGAGAGGCTTGCAGCCAGCGGTTCGGTTGTATCTGGTTGATGCGCCGAGCGAGGCGGAGATTGTCGCTGTGCGCAACGCCCTTGGCGTCACGGCGGACGCTATGATCCGCAAGGGTGAAAAGGTGTTTGGAATCTGCGAGAGAGGCGGAGCTGATCGACGCGATGTTGGCGCACCCGATCCTGATTGAGCGGCCCATTGTCATGCTGGACGGGCGGGCGGCGATTGGACGGCCTCCCGAGGCGGTTTTGGCGATCTTGTAGCGGCGCTGCCCTCGGCCTTACAGCCTCCCCCGGGATATTTCAGAAGCACCGACGGATTTAAGAGACAGAGCGTTCGAGGGCTGGATATTTCCAAGCCAGTGTTGCGCCGCGTGCCGCGAAACTGATCAGCAGGGCTATCCAAAGACCGTGATTTGCGGCGATCGGCATCAACAAAAGGGCCGTCACAAAATAGATCACCGTGGAAATCACCATCATATTGCGCATGTCGCGGGTGCGGGTTGCACCGATGAAAATACCATCGAGCATGAAGGGTGCAGCCGAGATCAAGGGCGTCAGCGCCATGTAGATCAGGTAATCGCGTGCGGCGATGCGCACATCGGGTGCAGTGGTCATGGCATCAATGATTGCCCCACCGAAGAGGGCGAACGCCAGCGCTAGGATTACACCAGTGCCAAAACACCAAAGCGACACCATAAGCGCTGCACGTCGAAACGCCGCGCGATGGCGTGCGCCCATTGCTTGACCCACAAGCGATTCAGCAGCAAAGGCGAAACCATCCATCGCATAGGCGGTGACGGACAAAAATTGCAGCAGGATATGGTTCGCCGCGAGCCGTGTGTCGCCATACGTCGCGCCAAAGAACAGAAACGACATCAAAATCGCTTGCAACAATAAGGAGCGGATCAGGATGTCGACATTGACCGACGCGAAGCGTTTGAGTTTAACGGGGTCCAGCAGGCGCGCCCACGCGTCAGAACCGCTGTGCCATAGGGCTGCGGCGAACGCTGCGCGGCAGTACCACAGGCCAAGGCCAAAGCCAGAGATTTCTGCGATGACTGTCGCGGCGGCGACGCCCTGCACCCCCCATCCAAAGATAGGAACGAACAACAGATCAAGGCCAATGTTAGTACCGTTCATCGCCAGTTGGATCACCAGAATCTCGCGGGTGCGTTCAGCGGCGACCAGCCAACCTGTTATAGCGAAGGTCGAGATCAGGAACGGCGCAGACCACACACGTATGGACATGTAACTACGTGCGAGGGTGTCGACCTCGCCACTGGCAGGCGACAGCCAGAAGCCCAACGCAAACAGTGGCGATTGCAGTATAACGATGGAGAGGCCGCCAATTGCAGCGATGCCCAGCGCACGGATCAGGATGGCAGTGGATTCGTCGGTATCTCCTGCCCCGATCGCTTGGGCGGCAAAGCCCGTCGTCCCCATACGCAAAAAGCCGAATATCCAGTACAGCGCAGTGAGGATGATCGCGCCGATTCCAACGGCCCCGATGGGGGCTGCAAGCCCCAATTGACCAATAACACCCGTATCAACTAGGCCGAGCAACGGGATGGTAATATTTGCCAATACCACCGGCACTGCGATGTGCAGAATGCGGCGGTGTGTCAGGGGTCGGATCACTGACGCGACGGGGTCAGCCATCTTTTTGCGGCATCAGGAAATGCCCTGTGGCCTGTGCAAACATCCGTGTTCGGTTGTCCTGCCAAGCCTCAACGTGGACCGAAGCGTAGCGGCGGCCGGAGCGGTTGATCGTGGCGCGCGCATAGGCGTCGCGCGGCAATCCCGTGCGGAGGTAATCGACGGTAAAATCAATGGTTTTGGGGAGACGCAAATTACCCACGTCTTCGCCCGCTTCCATACGGTCCCACATCATCGCCCAAGACAATTCGATGATCGCAGTGGTTTCTAGAAAGGCAGACGTGGCGCCACCATGCAGCGCAGGCAACATCGGGTTGCCTATCAGCATGTCTTGATAGGGCATCACGCCGGTCAATTCATCACCGCGCCGATCAAACCGGATGCCCATGAACAGAATGTAGGGCACACCTTGGATCAGGGATTGCAGCGCAGCGTCGCGACGTTGTTTGACGACCTGCACCGGTTCTGGACGCTTCATGTGTTGCCCCCCGTTTTAAAGTCGGCCTTCGCATCGGTGCTGGCAGTCTGGATTGTAAAAGCGCCCGTTGCCGTCGCCACGGGACGGTCGGTGTCAGCGTCCATGGCGGTCGCACGTACAAACGCCACAGATCGGGTGACATGGTAACATTCGGCCAGCGCTGTGATCGTGTCGCCGGGCTTGGCGGGTCGCATGTAGTCAATCCGCAGATCAAGCGTCGCAGTCCCAACCGGCAGGCTTTCATGTACCATCACAGCAGCACCGCCGCAGGTGTCAAGCAACGCGGACACCGCACCACCGTGGATCACACCCGTTTCGGGATCACCCACCAACCGTTCATCATAGGGCATGGTGATCGTGGCATGGCCATTGCCGATCTCTGTTAGAGTCATGCCCAGCGCACTGGCATGGGGCAATGCTGCAATAAACTGGGCGGCGATTTTGGTTTGGCGTGCGTTGG
>Ga0307488_10002545_pt1 | contig 15383 bp, 17 predicted proteins | sample SB02metaG_FD_202248 | JGI IMG/M metagenome (GOLD analysis project Ga0307488, IMG submission 202248) | Sea-ice brine microbial communities from Beaufort Sea near Barrow, Alaska, United States - SB 0.2 | ecosystem: Environmental > Aquatic > Marine > Coastal | place: USA: Alaska | collected... | reverse complement strand
TAGACAGAAATAAAAAAGACGTCTTTCCTTCATCTATATTATGGGTTACCATTCTAGCTGTCATTCTTACGATAGTCAAGGTATCTTCTTTTAACAATGCCGCTGTATTTAAACAAATACTTGCTTGTAACTTTATTCTTATATGTTTAATTATTCTAAAAAAAATAGGTGCTCATGATTCTTGATTCAAAAACAAATAACAAACTATTTCTCATTTGTCCAGATTGTTATATTGAAAATAGGATAAGGTCAAAATTTCAAGGTAATTTATTTTTTATAACAGCGTTGGGTTCGGTTTTAAATTCTATTGATTCTAATTTTATTAAAAGTGTTAAAGAACTTCTTGTGCAAGAAGATATCACTGAAATTTGTATTGTAAATGACACTTCTTGCCGCTTTCTAGAAAGTGTCATCAAGGGTAAAAAAGGGTATAGTACTTCTGCAGAAAAGGAATTAAAATGGCTGCTTTCTAATTATCTATACCGTTTAAATCACTTGGATAACATAAAGGAAACTTCTACTGAACTTGCAAAACACAACCTCATCCATCAAAAAAAACGCTTTATGAAAACTTCCATATTTAAAACCCATTTAGAGTCTAATCCCATAAAATTAACAATGGTTCTATTCGATAGAACAAAAGATGAAGCTACAATTATGTATAGTCTAAACTCATAGCATAAAATGTTCTTTCTTAATAAAATGAAAACAGACAACAACGCAAAACAAGATTTAAGATTTCGCGACATTTGGAAAACAGATCTTCTTTCAGGGTTTGGGGTTTCTCTAATTGCTTTGCCACTTTGTTTGGCCATCGCAACGGTATCTGGTTTTCCGCCAATCTCTGGAATAATTACAGTCATTATAGGTGGTGTATTTGCCTCTCATTTTTCGGGTTCTCACATTACTGTTTCTGGCCCAGCATCAGGTCTAATTGTCATAAACCTGCACATAGTTAGCGTATTAGGGGACGTTGAACAAGCGATTGCAGCCATTGCCCTGGCAGGAGTTCTTATATTCTTATTAGGTTTCTTCAAAGTTGGAAAATTAAGTGATTTTTTTTCGTCATCAGTGGTTAAAGGAATGCTGGCTTGGATCGGGATCATAATAATTATCAAACAACTATTTCCTGCTCTTGGTGTAAACATGAAATCTGCTTCTATATTAGATTCCGTCCTTTCTATTCCCAATATTTTTCCTAATATCAACTTTTCTATAGCCATAATATCGGGCATCAGTTTACTAATTCTTATCATCCACCCCATATTGAAAGTTAAAATAATTAAGATTATTCCGGCACCACTATGGATGCTTTTCACGGCTATTCTTATAGAGAACATGATTAAACTGCCCCCGGAAGCACTGATGAAAATTCTAAATAATTTAATTGAAAGTATTCAGTTTACAAATTTCTCCAAAATAAATTCCTACCTATTTTGGATGGCCATTATTTCCATTGCAGTAATAACTAGCCTAGAATCATTACTTAGCACTTCTTCAATGGATTCATTAGACCCTTTAAAAAGAAAATCAGATTTACATAAGGACCTTTCAGCAATAGGGACAGGATCGAATATGGCCTTTGCAATTGGAGGTTTACCTCTGATTTCTGAAATAGTTAGAAGTTCTGCAAAGATATCTCCTGGAGGAAAAACACAATGGTCCAATTTTCTTCACGCTGGTTTTTTAGTTGTATGTGTTGTATTGGGGAGTTTTTTAATTGCTCAAATTCCAATTGCCGCCTTAGCCGTAATGCTAATAATGGTTGGATTTAAGCTCGCCTCGCCGAAACAGTTTATGAGCATTTATAAAATGGGTTACATCGAATTTATTCCTTTTATAGCTAAAATTATAGGAGTATTGTTAATCGATCCTTTAATTGGAATCGTAATTGGAATACTTGTTGAGTTCATGATACATTCCCTGAAAGGCTTTCCTATTTCTAAGAGATTTGCAGCCAGATATACGATTTCAAAACATGTAGACCATATAAAACTAAATGTTAACGGAGCAATTATATTTTCTAATTATTATATGTCTCTCAAAAAACAAATCCTTTTTCTATCAAATGAAAATAACTTAGTAATCGACTTTACGAAGGTTACGTATCTAAGCAGTTCTGCCTCGACTAAAATCACTAATTTGATGAATAATTTTTCTATAAAAGGCCAAGAAATAAAAATAATTAATACCAATCATTTAATAAAGCATGCTTTTTGTAAAAAAGAAATGGATACCGTTTAACTATTTTTAGACATCCAAAGTGATCACTAGATGCAAGCTATACACCTATGATTGAACGCAACTGAAGATTAACCGCCAGCCTATCACGGCAGAATAAAAAAACAATAAAAAAGAAACATGAAATCAAATAAATTTATTTTCGAAGAGTTTGGATTAAAAAAATACGACTCAAAAGAATTGATTATGGGAGTGATTAATCATCAAATTAATCATTGCAAATTAGAATATTTATCTCAATGGGAAAGAAGTCATTCTACAACAAGCACATCAAAAAATCAAAAAATAGAGGTTCTTGAAGCTAAAAAGCGAGCTCTTGAGGTATTCTTTGATGCATGTAATTCTGATCATTCGCCTATAAACTTTAATGTTTCCATTGAACTAAAAGAAATGAATACAAATACGGAGCATTCTTAACGGCTGTTTTAACAAAATAACTTCTAAGCAATCATTCGTTACATCCAATTATCTTTATTGCCAAACAACTAAAAGTCAATGAATCAACGTATTTTAATTAAAAATTCTACGATTGTAAACGAAGGAAAATCTTTTGTTGCAGACCTATTAATATCGGACGGAATTATTCAACAAATTGGCACTATCGAGGTTCAACCAAATGACAAAGTAATTAATGGAACCGGCAAGCATCTATTTCCAGGAATTATTGATGGACAAGTCCATTTTAGAGACCCAGGGCTTACACACAAAGGCGATTTGTATACCGAAAGTAAAGCCGCAATCGCTGGAGGTGTGACTTCCTTCATTGACATGCCCAATACTGTTCCGAATGTTTTAACTGTTGAACGTCTAAACGAAAAACATGAGCTTGCTTCCAAAAAATCTTTGGCAAACTATTCGTTCTTCCTTGGTGTAAACGGAGACAATCTTGATGAGGTCTTAAAAACAGACACCAGTAAATTCATTGGTATATCAGATGATGGCCTCTATTTCACCAAAAAAGGAAATCTACTCGCAGATAATCCAGACACGATGGAGAAATTATTTGCGAACTGCAAATCCATTATTGCGATTCATTCGGAAAAAGAGGAAATCATAAAGGTGAACGAACAGGCTTTCAGAGAAAAATATGGCGCCGATATCCCCGCAAAGTTTCATCCCATAATTCGAAGTACGAAAGCCTGTTTTGAAGCAACCAAACGAGCTATTGATTTAGCAAAAAAACACAATGCCAGACTACATATTTTACATTTAACAACTGAAGCGGAAACGCAGCTCTTTCAGAATAATATCCCTTTGAAAGAGAAAAAAATAACTACGGAAGTTTCGGTGCATCATTTATGGTTTTCAGACCAAGATTACGAACGACTAGGAATGCTAATTAAATGGAATCCAGCGATTAAAACAATGCAGGATAAACAAGGCTTATTAAAAGCGCTGCTAGATGATAGAATAGATCTTATAACCACCGACCATGCACCACACATTTTAGAGGAAAAGCAAAAACCCTATTTTGAATCGATGTCTGGAGCGCCAATGATACAGCACACACTTAACTGTATGTTAGAGCTCTATAAACAAGGGCAGATTTCATTAGAAAAAATAATTGAGAAAATGTGTCATAATCCCGCAATTCTGTATCGTATGAAAAATAGAGGATTTATCCGAGAAGGATATTATGCAGATGTAACTTTGGTAGACTTGAATAGCAAATGGACAGTAACTAAAGACACCCTTTTATACAAATGTGGTTGGTCACCTTTAGAAGGAACAACATTTCAAACCAAAATTAAACAGACCTTTGTCAATGGAAATTTAGTCTATGACCAAGGTGTCTTTCACGAAACTAAATATGGAATGTGTATTGAGGTTAACAATAAATAGCTTCGAATATGACTATTATTTCGAATGACATCAATAAGGCCATTGAACTCTTAAATAATGACGATATCATAGCAATCCCAACGGAAACCGTTTATGGGTTGGCAGGGAATATATACAGCGACAAGGCTATACGTAAAATATTTCATGTAAAACAAAGGCCTTTGTTCAACCCTTTAATAGTACACCTTCACTCCATTGAACAACTAAAAGAAGTAGTAAGCGATTTTCCAAGTAAAGCACAACTACTAGCAAAAACCTTTTGGCCTGGTCCTTTAACCTTGCTGCTGAAAAAGAATCCGAACATCCCACCGATAATCACAGCGGGTAAAGACACCGTGGCCGTAAGAATCCCTAATCACCCGATCACTTTAAGTTTATTAAAAAAATTATCCTTTCCACTCGCTGCACCGAGTGCGAATCCATATAATCGAATTAGTCCAACCAATGCGCTGCATGTGGAAAGCTATTTTAAGAATTCCATACAGCTGGTGCTTGAAGGGGGAACGTGTAAAAACGGATTAGAGTCTACCATCATTGGATTTGAAACCAATGAACCTGTACTCTATAGACTAGGCGCCATCACACTTGAAGAAATTGAAAAGGTGGTAGGAAAAATTACCGTCAAAAATAAAAAAGAAAAAGTCCCCGATGCTCCAGGAATGCTAGCAAAACACTATGCACCTCAAACAAAGACTTATCTTGTAAATGATGTAGAAAATTTCTTAAAGAATACGAATAAAAAAATTGGGGTCATAAAATTCTCTGGAGAGATCAATTCGTCGAATATAGAACACGTGGAGATCTTGTCAAAGTCTGGTGATTTAAAAGAAGCCGCATCGAAGTTATACACTGCTCTTCACAAGCTAGACAATTTAAAGTTAGATATGATCGTAGCACAAAGATTTCCAGATATCGGATTGGGCAGATCAATTAATGATCGATTAGAAAGAGCCACAAAATAAGTACTCAAAACCATATGAGCCACCCTTTATTTAAAAATAGAAACTTAATCATTGCTACAAAACACGAAAAGGAAAAAGTAATTGCCCCTATATTAAAAAAAAGTCTTGGAGTGAAGTGCTTTACAAATGAAAATTTTGACACCGATGCCTTGGGTACTTTTTCGGGGAAAGTTGAAAGAAAGCTCGACCCAATTGCAGCGGCTAGAAACAAATGTCTTTTAGCTATGAAAGCAAGCAACTGCGATGTAGGAGTAGCAAGTGAAGGCTCCTTTGGTGCACACCCCTCCATTTTTTTTGCAAGCGCAGATGATGAGTTTTTAATTTTCATTGACCAAAAAAACAATTTAGAAATCATCGTCAGAGAACTCAGTATGGAAACCAATTTTGGAGGCGCCAAAGTTAAGAATGAGAAAGCTCTTTTAAATTTTGCCGCATCTATTAAATTCCCATCTCACGGACTCATCCTGCGCCAATCAAAATTCGAGAATAATAATCTTATTAAAGGAATTACAAACCTCAAAGATCTTAAAAATACTTTTTATTTTCTCTATAAAAAATTCAATCAGGTGTATGCGGAATCAGACATGAGAGCGATGTATAACCCTAGCCGAATGAACGTAATTAAAAATGCAACCATCAAATTGATTGGAAAAATAAATTCCTGCTGCCCTAAATGCAATACTCCCGGTTTTGGAATTACAGATGTTAGAAGGGAGTTAAAATGTAGCACCTGCAGTTTGCCCACCCAATCAACGCTTAGCTACCTGTATTTTACAGATAGAGAGGCCATACACTTCTCGCAGATTTAAACGCTATTCATTCTAACTGAAATAGAGAAGTTCTTAAAAGGACTTTTATTAATCGCCTAAAAAGCACTATATTTAATTTATTAAACACATCGCGTTAACAATAAGATTTGGAACATTTAATTAATTATTTAAAAGAAGTAATCCCTGTAAGCCCCCAGGCCGAAAACTTCATTACTCTAATTTCAAAGAAAATAAATTGTGTAAAAGGAGAGATTCTCTTGCGAGAAGGACAATCTGTAAATAAAATGTATTTTGTGATAGATGGATGTCTCAGGTCATATTGCACAGATAAAAATGGAAAAGAACATACCTTACAATTTGCCATAAAAAATTGGTGGATTAGTGATTATTCGGCAATTACTACAAAAAGGCCTTCACAATTAAATATTGAATGCCTTAAAGATGGCCAATTAATTGAAATTAACGCACAAGACATGGAGAAACTAAGAACAATCTATCCTGAATTTGCCGATGTTCAGCGTAAAAATACAGAGGCACATTTGGTTAGTCTACAAGAAAGAATATTAAGCCAACTTCAATTATCGGGCACAGAACGGTACAATATATTTTTAAAAAAACACCCAGATATGGAGCAATCGATACGAAATTATCACATAGCTTCCTATTTAGGCATTACACAAGAAAGCTTAAGTCGCATTAGAGCAGAAAAAGCACGCAAATAGCTTTCTTATCATACATCAATTTTTAGCCGAAAGCCCTACCCGACCTTTGTTTATAATTATAACCTTTAAAAAAATAAAAATGAAAGCATTACAAATTAAAAACTATGGTGAAATAAAAGACAGCTTAGTATTCAATGACATTGAAAAACCAAAAATCCAAGCCCATGATGTACTTATTGAAACGAAAGCAGCAGCGATTAATCCCATAGATAAAGCTATTATCTTGGGAAACTTAAAACATCTTATTTCAATGTCATTTCCAGGCACTGTAGCTTATGACATTAGTGGTATTGTTGTAGAAAAAGGGGATCAGGTAACCAATTTTGAAATTGGAGATTTAGTTTATTCCAGAGTACCACAAGAGCAAATGGGTACTATAACCGAATATGTTGCGGTAAATTCCTTCGCGGTATCTAAAAAACCTGGAAATATAACTTTTGAAGAAGCAGCTAGTCTACCTTTAGCAGGGTTAACAGCATTGCAATCGCTAGAACATGCCGGTTTAAAAGAAAATGATAGCGTACTTATACACGCTGGTTCTGGTGGCGTTGGAAGTTTCGCTATTCAGTATGCTAAATCAAAAGGCGCCTATGTCTACACCACAACAAGCACAGAAAATGTAAATTGGGTAAAAAAACTTGGAGCCGACAGCGTAATTGATTATCAAACGCAAGACTATAAAGCAATTGTAAAAAACGTAGATCTCGTTTTTGATACACTTGGAAACAATTACACGCTGGAGGCTTTTCAGGTGATTAAAAAAGGGGGTAAAGTTGTTAGCCTTCTTGGCCCTTTAGATGAAGAAACAGCCAAAATGATGGGAATGGTCGACTATGAATTGCCCGAAGTATTATCTAATTTATTACGTGAAAAAGAAGCGTCTTACAAAATGATTTTTATGCATCCAAGTGGAGAACAGTTAAGTATCATTAAATCACTAGTTGAGGAGGGGAAAATTAAACCAGTTATAGACAAAGTCTATCCATTCTCTAAAAGTTTGGATGCTTTTCTTCATTTAGCAACTGGTAGAGCGAAGGGTAAAATAGTAATAACTTTCAACTAAAATACGTCACAACAACAACAACAACAACAACAACAACAACAACAACAAGAATTAAGAACATCTTGTGAAGCTTCCATAACACTTTTTTGATAACCTAAAGTGATAATAATATGGAAGCTACATGCGGTGTAATACCCGATAAAGTCTTACCGGAGAAGTTGTTAATTAAACGACCAAAAAACTAAAACGTGATAGGATTATTCGTTTTATTTTAGCACTAAAAGGAAAAAAAATAACAAATTAGCATTCCACAAATTAACTATCATGTACTCAGATAGTAGCCAGTTAATTGATGTTAAAAAACTTATAGAAGCAACTCTAATTAAGCCTGTAATTGATAAGATTCAGGTTCATAGAATGAATAGAAGCACAGCTTCACCAAAAATTTGGTCGTGCAAAAGGAAAGAACTACTTTAAGTAATAATTATAAAAGATAAAACAAGAAATGGAAATAAAGAATTCAAGTATTTTAATTACTGGAGGAAGTTCAGGAATTGGTAAAGAAACAGCAAAACAATTTATTCAATTGGGAGCTAAGGTTCTTATAACAGGGCGAAATGAAATAAAATTAAATAGAGTTGCTACCGAAATTGGAGCGATTCCTTTATTATTCGACGTCAGCGATTTAAATACAATTAATGGGATGGCCGAAAAAGCTATCTCGCTTTTGGGTGGCAAAATAGATGTTTTAGTAAATAATGCAGGAATAGGGGTTTTTCCGAAATTGGGTGAAATAAGCATCGAAGATTTACAAAGCGTTTATACCACCAATGTGTTTGGACTTGCTTTGCTTACGCAAGAAATTGTTAAAACATTTAAGCAGCAAAATTATGGCAACATTATAAATATAGGTTCTAGTGCGAGTCTAAAGGGATTTGCAGGAGGAAGTATTTATGCTGCTTCAAAATTTGCCTTAAGAGGAATGACCCAATCTTGGCAAGCTGAATTACGAAAATTCAACATCCGTGTTTCTTTAATAAATCCAAGCGAAGTAGCTACTGCTTTTGCCAATCCCACAAGAGAGGAACGAGAAGAAATGCCAAACAAATTAGGCCCTGAAGAGATCGCCCATTCCATTGTTTCTGTAGTACAAATGAGGGATAAAGGGTTTGTACAAGAACTAAATATTTGGGCAACCAACCCCTTTTAAGAAATAAGCACTTTACAAGAACTAAGCGTTGATTTGTAAAGTTAACGCTATGTTCTTTATTTACAGACACATAGACCGAAGTAAGAAGGAAACTTTTTTTAAAAGAGACGTATTAAAAAATATCAACTACTTTTGAAACAGAAATATCGCACAGGTAAAGTTTAAATTACACGCGTATTTTCTAAAACACAAAAAGCAAATTTTAAACAAATTAACAGCAGAAAATGAATTTTTCAAAGCATTTTAAAATTGCATTAACAATCACAACCCTTTTCGTTTTTAGCAACATACTATTTAGCCAAAACAGAACACCAAAAGAAAGAATTTTGGAACCCGACCATACCATTGGATCAACTATAATGGATAAAGAGTATCAATTATATATTTCATTCCCAAAAAGCTATAGTACTAAGGACAGCATTTCCTATCCCGTATTATATGTTCTAGATGGCCGTATATCTTACCATTCTTTTAAATCGGTTCATAAACTTATGAGTCTTGCAGGAGAACTTGAAGAAGTAATTATAGTAGGTATTGGTGCAGGGCTAGATCTCCCATCGTGGCTTATTAATAGAACCAACGATTATACAACCTCTAGAGACACACTAGTTGAAAGAAACAGAGAAAAAACCTGGGGTCTTGCTAAAGGATCATTAACAACTGGGGGCGCAGCTCAATTTCTGGAATCCATCAAAACAGAGATCATTCCATTTATAGATAAAAATTATAAGACCAATACAGACCGAGGAATTACCGGATGGGCATTCGGCGGATTATTTACTACCTATTGTTTTATAAATTCAGATGGTTATTTTACTCGATTTGGCATCACTAGTTCCACACTTTGGTGGAATAACAACGAAATATTAAATGAAGCCGTTTTAAAATTTACAGAAAATAAAACTTGGGAGATCCCACCAACGAAAGTATTTATGTCTGTTGGAACCATAGATAAAGCCTCTATGCTTCCTGGAATGTTAAAGTTTTGCACACACCTTGAAAACAACGCATATAAAAACATAGACTTAAACTATCAAGTTTTTGATAACGAAACTCATATTTCAGTATTGCCCGCAAGCTTAAGTAGAACAGTGTCTGTTTTATACGGCAAAAAATAAAGGAATCCCTATCGCCTAAAAAGAGAACAACCAATAAGAAAACAGTTACGCTTCCATTAGCCGAACGCGAACCAACCTATTCATTCATTTAATGCTTTTGAATACGATGGAATTTGTCTCTTTGGGCTATCGGTTAAAAGACAGAATCTAAAATGAGCTCTTATAAACGTCACTCCATTATAGCCAATTGCTCTTTGTTGCCCAATAGACGTTTAGAGTAATCGAATGATAAATAAGATCTTGCAATAAAAGCATTTTACATGAATTGTTGTGTTTAATTAAGTTTTGGGCATTCTTTTATTTTATTTGTCACACACCTATCTATTTTACATCTAAGATTAAAACACCTATTATGAATAATCCATTATCAACAAAGTACTCGGAGAAAGAAAATATTGCTTTAATAGACAAGGTACTCAAGGGAAATTCAAAAGCGCTTGACAAATTGGTAGGCATTCACCAATCGTTCATATACAATGTTGCTTGGAAAATGACCCATAGCAATGAAGACGCCTTAGACTTAACTCAAGAAGTTCTTATCAAAGTAATCACAAAGCTCTCTACATTTAAAAGAGAAAGCGCCTTTAGAACTTGGTTGTATCGAATTGTGTTTAATGAGTTTTTACAAACAAAGAGAAAAGAAAAAGAAAAAATATTCTCAAGTTTTGAAGTTCATGACCAGCAACTAAACGCAGTTCCAGACCCCGAATTAACTCCCGAAGAAGAACTAGAATTAACCGATTATACCAAAGAAGTTAAATTTAGATGTACCTCGGCAATGTTAATTTGCCTAGATAGAGAACAAAGACTTATTTATTTATTGGGAGAATCTTTCGGTATTAACCATACTATGGGCGCTGAAATATTTGGAATCAGCAAAGAAAACTTTCGGGTTAAATTATCACGAGCTAGAAAAGAATTGCATAATTATATGGAGTATCGATGCGGATTGATTAACAAATCGAACCCATGTAGATGCTCTAAAAAAGCCAAAAGTGCTTTAAAAATGGGCGTATTAGATGAAAACAATTTAATTCTAAAACCAGCGTACACAAAAAAAATAGGCGACTTTGTGCAAGAAAATCAAGAGGAGATGCGAGAGGTAATAGATCAAAAATATGTTGAAATTTTTAGAGATCACCCAAGTAAATCTAGCTTTGATGCAGAAACAGTAATGAACAAAATCATCAAAGATCAAACGATAAAAAATCTATTTAATATTTAAGCTGCCATCCTATTATACACCCAAAAGAATCACTCATTTCGTTTTTTTTGACCGTTTTTGTAACACCTTCCTTTTTTTTGTATCAAAGCAATAGACGACAATGTGAATCATTGTCCTTTTAAACAACAAAACATGAAAGTTAAAAACGAAGTAACCATTGAAAAGAACGTTACAGACGTTTGGCAAGTACTAGGAAATGAATTTGATCAAATCCATGTCTGGGCAAGTTTTTTTAAAGACTCGAAACCAGCAGGTGAAAAGAAATTTCACCCCATTAATTTTTCAGCTAGAGACACCGTAGTCGATGGTAAAGAAAGCACTCATTCGTTAGATGTCTTTAATGCTGAAGATCACCTATTTTCCTATACCGTTACAGCAGGAGCTCCTCCATTTACAGATAAAGCACAAGCGCAATGGGTATTGGAAAGCAAAAATAACGAAAGATGCACGGTTTCTATTACTGTTCATATGGAATTAAAAGAGATAATTCCTAAGGAAAAAGCATTAGAAATTAAAGGCTGGTTAAGTAAGTCTGGTGATGGCATGCTTGAAGAACTTAAACATTATTTAGAAACAGGAAAAGTACACCCTCGAAAAACAAACTAAAATACATCTTATGGTAAAGTTTACAAAAACAATAAAAATAAATGCAAGTGAAGAGAAGGTTTGGGCAGTATTTGCCCATGGTTTTAATGAGGCTCATCTGTGGATGGCTTCTGTACCTTATTCCTATGCGAAGTCAAATGGAGCATCGTTTAACGGTTCTCATTCAGATGGACGCGTATGCGAATTAAATCCAAATCAAAAAGGAATAAAAGCTTCAGAAAAATTCTTAGCCTACAATGATGAAAATAAAACGGCTACCGTTCAAATTGATTTTGTGAATACACCTTTCTTTTTTCCTGTAGAATTTAACACGTTGGAATTTTCATTACTAGAAACAGGTGCAAATGAATCTGTAATGACATGGAAATTTAGATCAAATATAAAACCCATAGGGCTTCTCCTTTGGCCTCTCCTAAGAATCGGATTTGGAAAGTTTACAAAAAATATTATGGAAGAGTTACAATTTTATGTGGAAAATGAGACTCCCCACCCTAGAAAAATAAAGGCGCTAAAAAAACAAGAAAAAATCTAATAGAACCCTTAAAGGGACCCCAAATTAAACTAATTTTAGCAGCATGTCTATTCTTAAAATACCAGCAGCGCCCAATGCCATTCAAAAGGGATCTCCTTTGAAAATGATATTAGATAAAGCTGCCGTAAATCAACTTGGCAAAAACCTACAAGCTGTGGATGCCGCATTCGAAAAGGAAGCGTTTGTGAAAAACACCCTAAAAGAAATCAATCAATTAAGCATAACGCAAAGAAGTAAGCACATTGCACAATCGCTTAAAATCTATTTGCCCAATAATTATTCGGAAGCCATTGAAATTATTCTAAAATCACTAAGCCCGCCTTTAAATAAAACTGAAGGCAATGGACTTGCACCACTTTTTTATATGCCACATTGCAGTTACATTGCTGAATATGGTGTAGACCCAATCTTTAACAAGGGCATGGATCCTTTTAACGCTTCGATGCATGCGCAATATGAATTAACAAAAAGGTTTACGTGTGAATTTTCAATACGTTCATTTATCGCAAATGATGAAGCCAGAACCATGCGTACTTTACACCAATGGATGAAAGATGCGAACCCTCATGTTCGCAGGCTTTGTTCAGAAGGAACTCGACCTAGATTACCTTGGTCCACAAAAATAGATTCATTTGTGAAAGACCCTAGGCCATCTCTATCTATTTTAGACGCATTAAAAAACGACCCCGATTTGTATGTTAGAAGAAGTGTTGCTAATCACATAGGTGATATTGCTAAAGACCATATAGAGCTAGCTTTAGAACTTTGTGAAAAGTGGCTAATAGGCGCTTCAAAGGAGCTAAAATGGTTAATTCGTCACGCTTTAAGGAACCCTGCAAAAAAAGGAAATTTAAAAGCTTTAGAATTAAGAAAGAATGCCCTATAAATTGTACGTCCTTAATTTACACCCCCGAATAAGATAACACCAACATCTCCAAAAAAAATGGGAATCCATAATTCTAAATAGTTCGATATAAAAACACCCTATCGCTGAGTTTATTGCAAAATAGTTTCCACTTGTTGCGCTTGCTTCTTGAGCTCGTTATTGGTTCTTTCATCCTTAAACCGAATGACAAGATTTCGGGAACATACACGTTATTTATGCATCTTGCTTGAGAAAGAACTTCCACCCTTATCCTTTCCGTAAGTAAGCTGTGACCTCACAGACAATGAAACGAAAATATAGAATTCGCATAAAAAAAGTTTTTTTTCATAATTTATTGATGATAACTTCTATATATTAGCCAAAAAATTATATTTTTCACTGCAAAAGTCTTACTAACCTACTTTTTTCTTATCGTTTCTTATAAACAGTAATAGCTAGCAAAAGATCTATCCAAAAAGCCTTAAAATTAATTCCTCCATGAAAGCAACATCCCACAAAACAGAACGCATTTATGCCTTAGATTCCTTACGTGCTATACTTATGTTAATAGGAATAATCTTTCATACAACGCTAACCTACCGCGTAAATTTTGTCGGTGGATGGAGCTTACACGATCCTATGGGTGATCATATACTTAATGATTATATCACAGATTTCGTCCATTCTTTCAGAATGCAACATTTTTATTTAATCGCAGGCTTCTTCGGTGCCATGCTATTTTACGACAGGGGCGCTTTACAGATTATTAAAAATAGATTTTCAAGAATTGTATTGCCTTTTGTTCTTTTTCTTTTAATTCTTTATCCTTTATGTAATTTGGCAAGGGAATATTCCGAACTAATATTTAGTGGAAGTGATAGCGCGTTAGAAGCTACCCTGGCTGAATTTTCTTTTCCAGATAGTTTGATTCCTGAAACAACAAAACACTTGTGGTTTTTATACTATTTGATTCTATTCACAGCCTCTTCAATATGTTTAGGGGTCGTATTTAAAAAACTCCCTTCTTTTTCAAATCGAATTTCGAAAGCCTTTAACTGGGTAATGCAACAAACCAAGTTTCGGATATTAATTTTAAGTGGAATAACATTTCTAATTTATTCTCTAATAGACCCTGAGGCAATAGAAGATTCGTTTTATTACTTGATACCAGACCTAAGTGTTTTTACCTTTTATTTCTTTTTCTATTTAGCTGGATGGGTACTATTTAAATCAAAACACCTATTAAAGACCATGATGCGTTCTGATTGGATTTGTGCTATTATAGGGCTTATTTTATTTTCCGTTCACTTTTATATGGAAGAATCAATTAATGAAATACTCTCTTTAAAACTAATTATTAAAGCGCTAACATCCTGGTTATTTATTTTCGGTGTTACGGGTTTATTTCTTCGATATGGAAGTAATTACTCGAAAAGAATGAGGTATATTTCAGATTCGTCTTATTGGGTCTATTTGCTTCATTTACCCCTAACACTTGTAATACCCGGGCTAATTGCAGATTGGCCATTACCCGCAAACTTAAAATTATTGATTGTAGTAACCATTACGTCTATTATTTGTTTCGGTACTTATCATTATCTAGTTAGAGGGACATTTATAGGTAAATTTTTAAATGGAAGAAAATACCCAACAAAATCATCTGATCGTAAGGAGCCAGAGGTGTCATCTAAGTTAAAGCCTGTCTTAAATAACGAATTATAAGTTAAAACTTCTCTAACAAATTTTTGAGATGGTAGCAGCGAGTTCCATAAAAGCTGTACCTGAATGCCTCAGGGGTGTTTAACCAATAAAACACCCCCGTGAAACTGCAAATAAAGATAAATCTTTAAAGAGAAGGAAAGCATATTCCTTTATAAGAAATGACGAAAGCCAAATTTTTATTAATTGCTCATGAAAAAGATCCTATAGAAAAACCAGTGAGTTTATTACAATTACAAAAAAATTGAAGACTCGTTGTTTAAAGGAAATGATGCAAACAATATCACATTACCAAATCTCACAAGCGGCACTTATATTGTTCAGCTAGTTACTCAAAAAAGGAATCTTGAACAAAAAAATCACCATCCAAGAATAAAAACTTCTAAGAATCATGAAAAAGAAAACAAAAGATATAGCGCCTGAAATCTCACGGAAAGATGCCTTAAAAAGAATGGGGAATTACGGTAAATACGCCGCTTTAACGGCTATTGGAACCTATATGATGTTAAGCCCACAAAGAGCTTAAGCTTCCTCAGGACTAAGTAACCCAGGTGCCGAATTTTAAGAC
>Ga0307488_10002541_pt1 | contig 15399 bp, 15 predicted proteins | sample SB02metaG_FD_202248 | JGI IMG/M metagenome (GOLD analysis project Ga0307488, IMG submission 202248) | Sea-ice brine microbial communities from Beaufort Sea near Barrow, Alaska, United States - SB 0.2 | ecosystem: Environmental > Aquatic > Marine > Coastal | place: USA: Alaska | collected... | reverse complement strand
CAGAGCCAGTAGCAGCACTTTACGAGCAAAAGCGCGTTCATCACATTAATGTTTTCTCTCAATTAGAGGAACAAATGTGTACTTATACTGGACAAGTTAAACCAAGTCCAGATAGGCTAGACGCATTAGTCTGGGGCTTATCAGAATTAAGCAAGTCACAAGGCGATGTAAACTGGAGAATTAGCTAATGGCAATATTTGACGGACTAAGACGGCGGTTTGATCGCAACAAAAGAAGCACAAAGCAAGAAGCTGGCAACATGATCGGCTACTTTGGCGTGGGTTCTGGAGAGAGCAAGCAGTACAACTATGCAGACTTAGCTAGCGAGGGCTATCTAAAGAACGCTATAGTTTATAGGTGTGTCAATGAAATCAGCAAGGGCGCTGGCTCAGTGCGCTACATGATTAAAAATGGCGATACAGTGCTGGATAACCACCCGTTACAAGATTTATTAGACCGTCCTAACCCATTACAAAGTAATTCAGAATTCTTTAACTCTCTATTCGGCTATCTTTTATTAAGCGGTAATGCTTATGTGTTGAAAGTTGGCGGTGGTGCGCAGCCTAGAGAGCTGCACTTGTTAAGGCCGGATCGCATTGTAATCAAAGGCGGCAACAAACCGATACCAGAGCGCTATGAGTATATGCTCAATGGCAGAGTAGCTGAGACTTACTTAGTAGACCAAGAGACAGGCTTTAGTGAACTCAAACATATTAAACTATGGAACCCATTAGATGATTATTACGGTTGCAGTCCATTATCGGCAGCAGCGGTAGATGTAGACCAGCATAATCTAGCCAGCAAGCACAACATTAACTTATTACAAAACGGCGCAAGACCATCAGGTGCGGTTATATTTAAACCTAAAGATGATGCAGGGTTCGCAGTTAACCTAACTGAATCGCAAAGACAGCAACTACTTACTGATCTAAACAATAGGTTTGCTGGAAGCGGTAACGCTGGGCGGCCAATGTTGCTAGAGGGTGATTTTGATTGGCGCGAAATGGGCTTATCACCTAAAGACATGGATTTTATTAACCTTAAACATATGGCGGCTACAGATATAGCGTTATGCTTTGGTGTACCTAGCCAGCTTGTAGGCGTGCCAGACAGCCAAACCTATAGCAATATAGCGGAAGCACGGCTAGCGCTGTATGAGGAAACAATTATACCGCATTTAAGGTTGATAGAGAGCGATCTAAACGAATGGTTAGTTCCAATGTATAACGAGAACTTAATGTTTTGTTATGACACAGAGGCAATACCAGCGTTATCCGAGCGCAAGCGTAAGACCTACGAAAATGTAACTTCAGCAGTAACGGCGGGGATAATGACAAGGAATGAAGCGCGAGAGGTGCTAGGGTTAAATGCAATTAGCGGTGGTGATGACATATACATAGGGGCTAATCTCTTTGCTTTAGGCTCTGAAGCGCCACCAGAAGTAGACGATCCTATTGATGATGAAGAATTAGATGCCTATATAGATCAAGATGAAGATGAAAAAGCAGTATCTGATATAGACTTTAAACCAACTTCAAGCATGGCAGAAGAAGCCCAGCGAGGGTTAGACTGGCGAAAAAAGTTTAATCGCGGCGGCACAGCAGTTGGTGTCGCACGCGCAAATCAGCTAACAAACAGAGAAAACTTAAGTCCAAGCACAGTTAAGCGTATGTACTCTTTCTTTAGTAGGCATGAGGTAGACAAGCAAGGGCAAGGCTACAAGCCAAGCCAAGAGGGTTACCCAAGTGCAGGGCGTATAGCGTGGGCTTTATGGGGCGGCGATGCTGGTTTTTCATGGGCTACAAAGAAGCGCAACCAGATAGAGGCTGAACTAGGAAAAGATTAGTTGTGCTTCAACTACAACAAAAAAGATTACGCAACTTTAGACTCGGCAGAATAAATGCACGAACTGAAGCAAGGCGGCAATCGCGCATCAGGAAATCTTTAGAAAAGTCTGGCTATACCCGAATAAATAGCTTGTTTCTTAAGTTTATAAGAACGGAAGCACGCAATTACGAGATAGAAGGCGCGTTTTACAACGAGATCGCAAGCAATAAACTATTTGACGAGTTGTTATTAGTCGCTAGAGCGCACTATAAACGTGTATTTACCACTATCTATAGCGCCAACGAAGATAAATACGAAGACAACTTTAAATCAGTAAACGCTGCTGTATTTGGTCGCAACTCTGATATAGAAGACTTGATAACGTATTTCAATGACAGCAGGTGGATTAACTTAGCCAACGCATCAGGACGCATGACTGATGTTGTTAATGACGTAATTATAAAGTCTAGATCTGATGGGTTAAGCCTTTCCCAGATAAGCAAAGAAATTAACCGTAGAGCGCCAGCCATAGGTCGTAAAAGAGCCGCAACAATAGCCAGAACAGAAACCCATAACGCCGCAAGTTACGCAAATCATCAATATCATAGCACCGTAGAGCAGGAACTAGGAATGACTATGATGAAAAGGTGGGTGGCTACAGGAGATGCAAGAACTAGATCAGCACACTCTTTAGCCAACGGTCTAACGGTTGCGATGGACGAGCCGTTTAAGATTGGTGGCGCTGAGATGCAATATGCCGGAGATCCAGCAGGAGGCGCACGCAACGTAATCAATTGCAGGTGCGTTATGGTGTATGTAGACGCGCAAGACGTAGATGGCGTGGAAGATAACAGCCCAATACAAGTAGCTCCCCAAGAAGATATAACCGTTGGCAATGTTAGAGTTTCAGCAAGCGGTCTAGTGTTAAACAAGTCTACACATGAAGATACAATGAAAAAGCTAGTAACTGGCGTAACGATTGCTGGCATGAAAAGTAATCTTAAAAAAGAAATAGCTAAAAACTACAAAGATAAGAAATGGGACGATATAGGGCATGACTCAGCAAGATTCGGGGCTACGCGGTATAACATTATAGATGGGGAAATAGAGCATAGTTATCCGCAAGCAGAAGGCTTTGGTAAGGCTAGGTTTACTGCGACACCAGCATATCTAGCACGAAATAATGCTAATAGCGCTGACGGTAAAGCCGTAATAAGTATTGTAGAAGATACTATGCCAGAGTTAAATGCGTTAGCTGTCTCTTTTGGCATACCCCCCCTACGTGGGATCGCTAATGTTACCCGAAAAAGAGCGTTGGCAGCTATGGGTGACGGGGTGCTTGATCTTAATGTTCCCGCACTAGCCATAAACTACGCACGGTCAAGGAATACAAGCCTGTGGAAGCAAGGAGACTCTAAAGATCTACGCCCGTGGTCAGCAGGAGACTATGCTAGTAATCCTACAGATAGAATCAAAGCAACTCTGTATCACGAATTTGCTCATCATATACATCAAATGCACCTTATAAAAACCAAAAAACAATACAATAAACTTACAAACAGATTTGATAAAGAAAAACGCCAGTGGAATCAACCAGATCTGCCTTTTGCCGAACAAGAGCTATTAGACAGGAAAGGTACGCCAGTGAAGCGTACAAATTCTCCAAGCGAATACGGTCTAGAAAACGAAAAAGAGTGGTTTGCAGAAAACTTTAGCGCTTGGCAAATGGGACACAATGCACAATTAGACCCAGATTTTTTACCGCTAATAGAACTTATAAAAAAACAATCTAAGTAGGAACTACCTGTATCAGTGCAGCGCTTTCATCTAACCACATGACAACATTTTCATCAGCATCATTTTCTATAGGGTAAGAACTTAATAGCTTATCCCATTGTTTGCTTTGCTTTTCAGTCCAAGAACGCATCGTCAACATAGCTGATAATTGCTTATGTATTTTTTGTTGTTCTGCTGTCTTATCTACCATTTCTGCGCACCCCAAACTTAATAATGCTTTCTAATTCTTCTATATTATACGGACAATCTTTGCGGTCACCAATTAATAAACACTTATTTAAGAATATAGCTGAGTCATCTTGGCTCTTATGGTACAGCTTAAATGGTGCTTTCGTGCTGGAGTTTACGGAGGCTTCTTCGTCCATAACTAAAATAGCTGATCGCTTGCGCCCATCATGCACCTCTGCAAACTTGTATAGCTCTATCCAACTGCAATCAATAGCATATCTGTAAGAGTCAAAGTCGTGTCTTATCTGCATAAGAGTTAACGCACGCTCATAAGGATCTATAAGTATCGCTGCATATTCTTTCATTAAAAAGGAATCTCCTTAGATGTTAGCAATGTGCGAAATTTATTCTTTTGGTAGTATTTTTCTAGAAACTCTATAAAAGAGGTAGCACGCATCTCTGCGCTGGTAGATTCCGCCACCAATATTTCCCATATTTCAAAAAGATCATCTTCAGTTAGCTTCATTAGTCTCGCTCCGCCTGTTATAAGATTATTTTTTTACCGTCTTGCCGAATTCTTTTATTGCTATTCTGCTTGTTTTTCTTCTTATTCTTGCGACTTAGCGTATCAACAATCCCAACTTTTACGTTATGTTTCTTCATTAGAAAGACCCCTCTAGAACAATTAACCCTACAACCACAAGTTGCGGAAGTACAATTAATTTCATCATGTTATAAAAGCCTTTAAGTATTTCTTTATCTTCGTATGTCATTTCAATTTATCCTGTTAATCAATTTATGTTGTTATAATAACAATCATTAGCATGCATGTCAACCTTTATTCAAAAATATATTAGTTTTTTTCATTGTGGTATGATAATAATTCACTTAGGATAACAGTGTGTACACAAGGGATAGCCATATGACCAGAAATTTCGTAGAGATAATGGGGGCTGTCGGTAACATAAGTTACGATTCGCAAGAAGATTCTATACAGAATGACGAGAAGCATATCAGAGCCGTAACCGAAACTGACGATTCCTATATCGTAGAGTTTGGCAAAGATATGGCGGAAGAAACTTCTGAGGAAGAAGAAGAAAAACTTGATCCTCAGTATTTAGAGTTTAAAAGCACGTTAAAGCTAGATGCCTCTGAAGAAGAAGATGAGGAATACGGCGAGTTTGAGGGCTACGCATCTGTTTTTAACAACGTAGACTTAGGCAATGACGTAATTAAAACAGGGGCATTTCGTAAAAGCCTTAAAGCACGCGGTCATTTAGGCGTGAAATTACTGTATCAGCACAAGTCAGATATGCCTATCGGTGTATTTGATGAAATCAAAGAAGATGAACACGGCCTATATGTCAAAGGTAGATTAGCTTTAAAGTCTACTGCTGGGCGTGACGCATACGAATTACTTAAAATGGGCGCACTAGACGGCATGTCCATAGGGTTTAGACCAAACCCAAAAGAAATCACATACGATAAGCGCAGTAAGAAGCGCATGATCGGTGAAGTAGATTTAATGGAAATATCATTAGTTACCTTTCCTATGAACCCGAAAGCTACGGTTTTATCGGTGAAGGCTGATGTTGTTTCTATTAGAGAATGGGAAAATGGATTGCGAGATGCTTTCAATCTTTCACGTTCCGAGGCAAAAGTGGCTGCAAAAGCAGTCCATCAGGCGTTTGAAACTAAAGAATCAAGCGAGATGCTTGAACCTGTAGAAGATACAACTGAGTTAGCAGTAGCTATTAAACAATTAACATCAACATTAACAAACCGAGGATAGCAATATGTCTGACGATATAAAGCAACTCGTATCTGAACTTGTCCCAGCTTTTGAAGAATTTAAGAAAGCAAACGACGAGCGTTTGGAGCGAGTAGAGAAAGGTCTGTCTGATGATACGCTGTTGAATGACAAAATCGGGAAGATTGAAGCAGATTTAGACCGATTAGAAGATGTCAATCAACGCCTATCACAAGAAAAAGCAGCACAAGACAGTGTAAATGAAAAGGTCGCAAGCCTTGAAACAGCACTATCGCGTCCAGCTACAGGCTATGATGCAAAAAGCATTGATGAAAATGTTGCCCTATTTGACAAGTATTGCCGAAAAGGGAAAGAGTCTTTAGATCCTATGGAGCTGAAGGCACTTACTGTCTCTAACGATACTACAGGTGGCTATTTAGCGCCGCCAGAATATGTGAGAGAGTTACTTAAGTCAGTAACTGAAATATCACCTATTCGTGCTATCGCTAGAATCAGAACTACTTCACAACGATCAGTGCAAGTACCTAAAAGAACAGGTCAATTTGCGGCTGCATGGGTAGCTGAGAGTGGCACACGTTCCGAGACTTCTGGTTACACAGTTGGGTTAGAAGAAATACCAGCGCATGAAATGTATGCACTTGTTGATATTTCAGAGCAGGATCTAGAAGATACTGTTTTTGATCTAGAAGCAGAAATGCAGTCTGAATTTGCAGAGCAATTTGCAAAAGCAGAAGGCACAGCGCACGTTTCTGGTAATGGTGTTGGTCAGCCTTTTGGCTTTATGTCAAACGGTGATGTTGCGCAAGTTGTTTCAGGACACGCGTCAACAATCTTAGCTGATGGCCTTATTGCCTTAGTTCATGGTATTAAGTCAGAGTATGCGAAAAACGGCACATTCGTTTTCAATCGCACTACCTTGTCTTCAATCCGTAAGCTAAAAGACACTGCTGGACAGTACGTTTTCCAAGCTGGAATGATGCTAACTGGTGGCGTAACAAGCTCTGTACTTGGACATCCTTATATTGAAGCAACTGATATGCCAGACGAGGGTTCTAATACCTTCCCAGTAGCATTCGGCGACTTTCGTAGGGGCTACATGATTGTAGACCGTGTTCAAATGGCGGTTCTCCGTGATCCTTTCACACAGGCGACTTCTGGTAATGTGCGTTACATTGCAAGACGTAGAGTCGGTGGACAGGTTATCCAAGCGGAAGCCATTGTTAAACAGAAATGTAGCACTTAGTGGAGGTGATATATGAGAGATCTAAGTAACAATATCGTTCCAGCTAATAGCATCATTAACGCTGTAAAAACCGCAGGAGCAAACGGCACAGGAGTAGACCTACAAGGCTACGAAAGTGCAATGATTGTTGTATCGGTTGGCGCAGAAGGTGATACTTTAGCGGCGAACCTCAACTTCCAAATATCGTTAGAACATTCTGACGATGACTCTACTTATACTGACTGCGTACAAGCAGAAATCATTGACGGCACTATAGCCGCTGGTGGTATCTTCTTGATTCTTGACGGTACTGGCACTGCTGGTACTGACGGAAATCCAGATAGTGCAGGTGGTACTTGGTGGATTGGTTATGTAGGCGGTAAGCGTTATGTCCGAGTTGTAGTTGCCAAAACTGGCACGCACAGCACAGGAACTCCGATAAGCGCACTTGTCCTTAAAGGACTAGCACGCTCATCTGGTGACAACGCTAACGTAATACATAACGTATAGCTAGTAATAGATGGGGGGCTTTTGCTCCCCATTTATCTATTAAGGGGGCGATGTGGCATATAAAATAATTATACCAAAAGCAGGATCACTTTACGCAGAAGGTTCAAGCGTACAAAGATACGGCATCAACGAACAAGTAGATGCAAAAGAAGTATGGCAGCAAGAACAAATGCAAAAGTTTGTTGAAAATGGATGGGCTGTAGAAATAAAAGTGCAATCTACAAGCGATATACAAACAACAGCGCCAGCTGCAAACCCAAAAGTTACAAAAAAAGCACCAAAAAAAAGAACCAAAAAGAAAAATTGATGCTAATATAATTTGAGCAGATGCTTGGAATGGTAGATACCATGTAAACAATAGGATTGATTCGCATGAGTGCAGGTTACCACCATTTTGTTATAGAGCAGGGCGCTACATTTAGCCAAGTCCTTACGCTGACAGACTCCTCAGGAAACGTAGTAAACCTAACAGGATACGCTAGCGCAGAAATGGACTTACGTGAGAATCCAGAATCTTCAGCCGCAGTTGTAACTCTCACAACTGGAAACAGCGGTATTGCTTTAGGCGGTACTGCTGGCACAGTCACACTAACAATATCAGCAGCAGACACAGCAGATTTAACTGCTGGCGATGGCGTGTATGATTTAGAGCTAGTGTCTGGAAGCAATATATATAGGGTTTTAGAGGGCACATACTCAATTAGAAGAAATATATCAAGATGAGTACAAACACAATAACAGTCACAAGCAGCAGCACTATTTCAGTTGTAACTATAGGCACACAGGGGCTAGAGCTTACTGGTTCAGCGGGTGGCATAGCCATCTATGACAGCACTAATAGCCAATGGATAGATTCAGCAAGCACAAGAGCGCAGTCACTAACAGCAAAGCTGTATAACTTACAGTTCACTGCTGGCGGGGCTACGGTCACTGGTGTCCTAGATGAAGATAACCTAAACAGCAACAGTGCAGTAAAACTGGCAACTCAGCAATCTATCAAGGCTTATGTAGATGCTCAAGTTACAGCACAAGACTTAGACTTAACTGATGGCAGCACAACTATTGCCATAGATTTAGATTCTGAAACACTAAGTATATTAGGTGGTACAGGCATTACGTCTGCCGTATCTGGCAACGGTGTAACAATCTCAATCACTACTGAAGATGTGCAAGACCTAGTAGGGGCTATGTTTTCTAGCAATACTGAAAGCGGTATTGCAGTTACTTACCAAGATGCAGATGGCACGATTGATCTGAATGTAGATGACTTTAGCATTACGCTAACAGGTGATGTTACTGGCTCTGGCACTGTTACTAATCTAGGCGATGTTTCTTTTGCAACCACAATTACTGCTAATAGCTTAGTTCTAGGAACAGATACCACAGGCAATTATGTAGCAACGATAGCGGCTGGAGAAGGCATTGATGTCTCAGGAAGTGGATCGGAAACCGCTGCAATTACAATAAGCGCGGAAGATGCAACAAGCTCTAACAAAGGTATAGCGTCATTTGCTAGCGCTGATTTTGTCCTAAGTAGCGGCGCAGTTACAGTTAAGCCAGCACAAACAACAATTACCTCAATAACAAATGCAGCTCTAGTTGTAGGCCGAGATGCAGACAACGATATTGATTTTGCGACAGACGATACTGTTATCTTTAGGGCTGCTGGAGCAGATCAAGTTAAGTTAATAGATGGTGTATTAGCGCCAGTTACCGATAATGACGTTGATTTAGGCACAGCAAGTTTACAATTTAAAGACGCTTACATTAACGGCACGCTAGAAGCAGACGCAATCACTATAGCAGGGATAACGCTTGCCGAGACTATTTCAGACACAGTAGGTGCAATGGTTTCCAACAATACCGAAACCAACATCACAGTTACATATCAAGATGATGACAATACTTTAGATTTTGTTATTGGCACGCTAAACCAAGACACTACAGGCAATGCAGCAACAGCTACGGCACTAGAAACAGCTAGGACTATTGGTGGCACTAGCTTCAATGGCACAGCAGATATAGCAGTAGCACTTTCAGCTACAACAACCGCCCTAGCAACTGCTAGAAGTATCGGCGGCACTTCTTTTGACGGCACTGGCGATATAGCGGTAGCGTTATCTACACAAGCAACAACCGTAACAGTAAGCGCAAATAACAGCGCAGATGAAACGGTTTATCCCATATTTGTTGATGGAGCTACAGGCGCACAGGGCGCAGAAACAGATACAGGCTTAAACTACAACCCAAACAGCGGTATGCTAACCAGTGCTGGCTTTACAGGCGCTTTAACGGGCAATGCAAGCACGGCTACACTGTTAGAGTCAGCAAGAACTATTGGCGGTGTATCGTTTAACGGTTCAGCGGCTATTGTTCCCGCCACGATTACCGTTGCAGATACCAACGATGCTACCTCATTCGTCGGTTTATTTGAGTCGGCAACAGGAGACTTAGCGCCAAAAACTGATGCAGCGCTGCTATATAACGCAAGCAATGGCACGTTAACCAGCACAATAATCACAGCAACTACGGCTTTTGTGCCAGATGCAAGCGATGGCGCGTCGCTTGGTACGTCAGCGTTAGAGTTTTCTGACCTGTATTTAGCTGATGGCGCGGTAGTAAACTTCGGCGACGACCAAGAAGTAACGCTAACACACGTACATGACACAGGTTTGTTGCTCAACGGCGCTATGCAGTTGCAATTTAATGATGCAAGTCAGTTCATACAAGCGCCAGATGCTACGACCTTAGATATAAATGCAACCGATGAAGTAGAAATTAACGCAACTTTACTTGACGTAAACGCAAATATTAACGCTAGCGGGACATACGTTGGCGCGGGGTTAATGACTACAGGCGGTAACATTGTAATTCCTGATGCTGGCTATATTGGATCAGCGTCTGACACAGATGCCATACAGATAGAAGCAGATGGCGACATAGTGTTGTCTCAGGACTTAGCGGTCACAGGAACTCTAGGCGTAACGGGTGTTGCCACATTAGCCAGCCATTTAGAGCTTGGTGACAATGACCAGATCAAGGTAGGCGCAGCGGCTGATATGCTTCTCTACCACGATGCAACAAATAGCTACTTAACTAATAAAACTGGCGTAATGAAAATTGCAACTGAAACCAGTGGGATCGCAGTACAAATAGGACACGGCACATCAGAAGTTACCTTTGGTGACAACGTAACAATTACAGGCGACCTAACTATAAATGGTGCTACCACAACTGTAGCCACAACAAATTTAACGGTTACTGATCCATTAGTAAAATATGCACAAGCCTACACAGGCACAGCGTATGATTCTGGGATTATTATTACTAGGGGTAATGGTTCAGCAACCGACACTGCGAACAGAGGCTTTATCTGGGACGCAAGCGCACAAGAGTTTGCAACGATAGCCGCCAACACGGAAGATGGCACTACGGCTGGTAACGTCACAATAAATGATTATGTAAACTTACATGTTGGAGCTTTAACCTCAGACGACCGCAGTACATTAACTGGTGGTTTAACTATTGCTGATGGCGGCCAAATAGGTAGCGCAAGTGACGCAGATGCAATAGCTATTGGCTCTGATGGCGATGTAACACTTACACAAGATTTAGAATTACAACATGACGGCGCAATACTATCGTTTGGGGCTAATGATGAAGTTACCCTGACGCACGTTCATGATACTGGCTTATTGCTTAATGGAGCTATGGCCTTACAGTTCAATGATGCCTCACAAAGCATAAATGCGCCGAGTGCAACCGTACTAGATATAAACGCAACTGACGAAATAGAATTAAATGCGACTTTATTGGATGTAAACGCAAACATTAACGCCAGTGGCACTTATATCGGTGCTGGTTTAATGACAACTGGTGGCAATATTGTCATACCAGACGCGGGTTACATAGGCTCTGTATCTGATACAGACGCAATTCAAATTGAAGCCGATGGCGATATTGTAATGTCGCAAGATCTACAAGTTGTTGGCACGTTAGATGTAAACAGTAGTGCAGATATAGCGGGTGATTTAACACTTTCTGCTGGAGCTGATGGCGCATTAAGATTCTCAGCCGCCAGTTCAGTAAAAATAAAAGACAATGAGGGCGCATCGCTAGTATTTGAGGAAGCAGATGCCGCCTATATGACCTTTGTTACAACGGATAGTAGTGAAGCTGTTAAGTTTGACAAAGCGTTAGACATCAATGCGGCGGTACAGATTGATGCAACCTTTACCTCTGGGGTAGATGGGCAAGGTTACGATACGATATTCTACGGGGATACCGCGTCAGCAAACATGACATGGGATACGAGCGCAGATGATCTTATCTTTAATGGTGGTGCAGGGTTAATAGTCCCAGAGGGGCAGCTTACTCTTGGCAGCACGGCAATCACATCTACTGCTTCTGAACTCAATAAATTAGATGGTGCGACAGTCGTAGTAGCTGAAATAAACTACTTAGACTTAGGAACTACTGCTATAGGAACAGCAGTCGCTAGCAAAGCGGTGGTATTAGACAGTTCTAAAGATTACACAGGGATAAGAAACCTAACTGTATCAGGAGAATTAGACGCTGCAACGGGTGATTTTTCTGGCGCTGTAGATATAGCTGGAGACTTAACTTTAAGTGCTGGCGCAGATGGGGCTTTAACATTCGGAGCGGCAAGCTCTGTAAAAGTCATAGACAACAATGGGGCAGCGTTAGTTTTTGAAGAAGCCGACAATGCTTACATGACATTCGTTACCACCGACAGCAGCGAGGCCGTTAAGTTTGACAAAGCACTAGATATTAATGCAGCGGTACAAATAGACGCAGCGTTTACATCAGGCGTTGACGGGCAAGGCTACGACGCCAAGTTCTTCGGCGATACTAGCGGTGCTTACTTAATGTGGGACACTTCTGGCGATAAATTGCTAACTGCTGGCGGCGCAAACATTGATATAGTAAAAGATAAATTATTGATCGGCGGCGTTGCAGTAACGACCACGGCTGCTGAACTGAATATTCTTGACACGGTAACCGCTGTAGCGGGTGAAATTAACGCATTAGACTTAGGTTCTACAGCAGTAGGCACGGCTATCGCCAGTAAAGCCGTAATACTTGATTCTAATAAAGACTACACAGGCATACGCAACCTTACAATATCAGGTGAACTAGATGCTGCTACATTAGATATAAGTAGCTCTATAGACGTTGCAGGTAACAGTGTACTGGCTTCTGTAGACGTTACAGGGCTTGCCACAGCTGCTACCTTTGAACCTGACGGTGACACTGCAGCAGGAGACAACGCTGCAATCGGATACACTAGTGTTGAAGGTCTAATTCTTACGGGACAAGGCTCTACTAATGACGTAACCATCAAGAATGATGCAGATGCAGATGTTATAGAGATACCTACAGGAACCACAAACGTAACGATTGCAGGTACGCTAGGCACAGGGGGAGCAATTACTTCTGGCGCTGGGTTAGTTATCGCCGATGCTGGTACGATAGGCTCTGCTAGTGATACAAACGCTATTGCTATTAGCTCTGCTGGCTTAGTGTCACTTTCTGCAACCAACGCTTTAAAACTTAACGCAGGTACTACGGCACAACGGCCTACGGGTGCAGCAGGGCATATTCGCTACAACAGCACACTAAGTCAGTTTGAAGGCTATGGTTCAGCTTGGGGTAGTTTGGGTGGTGGTGCTACAGGCGGTGGAAGTGATACAGTATTTGTAGAAAACTCAGATGATGTCACAACAAATTACACTATAACATCAGGGAAAAATGCTATGAGTGTTGGGCCGATAACTGTAGAATCTGGCGTAGTAGTAACAATCCCTAGCGGCAGTCGCTGGGTGATTTTGTAAGGATAGAACATGGTAGCTAAAATAAACGCAGATACTTCTGGTGGACTAAAGATAACCTCTGATACGTCAGGAACTTTAGAGATACAATCTGCTGGCACTACTAAATTTACTGTCAACAGTGCAGGTGTAGATATTCCAGCTATAGGCACTATTGATGGCTTGACCAGTATTAACGGTGGTCAGGTTGGTGGCCGTAGAAATATAGTTTACAACGGTGAAATGAAAGTAGCGCAGCGTTCTACATCAGAGACAGGTTTAGGTGCAGCAAATGGTTACCACACGCTTGATAGATGGGATATGGCAGCAGGGAGTACAGCAGGAAGATTTACAATGGCACAAGTTGCCGATGGCCCTGCAGGATTTGCTAACTGTTTAAAACTTACAACAACTACTGCTGATACATCTTTAGCCGCTGCCGAGGCTTTAGTTCTGCGCCAAAGGTTTGAAGGTCAAGACTTACAACAGTTAAAAAAAGGCACGGCGAGTGCCGAGCAAGTCACAGTAAGTTTTTATGTGAAAGGGAACGCTGCGGCGTTATATGTATGTGAATTATACGATGATGATAACGCCAGAACTATAGCACAATCCTTTGCCGTGACAACTGCTTGGAACCGAATAGAATTAACATTTGCAGCAGACACTTCTGGCCCATTTAATGATGATAACGGGGCAAGTTTACGTTTAGATTTTTGGCTACATGCTGGCTCTAACTTTACAAGCGGTACGTTTGCTGTAAACACTTGGGCAGATGTAGTCAGCGCCAATCGTGTTGCCGTAGACGGCTTTACCTCTATCTTGGACTCTACTGACAGAACCCTCTCCATAACTGGAGTGCAGATGGAGCTTGGAGCTACCGCTACAGCGTTTGAAAGCAGAAGTTACGGTGAAGAGTTAGCGTTGTGTAGAAGATATTGCGAAAGGTATACCGCACCTACCACGGTAGGGCTACAAAAGCCTATTGTGGGGACTTATAATACTACGACCGTAATTATGGTTGTCCACCGACCGCAGACATCTTACCGAGCTACGCCTACTCTTTCGTATTCAGCTTTGTCAGATTTTGACCTTGAACCATTTGATGTTGCGCCAACCGCTATAACTCTTTCAACGTCAAGTTCAGATTTTTTGGTTATTAACTGCACAGATCCTACTGCGCGTACAAGAGGTTTCTGCGGAATACTGACTTTAGATCAAAGTGGTGGGTTTATTCAATTTGATGCGGAGTTATAAATATGTATAAAAAATACAATTACAAAGGCGTTCTTACTAGTATTATTAGATTAGCCGACAGTGCTTCTATTCCGATAGAACCAGCCAACAGAGACTACCAAGAATACCTAGCATGGATAGAAGATGGTAACACACCAGAGGCGGCAGACTAATGAGCTTAGTATTAAACGGCACAACAGGCATCACTAATCTACCCAGTATTAACTCAGGGCAGATAGGTGGCCGTAGAAATATTGTAATCAACGGTGAGATGAAAGTAGCACAAAGGTCTACATCAGAGACAGGGTTGGGTGCAGCAGGAGGTTATTTCACGTTAGATAGGTGGGCGATGGACGGTGCTGCTTCAGCAGGAAGATATACAATGGCGCAGGTGGCTGACGGGCCAGCAGGATTTGCTAATTGTACGAAACTTACCACCACGACCGCTGATACTTCTATAGCAGCAGGTGAATTTTTAACTCTACAAACTAGATTTGAAGGTCAAGACGTACAGCAACTTAAAAAAGGCACAGCTAGTGCGGAACAAGTCACGGTAAGTTTTTACGTGAAAGGTAACGCAGCAGCATTATATGTATGTGAATTATTTGATGGTGATAACGGTAGGAGTATAACGCAGTCTTTCGCCGTCACAACATCTTGGAACAGAATAGAACTTACGTTTGCTGCTGACACTTCAGATCCACTAAATAACGACAATGCCATTAGCTTATATATTATTTTTTGGCTCCATGCTGGTTCTAACTTTACGAGCGGCACGTTCGCTGTAAATACTTGGGCAGATAAAGTCAATGCCGACCGCGCTGCAGTAGACGACTTAACTTCCATCTATGACTCTACCGATAGAACATTCAGCATCACAGGCGTTCAGATGGAGATAGGCTCTACAGCTACTGACTTTGAATCAAGAAGTTACGGTGAGGAGTTGGCTTTGTGTCAGAGGTATCTATATAAATCAATAGGAACTCAGGCTTATACTGCTCATGGATTAGGTTCAGTTTTTGCAGCAGCTGATGTTGATT
>Ga0307488_10002540_pt1 | contig 15400 bp, 31 predicted proteins | sample SB02metaG_FD_202248 | JGI IMG/M metagenome (GOLD analysis project Ga0307488, IMG submission 202248) | Sea-ice brine microbial communities from Beaufort Sea near Barrow, Alaska, United States - SB 0.2 | ecosystem: Environmental > Aquatic > Marine > Coastal | place: USA: Alaska | collected... | reverse complement strand
CCAGGAAATTCTGTCAGAGTTCAGTGTGTTGACATTGATGATTATCTGAAAGAAAAGAAGTATGACTTCATCAAGATTGACATTGAAGGTGCTGAGTACAATCTTTTCCAGAATTCAAAACTTCTGAAAGAGGTTGACTTTCTTGAGATTGAACTTCATCCTGAACACTTTGACATCTATAAAGATCAAAATTCTGAAGTTGACCTGAGTCAGTATGTGAGGTCAGAAGGTGGAACATTGAGTTACACTATGGATTACTTTACTGATCATGAACTTCATTATTTCATGTCAGGTGAAACAGAACAACAACAGAAGAATCCTGGAAATATTTTCCTAGTACATAAGAAGTGGTTATGAAAATTACTATTCTTGGTTCCAGTGGTCAGATTGGGACTTATCTAACTGAGTACCTTCGTAGTAAAGGTCACGAAGTATTTGAGTATGATATCGTCAATACAGAAGATCAAGATCTTACAAAGATCCCAAACCTTGGATTGGAACATCTGATCAAAGTTTCGGACTTTGTTTTCTTCCTTGCATTTGATGTTGGTGGTTCTAGGTACCTGAAGAAGTATCAACATACCTTTAAGTTCATTGACAACAATGCTAGGATGATGGTAAGTGTCTTTGGTCTTTTGGAGAAGTATAATAAGAGATTCGTGTTTGCATCTTCACAGATGAGTAACATGAGTCACTCTCCTTACGGTGTGATGAAGAGAGTTGGTGAGTTGTATACTAAAACATTGAATGGACTTCTTGTGAAGTTCTGGAATGTTTATGGTATCGAGAAAGACATGGACAAGGCTCATGTTATCACTGACTTCATCAAGAGAGGATTTGAGGAAGGTGAGTTTGAGATGTTGACTGATGGTACAGAACAACGTCAGTTCTTATATGCTGAGGATTGTTGTGAAGCATTGGAGACAGTAATGGAAAACTATACTGACTTCAAACCAGAAGATCCACTTCACATTACATCATTCCATTCAAACTCTATTAATGAAATTGCTGGTATTATTCGAGGTCAGTTCAACTTAATTGGTAGGGATGATGTAAGAATCAAACCTGGTGTTGCAAAAGATACTGTTCAACTTGATAAGAGGAATGAAGCTGACAACTACATACTAGGTTGGTGGATACCAAAGACAGGAATTGACGTAGGTATCTCAAAAGTGTTTAACGAAATGAAGAAGAATTATGAATAGACAACAACTGTTAGCAGTAGCAACTTCATCAGATCTTGGATCAAATGCAAACGTATTGTGTGAGTTTATAGGTAAGAAAAAAGACTCTACCTTTGTTGACCTTGGTGTTCGTGATGGTTTTTCTTCTGCCCTTCTTTCTTTGAACTCCAAGAAGAATAACAATAAAATCTATGGTGTCGATGTAAACTTCAATAACTTTAGATCTGAACTTGTAGATGGCCAGAACTATCTACAACTAGAAGGTGATAGTTCCACTATTGGTAAGTATGCTGACCTTGAAGACTTGAAAGAGATTGACTTCTTGTTTGTTGACTCTCTTCATGTTAGAGAACAGGTTCTTTGTGAACTTCATTACTGGGTTCCTCGTTTGAAGGAAGGTGGTACTGTCGCATTCCATGATTCTCATTGGCCAGAAGGTAAAAGAGACCAGACTGGTGGTAAGTCTTGGAACCGTGTTGATGACGCCATTAGAGAGTTCTTTGGTTTAGAAGTTCTTGAAGACTATGAGGATGACAACCTTGAGGTTATGTGTTATCCTCCTAGTTGGGGTATGACGTTTGTCACACTCAAGACTAAAAACTTTGAGAGTACTGTGAAAGATTGGAATAAAGTATTCAATACTCGTAATGACTTGATTTCAGTATTTTGGAACAAGGAAAATGTTGGAGATAGGACAATTGAATTGGAGATGAGTTATGAAGCTAATTGATGTTTTTAATTTTTCACATGAACCTATTGAACTTTTAGAGATGAGACTGAGGATTGTGTATCCTCATGTCGATCTCATCTGTATCAATGAAAATGCCACTACCTATACTGGTATTGAACGTGAACTACAATTTGAGAAGCATAAAGAACATCTAGATTTTTATTTTGGTGATAAGATTGTTCATCGTGTAATTGATACCAGAGAACGTAATCTAGACTTCACCACATTCCAACAGGAGTATCATACTAATAGAGATAAATCACATCCTGCTAGACCTGCTACAAGAGGTCTTCCAGAACGTTGGCATCGTTCAATGTATGGTCGAGATTGTCTTATTGAATCTCCTTTAGAGGTTGCTGAGAATGAGGACATTATCATTCAGAGTGATTTGGATGAGATTCCTAACCCTGAGTTTCTGAAAGAAGCAAAAGAGATTGTGGAAGATGGTTACATGTATACGTGTATCCAGAAGTTCTATATGTGTCATGTGAATAGACTCCAAACTGACAAGGGTAAGGATGTTGATGATTGGAGAGGTTCACAATTTTGTACATTCAAATATCTGAAAGAACATGGTGGTTTTAATGATTGTAGGAATCTTCCTCACGAACACGAATACACAATCGATAATGGAGGGTGGCACTTTAGCTTCCTTGGAGGAGAGGACAAGATCAAACAGAAACTCAATGGTTATGGTCACCAAGAACATAACCATGACGGTGTGAAGAACTCTCTTGGTTCTAACATCACAGATAACCAGGATATTCTTGGTAGAACCTGGATGGGAACAAGAATTGTTCCTCTTGATAATGATCTCCCTGACGAGATTGTAAATAACCCAGAACGCTATAAGGAGTTCATTACATGATCATTTCTGAAATTTATTATGGGTCTGGTATTGGGAACCAGATTTGGCATTATGTTGTTACCAGACTCATCGCAGAGAGGAATGGCTATAAGTATGGGATCATGGGTAAGGATAGGTGGAAAGGTCAAGCCTTTATGCCCATTGACTTTGGTGAAGAAGTAGTGGGTGGTTCAGGTCCAGAAGGAGGACCACCTGAGAGTCTTCCAGAAGGGATTACAAACTACTATAAAGAACACTTCCTACGTCATCCTGTGACTAATGGAAACGTAGGTCTTCCTGATCCTAACCTTCTCAATGTTCCTGATGGAACTAAGATTGAAGGAACCATGCAGAGGATGTCATATGTTGATGAATTTCGTGAAAAGATCTGTGAATGGTTATCTTATTCTGAGGAATTGAGTTTCCCTGAATATACTGATAAAGATTCTTGTGTCATTCAGTTTCGTGGTGGTGATTACCTGACTGGTAACTCTGCACTTCCTCCATCATATTATGAAATGGCGATGGATAATATGAGGAGGGTGACCAATAATACAAAGTTGAAGTTCTATGTTGTTACTGATGATCCCACTAACGCAGCAAAGTATGTTCGTGGTGCAGAGGTTATTGGTTCTGCCATCACTAAAGAGAAAGACCCATATCAAGGAAGTATAGGATGGTATAAGTATCCTGGTGGTCCTATTGGTATTGATTATGCTATTCTCAATCAAGCAGAGAATGTGATTATCAGTTCATCTACCTTTGCCTTCTGGCCAGTATGGACTAACACTAATGCAGAGAATGTAATCGCTCCCAAGTATTGGTTTGATTGGAACAACTCTGATGGTTGGTGGAGACCTTCTGAAGCTATTGTTGATGACTGGTTCTGGATGGATAGGACAGGTGATATTGACAATGGTGTAGACTGTAAGAAACAGTTTGACAAATACAAAGAAACTAATAACTTGTATCAATGATTAATTTACCTAATGTAACACTTATCTGTGTTTCCAGTGTGAACTTTGAACAGACCCTGTATGCTTTTCAAAAGAGTATGCAGGGTATTCGTTTTGGAGCAGTGAAACTAGTATCAGATCAGGATCGTCCTGACTTTAAAGATGCAGGTATCACTGTAGAGAAGTGTCCAAAGATTACTTCGATTGATGAGTATAGTCACTACATGATATATGATCTACAGAAACATGTAGACACAACTCACTGTATTACTATCCAGGCTGACGGGTTTATTATCAACCCTGAGAAGTGGGATCCATTGTGGTTAGAGTACGATTATATTGGAGCACCATGGGAACACTCTGACGGGGCATACATTGACCCTTGGGGAGGACACCAGAGAGTTGGTAATGGTGGATTCACTCTCCGTTCTAAGAAACTCCTAGAGGTTCCTAATAATGCTTACGTTCACTTTGATGTGAACTGGGGTAACTTCTACAAACACATGGGTGCGAACAACACTGCAGAAGACGGATGTATCTGTGTCCATAACAGACATATATATGAGGTATTAGGTTGTAAGTTTGCTCCTGTAACTGTTGCTGCCAGGTTTGCCCATGAAAAACCTGTTCCAGAAACCAGAGGTATCACACCTTTCGGATTCCATTATCATCTTCCTCCAGGAACTGTATTATGAAAATTATTATTTGGGGACACTACCCTCTCCATAGTTCGACACACGGATATATTCACGACACATATTTCAAAGCATTTGAAAGTCTTGGTTATGATGTAATGTGGGTCTCTAATAAAGACCACCTTATAGACTATGCAGGTGCTGTCTTCTTTGTAGAGGACTCTCAGAAGTCTGCAATGCCTGTTAGACCTGACTGTAAATATATTACTCACCATGTAGACACCAAATACTTCACAGACCGTGGAGTTCCCTTTGAGAACGTTCTGAAACTAGGTAACTGTATTCGTAATACAGTTCACTTTGAGAAGATTGAAGACTTATGTCATTGGGATGAGTCAACTAGAACTCTTTATCAAACATGGGGAACTGATCTTCTTCCCAATGAGATCGACGTTGATAACCACATAAAGTTTAGTGAAAGTAATAAGTACATCAATTACATTGGTATGATGTACGAACAAGGTCCATATTGGATTCAATACTTTGCACACTGTGCAGAAAAGAATGGTAAAGAAGTCAAACTCTATACACAGTCTGTGAGTCATCAAGAGAATCGTACAATGATTCGTAGTTCATACATCTGTCCTGACTTCAGAAGTGACTGGCATCTTCAATGTGGTTATATTCCTTGTAGGATTCAGAAGAACATTAGTTACGGAAGAGTTCAAGGAACAAACTCACCTTTCATTAAAGAAGCCTTTGGTGATTATGTTGTCTATGGTGGAACACCAGAAACTCTTTACAATAACTTGATTGATGCAGAAAGAGGTGGTAAGATCAATATGAAAGAGGCTATGCAGTTCATTAAAGACAAACATACCTACATTAATCGAATCAACAATATTCTAAAGTTCTTATGATTATTAAAATTAACAAAGAAGATTTGATGTCTCTTGACATGTCTTATGCTTCCAAACTTGCATTTAAAGGTAAGGAAAACTTTTCAAAGGATCCTGGTGTAGAAGCTTATCGACTATATGCATATCTGGGTAAACAGATTAATAATAAAGTAATTCTTGATATTGGAACTAGGTTTGGTAACTCTGCTCTTGCACTTTCCAAGAACGGAAGAAATAAAGTTATCAGTTATAATATTATTGAAGAAGGTGCATCTGTTATTGAAAAGAAAAATATTACTTGGATCTTGAAAGACTTTCGTGACGATAATACTATTGAGTGGAATAAAGTGGCTCTTATTCTTCTTGACGTAGATCCACATGACGGTTCTAAGGAAAGAGAGATGTTAGATTACTTGTCTGAAATCGATTGGTCTGGTAAGATTGTCTTTGATGATATCAACTTAAATAATGGTATGAAAAAGTTCTGGAATTCTCTTCCAGACGAGAAAAAACAAGACCTCTCTGAAGTAGGTCATGTTAGTGGTACTGGTATTATGGAGTTCAATAAAAAATGATTGGTTTTAATCACCTTGGTATTATTGGAAGACTGGGTAACCAGATGTTCCAATATGCAACACTCCGTGGTATTGCGAATACTCACGGTTATGAGTTCACTATTCCTGAAAGTGACTTTAATGATGAGTGGAATGACCATCAACTTTTTGATGCATTTAACCTTCCATATCTAAAGAGTAAAGGAAGAGTTTCTGATAAGTTTCTACAAGAAAGACAGTTTAACTACGATTCTGAACTGGTTGAACAGTGTCCTGATGATATTAGTCTTTATGGATACTTTCAGACAGAGAGATACTTCTCACACATTGCAGACTCTATCAAAGAGGACTTCACATTCAAGAAAGATGTAGTCACAAACTGTAAAGAAGTTATGGAGGAACTCTCAGAACCCATTGCACTTCATGTCCGTAGGACTGACTATGTGGAGAAGTCACAAGACCATCCACCTTGTAGTCTAGAGTATTATCATACAGCACTAAAACGTTTCAATGAAAAGAGACCTGTTGTTATCTTTACTGATGATGTGCAGTGGTGCAAAGACCAGGACATCTTTTCACCTGATCGTTTCCTTATCTCAGAGACAGGAAACAATGTGTATGATTTGTGCCTTATGACTCTATGTACTGATTATATCATTGCAAATTCTTCATTCTCTTGGTGGGGTGCATGGTTGAGTCAGAATCCTGATCCAGAAGTTATTGCTCCTAAGACTTGGTTTGGTTCTACTGGTTATACCGCAAAAAATAATACTGTAGATATTGTTCCTAAGCGTTGGACTAAAATTTGATGTCTAAACTTTCTATTGCTATTCCAACCTATGAGATGAACGGCCAAGGTGCTACATATCTCAAAGAGTTGTTTGAGACTATTAAGTTCCAAACATTTCAAGATATTGAAGTTTGTGTATCTGACCACTCACAGGATGATAGTATCCTGGATGTTTGTGGTGAGTATGCAAACTATTTTACTGTTCAATACTATAAGAATGAAGAGAAGAGAGGTAATGGTCCGGCCAATACTAACTCTGCTGTAGAGATGTGCAGTGGAGAAATCACTAAGATTATCTTTCAGGATGACTTACTTATTAGTTCTACCGCACTTCAAAGAATTGTAGAGACTTATGAGGAACAAAACTGTAAGTGGTGTTTCAATGGGTTCTTACACACCAATAATGGTAGAGAACACTTCCGACCAATGATTCCTAAATGGACACCGGAAATGTTAGAAGGTCGTAATCTTCTTGGTAGTCCTTCTGGCGTTTCTTTTCTTACTAAAAAGTTTCTACCATTCGATGAAGAATTAGTATTACTTATGGATACTGATTTCTATCACCGAATGAGGTATGATCATGGTATGCCATATATTATTGAAGAACATCTAACATCAAATAGAGAACATGATAATCGTATCAGTTCTTCGACTGTTAAATATAATGCTAGGGTAGAACACCCAGAAGGTCCTTGGTTAGTTAATGCCGAAGAACTTAATTATGTCATTGACAAACATTTAGAAACAAGAAAGTATCCAGATGAAGAAGTTTGATTTAACAAGGGCGACCTTTATCATCCCAATCAAAATAGAATCTGATGACAGATTGAGGAATGTAATTACCTCAGTCTGTTTTTTGTTGTCTAATTTTGATACTAATATAATTATCAAAGAGGTTGATAAGACCTCTGTGTTTCATGAGAAGGCACTCCCACAGATCAAAGATTTTTGTGGAGACATTGGTGACCTAACTCATGTGTTTGAACAGTCAGACTCACCTTCTTTTCATAGACAGAAGGTTCTGAATGATATGATTATGATGTCCACCACACAGGTGGTTGTGAATTATGATTGTGATGTTATCCTTCCTATTGCTTCCTACATGCAAGCGTATGATAGGATTGTAACTGGAACATCTGATGTTGTTTATCCCTATGGTAGTGGTAACTTCCAACTTCAAGTATTTGGAGATGACCAAGTTGTTACTAACTTTCTTGTGAATGAGTTTGACTTCTCTGCATTCAAAGATGTATTAAAAGTCTATGATGCAAAGTATGGATTTGTTCAGTTCTTCAATAGAGGTGTCTATATTGAAGGTGGATTAGAGAATGAAAACTTTGTTGCATATGCACCAGAGGATGTTGAAAGACATTATAGATACACTACACTGGGATACAGTGTTTCTAGAATCAATGATGTAATCTATCACTTAGAACATTCTAGAACTCCAAACTCATGGTTCAGTAACCCATTTATGCATTCAAATAATGTTGAGTGGGAGAAGATTCAGAGGATGGACAAAGAAACTCTAAAGGAATATATTACTAGTCAAGATTATTATAAGGTGAGAATTGATGGACAAAAATAAGGCAGTATTCAAACTCAAAAATATTGGCCCAATCTATTGTATCAATCTCGATGATCAACCTGAAAGATGGGAGTACATGGAGAACCAGTTCAAGTACTGGGAGATTGAAAACTACACTAGAGTCTCTGCGTATGATGGTAGAGAGGATGACCTAAGTGAGATACTCAAGGGTCGTTATCCAGACATGATGAGTTCTGGTGAGATTGGTTGTACTACATCTCACTTGAAAGCAATCAAACAATTTTATGATTCAGGTGAACCCTATGCAATCATGATGGAAGATGATTGTGATCTCGATTTGGTGAGGTTCTGGAACTTTACTTGGCAAGACTTCTATGCCAAGATTCCTTATGACTGGGATGTATGTCAGATTGCAATTATCTGTACAGGAGATATTCATATCAAAGTTCATAAGAGGTTTGTGAATGAGTTCTCTACTGCATGTTATTTGATCACACGTCATCATGCAGAGAAATTAATTCGTCTTCATTGTAGAGGTGATAAGTACAAACTGGACAATGGTGTCAGACCACGTCCTGTTGCCGATGACCTGGTGTATAACTCAGGTAACACCTACGCCCTTCCACTCCTTCTGTATAAGACGGAACTGGGTTCAAGTATTCATCCTGACCATGTTGATGCATTCCATAAAGGAAATTATCAAGCTCAGATGAATTTCTGGAGTCAGAAGGGAGCACAGATGTCCATCAATGAACTGATGGAGTTTGATCCTTACCTGGGTCGGGTATCTGATCCAACACAACAAAAGGGTTGACAAGACCCTACTCTTATGATATATTATAAATATACTGGTGTTAGGGGGTATCTTAACACTAAGTAATAAAACCAATCTCCGCAAACTTGAGCAAGGTTTTATATGATAAATCAGAGACAAGTCGAGTCTCTTAACATCCGTAGGTTAATCTCTACGAGAAAAAAAGGTAAAACAAAAATGTTCAAATCTGTATTCGCAGCAACTGCTGCTCTGTCCATGTCCGCTGGTGCCGCCCTTGCAGGTCCCTACGTCAATGTAGAAGCTAATTCTGGTTGGACCGGTTCTGATTACGGCGGTACTTCCACCGATCTTCACGTTGGCTACGAAGGTGAATTCGGTGAGAGTGCTTCTTACTACGTCCAAGGCGGTGCTACCGTCGTCTCTCCTGATGGTGCTGAGTCCGATACCGTTCCTTCTGGTAAGGCAGGTCTTGGTCTTGCATTGACCGATGCTCTTGGTGCTTATGGCGAAGTCTCCTTCGTTGGTAGTGGTGACAGTGACATCGATCGCGGTTATGGTACCAAGTTGGGTCTGAAGTACAGCTTCTGATATTCAATATAGACATATAAACATCTAGATGTTATACTAGGGATGCGACGGCATCCCTTTTTTTATGGAATATACACCACCAGCTCTTTGTATCAGAAGTATTACTCCCTCTGATACTACAGGTAAAGTACTTATAGATATGCCATCTATATGGAGAGATAGCGATACTATAAACACTCTAGAGATTGACGAAACAATAGTTGAATTTATTATGAGTGAACCTTTCGTTGTACCTATGTGTCCCCCTGGATGGCCAAATCCCCCTACTGATGTAGAATGAAAAAATATTTACTAACCGTAGTTACAAATCCTGCAGCTCAAGTATCAGTCTCCTTGTTAGGGATACTGATATTGATAAGTGTATTACACAATCATGCTCACTATGAGATGAGTAATGATCCTGATGGATATGTGTATCAATGGTGTAAGAAAAATCCTGAGAGATGCAAGTACACTCCCCGGTAACCCCATAAAACTTGACAAATATTTAACATTACTATATAATTATGTAATAGTTCTTTACATAAGACAATGACAGTCACAACTAATGATCGTGGACAACAGAACATGTGGGCACAAGAACCCCGTATGTACGTGGATCCAATTGCTGCAGAACGTTACGGTTATGAAAGTTATGCAGAACGTGCAGAAAAAATGAATGGTCGTTTTGCCATGATGGGTTTCGTTGCCGGTCTCATTTCTTATGTAACAACTGGGAGTCTCTTCTTCTTCGGTGCCTTTGGTATCTGATAAGTGATGATTTCACAACACATGAATGTAAAAAGGAGTACTTGACAATGACACAATTTTTCTTTACTATAACTAGTGTAGCCTTCTTTGTTTTGTTGGCTTACTCAGTAGAAAAATTATCAGAGACTTACTAATGACATTCAGTGTTACTCTTCGATCTTCGGACGGATCTGAACAAACTATCGAATGTGATAGTGATCAGTATATTCTAGATGTTGCCGAGGAACAAGGTATCGATCTTCCATATTCTTGCCGAGCAGGTGCATGTTCATCTTGTTGTGGCAAGCTTGTAAGTGGTACAGTTGATCAAAGTGATCAATCATTCTTGGATGATGATCAAATTGAAGAAGGATTTGCACTTCTATGCGTCTCATATCCTACCTCAGACTGTGTAGTCGAGACTGAAAAAGAAGAAGATCTCTTTTGATTATGTCGAATCACAATGCTCTCTATGAAGATATGGAGAGACTAAATGCCCTTTATGAAGAGCTCTGTTGGGCACATGATGATGAACTAATATTCACACATGAAAATGGCAGAGTCGTTATCTACAACAATACACAGGAGAAAACAAATGAACGAAAGAGCAGAACGTATTAATGGTTGGGCAGCAATGCTGGGTATCATCGCAGCCATCGGTGCATACGCGACCACTGGTCAGCTGATTCCAGGTATTTTTTGATGTTAATTTTAGGTTCTATTCTTCTGGGAACCTTCATCTTCTACTCTGTCTTCTTTACTGATGACATTGACGATGATGGGCCCCCAGATGATGGTATGATGCAACCAGTATATCAAGGTGTAAGGTCTCATTAGAGTCCCTTTTTAATAAATAAATTAACACCGCTTTCATCAGATGCCAGAGGAAGTTACCAAGAAGGAAGAACCCAAAAAGAAGGGTATTCTAGGAAAGATAAAGGAAGCAACTGATGACAAACAAGAACAAATTGAAATTTTGTCTACTTTTGTTAGGCTTGGCATCCTTGTTTGGTCTGGCGGAATACTCACGTTGGCATACATTCAGTTACCCCCAGTACTTGGAATCCCCGAACAGAAACTAGATCCTACTTTTATCGCAAGTGTCTTTACTGGGGTGCTTGCGACTTTTGGCGTTCAGGCGGCAAAGAAAAATGGAGAAGCTTCCAAGTCAGGTGGTGATAATGGAGTTACTAAACAAGATATGGAAAGATTGATTGAGGCAGCATCACAAACTGCTCCTTCACAGACAATTAGAATTGAACAAGCACCTGTTGTAATATCTGCGGTAGAACCTAAAGGTTAATGTGTACCATCATTAATTATGGAATTGCTTTCTTTCAAGTAGTAATTTTGAATTGTATACAACCTGTCAATTGGCAGTACTGTTATCGTGTGGATCAATGGTTAGTCCAGGATCTTCAGTATGCATGGGAATTGAAGATAGGTAAGGTTCATCCCTATCAGACTGAGAAAGAATACCTAGAAAGTTTTAAGTAAGGATCTCATAACAAACCACCATTCCTAAGGAACACCACTATAATAGATAATGTAGTCGTGTTAACTATATGAAGTTCTTTTTCGCTCTTCTTGCTACACTATTTCTTGCTACTCCAGCTTGGGCAGTTGATGTAGTAATGGGTTCAGGTGGGAACCTAGTATTTGAACCTAATGAGATCACAATCTCGACAGGTGACACAGTTCACTTTATTAATGAAGCACTACCTCCTCATAATATTATTGTAGAAGGTCGTGCAGATCTTTCCAGAGAAGCACTGTTGTTTGCTCCTGGAGAAACACAAGATGTTGTATTTGCTGATGCAGGAGACTATGAGTTCTTCTGTGGTCCTCATCAAGGAGCGGGTATGACTGGTATTGTTCATGTTGAATAAAATTTAAATGACTTTATCACACGTATTACTTTGGATATCAATCCCATTTGTAATCACTACAGTATTGTTTGGATTTTACAAAGGGGACAATGTTTATTATGAATCAGATAAGTATGACGGGAATGGAACAGCACATTAAAGTTCGTTATGAATTTGCCATGAGTTCATTCTCTAGAATGTATGGAGTTAAAGGAGTACTAAACTCACCAACTATACAAACTTTCTGTGTAGAGTGGGCACATACAAATAATAATATTCCTGAAGGTAGTTTAACCAAAGTAGATTTTTACTTTAGAGACCTATGGACCACGGGCAATTAATCATTATTATTCTTTATATTTTTATTGGATTATTTTTATTCACACTTTCTACAATTTCAGATCAATGAAAATTTATATCACGGCAGCGGCAATACTAACATCAATAACATCATTTGTTTTGTGGGGTATCAATAACGCGTATCAATCATGATGAGCGGTCTTTTTGTATTCTCATTCATCATACTACTGGTTAGTGGTATGGAATTAACATGGTCAGTTAGACAAGGAAAAAAATGATACTACAGTTTGCTAGGTTTTGTGGGACTGTACTAAACAACCCATACGGATTAGGATTCCTATCATCTATTTTAATTTTGGTTCCCATCGTGGGAATGTGGGCAGTTCATAAATATCAGTGGGAACACTGGGAACCTTTTACGAGGAAACATAAATGAATCCAGTAATATTAATCGGTTGCTTCACACCGCTGGTTATTATTTTTATAGTATTGAAACTCTCAGTATGGGTATCTGCAGTTAATTCTGAAAACACATATGTCAGAAAAGAACCTCTACGAAAACGAGGACCCTATACTATGGAGGCGTATATAGATGTTGATGAGAAAGATGATGAATGGACATAGACATCATATTATTCCCAGACATATGGGCGGTAGTGATGACCCTTCCAACCTCATAGAAGTGAGTGTAGAGGAGCACGCAGAGTTGCATTTCAGTTTGTATCTCACCTATGGTAAGTTTGCTGATTGGGTTGCCTACCATATGCTCTCTGGTAGGACATCAGAGAGTGAGAAATATAGACTGGAACTTTCCAATGAAGCGTGTAGAGGTGTGCCGCTCACTGATGAACATAAAAAGAAATTAAGTAGGGCACATAAAGGAAAGGTTATACCTCCAGAGGTTAGGGAGAAGATAAAGAAAACTCTTACAGGAGTCTCTCACTCACAGGAGAGGACAGAGAAGTCCCGACAAACCAGAATGAAAACAATGGGTGAGAAGCACAAGAAACTATATACTTTTAGACTAGATGATGGAACATTAATTGAAGAGTATGGAACAATAAAAGGATTATCTAGAAAATATAACATTCCAAAGACATCCTTGAGGAGACGACTATGTGGGACCAGCACATGAAGACGTTGACGAAAAGGAAGAAGAATATGGAGATCGCACAGACTATAGATAATGCTCTTTATCAACACTATACAATTGAACAAGGAAAACCTGTACCAAACTGGAGATATATAAAAGACCAAGATTGGTGGTGTGAATACCTTAAAAATCTAGGAATAGATCCAAGAAATCCATGAACGAAGAAGAGGATTATGATTATACGGTGAGTGTACAAATAGAAGATATAAAGCTCCTACATCACTGTGTGAAAGAAACCATTAAGTATTGGCCAGGAGCTCCAGCCAGACCTTATGAAGAACAGGAACAGTTATGGGCCCTAAGAGATAACTTATTTAAAATAATACTTGAGGACCAATTTAATAATTCATGAACTTATTACTACATCCACATACTAATGTAAGCGATCCTGTGTGGTCGGTCATTTTTATGGTCTTTCTTTCTCTTTGTATGGCTGGTTATAGTATCTACTATATACTAGGAGTTGATGAAAGAGAATCTCATGGGAGCAATGACACCACCGAGTCGTAAGAGTTGTTACAATTTTAGAGTTGTAGAGGTTGTAAAAATAATTGATGGGGACACTGCGGATTTTATTCTGGATTTAGGTTTCGACTTATACAAGAAGGAAAGAGTTAGAGTTGCAGGAGTTGATACACCAGAAAAGAGGACGAAGAATCTAGAGGAGAAGGCACTTGGAATCGACGCAACCAACTGGCTCAAAGAGAAATTGGAAAGTACTATTGCTGGTGACGATGAGTTGTCTGTTAGGACTGAACTTGTTGGTGGCGTCGGCAAATATGGCCGTCTTCTTGGTTGGTTATACCGCGGGGATGAACAGTTGTCCCTTAACGAGCAAATGATTGCCGAAGGATATGCGTTACCCTATGCAGGTGGAACAAAAGACATGAACCTTGAAGAACTAAGAGAAATTCGTAGGGCACATGGAACACTTATTTGATTTTCAGTTATCGATGGAAGATTTTACAATCATCCAAAATGCATTACATTATTATAAACATGTCGAAAAGAGAGAACACTTCAAACAATATGATGTAGAACGTGTCAATAAACTAAGAGATAAGTTATCTTATCAACTTATCCCATCCACAAATAGTAATAGGGGAGAATAGTGATTGGTTTTTATCTAACTGTAGTGATCGTTATTTTGATGGTTGCGTATGCTGGTGTTGAAAATACTAGAAATCTATTCATCTATATCAATTTACAATTGAGATATTTTCCAATAAAAATCAAAATGGAGATGATGAAAAGAAAGTTGAGAAGACAATTAGATATAGATAGAGAAGAACTTATGAAAAGGATTACGGAAGATGCAAAAACTAATTAATGTTTTAGCACTATTGTCGTTTGCAGGAACTGCGTCTATTGTAGGTGGTGGTGCATATGTTTATCTCAATAAGGATTCTATTATTGAGAATGTAAAGGGACAAGTTGCGAGTGCTGCAGCCGAGGCAATTTCTGGAGCACTTCCTGGTATGTTGGATTCTGCAATGCCAGAACTTCCTGGTGTTACTGGCGACGCAATTCCATCACTTCCTACCACCACTGGTCCAGCACTTCCATTCTAACAGTTGATGGATATTCCAAACATCAGAACAAACACTATACCCACTAATAGTATACCTATTAATAGTATAAAAATTTTACCAGTTAGAAGTGTTTTAAATGATGTACCCTCAATACAAACTTATGATCCACCGGTTACGGTTCAGTTAGGTACTCCCATTGTTGATATACCTGGTTGTGTTGAGGCACATGAATCTAATAATCCGTTAAACGAAAACCTTGACGATTCAAGAGGAATACTAACATATTGTGATGGAAATGTACCGTCATTCAA
>Ga0307488_10002539_pt1 | contig 15401 bp, 15 predicted proteins | sample SB02metaG_FD_202248 | JGI IMG/M metagenome (GOLD analysis project Ga0307488, IMG submission 202248) | Sea-ice brine microbial communities from Beaufort Sea near Barrow, Alaska, United States - SB 0.2 | ecosystem: Environmental > Aquatic > Marine > Coastal | place: USA: Alaska | collected... | reverse complement strand
GTCGCAGCAGTCGCAGCGGTTGCGTCTCCAAGCCGGCCTGCAGTTGTGCCTGTTGCCGCGCCAAATTCAGACGGACGGCGAGAGCTGGTTGTCGCCATTTCGGCAGGTCATGGTGGTGAAGATCCAGGCAGCATTAGCCCTAACGGAAGACTAAAAGAAAAGAGTGTGACGCTGGCAATATCTAAATCACTCCGCGATAAAATTAATGCACTGCCCGGCTACCGGGCAGTGATGATTCGTGAATCCGATTACTATGTGGAGCTCAAGCGCAGAACTAAGATTGCACGAGAGAACCGTGCTGACTTATTCATTGCGATCCACGCGGATTGGTACAAGAACAACCGCGCGAAGGGAGTCACTATTTACGCCTTATCTGGTGACAGAGCCGACCGTGAAAATGCCCGCAGGGTCGTTGAGAAGGAAAATAGCTCTGACTTATTAGGGGGTGTCGGTGCCGACATCGCACTTGGCGGCTTAGACGATGATGTGGCTTTAACGCTAGTTTCACTGCAGATGGCATGGAGTATGGAGCAGAGTCTGATTGCAGGCACCCGTATATTGGAGTCATTAGATGGAATTGCAAGGTTGCGCAAAGACAAAGTCCAGCAAGCTTCCTTGCAAGTACTAAATTCTCCAGACATTCCATCGATGTTGATTGAGACTGGTTACCTAACAAACCCTGATGATGCAAAGCAATTAAATGATCCGGCTTTTCAGCGACGAATGGCAGATGCTATTGCAAAAGGGGTCATGAATTACTTTTATGACTCCCCGCCCGAAGGCAGTTTGGTTGCCTGGCAGAAAGCAAATGGTGTGTTTCCAGTTTCCTATACTGTTACGCGCGGAGACAGTCTTTCGGAAATCGCTGCCCGCTTCAATGTCTCACTGGCAGTATTGAAATCGGAAAACCAGCTTTCCTCTAACACAATACGTATTGGTCAAGAGCTGCGGCTTCCGGGAGGAAGCTCTTCAGCGGCATCGGAGCATCGCATTGAGCGCGGAGAAACCCTGTCTGAGATCGCCGCTCGTTATAGTATTAGTTTGGCCCAGCTGCGCCTGGTTAACAATCTCGTGGGAGATCGCATTATGGTAGGTCAAATACTCAAAATCCCGGCTATTTAGCTTATCGCCACCGTCGTCTGTGAGCATTGTTATCCGAGTCGCTCCAATTTCATTAAATCTTGTCAGTGCTACAATGAACAATTAATTTAGATCGAGTTTGGCGACTACAAGTTTGCCAGTCAGTCTTTTATTCAAATAAGCAAGAATGAGCTCTCAATGCCAAGAATAAACTTATTAAGTCAACGGCTAGCAAATCAGATCGCTGCAGGTGAGGTGGTTGAGAGGCCCGCTTCGGTAGTGAAAGAGCTAATAGAGAATAGCTTGGATGCTGGCGCTACTCGGATAGAGATTGATGTCGATCAAGGTGGCGTAAAGCTGCTGCGGATAAAAGATAACGGACAGGGAATACATAAAGAAGACTTAGCCCTAGCATTGAGTCGCCACGCAACAAGTAAGATTGCTGAATTGGAAGATCTCGAAGCCATCGCCAGTTTAGGCTTTAGAGGCGAGGCACTTGCCAGTATTAGTTCAGTTTCCCGGTTGAGCATGGTGTCCAAAGCTGAGATTGGAGATGATGCTAGCGGCTGGCGGGTCGAGGCTGAAGGTCAAGATATGAATGCTCGACTTTCGCCTGCTGTTCATAGTCAAGGCACTACGGTCGAGGTTCGCGATTTGTTTTTTAATACGCCCGCTCGTAAAAAGTTCCTCAAAACAGAAAAAACAGAATTTTCCCGAATTGACGAAATTGTCAAAAGAATCGCTCTAAGCCGATTCGATGTGCAGTTTAATTTGAATCACAATCAGCGTGCTATTCATAACTTATTGCCGGCAAAATTGGAGCAGGAAAAGCAGCGCCGAGTTGGTTTGGTTTGCGGTCCAAGTTTTGTCGAAAACTCTGTCCGAGTGGACTTGGAAGGTGCAGGATTGCGACTTTCGGGTTGGGTTAGTCTGCCGACGTTTTCCCGCAGTCAGGCAGATCTGCAGTATTTTTATGTTAATGGTCGGATCATTCGTGACAAGCTAGTTACCCACGCCATCAAGCAAGCCTATCGAGACGTATTATTTCACGGTCGACATCCGGCTTATGTTTTGTATTTTGAATGTGATCCAGCGACTGTCGACGTCAATGTGCACCCGACCAAGCACGAGGTGCGCTTTCGCGAAGGTCGCCTGATTCACGATTTTCTGTTTAGTTCTTTGCATAAGGCCCTTGCTCAAGTTAAGCCGGCCGACCATTTTGATGGTGCTGCAATGGCTGGCAGCGCAGCGACTAGCCCTGGAAGCCCTTTTGATAATTATGGCGGTCCTGCTAGACCGTTTGTTGGCAACGACAGCAATTATGCAGGAGGTCAAACGGGGTTTGGTAACATCGAGCAGCAGAACCATTTGGGTCTAACTGAGCCTCGAGTGCCGAGCTATTATAATTATGGTTCAGCACCAAGCCCAGCGGCTATTCAAAATCAGCTGAAGTCCCTTGAACAACTCAGCGGTGAGAATGGCGAAGTTCCACCTCTGGGCTATGCGGTCGCACAAATCCACGGTATCTATATTTTGGCCCAAAACAAAGAAGGCTTGATCACCGTTGATATGCATGCAGCGCACGAACGTATTACCTATGAGCGAATGAAGCTGGCTTGTCTAAACGAAGAGTTAGTCATGCAGCCTTTGTTAGTGCCCTTATCTATTGCGGTAAGCGCTTCAGAAGCCGATTGCGTTGAATCTAAACATCAAGACTTTAAGATGCTTGGAATTGTGCTAGAAAAAGTTGCCGAAGAATCTGTCGTGGTTCGGCAGATTCCATCGATCTTGCGAAATTCGAATGTTGAGCAAATGATAAGAGACGTTTTGTCTGACGTCTTGGAGTATGGCAGCAGTGATCGGATTCAGGCTCATCAAGATGAGCTGCTCTCCACCATGGCTTGCCATGGCAGTGTGCGGGCAAACCGTCAGCTCACTATTCCTGAAATGAATTCTCTTCTTCGCGATATGGAAGCTACCGAGCGCAGTGGTCAGTGTAATCATGGCCGACCGACTTGGGTATTCCAAAGCCTCGATGCGCTTGATAAGCTTTTTCTTCGCGGACAGTAAGCATGCGTTAGATTGCGGAAATTATGACTCTTTACCCTAAACTGCCAAATGTTATTTGCCTGATGGGCCCGACTGCGTCAGGTAAAACCGCATTGGCGATTGAACTTGTTCAGCAGCGTAATTTTCAATTGGTTAGCGTTGACTCAGCTCAGGTTTATCGGGATATGGATATTGGCACGGGCAAACCAGATGCTGAAACCTTGCTAAAAGCACCTCACCGACTGATAGACATTCTCGACCCAGCAGACGCATATTCAGCATCAAAATTCCGTATTGACGTCCTTAGCGAGATACAGGAAATTACGAGTCAGGGCGACGTGCCATTGTTGGTTGGTGGAACGATGCTTTACTTTAAGGCTTTGCGGGATGGTTTGGCTAAGATGCCTAATGCCGATCCTGAAACACGCAGGGCGATTGAAGCCAAGGCTGCGGCACTAGGTTGGGAGTCTGTCCATGCAGAGCTCGCTGCAGTGGATCCTGTGGCAGCACAACGAATTCATGCTAATGATCCTCAGAGATTGCAGCGAGCATTAGAGGTTTATAGGGTTTCTGGCAAGACACTGACAAAACACCATGAGGAAGAGCGTAACAAGCTCAATAGTGACAATAGCTTACCGGTTAATCTTCACTTCTTCGGAATCCAACCTTCTAATAGAGGCGTATTACATAAGGAGATTAAAAAACGTTTCTTAGAGATGATTCGACTGGGACTTGTGGAAGAAGTGCAGGCGTTGAGACGCCGGAGCGATCTAAATTCTAGCCTTCCTGCCCTTAAATCGGTAGGTTACAGACAGGTCTGGCAGTATTTGGATGGGCAGCTCGGTTTTGACGAAATGGTGGACAAAAGCATAATTGCGACTCGTCAGCTAGCCAAGCGCCAGTTAACTTGGTTAAGAAGTTGGGAAGAACTGCATACTTTAGACGGTCCTTCTTCAGAATCTGCCGATTACATCTTGAAATACGTGGAATCTATCTCAATATAAAGAACTAATGCGAATAGCCAAGTTTAAGCAAACGTTCTTAGTTTTCTAACCGGCATAATATTGCCAATTACTTAGCTCAATTGATTGCAAGGAGAATAAAATGTCCAAAGGGCATACACTACAAGACCCTTTTCTAAACGTGCTTAGAAAGGAGCGAATTCCGGTTTCCATTTACCTGGTAAGTGGCATTAAGTTACAGGGGCAAATTGAATCGTTCGACCAATTCGTCATTCTGCTAAAAAATGCGGTAAGTCAAATGGTCTATAAGCACGCTATTTCGACAGTTGTACCTGCTCGCATGGTAAAGATCCCGATGCAAAACGGTGGTGAATTACCGGAAGATGATGAAGCTGGTGAACTCGGTAACGCATAGCGATAACCTGAGAGGTCACTGATTGTTTTTTGATCGGCCAGAATCTGGCGAAGTATCAATCTTGGTGCATATTTCGATTAATTCGGAATCAGAGCGCCAGGATCCAGAAGAATTTGAAGAACTTGCGATTTCCGCGGGCGCTGTGCCTGCAGCGTATTTAAAAGGAAGTCGTAAGCAACCTTCTCCGAACTACTTTATAGGGTCGGGCAAGCTTGAAGAGTTGAGTGCGGCTGTTGAATCACATAAAGCAGGTTTAGTTCTGTTTAATCACTCTTTGTCTCCGTCGCAAGAGCGCAATCTCGAAAAACACCTGAACTGCAGAGTATTAGATCGGACTGGTTTGATACTGGATATCTTTGCTCAGCGGGCGCGTAGCCACGAAGGTAAACTTCAAGTCGAACTCGCTCAATTAGAGCATTTGAGTTCGCGATTGACGCGAGGCTGGACTCATCTTGATCGGCAAAAAGGTGGTATCGGTATGCGTGGAGCTGGCGAGAAACAGCTTGAGCTGGATCAGCGGATGATTCGTGCGCGCATCAAGGGTATCAATAAAAGTTTAACCAAAGTTCGCGGCCAGCGAGAGCAGGGCAGACGAGCCCGCAAGCGAGCGGAAGTGCCAACCGTCTCACTGGTGGGATACACCAACGCTGGTAAATCGACTCTATTCAATCAGGTAACTAATGCTCACACGTTCGCAGCGGACAAGCTTTTCGCAACTTTAGACTCCACTTTACGCAAGATCAGCTTGCCAAATTTTGGCACTGCAATCATGGCGGATACTGTCGGATTCATAAGTCACTTGCCGCACGGGTTAGTTGAGGCATTTCGAGCAACACTTGAAGAGACCGCAGAAGCTAATTTACTTTTGCACGTGATAGATGCCTCCAACGATGGCCATTTGGAGTTTGTTAACGAAGTAAACAAAGTGCTAACTGAAATTAAGGCGGATTCGGTAACTCAGCTTGAAATCATGAACAAAATCGATTTGACAGAAGAATCTACGCCGCATATTCAGCGCGACGAAAGTGGAAGACCTGTCAGAGTTTGGGTGTCAGCTAAAACCGGTGTGGGGATGGATTTATTGCTAGAAGCCATCAGCGAATTATTGGGTGGCAAGATGGCTGAGGAAATTCTGTTAATTCAGCCGAATCAAGCTAAATTGCGCAGCCAGCTCTATGAGCAAGGATACATAGAGGAAGAACAGATCAATGAGGAGGGACTTTATCAATTAAAGGTGCGCATGCCAGTTCAAGAGTTAGAGCGATTTTTGAATAAAGGCGTCGTAGCACTACCAACCACCTGTCTCGAGTCGCCGCAAATAACCGGCGAAGCGACAGAAATTCTGAACGATAACATTCATACGGCAACAAATTAGTAGATAGCGCTACCGTTCTACTCAAAACGCTGTGTAAATTCATAATAATTAGCTAAAATTGACCAACTGCGTCTAATACAAAGCTACGGAGAAGCCAATGGCTTGGAATGAACCTGGAAATAACGGAAATGAAAAAGACCCATGGGGTGGTGACGGTGGTCGCCGCGGCGGTGGTGACCAGGGACCCCCTGATATCGATGAGGTCATCCGGAAAATCACTAAAAAGTTCAACGGCTTGTTGGGCGGAAAAAGCGGTGGCAGTGGATCCGGATCCGGGTCTGGTTCTTCAGGGTCTCCAAGGGGAAGCGGCGGGCTCACCGGAGGAATGCTTGTTGGCTTGGTCCTAGTGGCATCAGTAGTTTGGGGCTTCATGGGCTTTTATACCGTCGACCAAGCGGAGCAAGGCGTGGTTATGCGGTTTGGTAAAGTAATTGATCAGGTTGTCCAACCTGGATTGCACTGGAATCCACCGTTAATAGATGAAGTCACTCTTGTTAACACTCAAGAGTTGAATACTGAGACTTATAGCAGCCGCGCAACGCTAACTACCGATGAAAACATCATCGATATTGCCGTCACTGTTCAGTATCTAATTCAAGACCCGGTTAGGTTCGTCATCGAGGTTGCGAACCCTAAGCTTAGCTTGGACAATTCGGCCGAATCAGCGATTCGTCACGTAGTGGGTGGCAATTCCATGGAGCAGATTTTGACAACCGGTCGCGATCTTGTGGCTGTGGATGTAAAAGAACGCCTGCAAAACTATATGGATGCCTACGAAACTGGCATTTTTATCAGCCAAGTAAACGTTGAAAACACTCAGCCGCCTGATAATGTTAGGCCAGCATTCGACGATGTTATTCGAGCGAGAGAGGATGAGCAACGGGCGCAAAACGAAGCCCAGCAGTACTCGAATCGAGTGATACCAAATGCGCGCGGTGAAGCCCAACGTCAAATTGAGCAAGCCAACGCTTATAAAGAGCAGGTGATTGCACGGGCTGAAGGTGATGCTTCTAGATTTGACCAATTGCTTACCGAATACGCGAAGGCGCCAGAAGTGACGCGTCAACGCATGTATATCGATTCTTTGCAGGACGTATTGACTGCTAGTAGCAAAATAATGGTCGATGTCGACGGCGGAAATAACATGTTGTATTTGCCTCTTGATAAAATGATGGAGCAGGGTTCCGTTACTGGCGGAAGCAGACCTAACTCAGCACAAGAGTGGCGTGATTTAGCAAATGAGCTAGCGCCTTACTTACCAGGCCCATCTTCAGGATCGTCGGTGGACAGATCAAGACTCACTACAGGAAGGGGAGCACGACCATGAGAAATTTTATTCTTGCCGGTTTAGTATTTATAGTTGTCGTTCTCGCAAGTAATTCTCTTTTTGTTATTAAAGAGACCGAAAAGGCAGTTATGTTGCAGTTTGGTGAATTGGTTAGCGAAAGCATCGCGCCAGGTCTGCATGTGAAGCTGCCTTGGGTTCAAACCGTTCGAATTTTCGATGCGAGAATCCAAACAGAGGATTCTAACCCAGAGCGCTTTTTAACCCTTGAGCAGAAAGCACTGGAAGTTGATTCCTATGCAAAATGGCGCATCGTTGACGAAGGTCAGTTTTATGTGTCCACTCGAGGTAGCGCTATTACTGCGGGTAACTTGCTGGCATCTCGAATTAACGACGGACTTCGCGACCAAATTGGTGCAAGAAACCTTCAAGAGGTCGTGGCAGGCGAACGAGATCAGCTAATGTTAGATTTAACTACAGAGTTGAATATAACCACAGCGGCTGATATTGGGATTGAAGTCATCGATGTTCGCGTTAAGCGTATCGATCTTCCTGACGATGTTCGTTCTTCTGTTTATGAGCGTATGATCACAGAGAGAAATCGCGAAGCACAAGAAATCCGCTCTCGCGGTGATGAGTTGGCTATCGGTATTATTGCTGACGCTGATCGCCAAGCGACTATTTTCGAAGCAGAGGCTTACCGAGACGCTGAAAAAGCACGTGGTGAAGGTGATGCGCGGGCAACTTCAGTCTACGCTGAGGCTTATAGCAAAGACCCAGAGTTTTTTGCTTTCACTCGGAGTATGAGCTCATATCGCGAAACATTTAGCTCTAAAAGCGATGTGTTCTTGTTGGACCCGGACAGTGACTATTTTAAATATTTAAAAAATGGTACTACCGCGCCGTAAAACAGTAAAATGCATGTTGGGAAAATCGGAAGCAATATTTAGAGACTGCTAGCTAAACCTCTGATTCAGCTTTTGATACAACAACCCGTGCTTTGGTAACTCGAAGCTCGGGTTTATTTTTTTAGCTGGCAGGGCTTTTTAAAATTCTAGAGATAAACCTACAAGGCTTCCAAATGTGGGATGAGTTAGCTGTAGCATTTTGTTTGATGTTGGTTCTTGAAGGTATTATCCCGTTTCTTGATCCTAAGAGATGGCGACGAATGCTATTGATGCTAGATCGAGTAGATGATTCGACCATGCGCATATTTGGCTTAGGGTCGATGTTACTTGGCACAACTTTGTTATTACTGATCAACTGAGCTTTAATTAAGAATAATAAATAGGACGGACGCGGGAAAGTATGAATTCTGCAAAGAGATGGTTGTTGCCTGATGGGGTGGAAGAGATTCTGCCGGTAGAGGCGCACAAGCTTGAAACCCTGCGACGTGGCTTACTAGACCTTTATGAGTCTTGGGGCTACGAGCTTGTAATACCTCCAATGATTGAATTTTTGGATTCTCTCTTGGTTGGCACATCCCATGACCAAGATATCCACACCTTTAAAATCACAGATCAGCTTAGCGGCAGAATGATGGGTATTAGGGCAGATATTACTCCCCAAGTGGCGCGTATTGATGCTCATAGTATGGATCGACAAGGCCCAGTGCGGCTTTGCTATGCTGATAGTGTCTTGCACACAAAGCCTCGCGGTATCATGACATCAAGGGTTCCCATAAGAGTGGGTGCTGAGTTGTTCGGTCACGCTAGTGTGGACTGCGATATTGAGCTTATTGGTCTGATGCAGGATACGTTGCAGGCAGCAGGCATTGGTGAAATTTATATTGTCCTCGGTCATGTTGGAATATTTAGAACTCTTGTCCAAGAGGCTAAGCTTGGTTCTAGAATTGAGCGAGAGCTTTTTCAAGCGGTCCAGCGCAAAGCCTATGATGAAATTGACCAAATTCTGTCTACAAATGTTGAAGATAAAAAAATGTGCGACATGCTGCGCCGGCTAACGTGGCTCAGCGGAGATGAGTCTGTTCTTTCTGAGGCAAGAGAGTTGTTCAAAACGGCGCCAGAAAGCGTTAAGCAGGAATTAGAGGAGCTTGTTGCTATATCCACAGGGGTTAAGCTCCGTAATCCAGGAATTCAACTCAATTACGATCTCTGTGAGCTGCGCGGCTACGAGTATCATACAGGCATCGTTTTTGCGGCCTACACGCCTGGTTATGGGAGAGCTGTAGCTAAAGGTGGGCGCTATGACGATATCGGCGAAGCCTTTGGTCGAGCAAGACCGGCATCCGGCTTCGATACAGATTTGAAGGTGCTAGCAAAACTAACTAGTACTGATATTCGGCGCAACCCTGGCATACTCGCGCCTAACGGCTCTGATGAATCGTTACTGAAAAAAATTACCGAGTTGCGTGCCTCCGGTGAGATCGTAGTTGTGGACCTCGGTGCGCCAGCACCAAGTAAAGATCACCACGAATTAGGCTGTGACAGGATGCTTATCTTGAAAGGTAAGCAGTGGCATGTGCAGGCTTTGAAATCATAATCGTAATTCAAACTATTAATCCAAACTACTAACCTTTGAGAAAAAGAAATGGCTAAATCCGTTGTCGTGCTCGGAACCCAATGGGGTGACGAAGGTAAAGGCAAAATCGTTGATCTACTTACCGATCAAGTGTCGGTGGTCGCGAGATTCCAAGGTGGCCATAACGCAGGTCATACCCTAGTCATCGATGGCGAGAAAACGGTATTGCATTTGCTGCCTTCTGGCATTTTACGCGAGCATGTAAGCTGCATTATCGGCAATGGCGTTGTGATTAGCATGGAAGCTCTGCTTAAAGAGATTGGTGACCTTGAGCAGCGCAGTATTCCTGTGCGCGAACGATTAAGAATTAGTGGAGCATGCCCGTTAATCTTGCCGTCTCACATTGCTTTAGATCAGGCGCGAGAAAAGTCTAAAGGAATAAATAAGATCGGAACGACGGGCAGAGGCATTGGCCCGGCGTATGAAGATAAAGTTGCTAGACGCGGAATTCGTTTGGCAGAAACCTTGAATGAGTCAAGGTTTGGTACTCGCTTAGAAGAACTCCTTGAGTATCACAACTTCCTTCTAGAAAAATACTATAAAGTGAGCGCAGTTAACTTCAACGAAGTGTTCGACACATCAATGGCACTTGCAAAGCAAGTAGAGCCAATGATCGCTGATACTATCGATTTGCTTCACACTCATCGTAAAGTAGGCGACAGTATTCTATTTGAAGGAGCCCAAGGTTCGCTTTTGGATATTGACCACGGTACTTATCCATTCGTAACATCATCTAATACCACCGCTGGAGGAACTGCAACAGGGAGTGGTTATGGCCCGCTCTATCTCGATTACGTTTTGGGTATCACCAAGGCATATACAACACGAGTCGGATCAGGCCCTTTCCCAACTGAATTATTTGACGACGTTGGCAAACATTTAGCGACAGTTGGCCAAGAAAAAGGCGCTACAACTGGCAGAGATCGACGCTGTGGTTGGTTTGATGCAAGTGCAGTCAAGATGGCTGTTCGTATCAACAGTGTTTCTGGTATTTGTCTAACCAAACTCGATGTATTGGATGGTTTAGAGAAAATAAAGGTTTGTACCGGATACAAAGGCGTCGGCGAAAATACATCGAGTAGCTTGATGGATGTAAATATATTTGAAGACTTAGAGCCTATTTATGTTGAGCTGCCAGGTTGGCAGGATTCTACATTTGGCGCTAAGAATTTAAACGATTTGCCAGAAAATGCGCGGGCATATATTAGGTATTTGGAAGAAGTGGTAGAGGTACCAGTTGACATAATTTCGACAGGGCCAGACCGCGAAGAAACTATCATTTTAAACCACCCGTTTAACGACTAGTCATCTTTCGCTATTAGGCCATAAGCAAGCCGCGCCTCTGGCCCCGCTAGCATCACCAAACTTGGGTGGTGCTATGCGTGTCTGTAAATCTTCAGAAAACACGTAGTCGGCCATGTCCTTTGGCACAGAGTCGTAAAGACTTTTGATATTTGAAAGACCTCCACCCAGCACGATTACCTCAGGGTCAATAACATTGACTATGCTAGCTAGGCACCTGGCTAATTGCTTGCTGTAAATTTCTAAAGATTCTGAGGCGGCCGGGTCTTCTGCTATTGCTAAATCGGCTATTATGTTGGCTTCGACTTGCAATCCAGTTTTTTCAAAGTGGGTTTGTTTCAGTCCTCTGCCTGACAGGACGGTTTCAATGCAGTTACGTCTGCCGCAATAACATAGTCTATCCTCGCCAATTAATTCTCTTGCCGCGCTTGGTAGGGAGTTATGTCCCCATTCGCCAGCGATGCTATTGGGCCCGGTTAGAAGTTGACTGTTGATAACAATCCCACCACCGGTGCCTGTGCCAATAATGACACCGAACATTGATTTGGCATCTTTGGCGGTTCCGTAATGAGCTTCAGATAAAGCAAAACAATTAGCATCATTTTCTAATCTGATTGCATAGCCAAGATTTTTTTCAATATCTATTTTGAGAGCTTCGCCATTAAGGCAAATTGAATTGCAATTTTTCATTAATTCGGAGGGAAGAGCTAAAGCGCCAGGTGATCCAATACCAACCTTAAGTAGTTCGGGTGATTGCGCTTGCAGCTGGGTGATTACATTGCAGAGCGCCTTTAAAGTGTCATTGTAGTTTTCGCCTGGGGTAGCGACACGGATTTTCTCTACAATTTCACCTTGACCCGTGAGTACTATTCCCTCAATCTTTGTGCCGCCTAAATCAACTCCAATTCTCATTTTACGTCCTACTAACCCCGAATTATGCCGATGTGTCAGTGTCACTTGCGCGTCTAAACTAAATGGTCTTGCATAGTACACTAAACTCTCTAAAATCATCGGTCCGTTTGAAAAGATCAATTGCCAGACCCATGTCAAGTACAAGAAAAAAGACGACAACGTGACCCGAGCTAGAAACCAACAAATTTCGCTGGACGATACTTCTTATTATCACTGTATATCGCGGTGTGTCCGAAGAGCGTATCTTTGTGGTGATGATCCTGTCACGGGCCGCAACTTTGATCACCGCAAACAATGGTTAGTTACCCGAATAAAACAATTATCTGCTCAATTTGCTGTTGATGTTTGCGCTTACGCGGTTATGAGTAATCACTATCATTTAGTCTTACATGTGGATCAATCAGCCGCGCAGTCTTGGACAGCCGAAGAAGTTATCAGTCGCTGGACTGGGTTGTTTCCAAGAAATGCTGCTCTCGTCGAAACATTAATAAAAAATAGATCATCTAGGGTTGCCGAAAAACAATTACGACTCCGAGTCGAGCTTTGGCGTCAGCGGCTTACAGACATTAGCTGGTATATGCGCTGCATAAACGAAACCGTTGCTCGCAATGCTAATCGAGAAGATGAATGCGGTGGCCGATTTTGGGAGGGCCGGTTTAAAAGCCAAGCCTTATTAGATGAGAGAGCTTTAGTTACCTGTATGGCCTATGTCGATCTCAATCCAGTTCGAGCGGGGGTGACAGGCACATTAGAAACTAGTGATTTCACATCAGTTCAAGAGCGCCTAATTGAGCAGGCAAAAAGAATACGAAAACGCAGTTACGGCCAGCATCGCCTTTTGGCAAATGAGTCAACCAAGCACTTGGTGGGCCATCAAATTGGGGCAAAGCAAGCGAAACTAATGGATTTGGCGGGAATTAGAAAACCATCCGATAACGTGGTTCCGATTTCTGCGAAGAGTTATTTGAACCTTCTCGAGGTCACAGCGCAAGCGCTACTATTAGGGTATGCAAATCAAATAGAAGCTAAGCGTTTATTAGATGGTCACTGTAAGACCTTGATGGAATTCGAAGTGTCTTCGGATACATGGTTAACAAGTGTCAGAGATTTTAATAAACATTATGCTATCGCCGCTGGTTCTGCTGAGTCGTTGCTGCAATACCATGCAAGCAGAATCAAAATAGGTGTGGATTTTAAGCATCCGCATAAATGGGTTCGCGGAATCACCTCTTCGAAATTGTTGTACGGGGCTTAGCGACCTACGTTCACCAGATATATTCTGACCTTCATTACCTAGCATCGACGACCAGTTAGATTCTCGTGGCTAAGTAGAAAAATACCCCCCCTCAATCTCATAGCATCTGATTCGAAACACAACTTATTCCATCCTTTTGGCTCATTTCTGACCTTCGAAGCTGATTTCCAGTTTTTCATTTCATATTTTTCCCCGATTTAAATTAAATTGGGTGTCCTTTTAATTTGAATTGGATGTCCTTTTAAAAATTAATGCAGCTTTTTAGGTGATTAATCTAAGTGTCAGAAATTTAATAGGTAATTTGCAATTTTGGCGGCAAGTTTTCAGAAGAGGGGCCAGTGCCATACTAAGTGTTGAGGCCATTTTCACAAGATATTGATTGACTTGGATTGGGCTGCACTATATGTTGCGCAAAGTGAGACGATTTCTTCCTAAAGCACTCTCGAAAAAGCGGTAGTCAAAGTACGCCGCGCAGCATCGTGAATATTTGAGTAAATCATTTCGTCGGAGAACGATTGATGAGTAAGTTTGGACATATAGTTGCAGAAAACGCAGCCTCTGGATCACTTTTAGACCCAAGCGTCGACTCGAAAACTTTATCTTTAAAAAAGCAAGCCGAAGCTGAAATAAGAACCAAGCTTGATGACTTCGCTAAAGAGCTATTACAAGTAAGAAAGAACAGAGAAAAGCACTAAATTTTCTTTAGACCTGCTCTATACGCCCGTGTCTCTTGGTCGACGTAGCGAGATAATCCGCCGATTACTTCCTTCCTAACTTCACTCCATCCTCTGCCCTCGTTTTTGTCTAGCCGCTCGGTATCCTCCAATAACATCAGCCCGTTGCGACATATTGTCACTGCCACCCTTTGACGAATGAAATTGACTTCATTACCGGCTATCATCTACTCGATTATTTTTAAACATTTTTTTACCCAATTCATTTTAAGCTGGTTACCCATAGGGTTTCGATAATTAGAGGGAGCGCATAATGTTAGATTTGATAAAAGGATCCATAGCAAAATTTGCTGGTTTTACAGCATTGGTTTTGTTGACTACTGTTAGCTGCGGTTCAACCTCTTCTAGTTACTCACCCTTTATCTACGCCGAACCTGCAGCCGGCGCCGAGCTCGTACGAGTTCCTAGAACCCTGCGGCTATTTTATACGGCATTACCGGATGTATCTAAAAGCAGTTTGACCTTAATGGGTCCGAGCGGAGAGCATAAGCTTCGAGGAATGCACTCTATGGGCGCCGATGATTTGATGATTGAAATATTGGATCCGGTGACGACAGGTGAATACACGGTTCAGTGGACTGCGGTAGTCGGTGAGGATCCTACCGCTTACCAGGGCATGTATACTTTTTCTATTTCTGCTCCCTAGACTTTTTTGCCCCCCCCTCAAGTTTCTTGGTTGGTCTATCGCAAACAGAAATTGCATAGACGAGCTTTTCACCCAAGGTTAGCTCTGCGTCAGTTTTACCCGGCTATTTCCGTCTTGTTTTCCACACTCTGCGTTGACAATATTGACGATCTCTTTGCTAATAATCGTTAAACCCATTTTGGAGCGAGCTGACTAAGTAATGCTGCTCGATGTGGGGGGGGGCGCTGAAAGTCACCCGCCCCAAACTCAATATGAACAGCAGCGTGTCGTTTGCCACGGAGCAAATGGCAGTGGTAACAATTTGTTAGGAGCGCCGAAACCACCGTACAGTATCTGGTTATATAGCGGTGATGCTAATTCTATACAAACAACCCTGCGTAATGGCCGGTTCGGCGAGATGCCGGCCCTTAACGAACGTCTTGACGGCACTTAGATCAAGCTGGTGGTTGCCCTTTTAGCAAGACAGTAAGGCAAGAAAAGTCAGCTAAGACAGTTGAGTCAAATGACAGAAGCAAGGCAAACTCTTACCAAGCCGACTAACTCAATTGGACTTTAAGCTCTTGGGCTAGCTCGTAACCTGAAAGATAGGCATCCTCAACTCGATTGCCTCTGCACCAATCCCCAATTGCGGCAATTTGGTCATGGCTATCTAAACAGTAGTCTCGGCCAAGTGCTTGTTCACATCTCGCATAGCGCCATCGATGCAAATCTTGATGCGCAGCCTCATTAGCAATTTCCGGCAACAACTCCCTAAGCGCGTCATTCATCATCGACTTAACCCATTCGAGGTCTGCATCAATGTGGTCGCTCGCCCAATCATTGCGGCTGTGAATTAAAAGTGATGA
>Ga0307488_10002537_pt1 | contig 15403 bp, 17 predicted proteins | sample SB02metaG_FD_202248 | JGI IMG/M metagenome (GOLD analysis project Ga0307488, IMG submission 202248) | Sea-ice brine microbial communities from Beaufort Sea near Barrow, Alaska, United States - SB 0.2 | ecosystem: Environmental > Aquatic > Marine > Coastal | place: USA: Alaska | collected... | reverse complement strand
CAAGGAAGAACATTAATACAGTTACGACTAGTATAATCCCAAATAGAATATTGTTTACTAGATCATCTACTTGACCTATAGTTTTAGAAGATTGATCATTGGCAATGGTTACTTTTAAGTTTGGAGGAAAAATAGTTGACTTAGCCTTTTTCACAATCACTTCAATCTTTCGTGCAGCCTCAACCATATTTTCACCAGAACGTTTCTTAACGTCAAGCATTACTACTTGCTCTCCGAATTCTCTCGCATAGGTTGTTTTATCCTTATCTTTAAAGGTAACAGACGCTATATCTTTTAAATAAATAGGGCTATTATCTTCAGATTTAACAACGACACTATTTAATACTGAAGGTTTTTCAATCTCACCTACAATTCTTATAGTTCGTCTCTGTCCACTTGCGATTAAATTTCCTGCAGACATCGTCATATTTTCATTCCCTATTGCCCCAATAATATCATTAAAGCTCACTTTGGCAGCCATCATCTTATAAATATCAACAGCGACTTCAACCTCTTTATCTTGAGCACCACGAATGTCTACTTTTTTAATTTCTGATAAGTCTTCAATTTCATCTTGTAAATACTCGCTAAATTCTTTTAATTTATCTACAGGATAATCTCCAGAAACATTGATATTTAAAATTGGAACTTCCTCAGACATACTCAATTCGAATACATTTGGTTCAACTTTCGCATTGTTAAAAGTTGGCCAATCTTCACCAGAAGTTTGAGAATCTATTTCGTCTTTTACCTTTTGTTTTGCTTGATCTACCGTGATGCTTTCATTAAACTCCACAACTACCATAGAGTAATCTTCTTGTGAAGTTGAGGTGATTTCTACAACATTACTTACAGTTTTTAACTTATCCTCAAGAGGGTCGGTAATTAATTTTTCAATATCTTCAGCAGTATTTCCAGGAAAGACTGAGCTTATATAAATTTTAGTTTCTCTTATCTCAGGAAAATTTTCTCTAGGCATACTATAATATGCAGAACCTCCTAAAAATAAAATTAAAGCAATAACTACATAAATAGTAGTTTTATTAGCAATTGCCCAAGATGATAACCCAAATTCTTTATCTAATTTTTTTTGTTGTTTTGTCATTTTGATAATTTATTTGTTCGAGATTTCAACCTCTTGCTGATTTCTTACACTTCTTGCACCTTCTTGAATAATCTCAACGTCATTTTCTAGACCTTTTAATACTTCAATTACATCTCCTTGTGTTTTTCCAGTTTCAATGATTACTTGATCTGCAATTGCATATTTTTCATTTTTGTCTTTTACAACATAGATGTATTGTTCGCCATTTGCATTTTCTGAAATAATATCTTGTGGTATTAAGATGGCATTTTCATTCGTATAATCATTGATTTTCAATTTTGCTGTAAGATTTGGCTTTATAGCCCTATCTTTATTTGGAACAGCAATTTCAATTTTAAAAGTTCTATTAGCAGGATTTATAAAATTACCTGTTTGACGAATTTTTGCATTCATAGTTTTTCCTAAAACGGGAAATTCAACAAGTACATCTTTGTTTTTAGAAACACTTGAAATGTAACTTTCTGGCACGTCAGTTTCAATATACATATCTCTTAAATTTACGATACGCATTAATTGAGATTGACCAGGAGAAACAACACTTCCTTGTTCAGAAATCACGTCATCTATCACTCCTGAAAATGGAGCTCTTACAGAACTTTTTTCCAACTGACTTTTCAGTTGACTTACTGCTTTTTGTTGTGCTTCATAACTAGATTTTGCTTGTAAGTATTGAATTTCGCTTCCTATTTTTTTATCCCAAAGACGTTCTTGACGTTCAAATGTTGTTTTGGCAAGATCTGCTTGAATTTGCAATTGTGCGACTTGCTGTTCCATTCCACCGTCATCAATAGAAGCTAATAATTGTCCTTTAGAAACTCTTTGTCCTTCTTTTACATAAACTCTTAGTAAAACACCAGGTATTTCAGAATAAATAACAAGATTCTGTTTAGTCTGAACGCTTCCTTGCAATTCTAAATAATGATTAAAAACTTTCTGTTGAACAGTGAAAGTAGTAATCAGTGGTATCTTTTTAGATTTATCTAATTCTGAAATTTTATCATCAAGTTGTTTAATCTTATTATTTATTTCTTGTTGTTGAGTAACAATTGCGGCTCTTTTTTGTCTGATAGCTTCGAGGTTGTCAGTTGCGATTATATCTTCAATAGATTGTTCTTTGTTATCACCACAAGAGATGAGTAAAAAAGTTAAGAGAGTAAGTGAAAGTAAATTTTTCATAATATTTTTTGTTTATTAGTTGTTGGCCTGATTTAGAATAACTTCTAGTTCTGTTTTTGTATTAATAACATCAAGCATGGCTTGTAAAAACTCTTGTTGCGCATTATATAATTGAGATTGTGCTTGTTGTAAATCGAAACTAGAGCCCATTCCTTCAAAATATTTAATTTGATTCTTTCCTTCAATGCTTTCTGCTAATTTTAAAAGCTCTTTTTTGGTATTATATTCTTCAATTGAAAACTCATAATTACTTTTAGCAGAAGCAATTCCTAATTTTAGGTTTTGCTCAATTTCTATAACATTATTTTCAGACTTTTCAAGATTTAATTTTGCGCGTTTTCGAGTTGCTTTTCCCCATCCAGAAGTGAATAAAGGAACACTTAAATTAACTCCAAACAAAGAAGAGGGAAACCATTTCTGATCGTTGGTTGCAAAAGAGTAAGTTTCGCTAAAACCAGACACTCCGCCATTTACAAAAGCACTCACAGTTGGAAACTTTCTGTACTTCTCTAGTTTTAGTAATAATTCTTTGGAACGTTTCTCGTTAAGGGCAATTTTATAGTCAATATTATTTTCAATGTTTTCTTCTGAATTCATTAAGCTCAAGTCAATATTCTCAGTTGTTAAATTTTCTAAAGTATTGGATAAAGTAATTTTTTCGTTTACGTCTAACCCTATAGTAATGTTTAACATTTTCAAACCTAAACTGTGAAGTCTTGTTACATTTTTTAAATTGCTTTCAATGCTCGAAACTGTAATTTTTAATTGATCTACGTTTTCTTCTTCAGTCATTCCGTTTTCGTAAACAATTTTAGCAGCTTTTAAATTTTTTATTTGAACTATTTTGTTGCGTTCAAAAACATCAATGCTTTCTTCAAGTAATAGAACATTTCCATAAGCATTAATAACTGCTTTACGAATTTCAATGTCCGTTTTTTCTTTTGCGTTTTCCGAAATTTCTAAAAACACTTTTGCCGATTGTAAACCTACTATATAAGAACCATCGAAAAGAAGCTGACTTAAGGTAACTCCAGCTGTTACAGTATGTCTTGGGTTTGCATTTTCGGTAATTTGACTTCCAAAAGCAAATGCTCCTTTTTTTAACCAGTTTTGATATTCAACAGAAGCACCAATTTGAGGTAATCCCTTTGCAATAGCTTCCCATTTTTGCTGTTTGGCTGCTTCAATATCTCGTTCAGCATTTTTTCCTGTTCGATTATTTTCTAAAGCATAATCTATAGCATCTTGAAGGCTAAAATTTTTATTTTCTTGTGCGCTTACTATAAGCGAAAAGAAAAAAGCAAGTATTAATAATTTATTTTTCATTTTTCAACAATAGTTTTTCCATAGTTTGTAATCCTTTTTTAGTAGCAATTGCTCTAATGTGATATTCTAAATATCTTTCAAGTAAATATTCTGGTTTAAATATGTTTTGTGGAAATGTTTCAACATCTTTTATTCCAATAATACCATTAAAATACAATCGAGTAATAAAATCTAAGTCCATTCCTTCCCTATAGATCCCTAGTTTTACACCTCTTTCTAAATTCTCAAAAACACATTCTTTCATCAAGTCAAATTGACGTTTTTTTAATGAAATAAATAATTGAGGATAGTATTTTTGAAGTTGATATTGTGGAGAAGTTTTTTCATTCTTTAAATGCTCCATTACAAAACTTTTAATTGCAAAAAGTTCATCTATTGGGTTCTTTTCCAATTCACAGATTAAATTAATTCCATTAGAAATGAATTCGAATAAAAACAAAGTACTCGCTTCAACTAGTTCTGTTTTATTCTCAAAATTAGCATAAATCGTCTTTTTAGAGATCCCCAATTGCTCAGCAATATCATCCATAGTAACACTCTTAAATCCATAATTTAAGAACATTTCTGTTGATTTAGTCAGTATTTTTTCCCTCATTATTGTAATAAATTATAGGCAAATGTAAGTTGGAAACTTTAAAAACACAACAAGTTTCCAAAGTTTTCACACTTTTTTAACGTTTTATTAAAGAGGACAAATTATTTTTACACAAAATTAGAAAAGTGATAGAAGCGTATAAAGCAGAATTTCAAAACTATTTAAAAAGTAAAACAGTAGTCAAGGAGCCTAAGAACTTATATGAACCTATAGGTTATATTTTAAGTCTAGGAGGTAAAAAATTACGCCCTATTTTGGCTCTATTGAGTGCGGATGCTTTTGGGATTGATTATAGAAAAGCATTGGATGTTGCATTAGCTATTGAAGTATTTCACAATTTTACACTTATCCACGATGATATTATGGACGATGCTCCCTTAAGAAGAGGGAAGGTTACGGTACATGAGAAATGGGATATAAATACAGGAATTTTATCAGGAGATGCAATGTTGATATTGGCGTATCAGTATTTAGAAAGTTATGATGCTCCAGTTTTTAAAAAACTAACTCAGTTATTCAGTAAAACAGGAGTTGAGGTATGTGAAGGCCAGCAATTAGACATTGATTTTGAAACAAGAACGGATGTTTCCTTAGAGGAATATATGTATATGATTAAGTTGAAAACGTCAGTCTTAGTAGGTTCAGCATTGCAAATGGGAGCGATCATTGCTGAAGTCTCAGACGAACAATCAAGTAAAATATATGATTTTGGATTGAATTTAGGAATTGCTTTTCAGTTACAAGATGATTATTTAGATGCGTTTGGTGATCCAGAAATTTTCGGAAAACAAGTAGGAGGAGATATCATTGAGAATAAAAAAACATATTTATACTTATTGACTCTTGATACGTTGAAAGGAAAAGAAAAAGAAAAATTTGAAGAGCTATTTAGTAAGCAATCTGCAGATGCTCAGGTTAAAATTTATACTGCCAAACAAATGTTCACTTCAACAGGAGCGGTAGATAAAATAAAAATATTGATCGAGGATTATACAACTAAATCTTTTGAAATACTTGAATCAATTGACATTCCAACAGCGAAAAAAGATATGTTGAAAAACTTCGGTAAAAACTTAATGAAACGAGAAGTTTAGAAGTAAAATCTAAACACAGGTGTAAAAGCAGAACTGTAAATACTTTTATCATCGTCATATAATGCGTCATATCTAAGACCGATAGAAACGTTTCCCATGTTATAAGTAGCGCCTAAATATAATGCTAGACTCCAATAAGAATCGGAATTTCCAATATTGTCTTTAACATTGATATTTAATTCTTCAAATTCTGCCGATAATTGTACTGCTTGTACAACATTGAATAGGGTAATTAAACTTCCTCAATATACGTTTGCTTTAGTGTTTAAAAATATATTTTTAGAGTAAAGATAACTTAGGCTAACTCCAGAACTAAAAACATCAGAAAAATTATAAATAGCACTTGGTGAAATGGTAATTGTTGTAAAATCACTTCCAAAACCAACATTGAATCCACCTCCATAAATGACGTTGTCCCAGAATTTGTCATTATTTTCTTGACCCGTAACTGTTAAAATTATTAAAAACATGAATTTTATAGTGATTGCAATTTTTTTCATAGTAACTATGGTATGTTTTTTGATAATTTAACAATATTTCCTTCAAATAAGATTTTATAGATGATTATTGAATAAAAGATTGTGCATAAAATAAATAAATAGTAATATTGCAACCAGTTTTAGGACCCATAGCTCAGTTGGTTAGAGCACCTGACTCATAATCAGGGGGTCGAAGGTTCGAGCCCTTCTGGGTCCACAAACTATTTTAAATTTGCAGAAATAATTTGAATTATGTAAGTTTGTGTGAAATACAAAGTTTTAATCCCTATTTAAAATGATGAAAAAAATTCCTTTTTCTTGGAGTGTTTTAGTATTCACACTTTTCTTATTGATAAGTGTAGAAACATTTTCCCAGACAGGTCCAGGCCCTCCTATTCCTCCTCCTCCAGGATTAGTCCCTATAGATGGCGGGATACTATTACTTTTAACTTCTGGATTGATTTATGGTGTAAGTAAATTAAGAGATAAATCTTAATTATTTTTGCAATAATCTTGCTACGTATTTCCCTATCACATCAAATTCTAAATTAACGATATTTCCCACATTAATTTCTTTAAAACTGGTGTTTTCAAATGTATAAGGTATAATAGCAACACTAAACATATTGTCAATAGAATTAAATACAGTTAAGCTCACGCCATTAATTGTTATTGAGCCCTTTTCAATGGTAACATTATCTTTTTTCGGATCATATTCAAATGTGAAAAGCCAACTCCCATTTTCAGACTCTTTAGAGATACATCTACCAACCTGATCAACATGACCTTGAACAATATGCCCATCTAGTCGACTACCCAGCTTCATTGCCCTTTCAAGATTTACAGAATTATCAATTTTTAATTGGTGCAAATTGGTTTTAGTCAATGTTTCTTTAATAGCAGTAACCGTATATAAATCGTCTTGAATAGAAACAACTGTTAAGCAGACTCCATTATGAGACACACTTTGATCTACTTTTAATTCCAAGGTAATAGTGCTCTGAATTGCAAAATGAATATTGTCATTTTCTGATTTAATATTTCTTACGATACCTAGAGTCTCTATAATTCCAGTAAACATATTTTGTAAAATTTATTGATTACTTTTGATAATTCAAAAATAAGCATAATTCACGACCAAATGAGTAAAGAAAATAAAATAAAAATTGGTATTTCTATTGGCGATATTAATGGAATCGGTATTGAAGTGATTTTAAAAACATTTACTGATAAAAGAATGTTGGATTTCTGTATTCCTGTAATTTTTGGTTCAACAAAAGTGGTTTCTTATTATAATAAAATTTTAAAAAGTGAGATGCAATTTCATGGAATCTCAGATGTGAATAAAATTGCTGAAGGTAAAATAAATGTTATTAATTTATGGAATGAAGATATTGAGATTACTCCTGGAAAGTCTACTGAAGTAGGAGGTAAGTATGCTTATGTTTCTTTAAAAGAATCTGTAAAGAGTTTAAATTCGGGAGCAATAGATGTTTTAGTCACCGCTCCAATTAATAAAGAAAATATTCAATCTGAAGAATTTAAGTTTGCAGGTCATACAGAGTTTTTAGAACATGAAATTGAAGGTAAAAGTTTAATGATTTTAATGACTGATGGTTTACGTGTTGGATTGATTACGGGTCATATACCTATTTCAGAAGTTTCAAGTAGTATAACTCCAGAACTTATTAAAGGAAAAGTTGCTATTCTGTATGAAACACTTCAAAAGGATTTTGGGATTTCAAAGCCAAAAATTGCCCTTTTGGGATTGAACCCGCATAGTGGAGATAATGGCTTAATCGGGAAAGAAGATGAAGAAATCATTCGACCTACAGTTAAGGAGTTGTTTAATGAGAAAAAGTTGGTGTATGGACCTTACGCTGCTGATGGTTTTTTCGGGTCAAATGTTTACAAACAGTTTGATGGAGTATTAGCAATGTATCATGACCAAGGATTAGCACCGTTTAAAGCACTTTCATTTGGTAAAGGAGTTAATTTTACTGCAGGTTTAAAATTGATCAGAACATCTCCTGACCATGGTACTGCTTATGAGATTGCTGGAAAGGGAGTAGCAGATGAAAGTTCTTTTAAAGAGGCCTTGTTTAAAAGCATTGAACTGTTTAAAAAGCGTAGCGAATACCTTGAATTAAATCAAAATAAATTAAAAGCGACAAAAAGATTATAGATATATAATATTTTTATATCTTTGCACGCTCAAATTGATGTTCTAATAATGAAAGACTTGAAAGAATTTGAAATCCCTTTTCTGGGATTGAGACTTGGAAAGCATTATTTTAATTATCAAATTGATAATAAGTTCTTTGAATATTTTCAATACGATGAATTTGAGAAGGTTGATATAAATGTTGAATTAGAATTTGAGAAAAAAAACAATATGTTTAATCTTGAATTTAAATCATCAGGAAAAGTTCAAGTAAATTGTGACTTGACTTACGAACCTTTTGAGTTGGATGTAAATGGTAATTTACCACTTATAGTTAAGTTTGGAGAAGAGTTTAATGATGATAGTGATGAAATATTAATTATTCCTCAAAACAGTTATCAACTAGATGTTTCTCAACTCATTTATGAAATGATAGTTTTATCTATCCCTATTAAAAAGGTACATCCTGGAATAGAAGATGGAACGTTAGATTCAGGTATGTTGAAAAAATTAAAAGAGTTTACACATAAAGAGCAAAAAGAAAGTATTGACCCTCGTTGGGAAAAATTAAAAGAATTACAATCGAATAAAAAAAGATAGAGATGGCACATCCAAAGAGAAAAATTTCGAAAACAAGAAGAGACAAAAGAAGAACTCACTATAAAGCATCTGTACCTCAGATTGCTGTTGATTCTACAACAGGTGAATCACACTTATATCACAGAGCTCATTGGAGTGAAGGTAAATTGTATTACCGTGGTCAAGTTGTAATTGACGCGACTGCTAAGGCTTAATCGCTAAAACTTTAAAAACATAAAAACTCTCATTTTTGAGGGTTTTTTTGTGTTTTTAACCTAAAAATGTATTAAAATAATAAATTTAGACATTTTTAGAAATAAATTACATTACTTTGGCTTACTTTAAAAGTATAATATTTTTAATTTATGACTAAAATAAGTGCAGCTATCACAGCCGTTGGAAAATATATTCCAGAATACGTTTTGTCAAATAAGATTCTGGAGTCAATGGTAGAAACCAACGATGAATGGATTCTTTCTAGAACGGGAATTAGTGAAAGAAGAATATTAAAAGAAGAAGGTAAAGGAACTTCTTTTATGGCTATAAAAGCAGCAGAGAATTTACTTACGAAATCCAAATTAGACCCTAAAGAAATAGATTTAATTATAGTTGCATCTGCAACTCCAGATATGCAAGCAGCAAGTACTGCAGCATATGTAGCATCTGAAGTTGGTGCTAAAAACGCATTTGCATTTGATATGGATTCAGCTTGTTCAAGTTTTTTATTCGGAATGTCAGTTGTTTCTAGTTATATAGAGTCAGGGAAGTATAAAAAGATTTTATTGATAGGAGCGGATAAAAACTCTTCAATGATTGATTATACTGATCGTGCAACATGTATCATTTTTGGTGATGGAGCAGGAGCAGTTTTATTTGAAGCAAATAATGAAGGGCTAGGAATTCAAGATGAATATTTAAGGGTTGATGGTTCTGGAAGAGAATTTTTGAAAGTAAAAAAAGGAGGTTCTTCGTATCCTTTTAAAAAAGGTGAAGTATTCGGAGAAGAAGATAATTTTGTGCATCAAGAGGGTAAAACAGTATTTAAGAACGCTGTATTTAATATGGCAGATGTAAGTGAGAAAATACTTGAACGTAACAACTTAACGAAAGAAGATATTTCTTGGTTAGCGGCACATCAAGCAAATAAAAGAATTATAGACGCAACAGCGCAAAGAATAGGATTGGATGATTCAAAAGTAATGATGAACATTCATAAATATGGTAATACAACTTCTGCTACTTTACCATTATTATTGGCAGACTATGAATCAAAACTAAAAAAAGGAGATAAAATTATTTTTGCAGCATTTGGAGGTGGGTTTTCTTGGGGATCTATCTATTACAAATGGGCTTATAATTAATTGAATCTAAAAACTAACTAATTATTTAAACTATTATTTATGGATTTAAAAGAAATTCAAAATCTTATAAAATTCGTTTCAAAATCGGGTGTAAGCGAAGTAAAATTAGAAGTCGAAGACTTTAAAATAACAATAAAGACAGGAAGTGATAGTCCTGAAACTACTTTTGTACATCAAGCACCTATGGCAATGCAGCAGGTACCTGTGGCGAGCACACCAGTTGCTCAAGCAGTACCAGCTGAAGCAGGAGCGGTTGAAGAAGATTCAAAATATATTACAATTACTTCTCCGATAATAGGAACATTGTATAGAAAACCGTCTCCTGATAAGCCAAATTTTATTGAAGTAGGAGATACAGTACAGGCAGATTCTGTTGTGTGTATTATTGAAGCAATGAAATTATTCAATGAAATTGAATCAGAAGTTTCAGGTAAAATTGTGAAAGTATTAGTTGATGACTCTTCTCCAGTAGAATTTGGTCAGCCATTATTTTTAGTTGATCCATCATAATTTACTATTAATTACTAATTTTTAATTTTTGTGAGTTATGTTTAAAAAAATATTAATTGCAAATAGAGGTGAGATAGCACTACGCATTATTAGGACCTGTAGAGAAATGGGTGTTAAGACAGTTGCTGTATATTCTACTGCTGATGCTGAAAGTCTGCATGTGAAGTTTGCAGATGAAGCCGTATGTATCGGACCTCCATCAAGTAGTGAATCGTATTTGAAAATTTCAAATATTATTTCAGCTGCCGAAATTACCAATGCGGATGCAATTCATCCAGGATATGGATTCCTTGCTGAGAATGCAAAATTTTCTAAGATATGTGAAGAACATGATATTAAATTCATTGGAGCGACAGCTGAAATGATTAATAGGATGGGAGATAAGGCTTCTGCTAGAGCAACAATGACAGAAGCAGGTGTGCCATGTGTTCCTGGTTCTGATGGCGTCTTAGAAACATATGAAGAGACAGAAAAATTAGCCGATAAAATGGGTTATCCTGTGATGCTAAAGGCAACTGCTGGAGGTGGAGGTAAAGGAATGCGTGCTGTCTGGAAGAAAGAAGATTTGCTTAAAGGATGGGATGGTGCTAGACAAGAAGCGAAAGCTTTCTTTGACAATGATGCTATGTACATGGAAAAGTTGATTGAAGAACCTAGACATATTGAAATTCAAGTTGTTGGAGATTCATTTGGTAAAGCATGTCATTTATCTGAAAGAGATTGTTCTATACAGCGTCGTCATCAAAAATTAACGGAAGAAGTACCTTCTCCATTTATGACAACCAAGTTGCGTAAAAAAATGGGTGATGCAGCAGTAAAAGCAGCAGAATTTATTAAATATGAAGGAGCAGGAACTGTTGAATTTTTGGTTGATAAGCATCGTAATTTCTTTTTTATGGAAATGAATACGCGTATTCAAGTTGAACATCCGATTACTGAACAGGTAATTGATTTTGATTTGATCCGTGAACAAATATTAGTGGCTGCAGGTGTGCCGATTTCTGGAAAGAATTACACTCCAAAATTACATTCAATTGAATGTAGAATTAATGCGGAAGACCCTTACAATGATTTTCGCCCTTCTCCAGGAAAAATTACAACATTACACGCTCCAGGAGGTCATGGTATAAGACTAGACACTCATGTATATGCAGGATACAGTATTCCTTCAAATTATGATTCAATGATTGCTAAGCTGATTACAACTGCTCAGACAAGAGAAGAGGCAATTAATAAGATGAAACGTGCTTTAGACGAATTTATAATTGAAGGAATTCATACTACAATTCCTTTTCACAGACAATTGATGGATCACCCTGATTATGTGGCTGGAAGTTATACAACGAAGTTTATGGAAGATTTTGTAATGCTTCCCAAAGAAGAAGAGTAAAAGTTTTAATTTGGAACTAAAAAATAAGGATATGAGCAATCATATCCTTATTTTTTTATCTTTGATTATATATTCTTAACAAATGAAAAAAAAGACCTTACATATTGACGGTATTGATAAGATTATTTTAAAGGATCTTATTGAAGATGCTCGAACGCCAATTTTAAGTATTGCACGAAAAATTGGAATTTCTGGTGCAGCAATTCATCAGAGATTGAGAAAATTAGAAGCCTCTGGATTAATATCAGGATCTAAATTTGTCTTAAACCCAAAAGTATTAGGCTATACAACATTAGCATTTGTTGGAATATTTTTAGATTCGGCGAGTAAGTATAATGCGGCATTAAATCGTTTAAAGGAAATTCCTGAAGTGATAGAAAGTCATTATACAACAGGAAATTATGCTGTTTTCATCAAGATTTTATGTCGTGACAATGAGCATTTGATGAGTTTATTAAATAAAGATATTCAATCTATTAAAGGAGTTGCAAGGACGGAAACATTCATTTCGTTGGACCAACAGATTGATCGACAGATAAAATTGTAACAATAAAAAAGGGTGTAAATTATTTTACACCCTTTTTTTATTTTGTCTAAAAAAATATTTAATCGCGACCCATATATATCATCACATAATACAGTAAGGTAGCCATTGCGCCAATTGCTGCAACAACGTAGGTTCTTGCTGCCCAACTCAATGCGTCTTTTGCTCCTGCATGTTCTTCATGAGTTAGCATATTTTCATTATCAAGCCATGCTAATGCTCGATTACTTGCATCATATTCTACAGGTAATGTTACAAAACTGAATACAACCGTTGCAGCAAATAATATAATTCCTAAGGGTAATAATATAGGAAAAGACTGTATGAATAATCCTGCAATAATAATTCCTCCAGATAATTTACTAGCAATACTTACAGTTGGAACCATTTTAGATCGGAATTGTAACCATGAATATCCAGTAGCATGTTGAACTGCATGTCCTACCTCATGTGAAGCGACCGCAGCAGCAGCAGCATTTCTTTCATTGTATACTGCTTCACTTAAATTTACAGTTTTATCTGCAGGATTGTAGTGATCGGTTAATCTTCCTGACGTAGAAATCACTTTTACGTCATGAATACCATTATCAGCCAACATTTTTTCGGCTATTTCTCGTCCTGACATCCCGTTTTTTAGAGATAATTTAGAGTATTGTTTAAATTTCTTTTTTAGTTTAGATTGTGTAATCCATCCAAAAAGTGCAACAAGTCCTAATATTATATATCCTATTATCATAAATTTTATATTTATTGGTAAAGTTAATTAAATTCATTCTTTTTATTAATAAATTTACAGCATAAACTATTCCAAAATATATTCTACGACATAATGGCAAAAAGCCCTCATATTTTATTGATTTATACTGGCGGAACAATAGGAATGACTAAAGATTATAAGACAGGTGCTTTGAAAGCATTTGATTTTAATAAGCTACTGAAACACATTCCAGAGGTTAATCTGTTAAGTTGTACTATTGATAGTGTGTCATTTAAAGAGCCTATTGACTCGTCTAATATGAATCCAACTCATTGGATCAAAATTGCTGAAATTATTGAAGATAATTATGAGGGGTTTGATGGATTTGTTGTTTTGCATGGTTCCGATACCATGTCATATACAGCATCTGCTTTAAGTTTTATGTTTGAAAATTTATCTAAGCCAGTTATTTTTACAGGCTCTCAACTTCCGATTGGAGATCTAAGAACAGATGCTAAGGAGAATTTAATTACTTCCATTCAGGTTGCCTCTGAAGCTAAAAACGGAAAGCCAGTTGTTCAAGAAGTGTGTCTTTATTTTGAATATAAATTATATAGAGCCAACAGAACGACTAAAATGAATTCTGAACATTTTGAGGCATTTTCTTCGCCTAATTATCCTCCATTAGGAGAAAGTGGAGTTCATTTGAAAATTTATGACTCTTTAATTGGTAAATCGAAACGGTTTAAAAAAATAAAAATAAGAAAGAGATTAGAAGATAATATAGCCGTTCTTAAGTTGTTTCCTGGAATTACAGAGAAGGTGGTTAAAAGTATATTAGCAATAGAAGGGTTAAAAGGAGTTGTTCTAGAAACATACGGTTCAGGGAATGCTCCTACTGATTCTTGGTTTATTGATTTACTTAAAATAGCATTAAAAAAAGGAATTAAAATTGTAGATGTGACTCAGTGTGCAGGAGGATCAGTGATTTTAGGTCATTATGAAACGAGTGTTGAGTTACAGAAAATAGGGTTGATAAGTGGAAAAGATATTACAACAGAATCAGCATTGGCAAAACTCATGTATCTTTTAGGAGAAAAAATCCCAATGAACGATTTTAAGCAGATATTCGAAACTCCGCTACGTGGAGAAATGGCTGAATAGAATACTAAAGATATTGATTATCAGTTATATTCAGATTATTGTTGAGGTAAACTTGAAATAAAATTTTTTCCTACCAAGATTTTTTTGTTACTTGTCACTCTTAAACTAACAGGAGAGGTGGCCGAGTGGTCGAAGGCGCATGCTTGGAAAGCATGTATATGGGCAACTATATCAAGGGTTCGAATCCCTTTCTCTCCGCCGGATGTTTTTTTGTAAAAAAAATTATATCTTTAAACCCGTAAACTAACAATTAATTAACTATTAAACGATGAAAAAACTATTTACCATCCTTGCAATCACAGGATTATTGTTTTTTGGAGCAGTTCAAAACACTTACGCTCAAGAAGACACAACGACAGAACAAGTTGAAGAAAAAACTTTTCACCAAGAATTGAAACAACGTTTTATTGAAGGAGGTCCTGGTTTTATGGGGATTGTATTAATAGCGCTTATTTTAGGTCTTGCAATTGCAATTGAAAGAATTATTTATCTTAACATGGCTTCTACCAATACTGATAAATTAGTTAGTAGTGTTGAAGATGCACTTGCATCTGGAGGAGTTGAAGCTGCTAAGGAAGTTTGTAGAAATACAAAAGGGCCAGTTGCTTCTATTTTCTATCAAGGTCTAGACAGATCGAATGAAGGAATTGATGCTGCTGAGAAAGCTATTGTAGGTTATGGTGGTGTTCAAATGGGATTGTTAGAGAAAAACATTTCATGGTTGACATTATTTATCGCTTTGGCACCAATGCTTGGTTTCATGGGAACTGTAATTGGAATGATTAAAGCATTTGATAATATTGCAGCGTCGAATCAAATGACGCCTGGAACTGTTGCAGGAGGTATTAAAGTAGCCTTATTAACAACTGTATTCGGTTTAATTGTAGCAATTATTCTACAGATCTTTTATAATTATATTATTGCAAAAGTGGATAGCATTGTGAACAATATGGAGGATGCATCTATATCATTAGTAGATTTATTAGTTAAGCATAAAAAATAATATATATTATGAATTTATATAAAATAGCAAAAATTGGTGTTGCTGTACTTAGTCTGATAGGTGTACTCCTATTGGTTAGAGTCATGACAGCTGGAGAAGATCCAGTTGCTATTGACAGTGCTGCAAACCCATTTATCACATTTTCTGTGATATTATTGATATTGGCTACTGCAATCGTAGTAATATTTACAATCGGAAACCTGATTAAGCATCCAA
>Ga0307488_10002536_pt1 | contig 15404 bp, 11 predicted proteins | sample SB02metaG_FD_202248 | JGI IMG/M metagenome (GOLD analysis project Ga0307488, IMG submission 202248) | Sea-ice brine microbial communities from Beaufort Sea near Barrow, Alaska, United States - SB 0.2 | ecosystem: Environmental > Aquatic > Marine > Coastal | place: USA: Alaska | collected... | reverse complement strand
CACCGCATGAACCTAGATACTTTCGCGCCCCAGAGCGATTCTCCCGACAGCCTAAACTTCCAAGCTGCCGCCGAACAGCCCCAGACCTTGCGTGACAGCGTTGAAATTGCCATGCGCAATTATTTTTCCCACCTTGAAGGTCAGGACGTTACCAATGTACACCAGATGGTCCTGAACGAGGTTGAAGCACCGATGCTGGAAGCGGTAATGCGCTATTGCCGCGATAATCAAACCAAGGCCAGTAAGGTTTTGGGCCTGAACCGCGGGACCCTACGCAAAAAACTGAAAGAATACGGACTGCTCTGAGGAGCGGATTAAAGGCGACTGCGGTCGCCTTTGTTATTTCTGCCCCGGTGTTTTTTGACCGACCGTTCAATTTCCAACAACTATGACCAGTTTTGAGGATTTTATGAGCCAATCTGCATCTGTAATCGCCCCTAAACGCGCCCTAATCAGTGTTTCCGATAAGACCGGTATCGTCGAATTTGCTCGTGCATTAAGCGCGCGTGGCGTCAGCCTAATCTCCACCGGCGGAACCTTTAAGCTGCTGCAACAGCACGATATAGAGGTCACCGAAGTATCTCAAGTGACCCAGTTCCCCGAGATGATGGCCGGTCGCGTTAAAACCCTGCACCCGCTCATCCACGGCGGCATTCTGGGTCGTCGCGGTATCGACGACGAGGTTATGCAAGAACACGGCATCAGCGCCATCGACCTGGTCGTGGTTAACCTCTACCCCTTCGCCCAAACCATCGCCAAGGCCGACTGCAGTTTGGCCGAGGCGATCGAAAACATCGACATCGGTGGCCCGACCATGGTGCGCTCGGCGGCCAAGAATCACCGCGACGTCGCCATCGTGGTCAGCGCCGACAAGTACCCGGAGCTGATCAAACAGTGGGATCTGGATGGCGGCTTCAGCGCCGCCTCCCGTTTTGCCCTGGCGCGCGCAGCGTTTGAACATACGGCGCAATACGATGGCATGATCGCCAATTATCTGGGGACGGTGCCAGTCGACACCCCGGCCACCGAGACCCCAGAGCGCTCAGCCTTCCCGAGCACCTTCAATAGTCAGTTTGTTTTGAAGGATATAATGCGCTATGGCGAAAACCCACATCAGCGCGCGGCCTTCTATGTTGAAGCGGGCTCGACCGACGCCGGTATCGCCACGATCACCACCTTGCAGGGTAAGGCCCTGAGCTATAACAATATCGCCGATACCGACGCGGCATTGGAATGCGTGAAGAGCTTTTCCGTGCCAGCCTGCGTTATCGTCAAGCATGCCAATCCCTGTGGCGTGGCCACCGGCGCGAGCTTGAAGGAGGCCTATCAGCGCGCCTTTTCAGTCGATACCACATCCGCCTTTGGCGGCATCATTGCCTTCAACCGGGAACTGGATGCTGCCGCAGCCGATGCGATCATCGGCAAACAGTTTGTCGAGGTCATCATTGCACCCTCGGTGTCCGCCGAAGCGGCCGCGCTGGTCGCCACTAAACCCAACATCCGCCTGCTGTCCTGCGGCTACTGGTCGGAGCCGACCCCTGCGCTCGATTTTAAGCGCGTCACCGGCGGCTTGCTGGTGCAGGATCGGGACCTGGGTATGATCGGTGCGGCCGATCTGCGCGTTGTGACTAAACTGGCACCCTCACCGCAACAGATAGAAGATCTGTTGTTCGCCTGGAAGGTCGCCAAGTTCGTCAAGTCCAACGCCATCGTCTATGCCAAAGACGGGCTGACCACCGGGATCGGTGCAGGCCAAATGAGCCGGGTATACAGCGCCATCATCGCCAATATCAAGGCAAAGGATGAGGGTATGGTCATTACCGGCTCAGCAATGGCATCAGAGGCCTTCTTGCCGTTCCGTGACAGCCTGGATCAGGCGGCCGAGATGGGCGTCAGTGCGGTCATTCAACCTGGAGGCAGCATGCGTGACAATGAAGTCATTGCCGCTGCCGATGAACACGGCATTGCCATGGTCTTTACCGGCATGCGCCATTTCCGTCACTAAAGGATAGCATTATGAACATACTGATTATCGGCAATGGCGGACGCGAACATGCTCTGGCCTGGCGCGCCAGCCAAGCCGAAGCGGCCGGACACATCTTCGTTGCACCTGGCAATGCGGGCACCGCCGCCGAACAGGGTATAGAAAACGTTGCGCTCGACGTCTTGGATTTTGCCGGCCTGGCCGAGTTTGCCAAGGCCAATCGGGTCGAGCTAACCATCGTCGGCCCCGAAGTGCCATTGGTTGCCGGCATCGTGGACTTCTTTGAGGCCCAGGGCCTCGCGGTATTCGGACCCAGCAAGGCTGCGGCGCAATTGGAAGGCTCGAAAGCCTTCGCCAAGGATTTTCTCGCCCGCCATACGATTCCAACGGCCTTTTATGGCGTGTTTACCGACGAACGCGAAGCCATTGCTTACATCGAAGCCAAGGGCGCGCCCATAGTCGTCAAGGCTGACGGCCTGGCTGCGGGCAAAGGGGTCATTCTGGCCGAGACCAATGCCGAAGCGATCGAAGCGGTTCAAGATATGCTTTCGGGCAATAAGTTTGGCGAGGCCGGCGCTCGCGTCGTGGTGGAACAGTTTTTGAGCGGTGAAGAGGCCAGCTTTATTGTGATGGTCGACGGCGATGACGTACTGGTTCTGGCTACGTCACAAGACCATAAGGCCCGTGACAACGGTGATCAGGGTCCCAATACCGGTGGCATGGGCGCTTATTCACCGGCACCGGTGGTCACCGATGCCATTCACCAGCGTATCATGGCCGAGGTTATTTACCCGACCGTCCAGGGTATGGCCGCCGAGGGCAATCGCTACCGCGGTTTCCTCTATGCCGGTATTATGGTCGCCGCCGATGGCACGCCCTATGTACTGGAATTCAATTGCCGTTTCGGCGATCCGGAAACCCAGCCAATTATGATGCGCCTGCAGTCGGACCTGGCCCAACTCTGTTTGGCGGCGATCCATGGGCAGCTCGCCGAGCAGACTGCGCTCTGGGATGAGCGCGCGGCGGTCGGTGTGGTCATCGCAGCCGGCGGCTATCCGTTCGACTATCGTACAGGCGATCCAATTACCGGCATCGCCGCGGCAGAACGGGCCGGTACCAAGGTGTTTCAAGCCGGCACCCGACTCGATGCCGAACAGGGCCTGGTCACCCAAGGCGGTCGAGTGCTGTGTGTGACGGCCCTGGGCGACACGGTCGCGCTCGCGCAGGCACAGGCCTACCTGGGTGTAGCCGAGATCCAATGGCAGGGTGCCTATTACCGCACGGATATTGGCCACAAAGCGATCAATCGCGACGCCTGACTGCCAAGCTTGCATAGGGCCCTGATGGGCTCTGCCTGACACCCCAGGGGCAAGATGCGCTGCTCAGGCACATGCATCGTGCCACCTCTGGCGCCACTAGCCGGCAGCGAATGACAACACCCTCAAGTTTAGGGGCATTTACTTGTGCATTTCTTGCTTAGTCGGTTCTCCGGCAGCACCGACACCGCTATACTAAGTCATCGCTCTTGCCGGATCGTTCGACACCATGCTGACACGCCTGATTCTGATTTGCCTGTTAACCTCCTTGCTACCTTGGGCACAGGCTTTCGAGCCTATTTTGATCGATCAGAGCTCCCTAAATGCGAATGTGGCCCAGAACAGCGACTATTTGAATACCCGCTCCGGAACCTATTCCATCCTCCAGGTGGTTAAACCCAATATTGCCCGACAGTTCGCACCGGTCCACGGCAGTGCCATCGGCTACAATCAGCTGTCATCGGAGACCTGGCTAAGCTTTGCCGTTAACAATAGAACCGGCGCATCAGCACGTCTGTTTTTAGTGCTAGAGGCGCCCTATCTGGCATCGGCAGAGTTATATTTTAACCTAAACACCCAGAGCGGCTCTAATCTGGACTCACAAGGCGGCTATGACCGCGTGGCCACCGGTGCCGATATCGCCCTGCATAAACGCCCCTACCCGCTGGGCAACTATATAATGCCGGTTGTCCTAAAATCCGGTGCACAACAGATATTTTTAAAGATCGTCCCGATCGCTGCGAGCAACATAAAACTGCGCCTGGTCGATGAAACCACTCTACTGCGCCAGTTACGAATTCAAGTCCAACTTAACGCCCTGGTGCTTACCCTCCTGCTGGCGGCGGTCGGGTTCGCGTTGCATGCCTATTATCGTTTTCATATCAGCACCCCGCTATGGGCTGCATTGACCAGTTTGGGTATTTTGATCAACCTAAATGGCTGGACCGGCAATATAAGCCAGTGGCTACCAAGTATTCCCTATATTGAAGTCGGTGCCATCAACTTCGGAGCCTTTATCGCCCTGATGGCCATGGCACGGTTACTTGCCACCATGCGCCTCGATCAGTTTTCCAGTTGGTTAGCGGATGCACTTGTCTGGCTCGGCCGGTTATTAACTCTCTTTGCCGTACTGGCCTGTTTTCCGATCACCACCGATCTGCTCCCGGTGCAAATCATTTTGGTCCCGGCCGCGCTGACCCTTATTAGCCTCTATTGGTTTGAAAAACGACCCCACAGTCTGTCAGAGCGCTTAGCAATGGCTGGCTACTTTACGTTACTGATCTATTTCATCTGTACCACTCTGTTCCTGGTTGGCCTATTACCGGCCTACGGTGTCAGGCTGTCTTTGCTCAGCCTGTTGGCGCTATTGGGTAGCAGCCTGGTGACCGCCGCCAGTTGGCAAGCGGCAAAAACCAAGGGTGCAAGCCTGGCGGTTGAAGGCCTGAACATTCCAGACGTACACTGGCCCCTGCTGCGAAAACTCAATCACGACATCCGCGGCCCAATCAATGGCGTGCTCGGTATGACCGAGCTAATGCAGGACACAACGCTCTCCGCGCATCAACAAGAGTACGTAAACACCATACAAGATGCCGGCTTCTCTCTGCTGCGAGAAGCCGATCAACTGCAGAATCTGATCCGCATCGGTCTCAACCGTTTACCCGAGAGCGATGATGAATTCGACCTTTTCGATCTTATCGAAGATACGGTGCAGCCCTTTTCGCGTATTGCCCATAGCAAACACTTAGAATTGGTGTTGGATATTGCCCCCGAACTGCCGACCCAATATCACGGCAATGCCCAGATCATTGCTCAGGTGTTGTCAAACCTGCTCGATAACGCGCTAAAATATACCGCGCATGGTGAGGTGCTGGTTCAGGTAAAACCCTGGCAAAGTCACCGCGTCCGGTTTTCCATAACCGATACCGGGCCGGGTATTGCAAAGGATTCAAAAGCTGCGCTGTTTCGCTTTCCCGACAGCAACGATGCCAAACAACAATTGCCCAAAGACGTGCATCTGGGTTTGCCGATCAGTAAGTATCTGGTTGGCACCCTAGGTGGACAGCTATCGCTGAGCAGCGAATTACGTGTGGGTACGACCTTATGGGTCGACCTGCCATTGGCCAAGGCGGCCAATCCCGATGGCGCTCGAATGAACAGTAGCACGCCCTTACTAGAAGATTTACGCCTGATGGTGGTCGACGACAATCTGACCTGTCGCAAGGTGATCGAACATTTGGCCACAAGTTGGGGACTGGATGTCTTGAGTATGAGCAACGGCCAATCGGCACTGGCCAACTTGCACAACGAATACCACAAGGGTTTGCCAGTCGATGTGCTGATATTGGATCAAAACATGCCGGCCATGACCGGGGCTGAGCTGGCTCAGCGGATCCGACAGGATGGCAGCCTTAATAAGGATATTATTATAATTATGATGACTGCAACAGACGAGGTGATAAAGGACTTTAGCGGCGGCGAGTTCGGCATTGAATATGTCCTCTCCAAACCGATCTCCGCTCGGACCTTACGCCAGACGATAAACCGTGCTATGCCCACGATCATGAAAAACCGGGAAAACATCCATGCCAAGAACTCTCTCTTTTACTGACCGGCTGATCGGTCAATTCGACAATGCGCTGCGCACCCTGACTCCGGGCGCCGTCAGCGCTCGGACGGCCAACCCGGCCCACGCGGTTGCGCACGACGACCTGAGTGACGCCGACCGACGCCACAGTGAGGGTCTAATGCGCATCAATCACAGCGGTGAAGTCTGTGCTCAGGGTCTCTATCAGGGCCAGGCCCTAACGGCCCGTTTGCCAACGATACGCGCCAGCATGACCGTGGCCGCCGATGAAGAACTCGACCACCTAGCCTGGTGCGACCAACGCTTGCAAGAATTGCACGGCAGCACCAGCTGGATGAACCCCTTGTTCTATGGCCTATCCTACGGACTAGGTGCCGTGGCCGGTGCCGCCGGTGATCGCTATTCGCTCGGTTTTGTGGCCGCGACCGAAGATCAGGTCAGCCATCACCTAAGCGCACATCTGCAACAAATTGAGCACATTGATGGCCGCTCTACGGCGATTTTAGAGCAGATGTTGGCGGATGAACAACGCCATGAAGCCAATGCCCTGGCCGCCGGCGGCATTGAGTTTGCACCCCCGGTTAAGCAATTGATGACGGTGGTATCCAAGCTGATGACCAAGGTCGCTTACTATTTTTAAAGCTAACGGGTATCGGGGGTGACTCGCAGGACCTCATCGGCCGTCGTGGTGCCCGCAGCAATCTTGCGCGCGCCGGACAAACGCAGACTGAGCATCCCTTGGCGAATAGCCTCTTTGCGCAGCGTTTGCGGATCACAGCCGTCTCGCACCAGGTCGGCCAGGCTGTCGCTCATGATAAAGCTTTCGTATACGCCCGAACGGCCTAGGAAGCCGGTGTTGCGGCATTCCAGGCAGCCCACCGGCTGATAGACCTTGATCGGTTTTTTAGCCGACCAGGGGCGCATCAGCTGCTTCCAGGTGGCGTCATCAATATCCGTTTCGGACTTGCAATGCGGGCATAGGGTCCGTATCAAGCGTTGTGCCATCACGCCGAGAATGGTCGACTTTAACAGATAACCGGGTACACCCAGATCGAGCAGTCGGGTTATGGCCGACGGTGCGTCGTTGGTATGTACCGTCGACAAGACCAAGTGGCCGGTCAAGGCGGCCTGAATCGCCATTTGCGCGGTTTCCAGATCCCGAATCTCACCGATCATGATGATATCGGGGTCCTGCCGCATCAGAGCGCGAATGCCATCGGCAAAATTCAAATCGATATTCGATTGGATTTGCATCTGATTGAAGGCCGGCTCGACCATTTCAATCGGGTCTTCGATAGTGCACACATTGACTTCCGAGGTCGCCAGACTTTTCAATGTTGAATAGAGGGTCGTAGTTTTACCCGAGCCGGTCGGGCCGGTGACCAAGATGATGCCATTGGGTTGGCGAATCATGCCGCGCCAATTGGTTAGGTCTTCGTCGGACAGCCCAAGCTGATCAAAACTCTTAAGCAATACTTCCGGATCGAAGATGCGCATCACCATCTTTTCACCAAAGGCCGTTGGCAGGGTCGACAGGCGCAATTCCACTTCCTGCCCGTCTGGTGTTTTGGTCTTGACTCGGCCGTCCAGTGGCCGGCGTTTTTCCGCGATATTCATCCGCCCGAGGATCTTGATCCGGCTCAATACCGCTTGGCCGACCTGGATCGGCATCTGATAGACGGTGTGCAGCACGCCATCGATGCGAAAGCGTATATGGGCGTATTCACGCCGTGGCTCAATATGGATATCACTGGCACGTTGCTCAAAGGCGTATTGAAACAACCAGTCGACTATATTGACTATGTGTTCATCATTGGCCTCGGGACTGGCCATCTTGCCCAGCTCAATCAGCTGTTCAAAATTGCCCAGACCGCTGCCCTGACCCTTGCCAATGGCCCCGGTGACAGAGCGATTCAGGGCGTAAAATTCCAGGCCAAAGCGGGCTATGTCCTCCGGTACCGCCAAGACCTTTTCGATCTTGCGCCGGGTTACCTGGGCAATGGTATCTTCCCAACCGCTTAACAGCGGCTCACTGGTGGCAATTTTCACCCTGTCCTCGGTGACCTTGAGCGGCAGTAAAAAATACCGTTTGGCATATTCATAGGACATGATTGAAGTCAGGGATTCGACATCGACCTTGAGCGGATCGATATGAATAAAGTCCATATCCAGGCCTTCGGCCAACCACTGAGTTAGGGCCAGCGCGGTGAGTTTTTTACCCGGGCGGGTCTGATCATCGAATTCAAAGGCCGCGATCTGGTGAATGGCGTGCTTATCGACGCCACGTTTTTGGCTGCGTCCTTTGGCGAGCTGTGCGGCGTTAATACGCCCGCTTTGTTCCAACTGAATCAGCAGGTCGTCGACCTGCAGTTTCCCGGGGAGTAATTTCAACTAACACCCTCGCCCAAGGCATCGCGACCGCTAATCAGTTTATTGGCAAGCTGCTTGATATCGCGCAGCAAAACCGTTTGTGAACGGGTCCAACTGTGAATACTGGCCTGTTGTTCGAAGGGCAAATCATTGAGCCAGTCCTTTAATCGGGTCACCACATCGATGGCCGAGAGGCGTGACAGGTTGTCTTCCAGCGCCTGCAGCGGGACCCGCAAGTTACCCAATTCCTCACCATAAAGTCGATCGAAATACTGGCACAACATTAGCAAACGATGCACCGCCGGTGATTGCGACAGGGCATTGCTGGTACTGCCGGAAAAACAATCGGAACGCAATTCGTTCAAGGCCTTATCAAAGCTGTAATCGAGACCATCGGTAACCGGTTGGTCACCAAAGCGGACCTGTTCGTCAAGCCGGTCGTCGCGCCATAGCCGGCCGTGCAACCAGGCCGTCATAGACAGAATGCGATAACCCAATTCCGGATTGGTCTGTAATTTCTGTAAGGCCTTGAGGGCTTTTTTAGCCTTGTTCTGCTGTAAACTGACGGCCACCGACTTAGGCTCCTCTTCAGCATCTTGCGATAGCGCGAAGCAGGCCGGCCACCATGACAGGATCGGTGTGACGGCAGCGGAAATCCAGCTAAGCTGGGCGTGCGCATAGTCAATCTGAGCCGGCGGCATCATACCTTGAAACCACTCGATTTCGGTGTGCATATTGCCGAGTGTGACAACAAATTCCTGCAGATGACGCCATTGTTGCGTGGACCAGAACAATTGCCAACTGCGCTGCAGGCGTTCCATTTCATAACCAAACAGGGCACAAAAGGCACTTTCCATGCTTTGTTGCGGCACGATGTCGGGCAATTCAACGTTATTATCGGTAAAGCCGGTGCAAATTCGATGACCGCGTTCGGCCTTGGAAATATCGGACGGCATTACCGCCACCCGATGGCTAATTTCTAACGCGAGCGCAAACAGATCCGACAGCTGGCCCTGTTTTAATTCCAGCTCCAGTTCAGATATCTTGTCGCTGCCGGCCGCGCACTCAACCTGCCCGAGATCGAGGACCAGCTCAATTTTGGAACGGTTGTAGGTGATTTGCCAGCTGGTGCGCTTAAAGTTGGTACTGAACAGGGGCTGTAATTGTTCGGTTTGCAACCCAGCCGGGAGCACCTGCTCGGGGAACGAGGCCATCTCGAGCTCATTGCTGGCGATGGCATATTCCCACTCGTCGCGTTGGTGCAGGCCGCCGCTGTTCTGGCCGCGCGTTTTGAGCGTTTGCAGATACCCCTGAGGCGTTTTACGCACCCGCAACGCCGTACCGATCGCGGTCAGGTGACGCGACGGGGTGTCAAAGTAAGTATTTTCCAACAGTTCGGTTTCGGCCGAATAGGCCGACAACAGATCCAGTGCCAGAAAGTCCTCAATCGACTGTTGACTAATCGTTAGCTTTAACTCTATTTCCTGCGCCATATTGCACTACTCATCACCCCCCAACGCACTGGGGTTTTGGTTCTTATTATTATCAGCTTGGTGGTAATACCCCCAGCTATATTAGATAGAGCGCCGACTGCCCCTATGTAAAGGCTCCCTGAACTGTAGCGCAGTTTACGGCCGTAAAAAACTAAAAAAAAGCCAGCGGATCACACTAACCCACTTGAATTAGCAGGGGGTGGAGCGCTTTTATGCCAAAAACACGCCTTTAAGTGACTTCGATCAGTTCATGACTGTGGCTGATTTCGACACCACCCCGCTCCAGCATGAGCGACGCGCTGCAATACTTTTCAGCTGACAATTCTATTGCCCGCAGCACCTGGGTCTCTTTCAACTTTCGACCGGACACCAGAAAATGAATATGGATCTTGGTAAAGACTGCTGGCACCGTCGTGGCCCGTTCAGCCTCTAACTTGATCTGGCAATCGACCACATCTTGCCGGGCTTTCTGGAGAATACTGACCACATCATAAGCGGTGCAACCGCCCAGCCCAACCAGTATCAATTCCATCGGCGAAGGACCTTTGGCGTCAGCAGAATCTTTCGCCGCACCGTCGATAAAGCCGGTATAGCCGCTGTTTGACTGATATGAAAATGCTTTTTCGCCAACCCACTCTAATGATGTTTTCACTATTAACCTATCTCCTACAAAAAAATTGAGCCTAGTAACGCCAAGCACCATTATTTAGCATTGGCGACTAATTAACAGCGCTAATTTTCAAAATTCGGCTAAAGTTCAATAGATAGGTGAAAAGATCATGACTGATAAAAAGGGAACTGCGTCAAACTACCGTCGATTGGCCATAGCCAGCCCGCCTTAGATGCCGCATAATAACTGAAATAGCCTGGAGATTGGCCATTTGGCGCTCTTTTTGGCCTTACAGTAACATCGGAATCCACTATATATGTTCCATAATACGCTAGAACACAAGCACCTCGATTACTTTTTATCCCAATGTCATCGACGTCGCTATCCATCTAAGACCACCCTGATCTACGCAGGGGACAAGAGTGATTCCCTCTATTACATTATCAAGGGCGCCGTTTCGGTCATTATCGAAGAAGACGATGGTCGCGAAATGATCATGGCCTACCTAAACGCCGGTGATTTTTTCGGAGAAATGGGCTTATTCGATTCGCTAAATTCCCGTTCAGCCTGGATTAAGACCAAGAGTGAATGCGAAGTTGCTGAAATTTCCTATTCCAAATTTCGCGAAATTACCCATAACGATGCTCGTATCCTATATTTTATCGGCGAGCAAATGGCCACCCGATTACGCAACACCACCCGTAAGGTCGGCGATTTAGCCTTTCTCGATGTCACTGGCCGGGTCGCCCGCACCCTGCTCGAGCTGTGCAAACAACCGGACGCAATGACCCATCCAGAAGGCATGCAGATCAAGATAACGCGTCAAGAAATTGGCCGTATCGTAGGCTGTTCGCGCGAGATGGTGGGTCGGGTTTTAAAGGGTCTGGAAGAACAGGGCCTGGTCTCTGTGAAAGGCAAGACGATGGTCGTGTTCGGTTCGCGCGAGTTCTTTCAACAGGGCGGCTGAGGCCTTCCTGCCAATCAACTGGTCACTCGATGCGCATAAATAGCTATCGTTTACGATTGCGAATCTTTTTCATTCACTTCAACTCTTGATTCAAGTCAGTGTCTCACGCCCTGCGCATCCGTAAGGTAATCGAAACACTGGAGAAGTAGATGACCTTGGCCAATAAATGGTATGTGCCCTGGGATGAGGCTCTCATCCGACAATACGATGTCACCGCGCCGCGCTACACATCCTACCCGACGGCCGTGCAGTTCGAAGCACTGCAACCCATAGAGGTTCAGAACCATCTTGACCAGCAGCGGCGCAATACCAGCCCGCTGTCCTTGTATCTGCATATCCCGTTTTGCCAACATCTGTGCTTTTATTGCGCCTGCAATAAGATTGCCACCAAGGATCGCAGCCGGCCCGATGTCTATCTCGATATGCTCGAGCGGGAAATGGTCTTGCATGCGCGTAACTTCGGCCACCGGCCGATCACCCAATTGCACCTAGGTGGCGGCACGCCAACCTTTCTCAGCACCCGCCAAATGACCCGGCTGTTGGATTTGGTCGCGGTCTACTTTGACTGGGATCCGCTCAACCAGGCCGGTGAGTTCTCCATCGAACTGGACCCGCGTGAAACCTCCGATGACATGTTGCGCCTGTTGCGCCGGAGAGGTTTTAACCGCCTGAGCTTCGGCGTTCAAGATTTTGACCATCAGACTCAGGTTGCCATCAACCGGGTTCAGTCCTTTGAGTTGGTCCAGGAAAAGGTCGAAAAAGCGCGCGAATTGGGCTTTGGTTCGATTAATTTCGACCTGATCTGCGGCTTACCGCATCAGACCAGTGCCTCGTTCGCCCGCACCTGGGAACAGACCCTAAGCCTCAGTCCCGATCGCATCAGTCTGTATAACTACGCCCACCTACCCGAACGCTTCAAACCACAACGGCGCATCGACCCGTCCAGCGTACCGCAGGCCGACGACAAGCTGCGCATCTTGCGCGATAGCATTGCCCTGCTGCAGCAGGCCGGGTATCTCTATGTCGGCATGGATCATTTCGCCAAACCGAGCGATGAACTGGCGAAAGCCTTGCAAGCAGGCAGCCTGCAACGCAATTTTCAGGGCTATTCGACCCAGGCCGAGACCGACATGCTGGCCCTAGGGGTATCGTCGATCAGTCACATCGATGGCGTTTACCTGCAAAATCATCACGCCATCGAGCCCTATGAAGCCTTGCTGACAGATTCCCAGCTGGCCATCAAGCGGGGGGTGTTTTTAACTGAGGACGACAAGATCCGCCAGTGGATTATCGGCCAACTGGCCTGTCAGGGTCGGCTATCGCTGGCGGAGGTGTCGGCCCGTTTTAACATCGACGCACCGGTCTATTTCAGCCAGGCCTGGCAGCAACTGGCCGAACTGGCCAAGGACGATCTATTGACCATCGATGCGGATCTGGTCACGGTGTGCCCCTTGGGTCGCCTACTGCTGCGCCCCATTTTGGTCACCTTCGATGCTTACTTTAATGCCAGCATTGCCGGTCGATACTCTAAGGTCCTCTAGCACCTAGGGCCCCAACAGAGGCCCCCAAACACTGGCGCCCGCCCGGGACTCTGCGGGTCTTGGCTGCCGGCCCGGTATATCCGCAAGGCCGAATAAAAAACCTATCTAGCCGCTTTCGACATTTGACGATACACTGGTTTGGCTAACCTTGAGTCCCCTCCTTTTAAGAGACCCGCTATGGATTTTGTCAGTCATTTTCGTAACAGTGCGCCCTATATTAACGCCTACCGTGGGAAAACCTCGGTTATTTGGCTGCGGGACCAGGTGCTGGACAAGGAGCGGCTAACGTCCATTATTAGCGACCTCACCCTTTTAAACAGTTTAGGGCTGCGTTTGGTGGTGTTATTTGATGCCGACTGCTTTGCGACCCGCCTGAATGACAAGGAGGCGATCGATGAAAGCAGTTTGGATAGCTTGCTGGCAGCCATCGGCCGGCGCCGTTATGTAATCGAGGCCCTCTTTAGCCAAGGCCTCGCCAACTCACCGATGCACGGCGCCAAAATTCGCGTAGTCGGGGGCAACTTTGTCATCGCTCGCCCAGCCGGTGTGGTAAACGGCATCGACTTAAAGGCCCAAGGCCGAGTTAGGCGTATAGACCATCTCGCCATTCGGGAACACCTCGACAAACAACATCTGGTGCTGATACCCCCACTGGGCTATTCAATCACCGGGGATATACTCTATTTGCCACCGGAGCAGTTGCTGATTGAACTTGCCAAACAGATCGGCGCCGACAAGGTCATTATAGTTGGTGACAATCCACTGTCCCTGTCGGATAACCAAAAGGAAATGGGCGTGCCCGCGCTGGAACAGATACTCAGCCTAGCCGACAACAGCGCCCCAGCCTATCTGGAACTTCAGGTAGCGGCCCTGGTCAGCCGCGCCGGGATCCCGCGTTGCCATGTAATCGATGGCACCGCCGACGGCTCGTTGCTGGCCGAACTCTTTACCCGCGATGGCGTAGGGACTCTAATCGCCCTGGATCAATACGATACCTTTCGTCAGGCACGAACCGACGACATCCAGGGAATCCTGGCACTACTCAAGCCGCTCGAAGAACAGCACATCCTGGTGCGCCGTGATCCGGAGAAGTTGGAAAATGAAATCAAGCATTTTTATGTTAACGAACGCGATGGCATGATCATCGGCTGCGCCGCGATCTACAAGCTGTCCGACGATCAGGCCGAACTGGCCTGTGTCACCGTACACAGCGACTATCAGAAAAAGGGTCGGGGCGACGCCCTGCTCAGTGCCATCGAAAAACAGGCGCGTAAAGAAAACATCAAAAATCTCTTTGTGTTAACCACCCAGACCGAACACTGGTTTGTCGAACGAGGTTTTAAGCCGGTGAGATTACAGGATCTGCCGGAGACCCGACAAAAACTGTACAACATCCAGCGCAACTCTAAGATATACATGAAACTGATTCATTAAAGGAGCTGCAGATGAATTTAAATCTATCGGGCAAGGTTATCCTGGTCGCGGGCGCCAGTCAGGGCATGGGTTTAGCGATTGCCCAGCAGTGCGCCGCCGAGGGGGCCCATGTGTCTCTGGCGGCGCGCAACGAAGACAAGCTTAAGCAGGCCTGCCAGCGGATTGAGCTGGCACACAACACCCGCGCGATCTACACCCAGATGGACGCAAGCCAGGCACCAGACATCGCGGCCTGGGTCAGCAACACCGTAGGGGAATTCGGGCGCATCGACGGCCTGCTGGTGAACGCCGGAGGGCCCCCTATGGGTGGCTTTGAAGACTTTGATGACAGCCAATGGCAGGCGGCGTTCAATCTGACCCTGCTCAGCTCGGTGCGGATGATTCGAGCCGTGTTACCCCATTTGAAGGATCGGGGTGGCAGTATCCTGACTCTAACATCAAGCTCCGTGCGCGAACCGATCGACATACTGCTCTTGTCCAATGTGATGCGGGCTGGGGTCGCGGCACTGGTTAAAAGCCTGGCCAGCGAGTTTTCACCCTACAACATTCGTGTCAACAATATCATCCCGGGCTTGATTGCCACCGAACGGGTCGCTACGCTTGATGTCACGCGCTCGGCGCGCAAAGGGGTCAGTATCGAAGCCCATCGCGAGCAGGTTTGGGCGCAAATACCGGCAAAACGCTACGGCCAGCCGGAAGAGTTTGCCAATGCCGCCACCTTTCTTCTCTCGGATGCGGCCAGCTACATCAACGGCACCAGCCTGGTGGTCGATGGTGGTAAAATGAAATCCCTATAGTGACTCGACTGGAGAAACGTCTTGAGTTTTAACAACCGAATCCAACAGCGCTGGCAACAGGGCACCGCAGTCTGCGTCGGACTGGACCCTCTGCCAGAGTTGTTCCCCGCGTCCGTGAACGACATTTTCGCCTTTAATAAGGCCATCATCGATGCCACCGCCGACCTGGCCTGCTGTTTTAAACCGCAATTTGCCCACTATGCCGCGGTCGCAGCCGAACCGGCGCTAAAACAGACCATCGCCTACATCCGCGCGAACTATCCAAACATCCCGGTCATCCTCGATTCCAAACGCGGGGATATAGG
>Ga0307488_10002535_pt1 | contig 15411 bp, 20 predicted proteins | sample SB02metaG_FD_202248 | JGI IMG/M metagenome (GOLD analysis project Ga0307488, IMG submission 202248) | Sea-ice brine microbial communities from Beaufort Sea near Barrow, Alaska, United States - SB 0.2 | ecosystem: Environmental > Aquatic > Marine > Coastal | place: USA: Alaska | collected... | reverse complement strand
CTTCCGTTGCACCGAATTCGCGTGCCTGGCCGTTTCACCTGAACCCGACTGAGATGCAGTGGTGAGCATACGGCCGGATTGTCACACCAAAGTACGAAACGGGACAAACAAGTCGAAGGGTGGGCAGCGATGAACCAGAAAAGAGTTGATGTCGGGTGCCTTACTTTCCGGTGAACAAGATCGGCAGCCTGCGGCATTTCAGCGCGTGCACCAAGTTGGTTGAGCTGCACTTGCGGAAGAACGAGGTGTCCGACCTGGGGGAGGTGCGGCCGGGCGGACAATGTCGGCCACGTCATCCAACGAACTTTGAACCCTTGTTTCTTGAGCTAAATGGCAACCGATGACGTGGTAAGCACTAGGACCTCGTTGGCGGGTGTTGCCTGCCACGTCATCCAACGCACTTCGAGCCCTCGTCTGTTGAGTTAAAGGGCACCTGAATCTGTGGCGAGTAATAGGGCCTGGCAGAGGTTGCCCGCCACCCGCCACGGCAGACAACGGCATTTGAACCCTCGTCTCTTGGGTTTGATTGCACCCTATGACGTGGCGAGTAACATCTGCCAGGCCCTATGGGAAGGTGCGGCATCTGGTGGGTTTGACCAACTTGAAGGTGTTGTGGCTTTGTGACAACCCGTGCGCCACTGCGGTAGGGCGGTGCAGGTAAACCCCAGGTTTGACCCCGGGTTGACCTCAGGTTGACCCCAGGTGGATCCCGGGTTGACCGCGTTAGATTTCAATGCTTGAAACTAGAAATCATATGTACTGCTTTACAAAATTTGATGTCAGTTTCAACTCGCACCCCTACACGGCGGCCAACTACCGGGCGCGGGTGATTCAAATGCTGCCCAGTTTGGCCAAGCTGGACAACGAGGAAATCGGTGACGCGGAGCGAAGGGTGGGGCCCTGGACTGCGACTGTTTGCTCATAGTCTACCGGTGCACCTGAGGCCCGGGCCCGTATCTGTCCGCTCACAGTGTACTGGTACTGAGGCCTCGGCTCGGGAATATTTGCGCACAGTGTACCGGCGCCTGCGGCCCGGGCCCGTGACTGTTTACTCCTAGTGTACCGGTACCCGATTCAGATGCTGCCCAAATGGCCAAGCTGGACAACCAGGAAATTGGGGACGCCGAGCGCAGTGTGGGGCCCGGCGTCAGATAACCATATCAAGGAGTGGCGTGTCGGTTGAAGCGATGGTATTAAGTTGCGTGGCGCTAGGTGTTGTGACCGTGATCCGCTGTACTGAGCATGCTGGCGTAGGTATGAACTGACGTGGAAGTTGAGATCATTGGGCCTTGGATGTGGGCGGCGGGGGCGGCCAAGTCAACGACGGCGGCGGTAGCGGCAGGGGTGGCGGCGGGGACAGGGGCGGGGTTGCCGAGGCCAGTCGGCGGGGGCGGCGGTAGGGCGCGGCGCATAATGCTTGCCCCGTCATCCAGCGCATTTTGAACCCTCGTGATTGAGTTGATACACACCCTATGACGTGTCGAGCAATATCTGCCAGGCCTACCACGTCATTCAACGCACTTTGGACCCTCGTTCATTGAGTTGAATGACACCCTATGACGTGTCAAGCAATATCCGCCACTTTAAATCATCGTTTTTTTAGTCAGCTGGCACCCTATGACGTGTCGAGCAATCCGCCAGGCCCTAGGGGTTGGTGGGGGGTTCACACCCTCGGGGCGGTCCGACGCTGCCGGGTTCTCACCGTACCGAGAGCCGGCGACGCCGCCCCCGGCCCCGCTAGCCCCCGCGCCGCCGCCGCCGCCCCCGGCTTCGTCCACGTCGTCCAATGTGTTGTACGCGGTGATGGCACTGCTGGGGGTAGGCTCTGGCAGATATTGCCCGCCCACACGACATCGACGCGCATGTTTTTTCCTCGTTTTCTTTTTAAAGTTGTATGGATTCTTATGACGTGTCAAGTAACCTCTGCCAGATCAATTGACCGCATTGTCATCCAACGCATTTTCAATCCTCGTTTATTAATGTATATGGCATCCTATGACGTGGCGAGCAATGTCTGCCGGGCCCTGGCTGGGGGAGCTGGACGAGGAGAGCCTGCGCATTGTGCATAAGGAGGTGGAGCAGCGGCTGGGGTCTTGAGGATGACAGCTGGGTAGACATTACATGAGGCAGTTGGGGTGGGTGGGGTAGTTGGGGTGGTTGAGGTGGTTGGATTAGGTATTGGCGATGATGGGGGAGCTTGACGAGGCGAGGAAAGTCTACGCATCATGCACGTGGAGGTGCAGCAGCGGTTGGGGCCTTGGGGTATTGAGGATCGCAGCCGCGTAGACAAGAAGGAAGGTAGTTGACATCGGCGTTCAAGTATCACTTTCGCCACATAGTCGTAGCGCGTGGGTAGTATAAGAGGAGAAGTGGGAGGTGGGCTGGCTGGCTTCTCGCCGCTTGAGTGTTAGCTAACATCTTTGTAAACAAAGGCAAATTTCTCTGTTACTAAGCGGCGCCTGGTCGGTGCATCCGAAAGTGGCGCCTGGTCGGTGCGTCCGATCGCACAGCGCCAGCCTCCCCCATCACAAACGACTTTTGCGCCTCCCGCGCGCACGACTCATACGCTCCGACTGCTGTGGCACACTTCAGGGGATCCGCTTTGTTCGCCTCATAGCATCCAATGCACGCGTCCCACTCAGCGGCGCACGGCTGCGCTTGGGTATTGGGAAGAGGACGTGGGTTGGCTGTCTTCTCGCCACTTGACAGTTAGCTAATATCTTATGACGAATATCTATATGAACGAAGGCAGATCATTCTGTTTCTAAGCAGCTTCTAGTCACTGTGTTCGAAAGCGGCGTCTGGTCGGTGCGTCGACGAATCACACAGCGCCGGCCTCCCCCATGACGAATGCCTTCTGTGCCTCCAGCGCGCACGTCTCGTACGCCCCCACCGCCGCCACGCACTTGAGCGGCTCCGCCTTGTTCGCCTCGTAGCATCCCACACACGCGTCCCGCTCAGCAGCGCACGGTAGCAGGAGGAGGAGTTGGGTTGGATGGCTGCTCGCCACTTGACTGTTAGCTAAAATCTCATAACGAATATCTACGTGAACACAGGCAAATCATGCTGTGACTAAGCGGCGGCTGGTAGGTGCGTTCGAAGCTTCGATCACACAGCGGCGGCCTCCCCCATGACGAACGCCTTTTGTGCCTCCCGCGCGCACGACTCGTACGCCCCCACAGCCGCCACGCAGGGTCTTACATAAGTGTTGCCCGTTAGATCCAGGGTCGATGCGGCGAGCGTGTACGGGTACATTGGTACACTGGTACACAATGAGCAAACATTCAGGTAAAGTCCCGTACCGATGCGGCGAGTGTGTACGGGTACACTGGTACACTATGAGCAAACAGTCAGGAACGGCCCTGTATCGATGCGGCGAGTGTATACTGGTAAGCTGGCACGCTATGAGTAAACAGTCAGGTGCGGCCCTGCCCCCGCGCACTTCAGTGGCTCTGCTTTGTTCTCCTCATAGCATCCAATGCACGCGTCCCGCTCAACCGCGCACGGCTGGTCCCTCACGCAGGGCCGAAGGGGGAGCTGCTCACCACATCAATTTCAATTACGTTCATCGAGCCCCAAGTGACTCACCAGGTGAGCATCAACCCAGGCGCATCCACCGTTACTGGTATGGCGGCGTGATATTACCTCAAAAACATCGTTCTTCGAGCCCCAAGGCACACATGGTGAGCGCCACGCCGACCCCATCCACCAGAATTGGTCATAGGATGATATTTTGAATTTCATCTAATGCTCTTCGATCCCTAAGGCACTCACATCGCGAACATTGAAGCCTGCATGACGTTATTTAACTCACGAAACGAGGGTTGACAACGCGGTGGACGACGCGGCGAGCATTCATACACTCGGGCCCACCTTAACGTGGAACGCGTAGGACTCCGAGTGCAGCACACTGGCCCACCCCTTCACCGCCGCCAGCTCACCCTCCCCGTTCTTCAGCAACAGCTCGCCTATTCTCACGCTCCTGCTGACAGGGCCTTACTCAAATGAGTGTTTCCCCCAGCTTAACCTCAAATCGGTTGTCCCTAAAACCACTTGAGAAGTCCCACGTCAATCCTGGACTGGGAGCATCCCACTTCAGTCATCTCAATTTAGTACCTCAAGATATCAAAGTTGCTCAAGCTGAGCTGAAAAAAACAAATCAGGCTTCCAACTTCAACACATCATATGCACGTCTTGTCTCCACACGGGGGGCCGGGCGAGAGCCTGATGCCTCCATACACAGATGTACACGTGGAAGCGTCTCTCTCAACGACACTTAGCTGAGGTGAAAATATGTACTCACGTAAGGCCCTGCCTGGTGAGTGCCGCGTCGAGGCCCGGAAACGCGCTGCGCGCCTCGGCTATGATCGTGTCGTCGGTCGCGGGGGGCGCTGAGGGCGCGGAGGTGCCGGCCCTGTGCGTTGCGTGAGGGGGGGATGGAGGTGGTGTGAGCACGTGTGTGGGAGGTGTACGGACCCCCCGCCCCACCCCAAACAACGTGAGCCTGACTGTTTGCCCATAGTGTACCGGTGTATCTGGTCCCCGGACAGGGGGGAGGCACACATGTGAGCCTGACCGTTTGCCCATAGTGTATCGGTGAAACTCATCCCCGGACGCGGGACCCGACAACGTGAGCCTGACTGTCTGCCCATAGTGTACCAGTGTACCCCGCCCCCTGACGTGAGATGTGAGTGAGCGTATGGGTGCCTGTCAGATTTCTAGGGCTCTGGTTTTGCGCACGTGCGTGTGTGCGTCTAAAGGTGGCGGTTCGCGAGTACGGCGCACCTCGATGACACCGCGGGTTCGCTCTGGTCGACGCGCCCGTCGAGCTGCCCGATGAGCCGCCGGCTAATCTGCGGAACGCAAGCGCCGATGGGGGAGGGCGAAAGGAGAAAGGTCAGAAGGTGTTTGGGAAGCCCCTCACCGGCAGTGGGTACTACCCGCTGGATGTGGAGGCCGAACCGGCGAGCCGTGGGATGGAGCTCGCGGAGCACGCGGTGCGTGGCGGGGGCGCGGCGATACGGCGATGGCACCGACCCCGCCGAACCCGGACGCGGCGGCGGCGGAGGAGGCGGCGGTTACCCGGAGGCGTGGCGTGGTCTCAATGGTCTCGAGCTGCAAGCCACTCAAAGAGTTTGAGAGCTGAGTTTGAGTAGGACAAGTGACGAGGTTACTGGCGCACCTTGACGCCGACCTTACCGTCAGGGTTGACCAGCGGCCGCAGCCGCTCCGTGGACCCGCCGACCCCCATTGGATGATAACGTCGCCGGGTGCAGAGACCAGCCCGCGCACGAGACAGTGGTGCCTGGGCTGAGGATTAGAGGAGGCGAAACGGGGACAAACAGAAAAGAAGGGCGCCATTTAGGGTTTATTATTAGGGTTCAGGGTTAGGGTTTCTTGTGTGGTGATGGTGCGAGCCGCGTCGCGTCGGGCGTCGGGCACGGCCGTCGGGTACAGACTTGTAAAGACGAGCACACGATCTTGGTGCGCTCGTCGGCCCGCGCCCGCCAGGCTGTGTTTGGCGCGTGCGGCGCGGGGTCGGGCGCGGCGCGCCCGCTCGGCGGGGTTCCAATCGCCCATGCGCCCGCGAGCACTCCTCACTCGCTTCGGCATCTGGGCAGGGCAGGGGCTTACACAGTTTATACAGTCGCTCACTTCAGAGCTCAACATGAGGACCTTCGGGAACACATCGCTCACGTCAGAGCTCAACTTGAGCACCTTGGGACACATCCACGGGTTAAGTTGGGTTTCATGGGTGCCAGAGTGCGCTCAAGTTGAGCGGAAAGGGGCAAGGTACGCTCAAGTTGAGCGGAAATGGGAACGAGTGTAAGCCCCTGCAGATGGGTGCTGTCTACGAGCGGCGGGATAACGTCGCGGGCACGGGCTTACACTCGTCCACTTCTCAGCTCAACCTGAGCCGTTTCGGACACAAAATGCATCCTAGACACCCCCAAATACCCCCTCACACCCCCCACAACACCCCAACCCAACACCTAAATGCACCCCCTGTCCCACAGAAAGCGCTTACGTTGAGCTGAAACGCGAACGAGTGTAAGCCCTTGGTCGCGGGGTTGTCTTCCTTTGGCGGAGGGTTCGCCTGTTTCGGGGTCAGCGGCGGCAGCGGCGGCGGCGGCGGCGGCAGCGGCGGCGGCGGTGGCAGCGGGTGGGGCCGCGCCCCCTGCGCGACCCGCGCGCTGAGCTCCTCCAGCGGCGATGGAGGCGGCGGCAATTCCTCGCTCAACGACAAACTCCGCTCAGCACGCGAGAGGAGGGAGGCGACGTTGGGGACAGGCGATGGAGGCCGGGCGGTTGGCGGCGCGGTGCGGGGGGGGCGGGGAGGCTCCGGCGTCAGCACGCGGGGTGGCGGCGGAGGCGGCGGCGGAGGGCGCGGGGGCGGGCGCGCGGGGGTTAGTGGCAATCCCTCCCCCGCTGCCTTGCTGAACGGCCGCATCTCGCGAGAGAACGACCCAGAGGGCCTGCTTCGCCTGGTGGCCGACGAGCTCGCCAACTTCAACCACATCAACGTGTCCACCGCGTTCAGCCAGTTCTACAAACTTCGCGGCTACAGGACGTTCCCGCGCAACATCGCCGCGGACGACGGCTTTCGCGGGCTGATGGGGAGGGCGCGGGTCATGTGCAACGACGGGCGGTTCCAGGCACAAGCCGTGGCCAACATCGTACATGGCGTGGCGAAGATGAGCTCGGCGGGGAAGCTCGCCGCAGTCGATTCGGGCGTCCAGGACATGCTGGCGGCGCTGGAGCAGCGGATGGTGCTCGTGGCGTCGGACATGGCGCCTCAGGGGGTGTCGATCGCGGTGTATGGCTTTGCGTCGCTAGGGTGGACGCCGGGGGCTGAGGCGCGGGCGGCGCTGGAGGCTGCGGTGGTGCGAGTGGGTCCGAGCATGAACGCCCGGGACGTCGCAAATACGGCATGGAGCTTCGCGACCCTGGGGCTGATGCCGGGCGCCGAGGCGCGGGCGGCGCTGGAGGTTGCGGTGGTGCGCGTGGGTCCGAGCATGAACGCGCAGGACGTGACAAAATCATCGTGGGCGTTTCGCACTCTGGCCGCAAGGCGAGATGGAAGTTGAGGCTCTACACACCTTGAACATTGAAACTAGGAACAACAGAGACCTTCTAAACACGTTCACCATACTCCAACGCGCGTCGGTGACCTCCACTGAATCAGATATGTGGTATCAGCTGGTTAGTCGCGACTCGCGAGTGAAAGTGTAAATCCACGTAGCTCTACGGTGAAACGATGATTGAATATTGAATATCCATGATTTAACCCAAGCTGATGAATCTAACACAACTAGGAGCATCCTGCGAAACGAAAGGTCCGCACAACCGCTCCATCGCGCTCACAAGGACCCCTTCACCCCGTGGCCCTGAGCATCCTTCAAAGTTGCCTCCTGATTTGTTATCACCTTCCCCCGCTGATACACCGCAAACGAAGAGTAAGCACGTACGGTGAAACGAAGATTGAATATTTTCATGATTAAATCCAAGCTAATGAATCTAACACAACTAGAGATCGTACCCGCAAACGAATGAACGTGTATCCAAGAAAGAGTGCCCGCACGACCGCCACGCTCACAACAATCCCTTGACCCCGTGGTTTTGGGCATCCTTCATAGCCTCCTCCTTGATTTGTATCAGCTTCCCCCGCTGGTACACCGCAAACCCAACCATGGATATGCAGTACCCCACCACCTAGATGCAGGGTCAAGTGGAAGATCTTCGGCTCAACAAACAATTGGTGACGTGGCAGGCACCTTGGATGACATGGCAGGGCATTTTGATGACGTGGCCGATACGTTTCATGACGTGGCCGGCACCTTAGGATGACGTGGCTGGGACGTTGCAGGACGCGGCGGGCACACCTGCTGATGTGGCTGACACTTGGATGATATGGCGGGTACTTTTAATTACGTGAAGGGCACTGTTGGCTGCGGCCGCCCGCCTGGATGGCCGTGCAGTCCGTACCAAACACCTTAACCGTGCACTTTGGATGACGTGGCGGACATTTTGGATGTCATGGCTAATACTTTGGATGACGTGTTTGCAATGTGTGTGACATGGCTGCCACATCGGTTGACGTGGCGGGCACCTTGGATGACCTGGTTGGTACTGAAGAAAGGCTCGGCCCCGCCTGAATGGACGTGCAGTCCGTACCAAACACCATCACCGCTAACAATATCACCACCGTGTTCTTCACCTGCCCCACCACCGTCAACTAGGGCCCGCTTTCAAAGTGCAGTTTCGATTCACAGGCAGGTAGCGTAATCACGCAGAGGTAAACGGCCCGGTATCTAACAGCTGTAATGTGAAACGGCCCCGTATGACGGAGCGGTTCTGTACAACGATCAAACCGACTTTGTTTCATAACTTGGATACAAAACCCGACACGATTTAAGACAAAGCCGAACTGACTGGCCTGATGTCAGATGTAAAGGCCATACTGACGTGGACGTACCGGGCCTTGGTGCCTAGGGGTACACTAGGAGCAAAGTATGATGTGCAAAGTGCCGGGCCTTACCTTGAAAGTCAGCGAGCTAGTCGACCGGATCACCCCAAGCGTCAGAAAGTTCACCAGGAAGCCCAGGAACGCCGCGCAGCCGTACGCCATCGGGTTGGCCACGATCTTCCCCACGCCATTCTCGTTCGCCGGATAGGAGGGTCGTTGAGAACGAGCAATCGACCGAGATCGGAGGATGACTGACTTCGTAGTTTACTAGAGGGAGGGGGTTCAAATGGCAGTCAACGCTGCTCGAAACTGAGCACTTTAGTAAATAGATGGTCAGGTCCGATTTGCCATACAATGGCGCAATACGGCGAATCGACCGTCCATTACTCGAGAATTGTCCGCCGCCTTTTGACCCCTGCTAGAAAGCTGAATGTTCGCTGAGTGTGCATGCTTATACAGATGCGCGGAGGAGGAGGAGGGGATCAAGGTCGGTCGAGTGTTTGTTCTGAGTATCCCCCCTGCCAGCGCCTCAAACTCGAAGATGAAGATGCCGATCATGAGGAAGAAGAGGGAGGCCGGGGCCATGATGTAGGGGCGCAAGTTGCAAGCGAAAGCAAAGTTTGACAACGGATTTTCATGTTTCAGCTTCAATACATGTAACCTGGGTCAACCTGCAACGCTCTACCATGATGTATAGCCCCTCGATCAACTCGAACCGCAGGTTGCCAATGCACAGGGCCAGACACATCGTGCTCGCCACGTCACGGGTCGGCACTTGCATTCAGGGAGCGAGTGGCCAGGCCAGGGAGGGGATGTGGCGAGTGTGTGCGGGGTACACTGGTACACTGCGAGGCAACAGTCCAGTTGAGCTGAGCCATCACGGGAATGAGTGCGAAGCTAGGTAGGAGGCATCTGCGAGTTTGTACGGTTACACCGCAGCACTATGAGCACGCAGTCAGGGAACGAGCGGTCAGGCCAGGGAGGAGGACGCGGCGAGCCCCACCCATGAGGTACTGCAGCACCGCCATGCGGAAAGCCTCGCTAAACTCGGATGAGAACATCATGATGACGCCGATCCACTGCTTGTAGGGGCGCAAGTTGAGATTTAATGCGGTTCATCATACTTTAGCGTGGAGCGCGGAAACGAAGCGCGGTCAACCATTGGTCAACCCAGTGCCAGGTCCGTGAGCCGTAAGTAATTACTTGGCTACGAGATAGTAAGTACTCGCCCGAGTCATTAACTCGTCAGATCACTTACTGACTTACTCAACATACTTAGCTAACAGACCAGGCACCAGGGTCAACCTGCGCTGTCCTACCTTGAACTCGATCTCGCCGTACGCCGCCATCACGGTGCCGATCGTCAAGATCACCACCCCCAGCACCGTCTGCTCGTGCAGCTTCTCCAGGCCGCCGATGAGGGAACGCAAACGCACATGTGTGTCGTTTGGTAAGCGGCCCGTATTGACCCTTTGGTAAGCAACTATTTCGGTATAATACGGCGCAAACCAGAAACTGTGGAACAAAACGAAATCGATTAATGATAAGCGAAGGATCCAGACGGACGCAATTACGTTTCTTTCCACACTTGCAGGCGCTCGTCGTAGATTAAGCATGGTTAGACAGTTTTGAGTGGGGGCCTTACCACAAATCACGAGCACGCCGGCCTTCAGCATCTGGATGAATGACACCGAGAGGTACAGGTACACGGGTGTTCGGGTATACTGGTACACTATGAGCAAACAGTCAGGTCTTACCGCAGACCACCAGCACGAGCATGGTGACAGAGGGCACGCCGGCCTTCAGCATCTGGATGAATGAAACGGACAGGTACAGGTACACGTAGTTGCCCAGCGCCTGCGACCAGGGGCTTACACTCCTCCACTTAGCATTGTTTTCGTGGGGATGTTTGGTGTTTCAGTGAGTTCAGTGACAAACACGGCTCAGGTTGAGCTGAGAAGTGGACGAGTGAAAGCCCCCGGCCCTGCATACTCGTCCACTTTTCGTCTTGACGTGAGCACTTTTTTGTGGGATACATTGGGTGGTTTCAATGACAAAACGATTCAGGTTGAGCCGACAAGTGGACGAGAGTAAGGCCCCGCCAGCGACACCGCGGCGAACGCTCCGATGGGGAGCACGTGCGTGCAGTACCGCATGCCAGGGTATAAAGCAGATAACGCTCACCACATTAAATTAAGTGTGCTTTTCCATTTTCTCACGAGAGACTGGAACGCGTTAAATGACGTGGCGGGCATCACTGACCGCATAACTTGCGTTTGAATTTCTGGTTTCTGACGAGGGTCTAGAATGGGCTGGACGACGTGGCGTGCATAACTGACCTCCTAATTTCAACTTGTCTCTTCTATTTCCCCACAAGGGTTTGACACGCGCTTGATGTCGTAGCGAGCATGCATTTCTGGTACTGGTTCCTACCACCTGGTGGTGAGGTCCTTGCCCTTGTCCAGTTTGACTACTCCAGTCTGGACCAAGACCGAGGAGATGGCCCACGAGGCGGCGAGCCTGTTAAGATAAAGGAGGAAAAGGAGGAGGAGGGTGAGGACAAGGTGGGGGTGGAAGAGGCGGAGGGGGAGGCGGGGGTCAGATGAATGTGTATGTGATTTCGTGCGCCGGAAAGGCGTGGGAATATCTCGGTTGGCGGGCACAGTCAGGGCACACGACACATCTCCTCGAACGAGAGAGGGTATCACAATATGAGGAAAACAGTTGAGAGGACGTGGGAGATGGAATGCTGATTAGCTGTCTGCACGCACCCCATGCTGCAGAGGGTCATGGGATAGTGGAACCCATCGTCGGTGAGCAGGTGCTTGTTGAGGAAGATGAGCGAGGATGACGCCGCCGACCAGGCCAGGCAGTACAGCACTGCTTGCACCAGCGCCGTGCAGGGCCAGCACCTCAACACCAGCAACGTCAACACAAACCCAAGCAGCCCAAGCAGCCGGCAGAGGTTCTCCGACTGTTGTTGCTAGGCAGTCTGAGAGACCGGGTTCTAAACAGATTGGGGAAGCGTGGACGCCACCAACTGTCCTTTAGTCCTTGAGGGACATCCAGGACTGTTTTCGGGGCTGTGTTCCTCAATTTGGTGCGGAGCTATGAGAGGCTGACGCGACCCTCGGCGGATACTCATCTCATCCCCATAGCATACTGGCAGGGCCCACTTTCCGATGCTCAGACTGACGTTTTGCGGGTGCCGCTTGTGAGCAAATGGCCGTGCAGCAGCGATAAGCCTCGGCGCCGAGGATGTCGCAGAGAGGGCAACCGCTGCAGAGTGAAGCGGTGCCTCCGCAACCGCACACACACACACCACACACCAACAGACGAAAATTGAAAATAAACAGCAGAGTTCTGTGACAGTCAGATTGGTGAAGCGTGGAAGCCACCAACCGACCTCGAGAGGCCCATAGCGACTACGACTCTGCTCGTTGGTTCGGCAAGAGAGCAGGCTAACGCCCCATGTGCGGGTTTGCTATCTGCTCAACCCTCGGCGGACACTCAGCGGGGCAGACAGGCAGAGCAGAGAACGACAGAACATGCATGAAAAGGTTCCAAGTGCTGGGCTGAACGAACTAGGGGTGCTCGCGGCCGATCGCCCCCTGCCTGCTTCCGCTGCGACATGAGCTCGGCCTCCGGTTGCATCAGTGGGTGGCGGCGGGCGAGGCACAGACCGAAGACCGCGGCCGCTGCTCTCGGGGCGGGGAGAGATGGGCGCGATTGCGCCCTCGGCTATTTTCCTGTGTTCCCTGAGTTGAGGTCGGCCGGGGCGCGCGCCGGTCGGTCTCGTTTTCCAGGGTTTAGGGTTTAGGGTCAGGGTAGGGTGAAGGGTCGGACGAGTGTGGTGATGGCGACGGCAGCGGGTTCAACAGGCAGTCGGGGTATGTTTCGCTGTGTGCGACGGAGCGGAGCGAAGCGACGTGCGCTCTCGATGAACGCTGAAACACAAATCAAAATCACAATATAAAGTCACTCTAAGAAGTCACCCGTCTAAAAATAAAAAAAGTCGCCCCAAATACATGAGCCGTCTCTCGTACATACTCCGGACGAGGCCATCACTACTTCACTGAACTAAGGGCTTTGTCACCCTGAAGAAGATGAACTGGCGCTCGCGACGCCGCTCGAAATCCACCAACCCGCACATCTTTGTCAAGTCGCGAAGCTCCCGTTCGCTCCAAATCTTAGGGACTGATTGATAGTGCCTGCCACGTCATAGGATGCCATTTGACTCAAGGGACGAGGGTTCGATATGCGTATGATGACGTGGCGAGCACAATCCATCGATCCCTACCAGAACTGGTTGAACGCGGTCCCGGTCCCGAGGCCACTCTCCCGGAAGATAGCGCTGAGTGGCTGGATGAGGTCCGACGGGCCGCCTGATAGGTCCTCCAAGATTGCGGTGGGATCCAGAAAGGTGCTGGCCACGAACACGCCGCTAGGCAGAGCCTTCCACCAATTCCATTTTCATTGCGTTGACGAGTGGCCAGGCCAGAGACGAGGATGCAGCGAGTATGTACGCGTACGAAAGTAAACTGCTGCACTACGTATGGACAAACAGTCAGGTTGAGGTGGAAAGGGACGGAGTGGCCAGGCAAGGGAGCAGCATGCTGCGAATGTGTGCGGAAGCAATGTTACACAGTGATCAACCAACAGTCAGGTGGAGCTGAATAGGGAACGCGTGTCATAGGAAACGAGCGGCAGGCCCCACCGCCGGGCTTCAACACGCGTGATATCTCCGCCACGGCTGCGGACGGCGACGGCCAGCAGTGCATCGCCGCCCCCGCGTGAACAGCGTCCAACGAACCCGTGGCTAGTGCCTAGTCTGTAAAGCGTACTATATATAGTATGTCGTACTAACATGGTAAGTAGGCGTTTGGCGAGTTATAACTCGCCAAACGTAGTAAGTAGGCGTTAGCACGAGATAATATATATAGTACGCTTTACAGACTAGGCACTAGGGACTGATGGATAGTGCTCGCCACGTAACAGGATGCCAAATAACTCAAGAAACGAGAGTTGATGGATAGTGCTCGCCACGTCACAGGATGCCAAATGACTCAAGAAACGAGAGTTCAAATGCGCGGGATGAAGTGGCAAGCACTATCCACCAGTGCCTACCCGTGGCGAAGGGCAGCCGACCGACGTCCGCGCGGACGAAGGACAACAGCGTCGGCGGCGCCACCCCCGCCGCAACCCCCCCCGATCCCCCCATCGCCGCCACCTCCGCTGCACCCACCCCCGCACCCGCCGCTGCCGCAGCCGCAAGCTTCGGATTCTCCTCGCAGTACGCCCGTGTTTGCTTCATCATGCTCTCGCTGAAGTCGCTGGCGACGACGTGAGCGTACGCGCCGCTCGAAGCAAACCTCCTCAATGTAGAAGCGCAAGTAAAACTTGGAAACCACACTTTGAAGGCGGTTCGTCATGATTACGGTCAAGCGCTGGTACCAAGCTCGGCCAGCCTGAAGCAATCCTGGGGTCAATGCATCGTCCTGCCTCGTGAATAGCCCGCTCCCGCAGCTCACATCCAACACCACCCCTCCCTCTGCACCCATCATGTAGTCCATCGCGTACTGTGTTTCCGTCTTCTCGCCCGGGAACCACGGGCTTACACTCGTCGACTGCTCAGCTCAACCTGAGCCGCTTTTGCCGCTACAAACACAACATACACCCGGCATATCCCACAAATAGTGCTCAGGTCAAGCCGAAAAGTGGACGAGAGGGCGGAATTCCCAGCAGTGGCTTACACTTGTACACTCCTCAGCTCAACCGGAGCCATTTTTGTCACTCAAACCACCCAACACACCCAGCATATTCCATGGACAGTGCTCAGGTCAAGCCGAGAAGTGGACAAGTGTGAGACCCTGCCGGGAACCCCGCCCAGCTGAAGCTCTGCCGCCAGCCGTTCTCATAGCCCGAGGCGATGGCGTCGCTCTGAAACAGCTTCGTGCCGGATTTGGTCGGCTCCTTGTAAGCTCCCGAGGCGAGGACCGGGCAGACAGCGCTCGCCGAGTCATATGATGTATCACATTGCTCGCCAGCCAAATGACCCCATTGGGCCTGCAGACAACGCTCGCCAAGTCATATGCTGTATGACAATGTCCGCTGCGGCATATTTACCCACTTGGCCTCGCAGACAGCGCTTGCCAAGTCATATTATGACGCAACTACTTGCTCGCCCCAACGTGTGACGCCATTGTTCTCACAAAAAGAGGGTCCAATGCGTAGGATGACGGGACGGGCAATGGAGGGAGGCGAGAGGAGTGAGTGAGGCAGGGGGAGGGTGTGAGGAGGGGATGAGCAGTGAGTGAGGAGGAGTGAGGAGGAGGGAGGAGGAGGGAGAAGGCAGTGAGGAGGGGGTGAGGAGGGAGTGAGAGGAGGCAGGGAGTGAGGCTTCCTGGCCATACCCGCGGCGTTGCCGGAGTCGAGGCACAGGTCCATGAATCCATTCGAGGTGGGGTAGGTGCGGTTGCAGCCCGGGCACGCGCAGCCGCTGCCGGTAGGGAACGGCTGGAGGCAGATGGGGCACGCGAGCTTGGGAGCCTTGGACACGGCGCTGGGCGTCGGCGTCGGCGGCTCCGGCTCCGGGGGCGTCACGGGCGCAGGTGTCGGCGCCGCGGTGTCAGTGTCAGGTAGCGCCTTGACTCGGACGCCGGTGCTCACTTTCGATTTCGTTTGACGCGCATTGCGAGAGGTGCGGCAGCGGAACGCGCTCGCGGCCACCGGGGCGTGTAGCGTCGCGGCAAACATCGTAGCGGTCGCTCTCGGACAGGCGGGCAGAGAATGCGCGAGCGTGCGGCTTCAAGTGACGCTGACGAGGCGGACGCTCGTCCGTGGCAAGGTGCCGAGCTTGAGTGTCGTGGCATTTTCTCGTGAGGTATACCGCGCTGTGATTGGCCGAGAGACTAGCTTCTACGGCTGCCCACAGATGCCAGGTG
>Ga0307488_10002534_pt1 | contig 15416 bp, 24 predicted proteins | sample SB02metaG_FD_202248 | JGI IMG/M metagenome (GOLD analysis project Ga0307488, IMG submission 202248) | Sea-ice brine microbial communities from Beaufort Sea near Barrow, Alaska, United States - SB 0.2 | ecosystem: Environmental > Aquatic > Marine > Coastal | place: USA: Alaska | collected... | reverse complement strand
TCCCAGTGATCGGATTCGGAAAGCACGGCTCCAGCTTATTCCGGCATGACTTCCGATCGAAGCACTCGCCTTAGGGGCGCAAGTTGAAACTGAAGCAAAATGTGCAGGTGGCTCATCATGTTCCAGGATCAATCGCTGGAAACCCAAGCGCGGTCAAACCGTGGTGAACCTGGGGTCAACTTGGGGTCGACCTGGGGTCAACCTGCACCGCTAACATGAAGCGTGAAACCAAGCGCGGTCAAACCGTGGTCAACCTGGGGTCAACCTGCACCACCCTACCTCACTGATGTCAATCGTGGGGTATTTGCTCGGCCGACCGCGCTGCAACCGGCTGTACCCCGCCAGCAGCTCATACACGAAGTCGTTGATGGAATGGTCGGATAAGCACGCCTCCCCAAACGACTCCGCACGTTGTGCCAGCTCCTTGGCCACGTCATCGAACTCGACCAGCCACTGTGTAGTGGCGCGAGTTCAAATTGAAAGCAAAGTTTGAACGCGGCTTATCACTTCACAACATCAAGCGCAGAAACCAAGCACAGTCAGCCGACGGTCAACCCGGGGTCAACCTGCGCCGCCTCACCACTGCAGCCGCGGCAGTAAGTTCCCCTGCTCCTCCTTACCCACCACGTGCCAGGGGCTTGCATTCGTCCACTTTTCGGCTCAACGAATGCACCTTTTGTGGGATACATTAGGACGTTTGACGAAGATTCAGTGACAAAAACGGCTTAGGTGGAGACGAGAAGTGGACGAGTGGAAGTTCCTGGTGCCCACCATGGCATCAAACGGCACGTAGTGTACCCCTGGCTCCAACCCAAACTCGTAGAACTGGTACCCGGGCGACTCCGCCTTGCAGGGGCATACACTCAACCACTTTGTGATTCAAAGTAAGCACCTTTTCTGGGATACGCTGGGTTGGTTCAGTGTTTCCATGACGGAAAATATCTCAGGTTAATCTGGCAAGTGGACGAGCGGAATCACCTTTTGCGGGGTATGCTGGTGACTTCAGTGCTTCATCGACAATCAACGTCTCAGGTTGATCGGAACAGTGAATGAGTGTGTAAGCCCCTGCCGCCTTGAGAACCACGGATCCCGAGTTGAGCAACACGCTCATGCGGCGGCTCCAGTTCCCCGCGCCGTCGAAGTTGAGCACGTACTCCAGCGAGAGTCAGATGCACAACACCCGCCGCGTCACATGATCCCCATTATCTCAACAAATCTGCAACGTAGAGAAGAAGAGAAAATGTTGTATCACAAAGGACAGCGGAGCAACAAGAGGCAAAGAGGCCATCAGCCACGAGCAGAGGATGGCGTCAGTAACAAAGGATATGCAGAGGATGCCAAATATCTCTGCCTTCCTACCTTGTGGTTCATAAGCTCGCGCACAAAGTCCTGCCCCTTGAGCGCGGGCACGGTGCAGGTTTTGCAATCGGGCAACATCTTACTCTGCAGCGAGTCGTGATCGTACACCTGCACCGCCCAGATGTAGCGCCGCACGTTGAAATTGGAAGCAAAACTTGAAAGCGGTTTATCGTATTAAGTTTCGAGTGCCATAGCTTAATTCCAGCGCTTTCAACATGGGTTTCAAGCTTTCAACGGTTCACGCTGCATCGCCCTACCGAGAGCAGATCGTTGCCCGACTCCACAAGCTCTGCCGCATATTTGATGATCTTAGCCCTAGTGCACCACACTGGGTCCCCTCCATGTTTTTCCACGCTTATGGCGCAGTCCAAAAGCTAAGGACTGAGGGATAGTGCTCGTTGCGTCAACGAACGAACGCATTTTGAGCCCTCGTTCCTTGAGTGATGGATAGTGCTCGCCACGCCATAAAACGCATTTTGAAACCTCGATTATTGAGTTCAGTGGCATTCTATGACGTGGCGAGCACTATCCATCAGTCCCGCGTATAGTGCTCGCCACGTCATTAAAGGCATCTAAACCCTCGGTTCTTGAGTTCAGTGGCATCCTGTGACGTGGCTAGCACTATCTCTATCAGTCCCTGCCGAAAGCGCGCCCAGAAAGAATGCGATGGCTTTCTTCTTCTTCCACCGCTCGTCGAAACTCACACCCGTTTCAAAGAGGCGCACATTGAAAGGGAAAGAAACTCTTGAAACCAGTTTATCGCGACATAGTTTCGAGCGCTAAAATTAGGCGAGTTCAACAATATAGCAATGTGACGAGAAACTGTGAAAAGCATCAACATCACGGGGGCTGTGATCAGTAAGGGACGCGGAGAGGGGCAAAGGAACACGGGTTTCAACGTGATTCAACGTGCACCCCACCCCACCTGTTTCACTTCCTTGTAACCCTCGTTCTCATTCACGCTCTTGATGTCCGAGAAGGACATAAAAGGCACGCCTGGAATATCCCAGAAGTCCGGCCCACCCGCTACCGCGTGGACGGGGATCGGCACCCCGTCCACATTCTCGTACGAATCCTGGTAATAGGGTCAATCTTTGACAGGCCAACATCTGATGGGGCAGATATTGCTTGACACGTTATCGATCATAAACTGAACCCTCGTTCCTTGACTACGTGGAATCCTGTGACGTGGCGAGAGCAATATCTGTCGTAAACCCTAAATCCTGAACCCTGCCCGCTCAACCCTGAACCCTAAACGCTGACTCTGAGATGGAGGAGAAACAGGAGGCGGCGAGTGTGTGCGGGTACACATGAGGCAGAGGAACTACATAGGAGGCGGCGGGTGTGAACGGGTACACTATGAGCAAGCAGGGAGCCCTGCCTTGTGAACCTTGCTCAGGTCAGAGTGATGGCTCCACCACTCCAGGTTCTCGGGCAGCCCGCCTGGCTTCTCCCGGAGGTAGGGCCTATCGCATATGTCTCGTCACGTCATCGTCTGGTCATCGTCGCGTCATCGACACGCTTTTTCAATCCTCGGTACTTGAGTCAACTGGCATCCTATGACAAGGCCGAAGGCCCGCCCCATCGTCGCCACGCATCGTGAAGGCTCCATTCGTGAGGCGAATGGCATCCTGTGACGTGGCGGGCAATATGTACCAGACCCTAGAATCGCCCTGTGGTCGACACGCATTCTAAACCATCGTTTCTTGAATTGTAGGGTATCTATGACGTGGTTGGCAATACCAGGCCCGTTGACACACGTCCTGTGCCATCTGCCAGGCCCAACCTTGAGGATGAGGTTAACGCGCTGGACGTAGTGGCGCGCGCGGTACGGCTTCAGCCGCAGCGTCATGCCGTTGAACCGCGGGTCCTTCACGCAGTGCAGCTTGCCCTTCACGCAGGGACCCAACAGCGAAGTCCTAACTGTTCGCTCACGGTGTACTGGTACACATTCCCATCCTCCTCCGCACCCCCGCACTGCAAGTTCAATACGGATATTTGCTCATGGTGTGCCGTACACATTCTCATCCCCCTCAGGGAACCTCATGCAAGTCACAGTGCTGATGCTGACTGATCATATATAGTGTGTGGGGCACAGTCACATCCTCCTTTGAGAATCAAGCACACAACGTAGTACCGGAACCACACGAAGGCGAATCTCTGTCACCCCCCCTGCCTTGACGATGCGGAGCCACATGGGGGTGTGCCCGAGCGGCCCTAACGGGATTTTGCTCATGCTCTCGCGCGCAATGCCCTTTGCGTACGGGCACACCGGTACACTATCAGCAGCAGTCAGAGACCGGGTGGTCATGATAGAAAGGATAATGCTGCGAGTGTGTACGGGCACACCGGTCAGGGAACGAGTGGTCATGCTAGGGAGGAGGGAGGAGTATTCGGCGAGTGTATACGGGTACGCTGGCACACTGTGAGCAACCATTCAGGGAACGAGTGTCCGGGGACGAGTGACAGGCCACACCTCCTTCCATGGCTCCAGCATCTTCTGCACCACACCCTGCCAATGCTTCTTGCACGTCACCCCGACGTCGTACACCTTGGGGGTCTTGCGGCGTGCCTCGTCGCTTCCCACCTTCTCAGCGCGCGTCTTCTTGCGAACGGGTCTTCCTCCCCCTCTCCTAGCGTCGCGAGAGGAAGAGGTGGACAACGGGGGCTTGGAGGGCGACGACGACGAAGGCGAGGGCTTCTTCGGCGAAGGATTCGTGGAGGGTGACACGGCCGCCGTCGCGTCGTCGCCGCCGCCGCCATCACCGCCGCTCGGTAGAGTCATGCCAGCCCCTCAAGCACATGTGCACTGTATGACGGCTACGTGACCAGGTTGGTACAATACCAGTTCAAGGAGAGTGCGGTGGGTGAAAATCCAACCATACCGTCGCCACCGCTGCCGCCGCCGCCGCTGCTGCCGCCGCCGCTGGCGCCGGCCTCTGCCGCGTCCCTCCTGTCTTCCTCTTCCCACGCCCTGTGTACCTTGACACCTGAGGAGGGCGCTGCGTCTGCGACGTCGGACGCCGCCTCCGCACTCGCCTCCGTCGCGACCGTTGTCGCCACCGTGCCCGCCACCGCCGCCGCGCCCTTGGTGGGCTCGTGAAACTGGTGCGTCAGCCAAGACATCTCGTTGAACAGCCCCGGCGCATAGGACCCGACCCCGCGTACCTTTCCCTTGGTAACTAATTCAACTTGAGCATCTTCAGACCCGAGGTGGCATGTTGAAGTTGGGAATGGTGTCTTTCATTCAAGGCTCAAGGACGCCACCGTTCAACCGGCCGTGACGGCTGAGTGTGACAGCAGGCCAGGAACGATAGAGGAGGATGACGCGTTTGCATAGGTACGGGTACTGATGAGCAGACAGTCAGGCCGCGGACGCCGTGTCAGGGCCACCTGGACACCACTGTACAGCTGTCACGGACACCATCATTTTTTATCACAACCACAGCTTGACGATTGATGGCTGGCAGCTGAGGGTTACCCCGCAGCCACGTCAACGAGTGCTGTGACGGCTAGCAGCTTGCAACTGACCACTGGAAATGGGACGCCGTGTGATGGCCCCGCCGGCGCGGCAATGTAGACAGTAGCGGAGGCGAGCAGCAAGCCCACGATGATAATCACCCATCGCTCCGCGCGCCCCATCGATCCCCCGCCCCCGCCCCGATCACCCCCGCCGCCCGCATGGCCACGTGGCGATGCACCCCGGCCATCACGAGGCGATGCTGAACTCCCCTCCGGCATCGCGGCGTGCGAGACAGGTCCGCTGCACGCGCTTCACGTATGTGCCCGCGGGACGAGGCAAGGAGCATGTCCCAAAAAACTCACCGGGTTTAGAGGGTTAGGGTTTCCTAAACCCTACTGGCAATGCTGACGAGAAACCCTAATCCCGGAAGTCAGTCCCCACACAACCACACTCGGCACCGTAGCGCCGCCATCGCCAACGCCAAGGTGTACACAAGCCGACACAACTCACACACCGTCACCCACACGTTGTCCAGGAGCTTTCACAACATGCGTCTTCTCACCCACAACATGCTGGCGTCGAACGTGAAGGGCACCGTTAACGGCTTCCCCCTCAAAATCGAAGTGTTAGTCAAGGCGGGGCCTTGACAGAAATGCTGTTCTCATCAAGTCGGCGGCAGCGCCACCGCCGCCGTTTGCCGTTTCCGCCCTCCTCCTCCACTGTGCCCACCTCCGCCGCCTTCGTCTCTTCCGCTGTCGTCGCCGCCTCTGCGGTTGCCACCTCCACCGAATCCAACTCCCCCTTACTCACATTCTCCGCCCTCGCCACCTCCGCCCTCGCCTCTAAGTCCGCCGCCTTGACATTTAATGCTCGCCACGCCACGCCATACTCAAGCGCCGACTCTGCCGAATCCCCCAGCGGGGCCCTCACCTCTCCGCAGAAGCAGCGTCAAGAAACGAGGGTCTAGAATGTGGGGGATGACGTGCCGGGGGGGGCATGTACTGGCGGCTGGCGCGTCACCGGCTGACAACGCCCCCACTGCCTGACATCGCACCTTAGCCGCTACCTGGCACCACGGGAATCAGCCCAGCACCGATGGGCAGTGGGCGAGACTGCACACACCGCCTGAAGGGGTGCTTGAGTTCACTTAGGTGCCATAGTATGACGCGGCGGGCATTATGTTTCAGGCCCTTAGTCAAGGAGGAACACGAGACAGAATTCCACGCAGGCTTCCTTCTCAACACACTTGGGAAGATCGAATGGGCGGCGTTCACGGAAGCTGCGGCGAGCATAGGGTTGGAGGGGTTACCCGCGGAGGTCCCCGCCGAGGCTGAGGCGGATGAGGCGTTCTTGCGAGCGTTCCACCACGCCTTGCTAGAGGTTCACGTCAAAGAGGTAGGGGCTTACATTCGTCCACTTTCCGGCTCAAATGCCAGCCATCACAACTGTGGTATCACAGCTGTGGTAGCCGTGGCTGTGCTGGCAGATACTGCTCACCACGTCATCAACAGGCATTGTAAACCCTCGTTCTTTGAGTAAATTGTCATCCTATGTCGTGATGAGCACCACCTGCCATGCCCTACTCCGACCTGTGGCTGCGAGGCCTCACACGACGTAAGCATCTTTTCAGGGACACGTTGGGTGGTTTCAGTGGGTTTCAGTGACAAAGACTGCTCAGGTTGAACTGAGAAGTTGACGTGTGGATGGCCCTACAAGGAGGGCTACCTTATCTGTCCGGATTCCGGAAGGCGCTTCCCCATCACGAAGGGGATCCCCAACATGCTCCTCAACGAAGACGAGGTAGCGTGAGTCCTCTGTGACAGGGTTGATGGAGGGTGGGGGCGGCGGCATGCGGGGGGTCGACAGGAACAAACGGGGCGTCATGGGTAACAGGGGTGAGGGTGGGGGCGTCAGGGGTGACAGGGGTAGTAGGCAGCAGGGTGTTGGTGGTGGTGGAGGAGGTGGAGGAGGGAGGCTGGCACAAGGGCAGGGGGCAGAGCCGGGGCGGCAGCAGGGGCAGGGCAGAGGTCTCGCGAATAGACATAGAGCGGGCCGTCCTCTCGTCGAGATAATTTCGGCAACTCACGGACAACGCCGACGCGTGGTGGCATTCTGGGGCTCCCAATTTCTGCCAGCGTGAAAAAGTTCTCAATATGCACAATATATGACTTGGCAAACGCACACCACACACGCTCGGCGGCTCGAGTAGGTCAGCTCTTTTCATGGACGCTTCAGCTGGGCTTTCTTTGAGGGTCTGTTTTGCGCCAGTGATCGTTAGAATAGGCTTGCAATACAGACGGACCTCGGAGAAAACAGCAAACCGCCATTCGGGTGTTGTACGTGACGCCCCGTTCACGCTCGCCTTGGCGGCGCGTCGCTCCACGCGTGCTGCGGGAGAGCGAACGGTAACTGTAATCTCCTGTTTCGAACAGCAATTTCCGTTACAAAAACATAGTAAAAAAATGTGCCCCCTTTCAAAAATGTTCCCCACGCCCACCGGCCCTTTTTATATTTTGTTCTGCCGCCACCCTCTCCTCCTCATCAACAACAGACGCACCGTCGCGCCGCGACAATACGCATAGTGTGCCTGTGTACCCGTATACACAACTCTACACTCAGCCATCACTTTACAAAGGCAACACCCATCGCTCCACACCCCCCCATCCACACACAGCACTGACAGCACACAGCATACAGCTGTGCGCAAATGCCCCACGTGCACATTCAAGTGCACAACACAACGCAACCCAAAGTCGTGAACCGTTGCTTCCGTCTCCATCCGAACACAGCAGTGCGCACATGACCCAGCACTTGAGTCATGTGCACACTCAAGTGCTTCACTCTCCAACCGTCTGCACGTGACCCTGAGACACGTGCAAGCTCTCGTGTTGTTTACTTGATGTACTGGGAGAGCCAGCGGAAGCCCTCGCCGTACCCCATGCGCCGCACCACGCTGCACATGAACACCTCCAAGTGGGGCCTGCCACATATTACAAGCCACGTCAAAGGATGCCATCATCTATCTCCCGTACTTCACGTCACAGGATGCCGTTTTGCTCGATGAGCGAGGGTTCAAAACGCGTCAGATGACGTGGCTGGTGTGCCAGTGTACCCATACACACTCGCCGCAGCCTCCTCCCTGGCCTGGCCACTCCGCACTTCAGCTCAAACTGACAGTTTGCTCACGGTGTACATGTGTACCTGTACACACCCGCTGCGCCCCCACAAAGTCTTCGTGGCGCCTCCCGCCGCCCCAACCGGTTTCCCGCCGACTCCCGGACTCGCGAGAGCGAAGGGCGGCATATCCTAAAAGTCCCGAAGATATGGGTGCAATTTCGGACAGGCCCTGCCTCGATGGGCCGCATGTTGGTGGCCTCCAGGTTGACCTTGCCCTTCCCGGTGGTGTAGTTAGTGAGGCCCAGGCAGTGCCGCAGCTCCTCCTCGGATGACGCGTGCGGGATGTCGATCTTGTTCCCCAGGATCAGGAACGGCACCGCCCCGAGCTAGGGACTGATGAATAGTGCTCGCCTCGTCATAAAATGCCATTCAAGTCACAAGACCAGGCTGTAAAATGCGTGTCGATGACGTGGCGGGAATTGGGCCTGGCAGCATTGCTCACCACGTCATAGGATGCCACGTAACTCAAAAGACGAGGACTCAATATGCGTGTCGCTGACGTGGCGGGCAACGGGCCTGACAGATTGCTCGCCACCTCATAGGGTGCCGTGTAACTCAAGACACAAGGGTTCAAAATGAGTGTCGATGACGTGAGAGCAACGTCTGCCAGGCCATACCCCGAGCGAGTCGTCCGACAGCAAGGAGTCGAGCTCCTTCTTGGACTCCATGAAGCGCTCTTTGTCAACAGCGTCAACCAGGAACACGATGGCGTCCACCTTGGCGTAGTAGTCCTTCCACACGCGGCGCGCCCGGAAACAGGGCCCGGCAACAACATTGGCAGGACGATTCTTAAAGCTTGCATGAAGGCTGGGAGCAAAAGCTCCAGTCTGCTCCTCACGCTTACACTCGCAAGTTCGCACGTGTTCAGCACAGTCAGGGAGCGTCCGGGCCAGGGAAGGGGATGCGGCGACTGTGTATGGGTAGACTGGTACACTGCGAGCGACCAGCCAGAGAATCAGTCAGTCAGTGCGCCCCCACCACTTCGTGCCCGCCCAGGTCAAACGCCTTGAACTTGATCTGCCCGATGGACAGTTCCTGCACACCGGGTGTGGAGGGGTTTGGATACGTATGTCAGTGGGCACTTCATACGAGCAGCTTGTGGGATATTTATTGTGACAGGTGGACGAGAGCGCGTGATGGATCGCGTCGCGGCGGCGCGGTAGTGGATCACGTCCGGTTGAGGCACGTCGGGGGGTGGTTCGCGAGGAGGCGGCGGTGGTTCGCGGCGGTGGTGGCGCTGGGAGCGAGCCACCACCGCCAACGAACCGGCGCCAGGGTAAAAAATTACAGTAACCGACAGGGCTGATCGATCACGTCGTGATGGCGCGGATCAGGACCCGTGCGGCGCCGTCGGCTGTCGGCGCGTTGGTGTGCGCGGGAGGCGGGGAATGTGACGCGCGGCGGCAGCGGCGGCGTTGGCGAGGGGCGCTGGGGGGCGAGTCGAGGCGAGTCGAGGCGAGCCAAGGGCCCCCGACCAAAATAATGAAGCCGCCTCAGATCGAGGCACCCACGGGAGGGAAAGAGGGGCCTACAGGGGATGGGCGAACCTCGGACGTAGGGTACTGCGTGGGCTGGTGCTGCGCCAGCCGCTCGTCCTTCAACATGTGCATCAGCGTCGTCTTGCCGGCGTTGTCCAGGCCCTGGGAGACACAACGCGCGGGACAACAGGGTCAGTCCAGGCGGGAGGCGGTGGGACTGGTCCGCTCGCGGTCCCCAACATTGCAAAAAGAAAAACCTGAGAGCGGAGGGGAGATCTGCGCAGACGGGGCGCAAGTGTGGCGGCGCGGGCGGAGGAGGCGGTGGCGGCCCCTCGCACAGGTGGCCGATACACACGGACGCGTCGGATCGCGTAACGAGAGCGCCGCTGCTGCCGCGACAACCGCCCGCGGATCTCCCTGCGTTCCCCCGCGCCTCTATGTTGACTGGACTGGACACCGGTCGACCAGGCGCGCACTATCTGCGCCGCCGCCAGTCGCTTCCACCGCGTTGAAGGCGGCGCCGGTTTCCATTTGGCACGATACATAGTTCTTACAGAATCGATCGCTGCCCCGCGCGACGTGAGGCGCCCTGAGCTTTATCTCTCGAGACCCACTGACGGTGTTTTACGTGGAGGAGTGAACGAGGGGACATGACGCACCAGGAAGAGGATCTTGGCATTCTTCTGCCACAGCCCGAGGCTGGCGAGGATGTCGTAGAACCAGTTCATAAAGAACACCATATTGGCCGTTCGCGGCGCCCGCTGTCTCTGCCCGCAACCTGTGCCGTGTCCCCCAAAGTGCGTGCTGGCCCAGCGCTGCGCTGGAGGTTTTGCAGCCGCTCAAACTTTTGTGGTTTAGGGTTTATGCATTAGGGTTTAGCACACGCGGGTTCAGGGCAGGGTTTAGGGTTTCAGATAAACATTTCGCCACGTGTCGTGACGAGTCATATGTCGCCACGTGTCAGTATGAGTCAGACTCCCGCACCAAAAACATTTCCTTGGTCGAGGCAACCGCCACTCACGAGGTGCTGCTCACGGCCGCGTCGACCGCATCGTGGCGTGGGTCGCCAAGTAGAGACAGAGACGGCGGCGATGCCGCATCGCGCGGCGCCCGCTCTGTCCTCCCGCGCCGCCGGCACCGCACCCTCCTGCCGCGCGCTCAGGCATCGCCCCATCTCGAGAGCACAAGCCACAACACAAGCAACAGAGGTCGGGCAAACAACAACAACGTCTCCGCGCAAACAACAACAGCGACGCTCGTGTTTGCTTCGGGCAAGGCCACCCTGCTGTCGACCCCGGCTTCGTTCATTTTCAGCTCTACTCCAAGCCATATTGTCCCTGAACCCACTTAAGCTCTCCCACTCTGATACCTCCGAGAGTGCTCGAGTCAAGCTTCACCTCTGCGCGAGTGTATAAAGGCCCTGATGGCAGGCATCTTCGAAAGAGGGCGCGGGCGACGGCGGCGGCCGCGGTGAACCCGAGAAGGGGCCTGTGATGATTATCCCAGGTGGGGCCTTGTCATGGCGTCCCCTTACGGCGCAATTGCCAGCTGTCACAGCTGTGGTAGCGGTGGGTTTTGTTCCTGACGCCTCAGATAACGTTATTCCTGAGAAGTCTCCCTTCCTCGTTCCTCAGACAGTCAGACGACTCCACTCGTCATATCCCGCAAGTACAGCACACATCCACTCCAGTCCCGCGTTCCAGCTGCTGTCCTGCACCGCTCAACTCAAGCCGTCACAGCTGTGGGAGCTGTGGTCGCTATGGCATCTGTGGCTCAGGGCCTCACGCGGCGTACTCTTCAGCTCAACTGCCTCGTCAGCTCAACTACCCTTCAGCCCAACTGCCAGAGCCGTGCAAGCTGTGATAGCTTTGACATGGTCCGTCGGAAGTGAAAATTTGAAGTAGCTACGGTGTGGTGCCCTGCCCCCGGGGTTCCTCTCATCGACGGTAGGGCCTGCCAGATATTCCTAAAGCACCCGTCAACACATCTTGAACCCTCCTTCCTTGAGTTACATACATGACTGGCATCCTTTGACAATGCGAGCAATGTTGGCCAGGCTCTACTCCGCGACGAAGTACGAGGCGATGGCGGAGGAGCTGTGGCGCCTAGGTGGGGACGCCTCCCACGCCTGATTGGCACTTTGATCATTGGCTGATTGGCTGATGGCTGACCGGCTGATGCGCCGGCCCCGGACGGCGGATTGGCTGATTAGCCTGATTTCTTATCGGCTGATTGTTGATTGGTTCATGAGCCTGCCCCCAACGGCTGATTGCCTATGACCTGTTGCCTGATTACCTGTTGCCTGATTGGTCATTGGCATATTTACTGATGGCTGATTGGCTCATGTTGATGGCTCGCGTCCCTCAGCCTAGGTAAGGCTGCCGATGCACTTCCCTCGGCACTGACACCGGAGGATGCGGCGCACACCCCGGTGAAGCAGTGGGCGGCTGACCCGGAGAATGCGGCGTTTTTGGCTCGCACGGAGAAACTGCGCAAGCTCCCGCACCACCGCGCTACCACGCATTGGCTGCTTCATACATACCTTTTCGGTAGCGAGGGGCGTGTATCGGCGGAGCTCCTCTGGAAGAACATTGGCAGGGGGGTCATTGAGGACAATCACTCGACCGACATTGAATCTACTCCTCTACCCCTATGCTTAGATATTGGCGAGTGCTTGTTCGAGTGCTTGTTCTCATTGACCCTCCTGCCTCTTGGTGGGCCTGAAAGAGGGGTTATTGGAAACAAGTAATCGAGCGACATTGAATCTCCTTCTCTTCCGCGCGTCTGCAAGAGCATTCACATTGAAGTTGTGTTTCGACATTGGTTCGAGTACTTGTTATCATTGACCCTCCTGCTCGGGCCCGAGGTCGAGCTTCGCAAAATACTCATGAGGCCAAAGGACACGTATTAGAGACGCCGCTGCAACCGCCGCAGAGCAGCCAACGCTGATTTCTTTCCAGCGGTTTCTGATGTCTTAATGTTAGCGGGTGATTTTGAGTAGGTGCCGTATGTTAGCCGGTGATTACGAAGTGATGCGCGATGCGCAATAGTTATTAGGGCCTTAAGTTTAGGTTGGTTTAGCGCGGTGGAGGTGGTGCCGATGACTGTCGCGGACTGGATCCCCACGCTCAGTGGTGGTGACTTCAAAAATATCCTGGTAGGGGGGGCGCACTCACTAGTAGCAGTATGTAGATTACAGTATGTAGACACGAGTATGTAGCATGACATGTAGAAAAGGCCCCAATTTATAATAACAAGATGAGTGTAAAATAACACCCCCCCCACCAAACCCCATATGGGGTGTCATCCCCACCGCCCCCCTCTCCCTTCCCCATTGCACCCCTCCCTCCCCATTTACCTGTTGTTCTTTACTACCGTTCATCGAGCCTTTCTACCCTTGTGGTATCTTAGTGGCAACGCAATGTAGTAGGAGGTTGTAGTAGGGAACACGACACATAGTGTGCCGGTACACACATCTGTAGAGCCTAGTGCCTGGTCTGTACTCCGTACTAGATGTAGTACTTCGTACCACATGTAGTACGGTCGGAGTTTGGTGATCTGGCCAATAGTCAAATGTGTTGCGGTGATTTGGCCAAAAGTCAGACGGTACTACAAATTGAGATCCGTACTACAGAGCAGACCAGGCACTAGTACTCGTTCCCTGTGCAAAGGACAAGATTGACGCGTGCGCCAAACGTATGTTGCGGAGGGCACCCGGGAGCAAGCTACTGGTGGTGGGTCATAGCGCCGGCGGCTGGCTGGCGGCAGGGTCTGTTTGCTCGTAGTGTACCGGTGTACCCGTACCAGGGGCTTACACTCGTCCACTTTTCAGCTCAACCTGAGCTGTTTTGGTAACAACGCCATCCAGAGTGACCCAAAGAAGTGCCAGCGTTGAGCTGAGAAGTCGACGAGTGTCAGGCCCTGGCTGGCGCGCACATGGATGGGGTCCAAGCCCTATAGCGGCGGCGTGGTGTACTCAGGCGCCGAAGTCACGGTATGCACAATGATTCATGCCACGTCATCGACACTCGAATCACTGTTGATTGAATTGAGTCGTGTCCTATGACATGGCGAGCAATATCTGCCAGGCCCTGCAATCAAGTAGATATTGCCGGCGAGTTCACAGAAAAAATATCACAGAAGTCTCCTTTATTTAACCAAATAATCACATGTATTCGTCTGAGCTAGATCTCTAGCTAACATGCCGGTTACTGGTGACGGTTCGTACTTGAAATGAAAACAAGCGAGCAACATATGCCAGCCCCTACATCACGGACACGTTGCTGACGCTGGGCACCCCGCACTACAGCTTGGAACAGTACCCCTTTGGTCGCGCGCTGGAGGCCCGGGCAAGGGACGGGTTGTTGGAGTTGGAGGGTGGCAGTGGCAGGAGCTTACACTTGTCCACTTTTCGGCTCGACGTGAGCATTTTTCGTGGGAGATGTTTCAATGTTGGATGGTTTGTCGGTCTCAGTGACTAAAACGGCTCAGGTTGAGGTGAGAAGTGGACGATTGTAAGCCCCTGGGCAGCGGTGCTAGTGGTTGGGGTTGGGGCGGCGGGGGCAGGAGTGGGGACTACATGTCAGACGTGTGGACGGTCGAGCGCGCCAGAGGCAGCACGTTGGCGTTGACCAATCTGCGGTACCCAGTAGGGCCTGGCGGATAAATCTCTTCCGGAATCTTGAGTCTCAAACGGGGGCTGCAAAGTGCCACGGGGCGGGTGTATGGCCATTATAGACACGAGCTGTCTGCCAGGCCCCAGTATACAGTTAAACACCTCGCGTGGTGTGCTCTTGTCTTTGGAGTCTAAGCCGTATACTTGGGCCTGGTAGGCATAGCTCGCCACGTCATAGGCTGCCATCTTGCTCCCGAAACGAGGGTTCAAATCGCGTTGAATGACGTGGCGAGCAATGGGTCTGGCAGACCCGAGTACTCGGGGGCGCACGAACCTGGCGTGCGGTACGTATCGGTGTGCGGGCGAAGCATGCGAGGTATGGAGGCGGTAAAGTGGCGCCCTGGGTAGGGCGGTGCAGGTTGACCCTATCAAACCCATGTTGAAACCGCCTGGAACTAAGCGCTTGAAACTACAGTGCGATGAAATGCTTTCAAACTTTGCTTTCAAATTCAGCTTGCGCCGCTACACCTGGGCAGCCACTCGCTGCCGTTTGGGCGGCAGGTGCTTACAATCGTCCACTTCTCAGCTCAACGTAAGTACTCTTTGCGGATTATGCTGGGTGGTTGCAGGCTTTCAGGAAAGTAAAGGTTCAGGTTGAGGTCAGAAGTGGAATAGGGCGATTTCGGTATATCTCTTCCCGCGCCGAGCGCTGACGCTTTGCCCGCATCTCTGTATGGGCATTCAACCTGGCGCCCGCTTTCCCGCGCGGAGCGCTGACGCTTTGCCCGCAACTCTGTATGGGCATTTCACCCAGGCGATATACCGAAATCGGCCTATAGTTTACGGCCCTGCTGGGCGGGTGTGTCGTACAAGGCCACCTGTGGGAAGGCAGATGTGTTGGGCAGGGGACTATGCTCGTCCACTTCTCACCTGGACCTGAGCCCTTTTTGTCGCTTAGACCCTGTAACGACCCAACTTATCCCGTAGAAAGTGATCACATCAAGCCGAAAAGTGGACGAATGTAAGCCCCTGATGTTGGGCGACGGTGTGACACCCGTGGAGTCTGCGATGCTGCGTGGCAGGGACTAACTCTTCCACTCAAATGCCCCTCGATACGGCCATAAACCTTGATAGACTGAGGTCTGTCCGCTCGAAATTGCGGAGAGGGTTGGTTAAGCTCACCATGTGAAGCACCTTGGGGCTCGATGAACGTTGTTAAAAAGAAAGTCGCCCACATTTTGAAAAAGAAGTCGCCCACATTTTGACTTGACGAGAGCACTTTGTGTGGGATACGGTTGGCTGTTGGGTCGTTACAGTGGCAGAA
>Ga0307488_10002533_pt1 | contig 15420 bp, 22 predicted proteins | sample SB02metaG_FD_202248 | JGI IMG/M metagenome (GOLD analysis project Ga0307488, IMG submission 202248) | Sea-ice brine microbial communities from Beaufort Sea near Barrow, Alaska, United States - SB 0.2 | ecosystem: Environmental > Aquatic > Marine > Coastal | place: USA: Alaska | collected... | reverse complement strand
CTTACACTCGTCCACTTTTCGGCTCAACTTAAGCTCATTCTGTGGAATAGGGGGTGCAGTTAGGGGGTGTTTAGGGGGTGTCACGGGGTATTAAGGAGTATCAGGGGGTGTTCAGGGTGCATTCTGCGTCAGAAGCAGCTCACGTTGAGCTGAGAAGTGGACGAGTGTAAGCCCCTGCCACGAAGATGTTGGTTCCCTTCCGTGTAGCAGGGAACGCAGCACATCGGGTACCGGTACATGGTTATGACAAAGTGCGTGAAACCACTCAGACACTTAGCAACAAGTAGTACTAAGTCGTCCAAATGGAGCGTTCTGATTTGTCGAGCGGGCACTAAGTCAGACTAAGTAGTACTAAGTTAGACTAAGTGTCTAAGTGGTTTGGTGCACTTCGGCATACTAGAAGCACGGCTTATCACACACAGGCGTTTAGTCAGACACCGGAGAGTGTGTCTTACTGGACGTACTACTATCAGCTATGTACCGGTACATGGTTTATACTAGTAGCGCGTCGCATCACGCACAGGCGTTTAGTCTGCCCCACCGCAGCTGTGTCGCCGCGTTAACCTCCGCGGGGAACCCCGACGGCTCCGGCTCCGCCGCCGCCTCCGCCGCCGCCGCCGCCGCCGCCGCCGCCGATGGCTTGCGGCGCCACACAGTACCCTCAGCGACGAAACTGTTGGTGAGAAACTCGCGCTCAACGTTGGCATCGGGTTGCGAGGCCGCGGCTTCTAATGAGGAGTTGGTGACGACGCTGTCCTCCCGGTCGGCGGCGGCGACGCTGAGGTCAGAGTCCGAGTCGGCGTCGGAGTCGGAGCTGTCGGATGCGAAGATGGCGTGCGCGTTGAGCGGCGGCGCGCCGCGGCCGCGCAGGCGGTGGAGGAGCTCGTGCAGATCGCCGGAGCTGCGGTGGAACCCGTAACCAGGGGCTTCCACTGTACACTTTTCAGCTCAACTTGAGCGCTTTATATGGGATAGGGGGTGCGGGTGGGGGTTGTGTAGCTTGTCTTAAGGGGGTGTGAGAGGGTGTTTAGGGTGTGAAGGGTGTTTTCTTGTGACAGACACGGCTCAAGTTGAGCTGAGAAGTGGACGAGTGTAAGCCCCTGCCCGTAACCCCCATGGGAGACCTGGCTTTTCACGAAGCGGGCGCCGGCGCGGGTGCCGCCGCTGCTGCTGGTGCCGCCCGCCGCGGCGGGCGCCGGCAGTCCAAGGGCGCACATGCGCACGCCGCGCCGCGCCGTGCGAAGGTGCGCGGCGTCAGCGGTGAGGAGGCCGCCGCGGCGCGACGAGGCTCCCGCCAAAACGCGATGCGCGCATGCCATAGTCCCTGCTGTTGTTTTCGCGTGGCCGCCGACCCCGCGCGCGACGGCCCGGCGGCTCGAGTGGACGCCCGCCGCCGCGGGGACGGCGACGGCTGGGCGCGACGCTGTCGCCATGGACATGGTGTTGTACAACCAACGGCGCCGCTGGCTGCGGGGAGCGGCGATGCGAGATGCAGGCGGCGGCGGCCAGCTCGAAACGTTGTTTACTCATCGAGATCTCGTCGTACGACATCTCGTCCACGTCAGCGCTGAACCCTAAACCCTATTTAACCTAAACTGCAGCTGGTGCGTCCAAAAAGCAACAAACTCCCTCGCCATCCTCATTCGAACACAGACGCGTCCCACGCCCGCCCCTCCCAGCAACGCCTCCCTCGCCCGGCGCGGCGGCGGGACCGGAACAGGCAGATCGCTCTCTCGGGAGTTGTTCAAGTCGGGGTGATATCAAAACATTGACTTCAAATAAATTGAGAATAAAATAGAATGTTGGTCCCGTCGCTTCGCCCCAACGCCGAGGCGTGCGCCGAGTTCCTGCACCCCGACGGCGCCGCGCCGTGCGTCAAAGCCCTGACGCGCGCGATCGACGCCATCGCCGAGGCCGCGGCGGCGCTGGTGGTCGCCGACGCCGATGACGCCGCCGACGCCGCCGATGCCGACGAGAGCGTGAGTGTTGCAGAGAGCGACGAACTCGGCACCGGCGCGGGGGCGGGCGCGGGGGCCGGGGGCAGGGGCTTACACTCGCTCACTTCTCAGCTCAACTTGAGCGCTTTGTATGGGATAGGGGGTGCGCGGAGGGGTTGTGTTGCCCGTGTTAGGGGGGTGTTAGAGGGTGTTCAAGGTGTGTAGGGTGTTTTTGTGTGTCAGACACGGCTCAAGTTGAGTGAAAAGTGAACGAGTGTAAGCCCCTGGCCGGGGGCCTCGCCGCGTGGCGCGCGCGGCACGCGGCGGCGGCGGCGGTGCCGGCGTCGCGGCGCGCGGCGATGCACGCCAACCGCGCGCTGTGCTACCTCGACCTGGAGCTGCACAAGCTGGCGGTCAAAGACTGCGACCGGTAGGGCCTGCCAGACATTGCTCGCCGCGTCATAGCGTGCCTGCCATTCAGCTTGATAACGAAGGTCAAGGTGCCAGTCGATGATGCGACGCGGCAAGCATTATCTGCCAGGCCCTCGCGACTGGGCCATCGCGTTGGACCCCGCGCTGCTCGACGCGCACCTGCGCAAGGGCGAGGCGCTGGCGGCGATGGGCAGGGGGGGCGAGGCGCGCGCGGCGTGGGGCGAGGGCGTGGCGCGTGCCACCGCCTACAGCAGCTTCGCACAGCTGGAACAGCTGGCGCGGCGGTGTGCTGACGCGGAGAGATGCGGCGGAGGCGGGGGCTATGCTGGTGACGACGGGGTGGTCGTGACGCGGAACACTCCTGTTCCCAACCCCACTCCGACTCGCACTGGCACCGCTGCCGCCGCCGCCGACGCTGCCTCCTCCTCCTCCTCCTCCTCCTCCGTATCTGCCGCGTCCGCCTCCGCGTCCGCCTCCGCCGCCTCCGCTTCATTTTCCTCCTCCGCTGCCTCCGCCGCCGCTCATGCCGCCTCCGCCCCCGCTGCCTCCACCTCCGCCGATGCCTCCTCCTCCTCCTCCGCCGCGTCCCCATCCGCCGCCTCCGCCTTCTCATTCTCCGCGGCAATCAACGCGCCTCGCGCCCCCGCGCCCAAGTCCTCCACTGCCGCCATGGTGAGGCGGTGCAGGTTGCCCACGTCAAACCAACGTTGAAAGCGCTTGGAATTAAGCTCTTACAACTGAAATATGACGACCCGCCTTCAAAATTTGCTTTCAAATTCAACTTGCGCCGCTTCACCACGGCCTCCCTCCGCGTGACGCCCCCGGAACCCGCAGCGCCGCCGCCGCCGCCGCCGACAGAAGCACCCGAGTCGCCGGAAGAGGAACCTGAAGCTGAAGCTGACCCGGTCTCCGCCGCCAAGGTAGGGCGGTGCAGGTTGGCCCTATCAAACCCACGTTGAATGCGCCTGAAACTAAGCGCTTGAAACTAAAATATGATAAACTGCTTTCCATTTTGTTTACAATTTGCTTAAATTTTGCTTTTATAATTCAACTTGCGGCGCTACACCAAGGCAGCGGCCATCGCCTCCTCCGCTTCGCCCACCTTCGCCGCCTCCCTCCCGCCCACCGCCCGTGTCAACCGAACGAAGAGCACCTCCACCTCGGTAGCGCGGTGCAGGTTGACCCCATCAGTCCCACGTTGAAAGCGCCTGGAACTGAGCGCTTAAAACTAGAACACGATGAACTGCTTTCAAGTTTGCTTTCAATTTCAACTTGCGCCGCTACACCTCGGCGGAGCGCGCGTCCATCGGCATGGCTGTTATCAAAATAAACGCGGGGAAATTCGCCGCCGCTGAAGCTGAGCTGGATGTGTTGATCAACGCAAACCCGAAACTGGTAGGGCATGGCCAACGATGCCTGACATGACATGTCATCCTGCACATTCAAAACCCTGATTATATTCGTCAAATGGCGTCACATGACGTGGCGAGCATTATCTGGCAGCCCCTGGAAAGTGGCGGACGCGTACACTGCGCGAGGAACGTGCAGCGCGATGCAGCGGCAGCTGCCAGCCGCGATTGTGGATTTTACGATGGCGACACAGCTGGATCCTGGCGGGGGGGTCATCCAGAACAAGCATCCGACCAATGTGGAATCTCTTTCTCCTCCTCCGCTCATCTGCATCTGCTCGAGCATTCACACTGATGGCAAGTAATGCTCCCACGTCAACGACCCTCCTGCCTGGTGGAGCGGAGGCTTGGAAGCGGCGGGGGCAGGCGCAAGCGGCGAGCGGCGCCACCCGCGGCGCATTGGACAGCTTCACCATGGTGTGGCTTCACCAGTTATTTGCCGCCGCGTCATCGACACGCGTTTTGGACCCTCGTTTCTGGAGTTAAACGGCATCATACGACGTGGCGAGCAACAACCCTCAACCCAAAACCTTGAACCCTAATCCCTCAACCCTCAACCCTCAACCCCCATCTGCGAGGTCCTACAGCGTGGCCGCCATGCTGACGCCGCAGTCCCTGGACGTGCAGGTGGAGCTGGGGCGCCTGCACTTCCAGCTTCGCGATTTCCGTTCCGCCGCCAAGGCAGGGGCTGTACATAAACCCTAAACCCTAAACCCTAAACCCTAAACCCTAAACCCTAAACCCTAAACCCTAAACCCTCACCCCTAAACCCTAAACCTGGGTGTCTGTGCCTTCAGAGGGCGGCGTCGCTTCGACGGGGCTTGGGTCTGTGACTCGTCAAAATGACCGGTCCCCCTCTGATGGTACAACATAGTCGCTTCGACGAGGCTTGGGTCTGTGACTCGTCAAAATGACCTGTCCCCTCTGATGGTACAACATAGTCGCTTCGACGAGGCTTGGGTCTGTGACTCGTCAAAATGACCGATCCCCCACTGATCGTACAACATAGTCGCTTCGATCAGGCTTGGGTCTGTGACTGGTCAAAATAACCTTTCCCCCTCTGATCGTACAACATAGTCGCTTCGATGGGGCTTTGGTCTGTGACTCGTCAAAATGACCGGTCCCCCTCTAATCGTACGACATATGGGGTAGTGTTTCGACGAGGCTTGGGTCTGTGACTAGTCAAAATGACCGGTCCCCCTCTGATCGTATCGTACAAGATAGCATAGTCGCTTCGACGAGGCTTGGGTCTGTGACTCGTCAAAACGACCTGTCCCCCTCTGATCGTATAACATAGTCGCTTCGACGAGGTTTGGGTCTGTGACTCGTCAGAATGATTGGTCCCACTCTGATCGTACAACATGGTCGCTTGGAGGAGGCTTGGGTCTGTGACTCGTCAAAATGACCGGTCCCCTTCTGATCGTACAACATAGTCGCGTGGACGAGGCTTGTGTCTGTGACTCGTCAAAATGACCGGTCCCCCTCTGATCGTACAACATGGTCGCTTGCAGGAGGCTTGGGTCTGTGACTCGTCAAAATGACCGGTCCCCCTCTGATTATACAACATAATAGGCTCATTTTGACTGGTTATAGACCAAAGCCCCATTGAAGGCACGAACACCTCTAGTGGCAACTCCGCACTTGACCGACGTTATGTTCATCCTCCGCATCCTCCTCCATCTCGGCGCGTCTACACAACCACTCACCCTGAAGGTACCCGGCAAGTCATACGAGCACGTCCGATCGCGCCTCGAGGCGCTTATTGTTCACAACGACCCTCCTGCTAAACCCTACCGAGACCCTCATAAAGCCCTAAACCCTAAGCCCTAGACTCTCAACCCTACTAACCCTTCCCTGAACCCTAATGCGCGGAGTTCCGAGCGGCGGCGAACATCCCCGCACCCGCCACGCCCAAGCTGACCCTGAACAGCGCGGACGGCTCCGGCGGCGCTGCGGCCTCCTCACTGGGCAAGGACCTGGCCGTGGAGGCGCGCCACATGCTGGTGGGGAGGGGCAACCATGCTGCCCATCCTCATCCTCATCCCCATCCTCAACTTCCTCCTCCTCGTCCTCATCCTCCACCCTCATTCTCATCCTCATCCTCATCCTCCACCCTCATTCTCATCCTCATCCTCATCCTCATCCTCTTGACATCCTCTTGACATCCAGGATCTGCTTTGATGACGCGGCGAGTATTCTAGGACTTATATAGGGCCTGAACCCTAAACGCTATACCCTAAACCGTGCCCAGTAGTATTCGCTCGTCCCTACACGGTGGGCGTGTGCCTTGCCTCCGTGGGCGACACGCGGCGGGCGGTGGAGTGGTACGACAAGGCAGGGGGGGTCTTGAGAGGCGTCACTCGACCACTGTCAAATCGACGGACCGAGTCCGTACGTTTGAGAAGCATCACTCGACCAATGTTTCACCGACGAACCGAGCCCGTACATCTTCACGAACATTTACCCGGACTACCTGAAGGTGAGTCATGCTCACGCTCCGGTTAGAATGCTCGCTGTGGATGACTCTGCTGTGTGGTGCTCAAGCTGGAGCCGTTGCACCGCGAGGCGCTGACCAACAAGGCGCAGGGGCTGCGGGAGATGGCATCAGAACCGCAGGCGGGGCTTGCCAGCTGTGCTCGCCATGTCATAGGATGCCGTTTAACTCGATGCACGAGGGTAAAAATTGCGTTGGATGACGTGGCGGGAAATGTCTACCCGAGACAGCTACACTCGCCAAATCATGGGATGCCATTTGTCTGAATGGACGAGGGTTCGAAATGCATTTGATGACGTGGCGGGCAATATCTGCCTGGGGCAGTTACACCCGCCAAGTCATAGGATGCCGTTTATATCGATGAAGGAGGCTTCGAAATGCGTTGGACGACGTGGCGGGCAATGTCTGCCTGGGCTGCTACACTCGCCAAGTCATAGGACGCCATTCATCTTGATGAACGAGGGTTGGGTTCGAAACGCGTCGGATGACGTGGCGGCAATTTCTGCCTGGCTCTGGGCGGCGGCGCGCGAGGCGTACCGGCTGGCCGTGTCCAAGCACCCGCAGGACGTCCGCGCGCGCCTGGGTAGGGTGGTGCAGGCTTACAGTAACAAACCCCGTGTTGAAACGCCTATGGGTTCAGCGCCTGAAACCATAATCTGATAAAATGCGTTTAACGGCAACTTGCGCCGCTACATCTGGGGCTGGGGCTGGTGCTGCACGCGGGGGGCAGGGACGTGCAGACATTGCCCGCCGCGTCATCCACCGCATGATCAATCCTCCTTGCTTGAGTGAAATGGCACCCTATGACGTGGCGAGCAATATTAGCCCAGTTGGGCTCCCTTTGGGGTTGTAAATGGGGGGTCTACTCTAGGGTTTTTTATCGTTAGACTCGCATTATAAGATGGACATGTATATCTACCCATCCCTAGCGGGGGGCGAGCACCGGGTGGCGGCCCGGGAGCTGACGGAGCTCATCGAGGGAAGTGAAGGTGTCGCCGACGCCGACGCCGGCGGCGGCGGCGGCGGCGGCGGCGGGGGATCAGGCGCGGGTGCGGGCATGCCAGCTGTGCCTGGCGGGAGCTCCGACGTGCAGGCAGGGGCTTACACTCGTCCACTTTTCAGCTCAACGTGAGCCGTTTTTGAGACAAAATACACCATAACCGTCCCCCTGATAACCCCTGACACCTCGTGAACACCACTTACACAACCCCTAAATGCACCCCCTATCCCACAGAAAAAGCTTACGCTGAGCCGAAAAGTGGACAAGTGTAGGCCCCTGCGTGCAGGCGGCACTCCTGCGTGCATCCTGCTGGCACGCCCTGGGGGTACGGCCCGTCTGATACGAGCATAGCTCATAAGCTGTTTTCAGGAACCCTTTAATTCCGCAGATACGCCCGTTTCCAAGCGACATTGTTTGGGCTATTTTGGGCGATTATGGGAGAATTTGGGCGAAAACAACCGTTTTCGTCAACTAGATTTCATTTTAGACGGGTTGTGAGTCGTACTCATATTGCTCGCCACGTCATCTAGCTCAAATTGAACCCTCGTTTCGTGACTTAAATCGCATCCTATGATGTGGCGAGCAACATCTGAGGTGGCGAGCAACATCTGCCGGTCCCGTGTCCTGCCCAGTCGTCGACACGGAGTTTCAATCCTCGTCTCTTGAGTTGACTGGCATCCTATGACGTGGCGAGCAGTATCTGGCAGGCCCGATCTAGGGGAGTATGCTCGCGCGGTTGCAGAGTATGAGCGGTGCGTGGCGCTGGCGCCGGTCGCGGAGAGCGATGTGAAGCTCACTCACGCGGCGCACTACCAGGGGCAGGGGCTTACACTCGCTCACTTCAGAACTCAACTTGAGGACCTTCCGGAACGCATCGCTCACGTTAGAGCTCAACTTGAGCACCTTCGGGACACATCCAAGGGCTAATTTGGGTTGTGTGGTTGACAAAGTAAGCTTAAGTTAAGCAGAAAGGGGCAAAGTCAGCTCAAGTTCAGCGGAAATGGGAACGAGTGTAAGTCCCTGACCAGGGGGAGTGCGCGCTGTGGATGTCGGCCATGCGCAGCACGGCGGCGCGCGGCGCGGGCAGGGGCTTACACTCGTCCACTTTTCAACTCATCCTGACCCGTTTCTGACACTCAGCACACCCCTGAACGCCTAAATACCCCCTCCACCCCCACCTTGAACATTCCCTAAACACCTCCTAAATACCCCGTGTCCCACCAAAAGCGCTTACGTTGATCTGACAGGTGGAGGAGTGTAAGCCCCTGGGCGCGGGCAGGCGCGACGGCGGATCGGTACAGTCTGGGAAAGCAGCGTGGGACACAGAAGGTGACGTGGACGACGGCGGCGCGTGCTCATCCCTCGACGCCGCGATGTCCGCGGGGTTCAAACTGGCGTGGTGCAAGCGGTCGGCAGGGGCTTACACTAGTCCACTTTTCGGCTCAACGTAAGCGCTTTGTGTAGGATAAGGGGTGCGTAAATCATGCATGTAGGGGGTGCTTAGGGTGTGTTCGGGGGTACTAGGGAGTATGTAGGATGTATTCTGTGTAAGAAAAGTCTCAGGTTGAGCTGAAAAGTGGACGAGTGTAAGCCCCTGGCGGTCGGACCCGGCAGCGCTGCCCAATGGGTGCGCTCGCCTGCCGCGCCCCAAGATGCCAATCATGGTATGGCCTGGCAGATATCGCCCGCCACGTCATCGACACGATTTTCAAACCCTCGTTGCTTGGGTCGAGTGGCTTCCTGTGACGCGGCGAGCAGTATCCGCCAGGCCCATTGCCCGCCACGTCATGCAGCGTTATTTTAAACCTCATTTCTTAGATCAAATGGCATCCCATGATGTGGTGAGCAATCACAATATCTGCTGGGCCCTCAATCACGGTGGATGAGGACGGCGGTGGCGGGGAGACACGGAAGAAGGCAGTGAAGAGGCTGTTGGCGGGGCTAAGAAGGTTGGCACTGGGGCGGCGGATCCAGTACCGCACGGAGGGGTTCAGCCGCAACCTGCGGCAGCACGCCATGGCGTCGCTGGCAGGGGCTTACACTCGCTCAGTTTTCGGCTCAACATAAGCGCATTGTGTGAGACAGGGGGTGTATGTAGGGGTTGTTTAGGGGGTGTTTATGAGGTGTCAGGCGGTATCAGGGGATGTTCAAGTTATATTTTGTGTCAGAAACGGGGCTCAGGTTGAGCTGACAAGTGGACGAGTGTCAGCCCCTGGTCGCTGGCCATGACGGAGCTGGCGCAAGCGGCGGTGGCGTCCTGGCAGCGACCAGCCGCTCCCGCCACCGCCACCGCCACTTCCGCCGCCGGTGGGAGCAGCGACGACGGCAGTGGCCGGTCGCTCGGATGGCAAGATGTGTTTGACGTCGTGGTTCGATGGCGTCAGGCAGGGTCTCGCCACAAGCATTTTAACTTAGGCATCTTTGAGGTGAATAAGTGGAAGAGATCAAGTGGCACCAGGGACAAACGCCTGAGATCCAAACTGATACTGAGGGATGACCCTGGCGTTGGGTGTCCGAGCCCGCGGACCCCGTGGTGTGGGTCAACGAGCTGCCTCCGCGGCAGGGCCACGCACGACAATTTGCTTTTCAGCTCAACTTAAGCACCTTCGCGGGTCTAGGATAGAACGGCTCAAGCTGAGCTGGATAATGGAACGATCGGATGGCCTTGCTCCGAGGGACTTTGCGCTGGGCTTTGGTTCCCACACCCCGGTGACCATCGGGCATGCCAAGGTGGCGCGGTACGGTTGCATGGAGCCCCGCGTGCTCGACAAGCTGCGAGGCAGGGGCTTACACTCGTCCACTTTTCGGCTCAACGCAAGCGCTTTGTGTTGAATAGGGGGGGTCCGGGGGTATTATGGGTTGTCTAGGATGTATTTTGTGACAGGAACGGCTCAGGTTGAGCTGAAAAGTGGACAAGTGTAAGCCCCTGCTGCGAGGCTTGGTGCAATTGGGTTTAGCGAGAGGTGCCGGGGACGAGCCGTTGCCGCGCCCGTCCGGCGAGGCGGTGATGGGTGACGCGGGAGCCATGCATGCCAAGCTGGGCGGGCGCGACTTCTATTGCGTGGCGCCCGTGACGTCCACCCGAGACCCGGTCGGGCCGCCCCTGGAGGGCACGCGGATCACCGTGCAGATCATATCCCCGGGAGCGGGACCTTCCACTGACGACGACGACAACGAAAGCGGCGATGCTAATGGGCCGGAGACTTTGTTCGAGCTTTCGATTAGGCAGGGACAGATTCTGCACGGGGAGAAGCTCCGATTCGATTCGATACCATACCAAAACCGACACTGAGTTACATCGACGGGGCCGCGGGCCTCGTGGTAAACAGTGCTCGCTATGACAAAGTGCATCAAATTGTTACGAGCGAAGCAAAGCAAAGAATGGACCAATCACAGGCTCGGATCACATCGATCATAACACTTTGACGCAGTTTGTCATACCAGTACGTCTTTCGTCATGTTTGCGATCCTCGTTGGTTGAGTTGCATGCCATCATTCTTATGACGTGACGAGCGTGTTGCATTTGTTCCCTTGAGGGTGGACGCCGTGCACGCCCGGGCGGTGGCGGGTGTTCGCCGCGGAGATGGCCCACGCGTGGGCGGCAGGGGCTTACACTCCTCCACTTCTCGGCTAATCGTGAGCACTTTCTGTGGGATAGGGGGTGCTTTTAGGGGTTGTTCAGGGGGTGTTTAGGTGGTGTCATGGGTTAATAGGGGTATACGGGGTGTATTGTGTGTCCGAAACGGCTCAGGTTGAGCTGAAACGTGGATGAGTATAAGCCCCTGGTGGGAGGCAGTGTGCCGCCTGGCCGCGCCCGCCGCCGCCGCCTCCGCCGCCCAAGCCCAAGCCGCAGGGTACGCCTCCCTCAGATGTTGCCCGCCACGTCATCCAGCATGTTGCGAACCCTGGTTTCTTTCACTCAGTGTCGGCGTCACAAGTGACGCTGATCTCCTCGAAATCGAGGGTCCATTTACCCAACGATGGCAACCTGGTCGGACTTTATTAGATCCGACACTGAGTTTAAGACGAGTGTCATCTTATGGCGTTGCGAGCAACATTGCCAGGCCCATTGCCCGATACGTCATATTCATCACACGCATTTAAAACTACTCAAATCCCGAGTTAGGTGGCATCCTATGACGTGGCGAGTATGATCTGTCCGGCCCTATGGCGAGGGCGGTGGGCGCGTGCGACGCCCATCGCGGGTTACTCGCCGATGCCATTCTCCGCATGGGGTACTATTGGTACAACTTCATGCCGCTGTCGCGCGGCAGCGCGGCGGCAGGAATAACTTACACTCGTCCACTTCTCAGCTCAACGTGATCACTTTCTGTGGGATACGTTGGGTGCTTTCAGTAGTGCGTTACAAGATCGATGGGTCACAGTCAGTCACAAACTGGACACACAAAAGCTCCACGAACCAAAACGGCTTAGGTTGAGCTGAGAAGTGGACGAGTGTGAGCCCCTGCGCGGCGGTGGGCACTGTAGCCGTGCAGGGCCTGATGCTGGCGGCGGGGTTCGACGTGGCGGCGCCCATACCCGCGGGGGTGCAACCCGACTGGGAGGCCGGGCCTCACTGCTTACTCATACTGTACCCGCGCCCTCAATGTGCGCCCACACTGTACCCCGCGCACGCTCGCCGCACCCTCTTCATAGTGTACCCGTGCACACCTGCCGCACCGCCTCACTGTGCGCCCATACTGTACCCTGCGCACGCTCGCCGCACCCTGCTCCTCATCCTGGCCATTCGTGCTCTGGCTGTTTGCTCATAGACCCTCAATTCTTTCCAAGAGATACGGGAGACAATTCTCTCGGTCACTGAGTCCAAGCTGACACCAGAGGGAGAGAGAGACGCCTACGCGCATATATTGAGGAACCAGGCTCCCGCCCTGTCCCCCGACTGACGCGAGAAGGGTGTGCTCGGCCCGCCCTCCCCCCAACTGACGCGAGAAGGGTGACCAAACCCTAAATCCTAAACTCTAAACCCTAAACCCTGAACCCTGAACCCCAAAACACTCAACCCTAAACCCCAAACCTGCTGAGATGAGTGTGAGCGGCCCTGTTGGGAGGCGATGCTGCGCGGCGAGCCAGCGGACTTCTGCGCATTCATGCGGGGGTGGATGTTCCCGCACGGCCTCGGCAGCGGCGGCGGCGGCGGCGGCGGCGGCGCGGCGGCCGACGTGGCGGCGCTGCCCCGCGTGGCCGCCACCCTGCCGGCGTACGAGGCAGGGCCTCCTGCTACGAGTACATTTGTTCAGTAATATTTGACGTCAATCGTAAACCCTAAACCCTAAACCCTAAACCCTCAGCGCTGCCTCGTATGGCCGCCACCTTGCCGGCGTGCGAGGCAGGGCCTCCTGGTATACGAGTGCTATCTTTACATAATGTACATATCAGCCCAGGAACCTGGTAACCAGGTGTGTTCTGGGAGCGTACATACGCTGAAATCGTCCAAAACTGAACAAAATCGACGAAATTCGCCGAAACTCGCCTTGTGGAGCACCCAGAACGTCTGGAACAACTAGGGTGCTTACCTGGCTCGGATCATTATTTGAAGAGTGCACTGGTAGATGATGCTCGCCACGTCGAGCATGTCATTCAACTGGGGTTCAAAACGTGTTGGATGACGTGGCAGGCAACATCTGATTGTCCCTGGTACGAGGACATGGTGTCGAGCCTGAACCACCTGGTAGGGCGGTGCAGGTTGACAGTATCAAAACCGAGTTGAAGACACGCCTGGTTTCACCGCTTGAAACTAAAATGTGATGAGCCGCTTTCAAACGTTGCTTTCAAATTCAACTTGCGCCGCTACAACCTGGTGGACGAAGACGAGCTCACTCACTGATGATGAGACGACACGTCACTCACTCACTGCCTCTCAGCCGTTATTCAAAATAAATTATGTTCTCCATGAACCACCTTGGGGCTCGAAGACGTCAACTGCTGATGACACTCCACGTCACTCACTCGCTGCCTCTCAGCCGTTATTTAAATTAAAACATACTCACCGCTCTTGGAGCTCATGAAAAAAACATATGACCTTAAAAACAAAACCCAGACCCAACCCAGAAAATGTTAGCTCCAACAATATTTCAACTCAAGATTCTTGATGTGAAGGTGTTCGAGCAACAGAAAACAGGAAGGTTCAGGGTCGGACGAGATTCATATGATGTGGTAGCTCTGTGTAGCCTCGAGTCGAGCGACGTGGTCGGGCGGAGCACATAATATAATATTTTTGTTTTTATATCGCTGTGCTACTCGTATGGAGGTGAACAGAAGTAATAGCAGTACATTCCCCTCAAAAACACAAACGCGACCGACCCGTATACCAGCCCGACGACACACTTTTTTGGCATCATCAGGAGTTACCGACACTCCTATATGTACATTCTCTCTGCATCGCAGTATGGGATGTGAACTTCTTCCATCCCGCAACATGTGCCGGCGCCGCTTACCAAGGGCTTGCACTCGTCGACTTTTCGGCTCAACGTTAGCGTGCTGTGTGGGTCAGGGGATGCATTTGGGGGTTGTGTAGAGGATGTTCAGGGGGTGTTAACGGGTGCGAGGGGGTATTAACGTGTGTGTAGGGTGTATTTTGTGTCAGAAACGGCTCAGGTTGAGCTGAAAAGTGGAAGAGTGTAAGGCCCTGCCGGTTACTCGACGGTGATGGAGTTCATCATGACGGGCGTGAGCGGGTTGTCGCCGGCGTCGCACTTCACCTTGCCAATCTTCTGCACCACCTCCATGCAGGGGCTTACACTCGTCCACTTTTTGGCTCAAAGTAAGCACATTTTGTGAGATACGTTGGGTGCACGATTTCCCCCCAGTCTATTAGACAGGGGGACACAGGGAGGTGTGACCAAAACGGCTTATGTTGAGCTGAAAAAGCGGACGAGTGACAGACCCTGCCTCCATGCCCTCAACCACCTTGCCGAACACCGGGTGCTGGCTCTCGCCCAGGTAGTACCGCCGCGACTTGACATTGAAAGCAAAGTTTGAAAGCGGTTCACCATATTTAAGCTTCAAGCGCTGACACCAAGTGCGGTCAATCCGGGGTCAACACAGGGTCAGCCTGGGGTCAACATGGGGTCAGCCTGGGGTCAACACGGGGTCAGCCTGGAATCAACGCGGGTTCAACACGGGTTCAACACGGGGTCAACACGGATCAGCCTGGGGTCAACATGGGGTCAGCCTGGGGTCAACACCGGGTTAGCCTGGGGTCAACACGAGGTCAGCCTGGGGTCAACACGAGGTCAGCCTGGGGTCAACGCGGGGTCAGCCTGGGGTCAACACGGGGTCATCCTCGGGTCAACACGGGGACAGCCTGGGTTCAATACGGGGTCAGGCTGGGGTTAACACGGGGACAGCCTGGGTTCAACACGGGGTCAGGCTGGGGTTAACTTGCGTGGCCACACCAGGTCGGGGCGGAACCAGTCAAGGAAGTCGTTGTGCACCGTGTTGACGAAGAACTGGCTGCCGCCGCTGTTTGGCTGCCCGGTGTTGGCCCAAGCGCAGGGTGCACTCACGAAACATTCACAGTTATGGATGCATCTGCTTCTGAACGTCTGAACTCGATGGGAGGATATGGCCAGGTGACCGTGTCTGTCACCCACGTCTCTGTTTGACCAGGTGACCCAAACGATTGGAGTGCACCGCGTGCAGCGGCGCGGGAAAACTTCCCACCCTGCCATGGACAGGGTGCCGGGCTCGTTGGACGTCTTGTCCACAAGCTCGTCGGGGATGCACCCCTCGCGCGCGTCGCGGGTGACGGTGGCGCCGTTCACCTGGAAGGTTGACCCCGGCTTCGGGCCGCCCTAGCGCAGGGCCCGCCGCAGTTTGGGTTTAGGGTTTAGGGTTTAGGGTTTAGGGTTTAGGGTTTAGGGCCCGACGCGGTCGCCTCACTGTCTGCGCATGTTTTACATGTTCACACTCGCCGTGTTCTCCTTGCAGGCCCAGCCGGCGCCTTTGGAGCTCAACCAACAACTCACGCTCTGGTGTCGGGTTTGGTAAGGAGGAATCCATTCGATCCTTCAGAAAGAGTACCTTGTACACTGCACGAGTGTAGGGCGGAGAAATCCATTCGACTGTTCAGGGTGAGTACCAGGTACAGTACAGGAGTGTGGGTGTGGGGCGCCGGGGCCGGGGGGA
>Ga0307488_10002532_pt1 | contig 15424 bp, 8 predicted proteins | sample SB02metaG_FD_202248 | JGI IMG/M metagenome (GOLD analysis project Ga0307488, IMG submission 202248) | Sea-ice brine microbial communities from Beaufort Sea near Barrow, Alaska, United States - SB 0.2 | ecosystem: Environmental > Aquatic > Marine > Coastal | place: USA: Alaska | collected 2017-05-06 | reverse complement strand
TTTAGTTTCTTAATTGACATTAAAAAAGGTGGTGATGTATTTTCTCTTGATACTTGGTATGGTTATGCAACTGGTATTTATGCAAATACAGACTTTGTAAATGACCTTGGAAACCCAGTAAGAAACACATTAGCCAATGGCGGAGGTGTTGTTTTAGATGGTGTATTAGCTGATGGATCTGCAAACACTACAAGAGTTAGAGCGGATTACTATGCAAATCCTTGGGGATACAAGCATGCTCCAAATGCAGAACACACCTATGACGCAGGATATGTAAAACTAAGAGAAGTTTCTCTTTCTTATGATTTTGATACTGCGGTCCTTGAGAGGTTAAAAATTGCGCAGTTAACATTAACTGCAATAGGTAAAAACTTATGGATTATTGATAAAAGTACGCCATATTCAGATCCTGAAGCTGGTTTAAGTTCAGGTAATATCCAAGGATATCAATCTGGTGCTTACCCTTCTGTAAAGGAATTTGGTTTAAATCTAAAAGTTCAACTCTAAAAATAATTTAATTATGAAAAAACTTATAATAATAGCTTTTATTTTAGTAGGCGCTATTTCATGTACTAATGATTTTAGTGAATGGAATATAGATCCGAAAAAAGCGACAGAAGTGCCAGCTAGCACACTATTTAGTAATGCCGAGAGAAACTTGGTAAGAACAATGAAGACCCAGAATGTTAATTCAAACATCTTTAACTTTATGGCTCAATACTGGACAGCAACAACCTATCCAGATGAGTCTAATTATGATTTAGGATCACGTGATGTACCTGGAAACTTTTGGAATGCACTTTATACAGGCGTTTTAATTGATTTAAAGGAATCAACTAAAGTGTTAAATGCTACAACCGCAACTTTGGCACCGGCACTTTTACCTAAAAACAAAAATCAATTAGCAGTGGTATCAATACTTGAAGTATATACCTACCACGTATTAGTTGATGTTTTTGGAGATGTTCCATTTACCGAAGCTTTGGATATCGATAATTCGTCACCAAAATATGACGATGATACCGCAATTTACGCTGCATTGTTTGCGCAACTTGACGCTGCAATTAGCGATCTAGATGCAAGTGCTGGTTCTTTTGGAAGTGCAGATTTTATTTACGAAGGAGATGTGTCTTCTTGGGAAAAATTTGCGAATTCTTTAAAGTTAAGAATGGCCTTAAGAGTGAAAGATGGTGCGAAAATCAGTTCTGCTATTGCAGGAGGTGTATTTACCTCTAATAACGATAATGCTGCATTTAAATTCCTATCATCTGCACCGTATTCAAATCCGTTATGGGAGAATTTAGTTCAAAGTGGTCGTTCAGATGTTTTAGTTTCTGACACCTTTGTAGATATTATATCTCCTTTAAATGACCCTAGAACACCTGCATATATGGATGATAACCAAGACCCATATATTGGAGGGCCTTATGGAGCAAATAATTCTTTTGCAGAATTTACGCATTTAGGAGCTATTTTCCATGAACCAGCTTTCGAAGGAGTAATTTTAGACTATGCGGAAGTTAAATTTTTATTAGCGGAAGCTGCGGCAAGAGGTCTTGGTGGTGTTACTACTGCTGAAACGCATTACAATGAAGCAGTAACTGCTTCAATAGAGTATTGGGTAGATGGAGCTGATACCACAACCTATTTAGCGCAAAGTACAGTAGCCTATGATGCAGCTAACTGGGAAATGTCGATTGGAATGCAGAAATATATTGCTTTGTATTCTCACGGATTTGAAGGATGGGCATCATGGAGAATATTTGGATACCCAGTATTAAATGCTCCTGCTTCTGCGCACGTAAGTGCTGAGGGAATGGTACCGGTTAGATTTACCTACCCTGCTGATGAGTCTCAAAGAAATGGAGACAACTACGAAGCAGCTAGTGCTAGTATCGGTGGAGATAAGTTTTCTACTAGAGTTTTTTGGAATCAATAACTCTTAAAGTAATACTGTTTTAAACAGCTCGTTAATTTAAACGACCTTTATTAAAAGCATACGTACTAAATTCATCCAACCTTTAAAAGGGTTGGATGTTTTTTTTTGCACAAAAACTAAAATTCAGAAAAGGAAAGTACCAAGAAAACATGAAGAGGTTTTCTACAACTAATACCACCCAAAAGAAGCAGAAAGGTTTAAAATCAACACCTTAGTTAGTTTACAAATTAAAACAAATAACTTTAAAGGTCTTTCTCCACTTATTCATGCCCATTCTTAAAAATACTAAAAAAGGCTTGAAAGAAAAGTGTTTTTCATAATTATACATATAATTAGTATTAATATATCATCAAATATTCAATAAAAACACTCTTCTAAAACACATCAAACACCTAAATCGACAATAAAATCAATTTTTTACGTATAATTATAATAGACATAAAAAAAATAACAGCTTTATTAGTGCAATAATCGATGCTAAAAACTCTCTAAAGCGTTCTATTTACTGAAGTTTAATTACCTTTTAAAAGGTATTAAATAAATCAACACTAACTATTCTTAACATTTAATTGTATTTTTTATGTTAAAAAATAGTTTTATTAAGATTAATTTAAGACTTTTGGTAATAATTAATTCAAATAATTAAAAAATGAAAACAAAGTTTAAAGGAATTTTAACGCTATTACTGGCGTTTGTAGTGCAAATATCTTTTGCACAACAGAAAACTATCTCAGGAACAGTTTCTGATGAATCAGGAGCTTTACCTGGAGTTAGTATCGTAGTAAAAGGAACAAATACAGGTACAGAAACAGATTTTGATGGAAACTATAGCATCAAAGCAGCTACTGGAAACGTATTAGTTTTTAGATACCTAGGGTATAAAGCTGTTAATAAAACAGTAGGTGACTCTAATAGTATTAATGTAACGCTAACACAAGATGCTAATGTCTTAGACGAAATAGTAATAACAGGTCTTGCAGGAGCTACTTCTAGAAAGAAGTTATCTGTAACTGTTGCTTCTGTTACTGCCGAAGACATTGAAAAAGTACCTGCAGGTTCTGCAGCTAGTGCTTTACAAGGTAAAGTTGCAGGTGTTACTGTAACCAACTTAGGAAGACCTGGACAAGGTGCTACAATACTATTGCGTGGTGGTGCTAACTTTTATGGCTCACAAGCTCCCTTAATTATCTTAGACGGTATATTCGTAGAAGGTGGTCTTGGAGATATTAACGTTGATGATATTGCGTCTTTTGAAATAGTAAAAGGAGCATCTGCATCTTCTCTTTATGGCTCTAGAGCTGGTAATGGGGTTATTGTAATTTCAACAAAAAGAGGTAAAATAGGAAGAACTCAAATTACACTTCGTAATGAAATAGGAGCTGCTTCTATCAATCGTTTTGTAACAACGAATCAATCTCATGGTTATGAACTAGCTTCTGACTGGGAAAGCGCAAAAGGAAGCTACACTAAATATGAAGGTGTAACTTACGGTGCAAATTACCAAGGTGTGTTTGCTGCTTCAGGAGACAACGCTGTATTAGGAAGTAGAGTTGAATCTGCTGATGGTTATTCAGACAATCCTTATGGTGTATATAATAACTTTCAAAATGACTTCTTTAAAACTGGTTTGAACAAAACTCAGTATGCTTCTATCTCTAATGGTAATGAAAAATCTAAAGTATTTTTCTCTGCAGAGAACTACAGCGCAGATGGTGTATTGGCTGAAACAGAAGGATATAATAGAAATACTATTAGAGTAAATGCTGATTATCAATTTAATGATAAATTAAAATTTAGAACTTCTAATTCATTTATCAAAATTAATGATAATAGCCCTGGTGGTGGATCTGACATTTATAGAATTGTATCTAGACTTGCTCCAGATGCTCAAGTAAATGTAGCGAATCCTGATGGACAACCATATTACTTTAAGCCAGATCCATGGGAAAGTGAAATTGAGAATCCTTTATATGATTTATATGCTAGAGATGCAACTGCAAAACAGCAAAGATTTTTAGGTAGTTATAACTTAAACTATGAATTTACAGATTACTTAAATTTAGAGTTAGAGTATGCTTTTGAAAATAACAACTATAGGTTTACAAGACATTCTAAATACGAAACATACACTACAACCGGAGATCCAGTAGGATTTGGTTACAGTCAAGGTGGTTTAAATAAGAATAGTTCTTTAGAGTTATCTCAAAAAGCACAAGCAACTTTAAACTTTTCTAAAACTTTTGGAGAGTTAGATGTAAACGCTAAACTAAGTTACTTAGGTGAAGACAGAAAGTATGAACAATATTCTACAACTGGTAATAACTATTTATATTCAGGATTACCAACTTTAGATAACTTTACACCTGCTAACATAAGTGCAAACTCTAACAGCGAAACTGTAAGAGCACAAAATTACTTTGCTATTGCAGGTATTGTATATAAAGACAGATATATTTTTGATGCTTTATACAGAAAAGATGGTTCTTCTTTATTTGGAGCCAACGAAAGATGGAATGATTACTACAGAGCATCTGCGGCATACAGAATTACTCAAGATATCGAAATTCCTGGAGTTCAAGAATTAAAAATTAACATTGCAAGAGGTACTTCTGGACAAAGACCAGGATTTAACTGGCAGTATGAGCAAACTTCAATTTCAAACGGAGCTCTTTCTACAAACAGACTTAAAGGAAATCCAGATTTAAGACCTTCATTAACTACAGAGAATGAAATAGGGTTGAATGCTGCATTTTTAGATAGATTTTCTTTAGAAGCTGTGTATTCTAATCAAATTTCTTCAGATCAATTTATGATTGTAAATCTTTTCTCTCCTGCAAATGCTGGAAAGAACAGACAATGGCAAAATGTTGGTAACTTAGAATCTAATACTTTAGAGCTTACATTAAACTCTAAAATTATAGACAAAGAAGACCTTAGCTGGAATGTTGGAATAAACTTCGCAAAAACAGATTCACAAATTACAAAATTAAATGCACCAGAACAACAAGTAGGACCAAGTGGTTTGTTTCTTTTAAGAGAAGGAATCGAATACGGTTCTATGTATGGTCGTAACTTTGTATCAGATTTAGCAACTATGGGTCGTCAATTACCTGATGGTGCATCAATTTCTGATTATAGCGTGAATTCTGACGGTATTGTAGTAGAAACTTCTGCTATAGGAACTGCTGATGAAGCAGCTATTATTCAAGTAGATGAAGATGGTGTTGCTGTTTTTGATAAAATAGGAAATCAAAATGCTGATTTTAGAGTTGGACTTACTTCTAACTTAACTTACAAAAACTTTGATTTCTATTTACTTTGGGATTGGAAACAAGGTGGAGACATTTACAACACAAATGGTCAATGGACTACTATTAGTGAAAGAAATGCTATTGTAGATCAAACAGGAAAGCCTGCATCAGAAAAGAAAACAAGAATTTATTATGGTTCTTTATATGATGTAAATCAAAATAACGAATTTTGGGTAGAAGATGGTAGTTTTGTTAAATTAAGAGAAGCATCTATATCTTACAAATTACCTACAGACGGAGCACTTTCATTCTTAGATGAAGTGAAAATTAGCGCAATTGGTAGAAATCTTTTAACTTTTACAGATTACAAAGGTTGGGATCCAGAAATTGCTAATTATGATGGTAATACACAACAATACTACAGTGTAGATTATGGTGTTTATCCAAATCAGACTTCTTATTCGTTGTCTATTCAAGTTAAATTTTAATAAAAACATTAAAAAACATTAAAAATGAAAAAAATTAAATTCATAATTCCAATCCTGGCATTCTTAGCAGTATTTATGTCATGTGAGGACTTTTCTACAGAGTTAGCAGTAGAAAACGTAGAAAACCCGAATGATAAAATTCTATCTTCAGATCCTGTAGCTTTATCTGCTACTAGTGATGGTATTATTAACAACTGGTTTATGACTGTTCATAATTACAGTGGACCAGGACTAGCAATGCAAACAATGGCTGATATCTCTTCTTGTTCTTGGGGTAACGCAGGAATGAGAGATTTGTCTAGTGAACCAAGAGTAGCTCTAAATAATACAAGTGCTTATGGGAACAATGTAACAATATCTTACTTTAACGCCTTGTATTCTGTTTTAACAGATTCTAATACGTTAGGTTTTGCAGTTGCAAATGGAACAGATTTTGACAATCCTGATCAAATTGAGATGGTTGCAAAATTAGGACAAGCACTGTCTATTGGTTATTTAGCTTTGGTATTTGATAAAGTATGGATTTCTGATGAAACAGGAGCAGTAGTTGGTGCTGGTTTAGAAGGAGCATCTACTTATAAAGAAGCAATGACTTTTGCTTTAGGTAAATTAGATGAAGCAATTGCAATTGCAAAAAGTAGCAACCTTTCTTTATCAGAAACAGCGATCCCTGGTGGTGGTGGTTCTAACGCAAACCTTGTTCAATTCATGAACAGTATGGGTGCTAGAATGTTAGTAGGAAACTTAAGAAACGGTACAGAAAAAGCTGCGGCTAACTGGGCTAAAGTATTAACATACGCAAATGCTGGTATAACAAATGATTTTGAAATCTATATGGATGATGTTAATTGGTATGATTTAGTTCCTAAAACTTACTTGGTATACCCAGGATGGGCAAGAGCAGACATGAGAGTTGTAAACATGATGGATCCTACACAACCTGCATACTGGGAAGATGGAGTTACTGAAATTCCAGCATCTACAGATCCTACAGATGAAAGATTAACAACAGATTATGGTTTCTTAGGTTCTAACAACTTTAGACCAGAAAGAGGGCAATATCACTATAGTAACTATAGATATAGTAGATTAGATGACTATATTACGATCTGGACTATAAATGTTACTGAATTTTCAAAAGCTGAAAATGACATGTATAAAGCAGAGGCATTAGTTGCTACCGGAAACTTAAGTGGTGCAGCAAGTGTTGTAAACGCTGGTACAAGAACTACAAGAGGTAACTTACCTGCTGTAACTTCAGATGCAACAGCTATTAAAAACGCTATACATCACGAAAGAATGGTTGAATTTGCATATACAGGTGCTTTTATTGGCTTTTTTGAAATGAGAAAAGAAGACAAGTTACAAGCTGGTACTTTATTGCACTTTCCAGTTCCTGGAACAGCTTTAGAGTCTATCCCTTCAGAAAACTACACATTTGGTGGTTCTACAGGTACAGCTGGTACAGATTATTCTACTGGCGGTTGGAGATAGTAAATAAATAGTACGTTTACTAAAACGTATCTAAAATAATAAAAGGGTAGTAATTTCGATTACTACCCTTTTTTTTATGCCTAAAAGTTTCCATTGATAAAAACCATTACATTTACGAATCCTATTACGAAAAGAATAAAATATAATCAAAAGAAGATGAACACCACCTTTAAGATTTAAAAGCTGGTTTAAGACCCCAACGCATACCCTTTAAATATATAGCATTAAATACTTATTATATGCAAACACACACCTCTTCTAGAAGGGCTCAATACTCTTTAAAAAGACACTAAAACAACCGATAGCAAAAAGACAATCATATCCTTACCCATTGCTAGTAAAGCCATATATTAAGCCATAAAAACACAACGACTTGCCTCACCTGAATATAAAGCGATATTATATGTATTCTGATTACAATTTGAAAAGCTAAAAGTTAAAATCGATGTTTACTTTATCAAACTCTTGTTAAATAAAAAAAACCTTGAAAAAGATTTTTTTATTTCATTTAACAATGCAACGAAGCAAGTACTAAATAATACTCAAGATCTATATAGCGTGTAAAATCACAGAAACAAGTAGGCACTCATTATCAATTATATTCGGATTTTACTATTTATGTTTTTGCCAAACAAAGCACGAAGTCTCTAAGATTTATTCGAATCCGTAATTTTGATGGTACATGTTTTCTATAACATAAGCGAATCTTTCTTTGTTCTTTTTTGCAATGTTTACAAGAATAGTATCCGCATTCGAATAAGAATTACTTATACTGTCAATCTCTCTATTAATTCGCTCCATTTTTAGTTTAAAACCAACTTCATCTAAAGCCATAAAAGATTTAGGACTTCCCGTTTTTTTAGAATAATTATGCTGTGCAACTAATAAGTTATTAGAATCCGCCCCTTTACCTTTGTATTCAAAACTGTAGAAAAAATTATCAGCATCTCCGGTTAACTCTAAATTATATCCATTTTTTAAAAAAATAAAACCAGATTTAGACCTGCTAAAAAACATTCTATATATTTTAGACTCTTTAACCTTTAAGGTGTCCAAAAACCTTCCATCGGGTGTCAATTTAATTTCTTTATTTACACGACCTAAAGCAATTGTTAAGATAGAATCTTTTGAGTTTTTTACAACACCAGAAATTGTTATAACAGTGTCTCGTTTTTCTTTTTGACAACCTAGATTAAATAATAAGACAATAGTTATTGTAAAAATGTAAAAATTCTTCATTTGTTTAAACTTATATGTATGAAACAAATATATTAAATAAAATACAGAATAATTGTTACAACTGAAAAGAAAATTTTACTCTCAATCATTACAAAAAATAAGAATCATTTTATACAAAGCAATTCTCAAAATCATCAAGAATAAACAAACATTACCACGAGAAAAAGTACAAATAATAGATAAAGATGTTTTTTCTAACAAACATACAACTGAAATGCAAAAATATAATTGACATAAAAAATTAAATAAGCAACCTATTATAATATTAATTAGTTCCTTAAGAACAAATCAACTAAAAGGTAAAACAAAAAATAAGTTTAACTTTAATAAAAAATAATTAAACAAAAAATGTTAAAAAATTGTTTATTAACATTTTATTTTCGATTTTTGTATATAATAATTCAAATACATAAACAATGAATACTAAGTTTAATAGGGTTTTAACACTTTTCCTAGTGTTAATTGCGCAAATATTTTTTGCGCAACAACAGAGTATAACTGGTATTGTTTCAGACAGTTCTGGAGCATTACCTGGGGTAAGTATCACTATAGAAGGTGGTACAAGTGGCACCGAAACAGATTTTGATGGTAAATACATCATTAAAGCAAGTACTGGTGATGTATTAGTTTTTAGATACCTAGGGTATAAAGCTGTTAGTAAAACAGTGGGCAATCTTAACAATATTAATGTAACACTGAAGCAAGATGCTAATGTTTTAGATGAGATTATTGTAATTGCTTATGGTACTTCAACAAGAGAAGCTTTAACAGGTTCAGCAACTGTTGTAGGTTCAAGTGAGTTAGCGCTTAGAAATGTTACTTCTCCAATTGCCGCCATTGAAGGTAAAGCTACAGGGGTTCAGTTTACATCTACAAATGGTCAGCCTGGTTCAACACCAAGTATTGTTATACGTGGTGTAGGAACACTTAATGGTAGCTCAGATCCATTATTTATTGTAGACGGTGCCCAGTATGAAGGAAATTTGAATACAATTAACCAAGAAGACATTGCTTCTTTTACAATATTAAAAGATGCAGCTTCAACTTCTATGTATGGTGCAAGAGCCGCAAATGGCGTAGTAATTATCACAACAAAATCTGGCTCAAAAAGTGGTGGTATTAAAGTAAATGCTTCCGTTCAAACCGGTGTGGTTTCTAGAGCAAATCCATTATATGATAACGTTTCACCAGGCCAATACTATGAAGTAATGTGGGAAGCTTTAAAGAATTCATCTGCTGGAAATGGTAGTGCAACTTTTGCTTCAAATAATATTTATAACCAATTAGGGTATAATCCATTTAATGTACCAAATGATCAAATTGTTGGTGTGGATGGTCTGATCAATCCTAACGCAAAAGTAATTTACAAGACTTTAGATTGGTTTGACTTTATGGAGCAAACTGGAGTCAGACAAAACTATAATGTAAATATCTCAGGTGGTGGCGATGATCATAGCGTATTTTTCTCTGCTTCATACCTAGAAGAGCAAGGTTATGTGGTTACTTCAAATTTTGACAGATTAACAACTCGTCTAAATGCAGATTTTGATGTAAACGATAAATTAAAAATTGGAGGTAGTGCCAATATTACTATTTCCGAATCAGTAGGGCCTAGTTCTGCTGGTACTGGTAGTATTGTAAATCCTTTTGGTTTTGCACAAGGTATTGGTTCTGTATACCCAGTATATGTTAATGACTTAAATGGAAACATTGCACTTGATGATGCTGGAAACCCTCTTTTTGATAATGGTGAAGGATTTTCTGAATATAATATCGGATCAAGACCTGTAAATCAAGGACGTCACGCATTACAAGAACTTTTATTAAATGATGAAAGAAACAGAGATAATACGTATGGTTTTAGATTCTTCTCAGAATTAAAAATCTTAGAAGGCCTTAATCTTAGAATAGATTATGGTAGAGATATCAATGAAGGTCTTCAAAAAGAATATGAGAATAATATTATTGGTGATGCGCAACCAGATGGAAGATATGGTGAAAGTCGTTTTAGAAGAGAGGTACAAAACTTTACACAAGTATTAAATTATTCAAAAAGCTTTGGAAACAATAATTTTGACTTAACATTGGGGCATGAGAGCTATAATAGATTATTCTCATCTAATAACGGTTTAGCTACGGTACAATCTACAAGTGGTATTTATGAATTCGCAAATTTTTCGAATATAGTTAGACTAGGAGGTTCGTCAAGCAGAAAGTCTATTGAAGGTTATTTTACAAGATTAAATTATAATTTTGATAGTAAGTATTATTTTAGTGCTTCTTTTAGACGTGATGCTTCTTCTGTTTTTAGTCCAGAATCAAGATGGGGTAATTTTTATTCTTTAAGTGGTGCATGGAGTATTGATAATGAAAAATTTATGGAAAATGTATCATTCATTAACAAACTTAAGCTAAGAAGCTCTTGGGGAGAAGTTGGTAATGATAACTTAAATGATTTCTTTTTATACCAAGCAAGATTTGGAATTACTTCTAATGCTGCGGATGGTGCTTTTGTATTATCTGATTTAGGAAACGCTAATTTAAAATGGGAAACCATTGAGAATTTTGATGTAGCCTTAGAGTTTTCGATGTTCGATAATTTTCTTGATGGTTCTATTGAATATTACAAGCGTAACTCAACAGAATTATTATATGATATACCTCTTGCACCAAGTGTAGGATTAAATGTTCAACCAGGTAATGTTGGTGATATGTTTAATTCAGGATGGGAATTGTCATTAACAGGACATTTATATAAAGATAAAGATTTTAGATGGGATGTAACTTTACAAGCCTCTACTTTCAAAAACGAAATTACCTCTATTCCAACTCCTTTCATTAATGGTTCAAAAAGATGGGCAGAAGGTAGATCAAGATTTGATTTCTTTTTGTTAAAAACTGCAGGTGTAGACCCTGCTAATGGAGATCAATTATTCTATAAGTATGAATTAGACGCCGTAACAGGTGAAAGTGTACCTGTTTTAGATGCTAGTGGAAATACTGAAACTACAAATGATTGGACAGATACAGAAAGAGCATATACAGGAGAATCTTCTATTCCAGACTTATTAGGTTCTATTTCTAATAGCTTGAGTTACAAAGGAATTTCTTTAAATTTCTTAGTGACTTATGGTATTGGAGGAAGTATTTTAGACAATGGTTACTCAAGTATGATGCATAGTGGAAATTATGGCCGTTCTGTTCATCCAGACTTATTAAATGCATGGAAACAACCAGGAGATATTACTGATGTTCCAAGGTTAGAAAACGGAAATCCTAATTTGGTTAGAACTGAATCTGATAGATTTTTAACTGATGCCTCTTTTTGGGCGCTTAGAAATGTTAATATTGGCTATTCCGTTAATAAAAATACTTTAGATAAATTAGGAATAGATAATTTAAATTTATCATTAACAGGTGAAAACTTATTTTTGAAGAGTAAAAGAGATGGGCTTGATCCTCAATATAACTTATCAGGAACTCCTTCAGGTAACGATTTTAACCCTGCAAAAATAATTTCTTTAGGTTTAAATGTATCATTTTAAATAGTTGTAAAAAATATAAATTATGTTAAATAAATTAAAAATATTAGTGTTTGTAGCTTTAGTTACAACGCTTTCATCATGTAATGATGAGTTTTTGGAAACTGTACCAACAGATGCAGTAACCCCGGCAATAGCATTGGGTACTGTTGAAGATATGGAAAAAGTATTAAATGGAGTTCATAGAACTATGTACGCACAGTCTCAAACGGTATTTCCTGGTGGAAACACGGCAAGAGCAGGAAATCATTACTGGGTGCCATTAGGTGACAATTTAGCAGGGCATTTAATTCACTCAGCAAATGCTGACAACTTAGGTTGGAGAACGGAAATGCAGTGGAATTCTCATACCATACAAACTTCATTAACAACTGAAATATTATGGTACCACCGTTACAATACTATTTTGCACTCAAATTTAATCATCCAAAAGATTAATGAAGGTGTTTTGCCAGTAACCCCAGCTTTAAAAGCAGTAGAAGGTCAAGCGTATGCTTATAGAGCGTATTCTTTACTCTCTTTAGTTCAGCATTATGCTAAGGGGTATTTAATAGGAAATCCATCTACAGACTCAGGAGTGCCAATTGTCTTAGACCCACAAACTACAGGTCCTAGAGCAACAGTAGAAGAAGTTTATAATCAAATAGAATTAGATTTAGATGCTGCGATTGCTGCTTTTGCAGATGCTTCATCTAGACCAACAGGAGATCCAAAGCACAAATCTCAATTAAACGTAAATGTTGCACATGGTCTTAAAGCACGTTGGGCATTATCTAAAGGAGATTGGGCTACAGCAGCTTCAGAAGCTATTAAAGCAAGGCAAGGATACCCAATAATGAACCAGGTGGATTGGAAATCAGGTTTTAATACGAATAGCTTATCAGAAGTAATTTGGGGAAGCAATGTAATTGGTGCAGAAACTACCTTTTTCCGTTCTTATTTCTACTTAGCTAGCAATACCTTTAATGGAAGTCAGATTAGAAATAATCCCAAAATTGCTGATAAAAGAATAGTTGATGCAATTCCTAGTACTGATTACAGAAAGGATGCTTTTATAGTGGATGCTCCAAACACAAACTCTTCAGCAGCAAATGGTCAAGGAGGTTTTGGAAATGACCCTAATTATACGGATAGGGCAGTTTTTAATGCTAGAGTGGCAAGCCTTAAGAGTACTTACGGTTTAGTTGGTGGACATAATTTACACCCATACATACAGTTTAAATTAAAAAATAAAAATCCAGGATCTATAGACCCTGATGATATTATTTATATGCGTTCATCTGAGATGTATTTAATTGAAGCTGAAGCTAAGGCCATGTCAAATGATATAGCAGGAGCACAAGCTGCCTTAAAACCTTTAGGTGAAGAGAGGGACAGCGCTTTTAATGCAACAGTTTTCAACACTCAACAAAGTTTAATGGACCAAATTAAGTTTCAAAGACACGTTGAATTATGGGGTGAAGGGTTTGGTTATACTGATAAAATAAGATGGGATGAAGGAATTGACCATGGCGCAAATGGTGGTTCTGGAGCTTCCGAAGTTCTTTATCAGAATGCTTATGTAGTTTCTAAACCTTCTACGAATAATGACTGGATATTTAAAATTCCTCAGGCTGAGATTGATGCAAATCCAGATATTACTCCAGATAATCAAAATTAACTTTTCTTAATATTTATTTAAACAAACCGTCTCAATACTAATTTGAGATGGTTTTTTTTTGAATTAAATAACATAATCAAAGAAAAAAAACAGCTACGAGTCTAATACCTATCGATAAGTAGCTTATTAAAATCATGATTAATCCCATATGAACACATCAAACAAAAGGTAAAACAAAAAATAACGTTAACTTTAATAAAAAATAATTGAACAAAAACCATCAAAATAATTCTCTTTTGATGGTTTTTTTTGCTCTTAAATTAGCATACATTTGCACTATGGAGAATACAGCAGAAACTACAAATATATTTGGTATTAGAGCAATTATTGAAGCCATAGATAGTGGCTCTACAATGAATAAAATTTACCTACAAAAAGACCTAAGAGGTAGTCTTTATTACGAACTAGATAAATTGATTAAAGAAAAAAAAATAGCGACAAGTCTTGTACCTATCGAAAAATTAAATCGTTTGTCTAAAAACGGAAACCATCAAGGTGCTGTTGCTCAAATATCTCCTGTAGAATTTCATGATTTAGAAACACTAATTGAAAAAACTTTAGAAAGTAATAACGTACCCTTATTTCTTTTATTAGACCAACTTTCTGATGTAAGAAATTTTGGAGCAATTATAAGAACGGCAGAATGCACTGGTGTGAACGGTATTATTATTCAAAAAGATGGAAGCGCTCCTGTGAATGCTGAAACCATAAAGACTTCTGCCGGTGCTGCTTTTAAAATTCCAATTTGTAAAGTAGACCACATAAAAGATGCATTATACATCTTGCAAGCTGCTGAAATTAAAACAGTTGCTGCTACAGAAAAGACCGAAGACTCTATATACGATATCAATTTGAACCAACCGATAGCTATTGTAATGGGTTCTGAGCAAAGAGGTGTAAACCCTTCCATACTTAAAATGGTAGATTATAAAGCTAAATTGCCATTATTAGGTGAAATAGCATCCTTAAACGTTTCGGTTGCATGCGGTGCTTTCTTATACGAAGCCATCCGCCAGAGGATTTCGAAGTAGTTTTTAGTTTTTTTTTGAAAAAAAATCTAAATTCAATTCTTTTGAATTCTCGTATAGATTCTCTAGTGTGTTTTTTTAAATCTCCTCCTCTATTTCTGGTGGAGAATAATTTCCGTTTTCGTCAAATAAAAGGTCAAACGCTGTTTTTGAAAATTCATGTTCTTTCTTCGTAAGTCCTTTATTTCTGTAAAAAACAGCAAAAAACAAGCCAATTAATAAACCAGATAAATGCCCTTCCCAAGACATACCGTCTTTAATTGGTAAAACATACCAAATCATACTTCCATATAGAAATATCACCATAAATGAAAGCGCCACAAGTCTGTAATGTTTTCTAATAATTCCGCTAAAAAAAATAAAACTAAAGAGCAAGTAAACAATACCACTTGCTCCTATGTGGTAAGAATCGCGTGCAATGAACCATGTTAATAAGCCAGACAAAAGGCCACCAACAAGCAACACTTTGTACGCAATATCTCTGTAGAAATAGAAGACGCTTAATAACAATACAAATAACGGGATTGAATTATTAAAAAGGTGATTGGCATCACTATGAATAAAATGTGTAAAAACGATACCTCTTAATCCAATTAAATCCCTAGGCAACACCCCATATTTATTAAAGTTGATATTGAAATAAATTTCTACCCAATAAACAAACCATATCCCAACAACATATAGTATTGGAATGAAGAATATAGATTTTGATATTTTTAATTGACTTTCATCTTCCATAAATACAAAAATAACAAATATGTTACCAAATTAAAAAATGACAAC
>Ga0307488_10002531_pt1 | contig 15425 bp, 15 predicted proteins | sample SB02metaG_FD_202248 | JGI IMG/M metagenome (GOLD analysis project Ga0307488, IMG submission 202248) | Sea-ice brine microbial communities from Beaufort Sea near Barrow, Alaska, United States - SB 0.2 | ecosystem: Environmental > Aquatic > Marine > Coastal | place: USA: Alaska | collected... | reverse complement strand
GATTTTCTAGAATAGACCTAGTTGATTATGAAAGTATTGATGTTTTATTTAGGAAAGAACAATTTGAAGTAGTTTGTAATCTAGCAGCTCAAGCGGGTGTTCGATATTCTATAGAAAATCCAAAAGCGTATATTGATAGTAACATCTCAGGGTTTTTGAATATTCTTGAAGGATGTCGAAATCACAAAGTAAAACATTTGGTGTATGCGAGCAGTTCTAGCGTATATGGAGAAAATAAAAAGGTGCCTTTTGAAACAACTGATAATGTAGATCATCCAATTAGTTTATATGCTGCTACAAAAAAGAGCAATGAATTAATGGCACATACGTATGGACATTTATATGGTTTTAAAACAACAGGCTTACGTTTTTTTACAGTATACGGTCCTTGGGGAAGACCTGATATGGCTTATTATCTATTTGCTGAAGCAATTTCAAACAACAAGCCTATTAAAGTGTTTAATAACGGTGAGATGGAGCGTGATTTTACGTACATAGATGATATCGTGAATGGCGTAACTAAGATCATTGAAAAAAACATTGACTCAAGAGAACATTATAAAATATATAATATAGGTAATAACAAAACTGAAAGCTTACAAGATTTTATTAAAACTATTGAACATACACTCGGCAAGGAGGCAATTAAAGAAATGTATCCAATGCAACAAGGAGATGTTCCAAAAACATTTGCTGACATTACAGATTTAATTAACGATTATAATTATAAACCGAATGTTCCAATAACCTATGGAATTTCGAAATTCATCAAATGGTATAAAGATTACAATAACAATTTTATCCTTTAATTAGATTATGAATTTAAATAAATTTATTTCAGAAAATATAACTAATCGAACTCAAAGTATGTTTGAGAAAGATATTGTTGCTAACAAAGATAAATTAAAACAAAAAATAAATAACAAAACTGTATTAGTAATAGGGGGTGCTGGTTCGATAGGAAGTTCTTTTATAAGATCTTTATTACGTTTTAAACCAAAATCTATTGTTGTTGTAGATATTAACGAAAATGCACTTACAGAATTAACCAGAGATATTAGAAGTACTAGAGGTCTTTTTGTTCCAAAGGATTACATAACATACCCTATGAGTTATGCTGATCCGGTATTTTATAAAATGTTTGATTCTCGAAAGGGATTTGATATTGTTGCAAATTTTTCTGCACATAAGCATGTGAGAAGTGAGAAAGATAAATTCTCTATTGAAGCTCTCATTAACAATAATATAATAAATGCGAAAGAATTATTAGATAAGCTTATAGAATATCCTCCCAAGCATTTTTTTTGCGTTTCTACTGACAAAGCAGCAAATCCAGTAAATATAATGGGCGGAAGTAAAAAAATTATGGAAGAAATGATTATGTCTTATTCCGATAAATATCCTGTTACAACTGCTAGATTTGCGAATGTAGCATTTTCAAATGGATCATTACCTGCAGGGTTCTTAGAAAGAATTTCAAAAAATCAACCACTTTCAGCTCCTAAAGATATTACAAGATATTTTGTTTCTCCTAAAGAGAGTGGCCAAATTTGTCTATTAGCTTGTGTCATTGGAAAAAGTGGTCAGATCTATTTCCCTAAATTAAAGAAAGAGCAAGTAATGACATTTTCAGAAATTGCAACAAAACTTTTAGAGCAAAACAATTTTAGAGTTGATTTATGTAATTCGGAAGAAGAAGCTATTGAAAAAACTAAAAATATAGAACATGGATTTTATCCAGTTCATTTTTCAAATAGTCATACAACTGGTGAAAAACCATATGAAGAATTTTATACTGATAAAGAACAAGTAGATCTTGACAGACATATTGCCTTAGGTGTAGTTACAAGCCATATTCCAAAATCACTTTCAGAAATCAATAATTTATTATTTTTATTAAAATCGTCTTTCGAAAATAAACAAACAACAAAAGAGGACATTGTGTTAATAATGAAAAATTTTTTAACCAATTTTAATCATAAAGAAACTGGAAAATCATTAGACTCTAAAATGTAATGGATAAAGAATTAATTAGTTTTATAAGGAGTGAATTTAAATCTCAGGATTTTATTCCACTTCACATACCTACTTTCAATGGAAATGAAAAGAAATACCTAGAGGAGTGCATAGATTCCACTTTTGTTTCAAGCGTGGGACCTTTTGTTGATAAATTTGAGGTATTAATGAATCAAATTACTCAAACAAAAAAAACTACAGCTGTTGTAAATGGCACAGCAGCACTTCAGGTAGCCTTAAGGTTGGTAGGGGTAAAAGAAAATAATGAAGTAATTACACAAGCTTTAACTTTTGTGGCTACAGCAAATGCAATAGCTTATAATAACGCCCATCCAATTTTTATTGATGTTGACCTTGATACAATGGGGTTGTCTCCAAATGCTGTAAGTGATTTCCTAGAAGAATTTGGAGAATTGAGAGAAGATGGTTGTTATAATAAAAAAACAGGGAGAAGAATATCTGCATGCATGCCAATGCATACTTTTGGGTTTCCAGTTCATCTAGATGAACTTATTAAGGTTTGTGCACTTTGGAAGATACCGATAGTTGAGGATGCAGCAGAATCATTAGGAAGTGAATATAAAGGAAAACCAACAGGGAGTTTTGGAGAAGTTGCTGCTTTTTCTTTTAATGGAAATAAAATAGTGACTTCTGGAGGTGGTGGTGCAATTACCACGAACAATATTTATATAGGAGAAAGAGCAAAATTCTTAACAACTACAGCAAAACAACCCCATTCTTATGAATACATCCACAATGAATTAGGGTATAATTTTAGAATGCCTAATTTAAATGCTGCTTTGGCATGTGCTCAATTAGAACAGTTATACTTATATTTAAACAAGAAAAGAAGTTTAGCTAATAACTATAAGAATTTCTTTTATGAAAGAGGAATTAAATTTAGAACCGAATCTAAAAACACTAAGGCAAATTACTGGTTAATGGCAGTGGAACTTGAAAACTCTAAAGAGCGCGATTTATTTTTAGAATCAACTAATTCAAATAATGTCATGACACGTCCAATTTGGAAATCAATGGATACCTTACCAATGTACAAACACTGTCAAAAAGATGAATTACTGAATACAAAATTTTTAGAGGAGAGAATAGTAAATATTCCTAGTAGTGTGATTTTATGAGCGAAATGAAACCAAATATAGTTTTAATTGGAGGAGGAGGTCATTGCATTTCTGTTATTGATGTTATTGAAAATGAAAACAAGTATAGTATTCTAGGGATTTTAGACTCAAATATTAATGAAAATAATATTTTAGGATATCAAATTTTAGGAGATGATAATTTAATTCCTCAATTAGTCAATGAAAATACGTATTTTTTAATTACTGTTGGACAAATAAAAAATTACTCGATAAGAAAAAATATAGATAAAACTCTAACAGAGAACAATGCCAAATTAGCTACTGTTATATCTCCTTTAGCTTATGTGTCTAAACATGCGACTATTGAAGAAGGCACAGTTATAATGAATCATGCAGTAGTAAATGCTAAATCTAAAGTTGGTAAGAATTGTATTATAAACACGAAGTCTAACATAGAACATGGTGTTTCAATTGGAGATTTTTGTCACATATCTACTTGTGCTGTCGTAAATGGGGATAGTTTCATTGGAATGGGTACTTTCATTGGAAGTAATGCAACTATTTCAAATAGAGTTTTAATTAAAGAGAATAGTGTAATCAGTGCAGGAAAATTTATCAAATAATGAATAAAACAATTATAATAGCAGAAGCAGGAGTTAATCACAATGGTGATATTGATACTGCTAAAAGATTAATTGACGTAGCTGCAGATGCCAGAGTTGATTATGTGAAGTTTCAAACTTTTAAAGCAAATAAAATTGTAACTAAGAAAGCTAAAAGAGCTGATTATCAAAATAAAAACACTAAAAATTTTGACACTCAATACGAAATGTTAAAAAAATTAGAGCTTAATGAGGATTCACATCATCTTTTAATAAAATATTGTAATCAAAAAGGAGTGAAATTCTTATCAACTGGCTTCGATTTGGATAGTTTAGAATTTCTTCACGAAATAGGAATTAGATTGGCTAAGATTCCTTCTGGTGAGATTACTAATTATCCATATTTAAAGAAAGTTGCTCAATTATTTTCAGAGGTTATTTTATCTACTGGAATGTCAGATATGGATGATATCATTAAAGCATTTGCCATTCTTTCAAAATTTGGAGTTAAAAAAGAAAACATAACCATCCTTCATTGCAATACAGAATATCCAACACCAATGAAAGACGTTAATCTGAAGGCAATGTTACATATTCAAAAAGAGTTGGATGTAAAAATTGGTTATTCAGATCACACATTAGGAATTGAAGTTCCAATTGCAGCTGTTGCTCTTGGAGCAAGAGTAATAGAAAAACATTTTACATTAGACAGAGACCTCCCTGGTCCTGACCATAGGGCTTCCCTTGAGCCAAATGAATTGAAACATATGGTCAAATCCATTAGGAATATTGAAAAAGCTTTATCTGGCTCCGAAGTTAAAGAGCCTTCAAAGTCAGAATTAAAAAACAAACAAGTTATTAGAAAAAGTATTGTTGCTATAAGACCTATTGCTAAAGGAGAAACCTTTAATGATAATAATATAGGGTCTAAAAGACCGGGTACTGGTATTTCTCCTATTAATTGGGAAAGTGTTATTGGACAAGTATCAAAATATAATTTTGAACAAGATGAATTAATTAGTTTATGAGAAAAATTTGTGTAATAACTGGAACTCGAGCTGACTATGGGTTATTGTACTGGGTTATGAAGTCTATTGAAAGACAGTCTGATTTGCAATTACAATTGATAGTCACTGGTATGCATTTATCTCCTGAATTTGGTTTAACATATAAACAAATCGAACAAGACGGTTTTATTATTAATAAGAAGCTTGAAGTATTATTGTCATCTGATACAGCTGTGGGTATCTCCAAAAGTATGGGGTTAGGAATGATCACTTTTGCAGAAGCCTTTCAAGAGCTAAACCCAGAGATTATTTTGGTTTTAGGGGATCGATTTGAGATTTTTTCAGCAGTTTCAGCAGCTATGATCGCACGTATTCCAATAGCACATTGTCATGGTGGTGAGGCCACCGAAGGATTGATTGATGAATCTATTAGGCACTCAATCACTAAAATGTCTCATCTTCACTTTTGTTCTACAGATAATTATAAAAAAAGAATTATACAACTGGGAGAATCGCCAGATTCGGTTCATAATGTTGGGGCACTTGGAATAGAAAATATTAATAAACTAAATTTATTATCAAAAAAAGATTTTGAGGATTCAATTTCTTTTAAGTTAGATGGAAATTTTAGTTTTTTAGTAACATTTCACCCTGTAACTCTCGAAAATTCAACAGCAAGTGATCAAATATTTCAACTTTTAAAAGTTTTAGACTCTATACCTAATTGTAAAATTATATTTACAAAGTCAAACTCTGACACTGATGGAAGGATAATTAATACTACGATAGATGATTATGTCAAGAGAAATCCCAAAAAAGCAGTTTGTTTCACATCCCTGGGGCAATTAAGATATTTATCAGCCCTAAAATATGTTGATTGTGTTGTTGGTAATTCCTCTAGCGGTCTGATTGAAGTCCCAAGTTTTGAAACAGCTACTGTTAACATCGGTGATAGACAAAGAGGGAGAATTATGGGAGATAGCGTTATTAATTGCGAACCACATTTTAATGAAATAAAAAAAGCAGTTACAAAAGCAATTTCAATTGACTTTAAAAATAGAGTTTTATTGAAGTCTATAAATCCATATGGTATTGGAAACTCATCAGATCTAATCGTTAATACGTTAAAAAAAATAGATTTAAATAATATTTTAAAGAAACGATTTCATGATTCATAATAAAAAGAAAATATTATTTATAGGTACTGTTGAATTTTCCTATAGAGCGTTATCGGTTCTTATTGAGAATAAGTTTGAAATCATTGGAATATTAACAAAAAAAGAATCAAATTTTAATTCTGATTACTATGATTTAACACCTTTCGCTATAGTCAATAATATCCCTATAATTTATAGAACAAATGATAATAAAGATGAAATACTTTCCTTTATAAAATTTCTAAATCCTGATATCATTTATTGTTTTGGTTGGTCACATATATTGCCAAAAAGTATTTTATCAATTCCAAAACATGGAGTCATAGGGTTTCATCCTGCAGAATTACCAAATAATAGAGGTAGACATCCAATTATTTGGGCTTTATTTTTAGGCTTAGAACAAACTGCAAGCACTTTCTTTATAATGGATGAAGGAGCAGATACAGGAGATATAATTTCACAAGAAAAAATTGAAATTATTGATGATAATGCATTATCTCTGTATAATAAAATAATCAATGTCGCTCTAAAACAAATTGTTTCTTTTACTTTAGAGTTAGAGACAAAAGAAGTTTTTTTAAATAAAATCACACAAGATAAAGCAGAAGGAAATTCATGGCGAAAGAGAACTAAAAATGATGGTAAAATTGACTTTAGAATGACTTCAAAGGCCATCTTAAATTTAGTAAATGCCTTAAGCAAGCCATATGTTGGAGCTCATTTAGAATTTCAAGAAATGGATGTTAAAATTTGGAAAGTTGTAGAAGAAGATTTCAATAAATTAAATCATGAACCAGGAAAAATATTAGAAATATACGGTAATCATTTAATTGTAAAGACTTATGACGGAGCAATCAGAATTATAGATCATGGGTTTAATCATTTACCATTAAAAGGACAATATTTATGAAAAATATAATTGTAATATCCGCTCATCCTGATGATGAGGTATTAGGTTGTGGAGGCACTCTAATAAAACATAGAGAAGCTGGAGATAAAATAGATTGGCTTATTACTACAAAAGTTAAAGAAACTCACGGTTTTCCTAAAGAGAGAGTGCAAAGTAGAGATTTAGAAGTACAAAAAGTATCAAATCAATTAAATATTCACAAAACTTATACTTTAGATTATCCAACGATGTGTCTAAGCGATGAATCATTAATTTCAATGATTCCTGAGGTTAGTGAGATTTTTAATGAATCAAAACCTGAAATTATTTACATCTTAAATAGATCTGACGCCCATTCTGATCATTTGATTACTTTTAAAGCAATAATGTCTTGTACCAAATCTTTCAGATATCCTTTTATAAAAAGAGTTTTAATGTATGAATGTATCTCAGAGACTGAATTTGGAGCTGCTTTGCCAGAAAATAATTTTATGCCTACATATTTTGTGGATATTAGTTCATATCTAAATGAAAAACTAAAATTAATGTCAATTTATGAATCTGAACTTGGAGAGCACCCTTTTCCAAGATCTTTTAGAAATATAGAGGCATTATCTGTTTTTAGGGGTGCCTCTGTAGGTGTGCATCACGCTGAGGCTTTTCAAATATTAAAATGGATTGATAAATAGAAATAAATATGATTAAAAGTTATAAAAAACACCTTTTACATAGTTCGTCTTTGATTAAAGAGGCGTTATTAAGACTTGACAAACTTGCTGCTGATGCGATTTTATTTATTGTTGATGATTCAGATAAACTTTTAGGTTCATTGACAGATGGAGATGTTAGGAGAGGTTTATTAAATGGGATAAAGATAGATGAGTCTGTAACAAACATAATTCAAGATAATCCTAAGTTTGTAGTAAAAGAAAAATATAATATCCAAGAAATTATAAATTATAGAAATAATAGTTATAAAATAATACCAGTCGTTGATAATGAAGGTGTTGTGGTTAGTGTTATTAATTTTCGATTACTAAAATCATATCTACCTGTTGATGCTGTTATTATGGCTGGTGGGAGAGGGAGTAGATTAAAACCCTTAACCAATAACATCCCTAAGCCTCTACTTTTAGTAGGAGATAAGACTATTATGGGACATAATATTGATAGGTTATCATTATTTGGAATTGATGATTTTTGGGTTTCAGTCAATTATTTAGGAGAACAAATTGAGGAATTTTTTGGCTCTGGAAACGAAAATAATTTATCAATAAAATACGTATGGGAAGACACACCATTAGGAACTATAGGTGCTATTTCTAAAATAGATAATTTTATACATGATGACATTTTAGTGACAAATTCAGATATTTTAACAAATCTAGATTATGAACAATTTTATTTAGATTTTAAAAAGAGTAATGCAGACCTCTCTATTGCTAGCATACCATATAATGTAAATATACCTTATGCAGTTCTTGAAAAAGGAGATGATGGTTGTATAAAAAGTTTTAAAGAAAAACCTACATATACATATTTTTCTAATGGTGGTATCTATCTGATGAAAAGGTCAATACTAAGTTTAATACCCAAAAATTCATTTTTCAATGCAACTGATTTAATAGATGATTTAATATCTAAAAATAAAAAAGTTGTCTCATTTTCATTAAATGGTTATTGGTTGGATGTTGGCAAACATGATGATTATAATAAAGCACAGGAAGATATTAATAAAATAAATTTCACTTAAAAATGGTCAATGTGAATAATTGTCTTGTTGTTATTCCAGCAAGAGAAGGCTCAAAAGGTGTTCCGGGAAAAAATATTAAGGAGCTAAATGGGAAACCATTAATACAATACACCATAGATTCTGCAAGAAAAGTATTTAAAGACAAAGCAATTTATGTTAGTACCGATTCGAATAAAATAAAGTTGACTTGTGAAAAAAAAGGATTATATATACCTTTTTTAAGACCATCAAAGTTAGCTACTGACAATTCAAGCACACAGGATGTTCTACTACACGCTCTAGAGTTTTTTAAGAAAGAAAATGGGTATGAACCGATTGTAGTCATTCTTTTGCAGCCAACATCGCCATTTAGAACATCAGAACATATAAAAGAAGCTATACAATTATATACAAATGAAATAGATATGGTAGTTTCAGTAAAAAAAACAAGTTCTAATCCCTATTATGTTTTGTTTGAAGAAGATGTTAATAGCTTCCTAAATAAATCTAAAAAAGGTAATTTTACTAGAAGACAAGATTGCCCTAAAGTTTGGGAGTTAAATGGTGCAATCTATATTATTAATACTAACTCCTTAAAGTCTATGGCTATGAGTGAATTTACTAAAGTTAAAAAATATGAAATGGATGAGTTAAGTTCTCATGACATAGATACCATACTAGACTGGGAAATAGCTAATGTCATAAAAAATAAATATTATAGTATTCAATAATATTATTTTTAAAATAAAATAATTTCATTAATGATAGCATACATAGATTCTCCATTACAACTAATTTGTGCAATTGAATATCAACAAAAAAATCATGGAATTAATTTTTTTTATATCAGAAGAAGTTCAAATGAAACAGATAAACAAATTAATTACATTATAGATAAGTACTCGTTTTTACAGCTTAAATTTATTTATATTCCACCTTTAGTTTTTTGTAATATTTTTTTATGGTTTCGTTTTATAGTATTTAATTTTTACAAAAAAATACTATTTGGCAACAATGATAGCTTAATTGGCCGTTTTTTTATAAATAAAACCTTAAGCGACGATGGGACAAAAACTATTTCTATTTTAAGCAGAAGGAGTTTTAAAAAATATTGGACATTTTTTGATGTTAATGATATGAAAGTGCATTCTTTTGAATTTATTAAATCATTTTTTAATGTTAATAAATTAGATGAAACTAATTTAGTATATTTTATTGGTCAAAAATTGGTTGAAGCACAATTGTTGGAAAATGCAAAATATTTAGAATTATTAAAAAAAGTAAAGATTCAATTCAACAACAGTAAAATATATTATTTTAAACATAGAGGAGAAAGTGATAATAATTTAGCTGAAATAAAAAAAATGGGATTTATTGTGAAAAGTTTAGATTACCCAATTGAATTTCATCCAATAGAAGAAAAAATTAAACCAAGTCATGTAATTGGCTTTTTCTCAACAGCTTTAATAACTTTAAATGAAATTTATAACATAAATTTTTCATATTTAGTTGTGAGAAAATTATTAGAGGAAAAACATTTTGGAAATAATTATGTTGAAATATATAAATATTTGGAAAATAAAGGTAAAAATATATCATAATGAAAAAACTATTAACAATTTTTAAAGAGTTATTTGAATACTTATTGAGAGAAATACCATCATTTTTTCAACCAGTTGTGCTTGAAAAAAAACAGTATAATGGATTTAAAAAAAATGGGTATATCATTTTGGATAAAAAGCTTGATTCTGTTATCTGTGACAAGATTATTAGTTCTTTTGAAAAATGTATTTCTGATAATAATACATGGGTAGACGATACAAAATCGGATACTAGACTTTTTTATGCACAGAAATATATTAAAGAAATTGATTGTATACTTAATAATAATCTATATAACAGTATTTCAAGGAAATTTTATGGGAAGAAAATTAATCAAAAATTTTCTTTAATGAATAAAGTTGTTCCAACAGAAAACAACCTTGGATCAGGTGCAGGTTGGCACAGAGATTCACCTACTTCTCACCAACTAAAAGTATTGATTTATCTTTCAGATGTAGAAAAAGGGAATGGACAGTTCCAATATATTGAAAATTCTTTCAAAAAATTTGATATATTCAAAACTGTTTTAAGATACAAGTGGACTGATAAATACAGGTTTTCAGAAAATGAAATTTCTAAATATATAAAAGACTTTAAGACAAAAATAGTTGATATTACAGGAGAAAAAGGAACAATAGTAATTGTTGATACTAAGGGCATTCATAGAGGTGCTCCAATTGAGTTTGGAAAAAGATATGCAATGTTTAATTATTATTATAAGGATAAGATACCCGATCACTTTAAAAAATTTCAGAATTTAAATGCTAATTAATTATAATTTTTTATTACTATGAAATACTTAAGTATTTTAATAAATATATTGAAAGGCAAGCGAAGTTTTAATGAGATTTCAAAAGATTTAGTTTTTTACTCAGCACTTGGTGTAATTGATAAAATAACACCTTTTTTAATTTTAAATATTGCTGTATTTTTTTTTAAGGACTCAGAATTAGGGGTATACACACTCTTACTAATAATATTTACGTTAATATTACCTTTAATGAGTATTGAAGTAAACCGTTTTGTTGAATCTATTTATTTTAATGAGAAAAAGCATTTATATTATCAAAAAAGAAATGAGCTTTTGGGAGTTTTATTTATTTTAGGTATTACAATTTCTCCATTAATTTATATATTCATTAGTGGCTATATAGATAGCTTTTTTTTATTTTCTTTAATGGTTATTTCCGTTTTTCCTTTTAAAATAAAAGAGATTTTTACAACTGAGTTGAGGTGTGGTAGAGATAAAAAAACAATTACTAAAATTTCAATTATAACATCATTATTAAGATTAATAGGTTTTATACTAATATCTATCAATGAAGAAACAAGAACTGGCTTTTATTTAATTTTAACTTTTTTAATACCGATTAATATTGTCGGTTTTTATATTTTTTTTAATAAAAAAAATAATTTTGCAATTAAATTCTCAAATTGTAAGAATCTCAAAAAAATATTAATCTTTTGTTTGCCATTTGTTCCTTATACTTTTTCAGGAGTTTTGCAAAACCAATTAGACAAGATATTTCTTACAAACCAAACTTCATTATCAATGTTAGGTATATATGCTATTCTTTTTTCATTTGGAATGCCTTTAAAATTTCTGTCAAACTCATTTACGCAAGCATGGACACCTCACTTCCTAGATAATTCTAAAAATTATAATTTCAATTCTTTAAAGAGAAATTATTTTATTTTATTTTTAATATTTATTATCATATATTATTTTATCGTTAAATTTATTTTGGACAAATATTACCCTATAAAGGTTTCAGAACATCATATTATTTTAATTCCATTGTTTATTGGTTTTTATTTTAGAAGTATTAAACAAATAGAAATTCCAAATTTCATAAAGTTAAATAAAACGTCTAAGTTACTATATGAGTTTTTTATCACACTTTTATGTTCGGTGTCTTTTTCATACTTATTCATTATGAAATTTGAACTAGGGATTGTTGGAGCTAGTATTGTATTTTCATTAAATCAATTAGTGAGTTTATTAACATTATCAATTATAAGAAAATGGCATTTGTCTTAGATAAGAATAATAAGGGTAAAGGTATTTTAGTTTTAAAACATTTAGAAATAGATTACTATAATTCTCTTAACATTAAAATAATTAAAAATTTAAGAAAGAAATATATTATTGGTGTTTATTTTGGGTTTCACTTTAAATTAAAAAAAGATATCAAAAATATAGATTTCTACCTTGCAGAGGATAATGTAATAGAATATTCTAATTTTAATAGTCTTATTCCGAGATGTAATTTAAATGGCTATAATTTTATAAATAACTCTGAATTTGAAGTTTCAAATGAAGATAAAATCACAGATTTGATTTATATTGGGAATTCATCTAGGAGGAAAAATTTAAAATCACTTTTAAATGCATTATTTAACTTAGAAAAAATAAATATTTACCCTTCAGTAATTATTATTAATATTTATAGACCTAGTGTCGATGAGGTTATTGAGTTATTAAAAATTAAAAATATTTTAAATAAGCTATCAAATAAAAAAATTACATACATAGAAATTAATAATAGAAAAGGTAAACCAATTCCTAAATATATTATAAGTAAGCTTTTAAAATCAAGTAAGTATTTAGTTCTAACTTCTAGCGCTGAAGGAGCAGCAAGAGTAGTAGCTGAAGCAATACTTAGTGGTGTTGGTGTGATTTCAAATGGAAATATGAAAGGCGGTACTAATAATCACTTAGATGAAAATGATTACATATATTATGATGTAAAAGATCTAGAAAAATCAATTATTAAATCATTAAATAACTCTGGTCTTGTAAAAAACAACAATTCTGATAAATTTGACCAATCTAATTCTAAAGTTATTCTTTTAGAATTTTTTAAAACAAATTTTAATAATAAGTTAAATTTTGATGTAGAACAAAAAATTCTTGATATTGATTTGAGTAATTCGTTTCAATCTCATAATACTTTTTTAAATAGATCAATTCCAAGTAATATTAAAACGGATGAATGTTTGTCACATACTTCAATGTATAATTTAGTCAGCTACTTATTAAATCATGAAGTTAATAAATATAGAATAATAATCTTACGGTTTTATGATTTTATTATAAAACGTGTTAATTTTTCAATTAAAATAATAAAATTTGTTACAAAGAATATTTTTTTTACTAGCTAGTTATTTTGTTTTTCAAAATATAAATCTTTATTTTATTTATGAGGGTTTTACAACAAGAAGAATAGGCTTAATAATATTAGTTTTTTTATTTCTATTAAACTTAAAGGAAATAGATTTTAAAAAAGTTTCAAAATTTAATTTCCGCTTTATAGTGTTTTTAGTGTTTTTAATATTGACTAATGTAATAATTTTTAAAATTGAATTAATTAATTCTTACTTTAAAGAACTTATTTCAGGTTTACTTTGCGTAATTGTTTTCTCTGTTTTGATAAAAAAACATCTAAATTTTAATTATAAAGATCTTAGGTATATTGCTTTATTTTCAGCATTCTTGAATTTTTTCACTATTTTAATTCAGTTTCATGAATATGGTGAAATATCTATATTTTCTTTACGAATCCATAATGTAACAAATCCTAATTTTAATCTAAATAATTTTTTTAATGGTTTTATTTTTTTTTCACCATTGTACTTATTAGGTTATAAAATTGAAAAAAAAAGAATTACTAAACTGATATATTTATTACTATTTTTCTTTAATGTATCGTTTGTAATTTTAAGTACATCTAGACAAGCAATTTTTGGAACATTACTTTTATTATTCCCCTTCTATAAAAATATATTTAATTTAAGGTTAATTATTTTTGTTCTAAGTTTAATTTTCATCATTACTTTTACTAGTTTCTTTGAAAAAACAGAATTTATTTATAATGCACTTATGTCAAGGTTTCAATCTTCTAGCGCTGACAATTATAGACTAAATAAGTATATGGATTCTTTTATCTTTTTTAAGCAAAACATAATCGGTATAGGTTTAGGTAATAGTTTAGCACTAGAAAGAGGTCCACTCGAATCATCATTTTTGCAAATATTAATTGAAACAGGAATTTTAGGAGTTATTGCCTCATTAATATTTTATTTAAACTATCTGTACAATTTTTTTTATTTTAAAAATAATATTATAAAATACTTTATTTGTACTGTTTTTTTTCTATCAATTTTTAACGAATTTTTAATCTCTTGTTCCGGTATATTATTATTATTACTAGCCTATAATTTTAAAAATTATAAATCAATCTAATCTTTTATGCATGGCAGATAACAAAATTATAACTCAATACTCATTATATGAAAATTGATAACCCATTAGTTTCAATAATAACACCATCATATAACTCTGAAAACTTTATTTCAGAAACAATTAACTCTATTTTAAATCAAACATATAAAAATTGGGAGTTATTAATCACTGATGATTGTTCAACAGACACTACTTTAGACATTATTAAATCATATCAAAATAACGATAATAGAATTAAATTATTTGTTTTGGAGTCTAATGGAGGTGCTGGGGTAGCAAGAAATAACTCAATAAAATATGCTAAAGGTAGGTATATAGCGTTCTGTGATTCAGATGATCAATGGAAATCTGATAAATTAGAGAAGCAAATTCATTTTATGAGACAAAATAATTTAGTATTTACTTATTCTAGTTACGATGTTATAGATGAATCAGGGAATTTTATTAAATCTATAAAGGCGCCAAAAAAAATAACATTAAAAAAAATTCTTTCAAATAATTATGTAGGATGTTTAACTGCTATATATGACTCTTACGCTATTGGTAAACAGAGCATGCCTGTAATACGAAAACGACAAGATTGGGTTCTTTGGATAAATATTTTAAAAGTGATCAAAAATACTAAAGGTTTAGATGAGTCTTTAGCTATTTATAGAGATAGAAAGAATTCTATTTCAAGTAATAAGATTCAGATGATTAAGTATAACTGGAAAGTTTACTATGAAGTTTTGGGTTTCAATAAATTTAAATCAGTTTTACTAATGTTAAATTTTATAACACATTATGCAATCAAAGTTATCAAGTAAAATACAAATTATAGGAGGTTCAGGGTTTGTAGGATCCTTTTTAATCAAAGAATTACATAATTACAAAGTTGGAAATTTTGATAAAAATCCAAGTCCTTTTTTTGACAATATAACAGTAAACGGAAACATACGGAATTTTGATGAAATTAAAATTCCTAAGGGTACTCAAAGTGTTGTTTTATTAGCTGCAGAGCACCGTGATGATGTTTCTCCTACATCTCTCTATTATGATGTAAATGTTCAAGGAACAAAGAACGTTCTCCAAGCT
>Ga0307488_10002530_pt1 | contig 15425 bp, 17 predicted proteins | sample SB02metaG_FD_202248 | JGI IMG/M metagenome (GOLD analysis project Ga0307488, IMG submission 202248) | Sea-ice brine microbial communities from Beaufort Sea near Barrow, Alaska, United States - SB 0.2 | ecosystem: Environmental > Aquatic > Marine > Coastal | place: USA: Alaska | collected... | reverse complement strand
TAAATAAATAAGCGACTAAGCATGTAGTACCGAGGATGTAGGCTTTTTGGACGGGGGTTCGATTCCCCCCCGCTCCACCACACAAAGAATTAAAGACGCTCATTAGCGTCTTTTTTTTCGCCTGAAATAAATCTTTTAATGGCCTGTAGCCACACAACACTATCAATAAGAATTATTAACGACCAGTGACAATCAATAAATTAAGTAGTACATTATGTAGTACCTAATAAATATCATGTAGTACCTAGTGACATGGCAAAGACTAATCCGTTAACGAATACCGAAATTAAGCAAGCTAAGCCTAAAGAAAAGGTTTATAAGCTCTCTGACGGTAAAGGCTTACAGTTAAGAGTAAAACCCAATGGTAATAAGTCTTGGCTACTTGATTATATAAAGCCTCATACCAGTAAACGATCATCAATGGGTTTAGGTGGTTATCCTGAAGTAGGTCTAGCTGATGCTAGAAAGCTCAGAGATAAAGCAAGAGAGCTAATAGCTAAAGATATAAACCCCAAAGAACAAAAAGATCAAGATAAACGCCAGAAACAAGAAAAGCAGGCTAATACCTTTTTTCATGTTGCTAGTAATTGGTTTGAAATCAAAAAAACAGAAATAAAAGCAGATACCGCTAAAGATCTTTGGCGTTCGTTAGAACTTCATATATTCCCTGCACTGAGCAATTACCCCATAAGTAAAATTACCGCGCCTATCGTTATTGATGAACTCAAGCCCATAGCAGCTAAGGGAACACTTGAAACAGTAAAGCGACTATCACAGCGTTTAAATGAAATTATGACTTATTCGGTCAATACGGGGCTAATACATGCTAATCCATTAACAGGTATAAGATCGGCATTTAAAAAACCCACTAAACAAAACATGCCAACGCTTACCCCTGATGAATTACCCGAATTTTTGAAAACACTAGGTTACGCCAGCATTAAATTAGTCACTCGCTGTTTAATAGAATGGCAACTACATACGATGGTTAGGCCAAGTGAAGCGGCTGGCGCTCAATGGTCAGAAATAGATTTTGAAAATAGTCTTTGGGTTATTCCTGCCGAACGTATGAAAAAGGCGCGTGAACATACGGTGCCACTAACTGAACAATCACTAGAATTACTTCAAAGACTACAACCGATTAGCGGCCATAGAAAATATGTTTTCCCCGCTGATAGAGACCCTAAAAGACACGCCAACGACTCAACAGCTAACGCAGCCATTAAACGTATGGGTTATCACAATCGGTTAGTAGCTCATGGTCTACGTTCATTAGCTAGTACGATTTTAAACGAACAAGGCTTTGATCCTGATGTTATAGAATCAGCACTTGCTCACGTAGACAAAAATGAAGTTAGACGTGCTTATAATCGTGCTGAATATATTGAACGTAGAAGAATAATGATGACTTGGTGGTCTGAACATATAGAGCAAGCAACGCTAGGTAGCTTGATAAATAAACCAACTTTAAAACACTTGAGATTAGCGAGTATTAAATGAGTAAATTATTTTTATTAAAAAAATGGTTCAGTATAGAAGATGCTTCAAAGAAACTCAGTTTAACCTTCGGTGAAGATGTTTCAATGAATGATGTTTTACAACTAGTTTTAGATGGTGAACTTGATATCAGTTGGTATATCCCACATAGCTTGGCTGTAGAAATTATCTATGAGAATGTATTAGTACTTAGTAACAAAAGTGCTGATGAATATTTACAAGCCAGTAAGCCAATTAAATACATTGAACAATTTAGAAAGTCTGTTATCTCTAGTGAATCATTTAGAGTTTATACATATCATTGTAATGATGATTTTTTTGGTGAGCGCAGATTAGTAAAGGATTATAAACAAGTTAGTAAAAGACTAAGTATAGATGGAGTATTCAAATTACATTTACATTCAGGTCTAATCAAAGTTTTAATTGAAGACTGGATATTTGGAAAAAATGAAGAATATATTCATGGCGGATATGGGGAAGTGCTTGAAAACGAAAATGGTGTATTACATATGCTTATTGACCCTTCAATAGACGAAGAAAATAAAGCTTCAAACTTAATAGACGACTGGAGACACCCCCCATATAATTCTTTAAGAACACCTAAATTAGAGGAACTAGTTGTTTCAGCTAATGATTTAAATAATTTTATTGATTCAATTAATCCAACCACACAAAAAATAGACATAGATGTAAATTTTAAAGATAGCATTACGACTACTAATACGTGGAACAGTTTATATAAACAAACAGAGAAAGCTGTGGATGCGTTTCCTACATGGCAAAATAATCAACCTAAGCCAAATAATATACCAGTGAGCCATATAGATGAATGGTTGGCAGTAACTCAAAAAATAAAAACACGTGAAGCAGAAATAATCAAAAAAATAATACAAGATATATTTAACTTATAAATATCAGTACTATAACTCCGACGAGCCTTTCGTCATAAGACAGAGGTTTTGTCATAAAATAACTTAAGTAGCATTGAACCTGAATCGTTTAACAACTGACTAAGGTATTTAAAAATGACTACTAACAAGTTTCACCAATTAATCCGCAGACCCGAAGTTTTAGCATTAACTGCTAGATCAAAATCCGCATTACAACTAGATGAAAAGAACAAACTATTTTGCCCGCCAATATCGATAGGTGACCGCGCGGTTGCCTACATAAAAAATGAAGTGATAACAGTGATCCAAGCTCGTATTGAAGGGCAACCACCAATTCAAATTAAAGCTATTGTAAAAGAATTAATTGCTAATAGAACCGCTAACAAGGGTGGTATTGAATTATGAATATGAAGCTATTAAGGACGTTCAACTCAAAAAACTTACTAACAGATAAGGAAAAACCCGTTTCACAGCTACCAACTAACAAAACGGGTTTAGGGTCTAAAAATATGAAATCTCAAGACATAACCATTATAGCGAATGAACGGTGGGAATCTACCCTTAGCTTGGCTAAAAAAATAGATATGTTCGATAATCTGCAGAATGTAGATAAAGCATTGATTAGCACATATACCACAGAGCAATTCGAACACCTAAAATCACACCAACTAAGATCAGCATTATTACGTCAACTAGTCCAAGCGCAACTGGACCAAAATTTGATTGATCAATTTGACGTTATTCCAAGTGAAGGACCACCAGTGTTTAGTAGTGAAATAGATTTCAGTGATTATTTTGATGACCTTACCGCTGATGAAGAACAACTAGGTGAATGGGAGTGCAATCATGAGTAATCAAATAGATTGTAGTGATGACTTTGAAGTTCTTTCGCCATTACCCATAAGCATATTAGAAGCTAATAATATCCCTAAAGAATTTAAACAGCACAGCAACTGGCTTCTGTGGAAAAAGGAACCAGTAATGGATTCTAAAACAGGTAAGCAGAAAGTTGATAGCACAGGCCAAAAAAAGTTTACTAAAGTCCCTTACCAAGCTAACGGACAAAAGGCGGCTAGTACAAAATCTAGTACTTGGACTAACTTTGAATCTATAAAATCCGCTTATAATTCTGGTAAGTTTTCTGGTATTGGTTTTGCTATTGGTGACAGCGGTCTAACGTGTATTGATATCGACCATGAAGATCAATGGAAGCCATCAGAACTTAGAGCTATCTATGAGGGCTTAAACAATAAGTATTATAAAGAAACATCTCCAAGCGGCTCCGGATATCACTTGTGGGTAAAGGCAATAAAACCCAATAACATGGGGTGTAAAAGTAAGCATTTCCACAATTCACTAGTTGAAGTTTATAACTCTGATAGATTTATAACTATGACGGGTAATAATCCTATAGGCACAATTCAAGAGTGTCAGGAAGAATTTGAACAAGTATTCAAGCCGTTAATTAAACAGGCTGAAAACATCATTCCACTACCTATATCTACTTTAATTAACCACGATAATGATACGGTTTTAGATATTATTAATTATAGTAAACAATCAGCTAAATTTGGTGATCTTCACTATGGCGGTGGTAATCCGTCAGCTGATACTAGTGGTGAAGACATGACCTATATGAACATACTCGCGTTTTATACGCGTGGGAATGCTCAGCAAATGGATAGTATCTACAGACAAAGCTCGTTAGTTAGAGATAAATGGGATTCTAAGCGTGGTGACTCCACATACGGCCAGATAACGATAACTAAAGCGGTTGATGAGTGTAAAGAATTCTATTCTCCAAAAGTTGAAGTTACTTTTGAAAACATGGATGAGGTAGTTGAAGAAAAGGACCCCTTTAATATTAAAGGAGTTGATCTTACAACAGCCCCAGGCTTAGTAGGTGAAGTAATTGATTATATAAACGGTTGCTCAAGGTTTCCACGTAATCATTTAGCAGTATCAGCGGCATTAATGGCAATTAGTAATATTGGTGGTATGAGGTTTAAGGACGAAGATCAAGGAGTAACAGCTAATTTGTTTTGTTTTAACGTCGCAGGAAGTGCAACAGGTAAAGAGGCTATACAGCAAGCCCAGAATGATTTAATGGTAGAGGCTGGTATGGGGACGGTTTCGTATGGAACTATAAAATCTGAGCAAGAAATATATCGAAACATAACAAGACATCAGGCCACCTGTTACACGATTGATGAATTCGGCATAACCTTAAATAAAATAGAGCAAGCGTCAAAAGGTGGAAGTGCAAGTTATATGGGTGGAGTTATTGGTGCGCTAATGTCTATTTATTCAAAGGCTAACGGTAATTTAGTTTTAGGTGCAGATGTTATTGGTGATTTAATAGCTGAATTATCAAAGCAGATCGCAGTAATAAATAAGCTAATTGACAACAATGAGGCAAAAGATTATCACCACACCAAGCTGGCGTCACTTCTCGTTTTAATTGAATCATTAAGGAAGGGTTACATTGCCAATCCTTTTTTATCGGTATCAGGTTACACAACACCAACAACTTTTAATAACTTAGTAACCTATCAACAAGCGACTAATGGTTTTATAGGTAGAGCATTAATATTTGAGGAAAAAGATAATAACCCAATTAGAAAACCTTCATTTAAAAAAGCGGCTATGACTGACGCATTAAAAGCTAAAATATTAACACTACGCAACGGTGGAAAATATGAAATTTCACATTATGATAGGGTTGAATATAATGATGAGTTGGTGCCTATAAAAACAAGTGATGAGGCTAATAAATTACTAGATGATCTATATTTCATCATATACAACAAAGCCAAGCTCGCTATGGAGAAAAACGGCCTTGAAGCAGTAGCGCGTAGGTCATTTGAGTTAGTATTAAAAGTAAGTTTAGTACTAGCAATGGGTGACGGTGGAGTAAGGACGTTAGAACACGTTAAATGGGCTTACAGCTTGGTATCTAAAGACCTAGATAATAAAGTAAGGCTTACAACCGCAAATATGGCAGAGCAAGAAAATGATGCAACTATAGAAGTACTAAGTAAAGTTAGGCATAAGCTAGATAATAAAGTCGGTGTATCAATAGGAGTATTATCTAACAAGCTTAGGCGATTAAAAAAGGATGATATACAAAAGGCGCTAGACCATTTAGTTAAAAATAATATAGCAGTTAAAGAGGTCTCCAGACCTTTAAGAGGCCCCGAAACAATCGTTTACCTTCAAAAGTAACAGTAAAAATAAAACCTTAGTAAACCTTAGTTAAGTTTTACTAAGGTTTATTTTACTAATTAACCATTATTTTCAATGCGTTACATGTAAAAATAAAACTTTAGTCACTTTAGTACCCTTCCATAGTAAAAATATAAAATAATCATTCCCACAGTTTTTATACACCTTTGAAATAAACTCAGAAATAAAGGACTAAAGTTACTAAAGTTTTATTATAGTACTATATATTATAATTAAAGGTATATATAACAACATCTTAGTGTTAACAAAAACTTTAGTTCAGAGCGAATAAAGTTTACTAAAGTTTACTAAAGTTATTTAAACTGTGGAAAATAGTCAGGAGGTTTCTTTAGTGTAGTCCGAACCCACAAAACAACACTCAGGCGACATATAGTGCGTTAACAACCCATTTAATCGGCATAAGCGGTGTAAAATTTGGTTGTTAACCCTTAAAATGGTATAATAGCGTTATAGGTTAAATTATTTGCTGGATAAAAATATGAAAGTAACTAAAAGCCCTTTTCACGTGTTCGGTGGAGCTAATCAACAGGTCGACACCACAAGTAAAGAAGGTAACTTTAAGTTCAACCTAGCACTAGCTAAAGGTGAACCGTGGGCGGTTGAATACGTTATGTGCGGTGGGTTAGATAAACAGGAATTAGACGACAATGCCTAGATTCACAAGTGAAAATCAACCTACTGGTAATGGCCGTAAAGTTGGCAGTAAGAACAAGCGTAGTCAGTTCAGCAATGAGCTAACAAATAAGGCGTTATTAGAACTCGAAGTCGCATTGAATACTGGAGAACAATGGGCTGTGGAAACAATATTAAAGCGAACACATGCACCATTAAAACCGGTAACACCTGATAACAGTTTAGATGGTGAGTTCTTAAAGCTTAAAATGCTTGAGATTAGCGAATTTGAAGAACGTATCCAAGCCCTTGAGGAGCGAAACAGTGATAAACAAAGCACAGGCTAAAAATAAATGAAGCCAATGAATAAACGTCTTACAGACCTTGAGGCTATTCAGCCACGTGTAAAGATAGACCATAGCGACTGGGTAACTGATACCTGTACTAATGATAATATTGTTAATTCATCAGGTCGGCATTACCTGAGATTAGATGACGTTAAAAAAAGTAGGGGGTGAGGTACTGTAACTCTATAATTTAAATATAGAATATCGGTATCTATTATCACTTAATAGACCTATGTACGCATTGAGAGTTAGCTCGTGCGAGTTCAGGCTTACTTGGTTTGGTCGGTCTTTCTCCGGTAAAAGAGTCAGTTAGATAATCATCAGCACAGTATTTGTCTATACATATCGTTTCCTTTTTTGCATAAAGCCCTATTAGGAGCCAAATGATTTTTTGCTCAAATGGTTGAGGAACGAAACACAGTCAACTGTACTTTGTCTTCGCACAACAGATTATTAAGTATTATTTACTCAATAACCCTAAATTAATTTTTCCACTATTTTTAAAGTGAACTATTAATAGTTTTAGCAATATTTTGATTTCGTCCTCTGATTTTTCACGCACAACGTTCTGGATTTTATCAACCTGTCCGATTGATGCCTCTAATCCATGTTGTTTTAAATACATTGCAATACGAACAAGGTTGGCAACATTTTTTTTTAGTAATTTAGTTTCAATAAAACGTTCCAAGATTTCCTTAACAGAAAAATGCAGTTTAGAGCTTATAAATAACTGTAATACATCATTGGCTGTGAACTTACTCCAACCTAAAGGCACTTTCCATGCATCCCCACAATTAAAAGAGTGAGAACCATATCTACTTCCTATGCCTCCAAAATCTACACTAGAAAAACTGCCAGTACCTCCACATCTTTGACACTCCTTAGCTATTTCTCTTTGACTAACTCGTTCAAGCATAAATTCCAGTGTTAAAGGATATGGCTGAGAAACTTGATTTATAGGAATTATTCCTTTCATTAGTAGAATGCTCCAAAATAAGGTGTATACCCAAAATACATAACGCCCCAATAAGGGGCTGATAATAGTTTGCTATAATGTGAAGCGAAGCGGAACCGAGCAAACTGTTAGCAGTCCTGCTTTATTGGCTTGTTAGCTACACTACTGCTTAGTGTGCTTATTTATGCTCTCATTTAATAATTTGACAGTATTTATGCATTCTGTTTTTTTTGAACCTTTTAAATCATTGCAATTTTTGGGCTTTTTTTTAACAGGGAGTGGCTCTCCAGTAACAGCATGTTGTATAAGCTCAATATCGGCTTGGGTGCCTAATTCAGCCAAAGTACCACCTCTCTGATTATCTTTATTCTCAATTCCAAGTTGCTCATCTAAGACAGCACCAACAATAGTACAACCCTGCAAAGGAACCAGTAACGCGAGTAAAAGTTGAACTCTCATATATCTCCACAACCTTGTGTAGCTAACGGTTGAGTTCACTTGACCGGCAACACAGAGTGTAGCGAAGCGAAACGGCGTGTTGACTGGTCAAGTGCAACGATTTGTTAGATATATTAATGTTTAGCAGGTACTTCATATTTTTGCTCGTTCGATAGAACATGTTACCGAATTTACTTGTGAGCCATTATCAAATACTGCTTCTTTTATTTTTGTTGCACCTGGTTGTATTGGTTGCTGACCTAAAGGCACACCATAATTAATAAGAAAATCACTCACAGGAGCATTGGCAGTGTTAAATGCGACGCATTGAATTTGAATTAGTTTAAATGTATGGCTTGTGTCGTTTTGGTAGGTAATCATTGCCCTAGCGTGTTTGTACCCAGTGCCTTTCCATGTAATTGAGCCAGAACTAGCGGTGCCAAAATTAACTGGTGCTGCTGCAGCTGTGTTGCTGCTTGTATCACAACCAACTAAAAAGATTAAAACCAGTGACATTGATGCAATATAATTTTTATTCATTTACTTATTCCTTATTAGTAACAGTTAATTGATATCTAACGCCCCACTAAGAGGCAAATGATAGTTGGTTATAATAGAGAGCGAAGCGAACAAAACCAACTGTTTTTAGCCTCTTAATGAGGCGTTATCGATACAAAATCTAATCTGAATTCAATTTTAGTCACTTGATGCTAATGTCTATACTGTGGAAAAAGTTAGCGTTCAGAAACGAAATGCGACTGGCGGCTTTGAGCTTATTGCAGACATATTGGACATTGTCTGATAGTCTGGATTAAGGTCGGTTTTAGAACCAAAGCGCAAAGCGGACGAAATAATTTAACGGGTTAAACTGTACGAATAATTTAACTTTGTTCTGACCCCGATAGTTTAAAGCCTGCCGCAAGCCCCTGCTCTGCCATAGGTGTAATGGTTTGCAAGGTAAAGACCTTTCGTCCTTACTGTTTACCTGTAGCGATACGGTAGGTTATTGAATACCCGTGAATTTGCAACATCGGACGTCTTCCGGCACATCCAAAGTAAAGTAGTCATTATCACCCTCCGCAGTCTGTTGCGAAACGATCCACTCCCGATGATTGGAAATACCATTGGGATAAAGCACAAGCTAGCACCTGGTAAAAGTGCTGTATTAGTAGATATTGGTTTGGATTAAGGTTCAATTTGTTGCTCTGTAAACAGCAGTAGCAAATTGGCCAGTCCAACTAATTAACAGAGTTATTCATAGCTGAAATTGTGACCCCTGTATGTATACCTGTTGGTCAAACTTAAATAAGAGCCTATACTTTTTAGATTGTTAAATTCGACTGCGAAATTTCCTTATTTGGCAGTCATATCTCACTTTAGCTTTTCTGCTGTTCAATCCATCTACCCATTTTTGCTTCGAGGATAGGCATTGGCAATGCGCCATCAATTAACACTTGAGTATGGAATTTTTTCACATCAAACTTATCGCCAAGAATCTGCTGCGCTTTATTTCTGAGCATTCGAATATGTCGTTGCCCCACTTTGTAACTCACCGCTTGCCCACCTATGGCGATATAACGTTCTACTTCAGCCTCAATATCTGAAGGCGCAAGAGACGAGTTGTCTATCATAAAATCAATTGCTTGTTGGCGTGTCCAGTCAAAAGCGTGCAGGCCTGTATCTACCACTAAACGCATAGCACGCAGTTGTTCATCTGATAAACGGCCATACCACATGTAAGGGTCGGTAAATAATCCCATTTCTTTACCTAAACTTTCGGCATACAACGCCCACCCTTCAGCAAACACTGTGTATCCACCAAATTTACGAAAATCTGGCAAGCTTTCTACTTCTTGTTGGATAGCAATTTGGAAATGGTGTCCGGGTGCGGCTTCGTGAACACTTAGGGTTTCCATTAAGTATTTAGGCTGTGCTTTTAAGTTAAAGGCATTGATATAAAATATGCCAGGTCTAGAACCATCTGGTGCTGGACTCTGATAACTAGCTCCTGCAGAGGACGCTGCACGAAATGCTTCTACGGCTCTAACTTCGTAATCAGCTTTAGGAAACACTTCAAACAATAAGGGTACGCGGCTATCAATTTTTTCTTTTACTTGGTTATAACCCTCAATCAAGGCTTGTTCTGACTCAAAGAAAAATTGTTCATCCGTGCGCAAAAATTCAAAAAAGGCTGGTAAGTCACCATCAAATCCAACGGTTTCTTTCACCTTAGTCATCTCGGCTAGAATACGTGCTACTTCTTGTTGACCAAACCTATGAATTTCATCAGCAGTTAACGGCAAGGTAGTATTAGTTTCGATTCGATACTCGTACCATGCTTTGCCATTAGGCAAGTCCTTTAAACCAAAGGTGTCACGCCCCTTTGGTAGGTAGCTCTGTTGCATAAACTGATGAACTCGGCCATAGGCCGGAATAATGATATTTTTTATTGTCTCAGTGTAAGCTTTTGTAATTTGCTCTATATCGGCATCTGTTATGTTTGCATTTTCTTTAAGCTTTTCTAACGGAGCGTAAAAGACACTTTGAGTTACGTCTTCGAGCATATGAACCTGCAGTTGCGGCAACACTTTTTTTATCAAAGGTTTAGGTAGCACAATAGCCTTTTGTATGCCCTCTTTCATAGCCTCTATGGCGCTATCCATATAAATCGCAAAGCCTTGTGCTCTGCTCATAAAGTTGCGGTAATCGTCTGCAGTATTGAATGGTTGAGCACTTTCACCAGATCCTAGAGAAGCAAAATAAGTATGTGCGCCACCCATTTGATGAATAGGCACAAGATGTCCCGGAAATTGTGCACCTTTAATGGCAATTTCTCTGTCACGCAAAAATATTTCGTAACTCAGCAAATCCTGTCCACTAAGCGCTGACGCATCTATGTCTATTATCTTAGCTAAATACTTTTCTTCAAAAGCCAAAGACTCAGCAAGGTTTTGTTGATTAATGGGTGGGCTAAACAGATCATTGTATTCGTTTATTCCAACGTAAGTAGCTGAGATAGGATTCATCTGCATACTTTCATCAAAATAAGTTTGAAATAACGCATTGGCCTTTTCGGACTCAGATAAGCTTACTATCACACTTGCTTGGTCCAACTTTTGAGTTTGTGCTGTATCCGACTGATTACAGGCAACTAGCCCCAGTGAAAAAGCAACAGCAAGGGCAATATATTTTCTATTCATTATGAGTCTCTTTATTGTGATTTTATTAAATGAAATTGGGTCTGACAATCATCTAAATAAAAGTATAGGTAAAATAAAACGTCATTTTTCCTAAAATCAAAATACATGGTGCCTTATATTTTCCATATTGACATCTATTTTATATTCTTAAGGGAGTGAAAGTGCATCGGCTCCCAAAGATTTTTAAAATAAATTGCCGATTAGGCACATTCTCAATTAAGTACATGACCCTACAGTCAGCTATATTGAAAATGTCTGCATTTTTTATCAAACAAGTACTTACTTCAAGTACTTCAAGTACTTCAAGTACTTCAAGTACTTCAAGTACTTCAAGTAATTCAGGTAATTAGACATCCCCCCTAGTTATAATAGGCTGACAGTAAAATCGAATAAAGTACTCTTAAAGCCATCTATCGTAGTTATTTTAACGTACACAGACTGGCGTATAACCACTAAGTCGCAGAAACAAAAATGACGATTAAAATCAACCTCATAAAAATTAATCGAACCTGAGCAAGCTCAGAACCGCAGAATTTTCTTTAAGGTTGCAGGTAAAGTGGACAATTACATTAGTTACGCCACCTAATTGCATCAGTACTGCCAGTCATTATCATCTAACGCTGCCACCTATTAGCATTTACAGTGACCACTAAATAACATTAGGTTTGCCATTAATATATATGATCACTTTGTGCGCATTGCTGACGGTAGCTTTAAATTTTTTGCCATACATTTTGTAATACTTATTTGGATGAAATAAAAAATTATCTTTGAACATTTTTTTTGCACGCTTTCATCGTAGAAAACGAGATAAAAACATGCTTTCTCCAATAGTGAATTACAGAAAATCAATAAACACTTGATATACTGAGAATATACAGGTAATTTATTTTTATTATAAATAAATTAGAAAGTTAATTACCTTGTAGAAAAAGAGGTTTTTGCCCGTCTAATAAGCTGTTATGAAGAAAGGTGTAGGATTTGAGTGAAGCAGAATTAAATATCGCTAGAGTAATATGGGGATGGATATTTATTAGCTCTTTTTTATTCACTTATCTAGTTGATCGTTGTATTGCAAATATTAAAGCACTAAATGAACTGACAGAATGCATTCCAAGTAAAAAAGGCTGGTTAGACGGAATGGGTGGCTTTAAAATTGCTATATTTCTGTTTAGGCGGCAGGAAAAAAGTACAGATTCCCTTCAATTGAAGAGGCTTTTTACTTGGGGCAGAGCTTTAGAGATTATTTATGCGATACAACTGATTATTGTATTCTTTATATTTTTGTGGGTTTCTTCATAACAAGCCATTCAAGCAGGACAAAAAACTGTTGGCTGTTTTCACTTCGTTCAACATTTTAGCCAACAATTTTTTGCCGCTTAATATGGGCGTTATGTTTAAAGGATACTATGGACGCTGAATTACAGAAAAAAGTAGATATCGCTGTAGGTTTAAGCCGACTTGCAGGGGGAACTCTAATACTTATAGGGAGTATATTGGTTTTCATTTTTGTTCAAGCAGCATTAGATCCAAATGCCGTAATTGAAATTAATGGTGTACCAACTAAAGATGAAACCTCTAAAATTATTGCTGCAATATTTAGTGGACTATTTCCAATTATTGGTATGTTTTTATCTTTCGCACCTAGTAAGTATCTTGATAAGTGGGCTGCTAAAATAATTACTCGGCTATCTTAAATTTAAACATAACAAGAAATTAAACAAGGACAAAAAACAGTTGGCTTTTTGTTCACTACGTTCACCTATTTTAGCCAACCATTTTTTGCCTGTTAATTAGGCGTTAGGCATTTAGGAGGATGAATTGAGTTCTAAGCTTATTTACTTACTACGAAAGTACAGTTCTTTCTCAACAATAAACCTCACTGCAATACTTATTAATTTTGGATACATTATTTCGTCATTAATTTCTGGCGAAAATTCCACTGGAAACATCTTAGCTAAATCGGGATGGTTCTTTATTTGTATTTTGGTGGCTTCAACAATTTCTTTTTTGCCATACGATATATGGAAAATCCGCAAGGATACTAAAATTTGCGAAAAACTCGGTATTAATTACAATGATTTTACTATCTTGGACGAAACAGAAAAGGATGAAATTAGAGGGCGAGTTTCAAAAAATGCCTAACAAGAACTTCAAACGGAAAAAATACAGTTGGCTGTTTCACTCCGTTCACATTATAGCCAACTATATTTTTCCGCTTAAGTAGGCGTTATACGTTTTTCATAAAATGGAGTTTTAAATGAGAAAAGAATTCGAATTCAATGTTAAAGATCATAAAGTTAAAGTTACTAATTCGTGGTTTTATGGGGCAAAGCTCTATGTAGATGGTGATTTTCGAGATTTTGATAAGAGCCTATCTGCAAATGGAAAAGTTGCACTTTTATCTGCTAATCTAGGTGCGTTTGGTATTTTAGAAATATTTCCCGTGGCATTTTTTACTGTACAGATAGATGCTTATTTAGTATTTGATGATACAAAACAGCATGTTTTTAGTTCTCATAAACGCTTGAGTTTAACTGAACAAAGAACAGCGCAATAAACGTATAACAAGCACTTCAAACGGAACAAAAACAGTTGGTTAGGTTCCGCTTCGCTTCACATTATAACCAACTATTTTTGTCCGCTTAAGTGGGCGTTGTATTTTTGCACTTAATATATCGGGAGGCGGACAATGACATTATATTATCGAAGAGCATCGGATTCTGATTTAGATATATGCGCAGAAATCCGAGGTGCTACACGAGACAACTCAATCGATAAGGCTACATTAATCGCAATCGGTGTAACTACTGAGATATGGTCACCCAAATTGGAAAATGGTACTTATATTGGGATGGTGGCATTAGATAAAGGTGAAGTCATTGCTTATTGTTATGGAAATACTCAAACCGGCGAAGTTCTAGTGTTAGCAGTATTACCCGAATATGAGGGACGCGGTGTTGGAAAAAAATTACTATTTCTGGTTGTTGATTGCCTTTTCTCTCAAGGCTTAACTGAGCTTTGGCTAGCAGCTGGTGCAAATTCAAATATTAGATCTTACGGTTTTTATAGGCATGTTGGCTGGTTACCAACAGGAAAATTTGATGATAATGGTGATGAGATTTTACGATACAAAAAAATATAACAAGAATTTAAAGTGGGACTGCTAATAGTTTGCTTGGTTTCGCTTTGCTACACATTTTAGCAAACTATTATCAGCCCCTTAAATGGGCGTTATACGAATCAAAATTATGGATGATGAAATCACTATTATTGTTTCTGAGGAAGGTGATGTACCTATCCGCAAGATATCAGAAGACTCAACTTTATTTGGTGATCTAAATATTGATGGTGATGATGCGTGGGATATTTTTCTCAGATGTCATGATAAGTATGGTTTAGATTTAAGTGCTTTTGACTTTAATTTATATTTTCGTAATGAACCATGCCTCAAAGGTTTTGTTTATTTATATCGAAAAATTAAATATAGAGATAAGCATATCGCAGCAAAAAAAATTCCAATTACAGTCAAGCAGTTAATTGGTGCATGTAAAAAGGGTAAGTGGTAAATTCTTATAACAAGCCATTCAAGCAGGACAAAAAACAGTTGGTTTTTGCTCCTGCGTCGCTTATTTTAACCAACTAATTATTTGCCCATTATTGTGGGCGTTATCGATACATAAGCTAATCCGAAGTGCTGTTTGACGCTAGATACCTAATCTCCGTCCTGATGCACGAACTGCCTTTTAATAGAGTAGCAGTCAACGGCAGCAATGAGCTTAAACCAGCCCCACAAATGATCAGAAAATCTTGGCTAATACTTCCCTAAATATGCTCCTGAATTCGCAAAGGCTTAATGACCGCTTTTGGCTAACTGTTGACCTAAAGAACAACCAGTGGCTAGAGTCTTCTTTGCGCACTTTGTTAACCTTTCGCGTTAACTAAAAAAAACAAGTTGATTGATGATTGCTTCGTCACTATTACCTTATATGAAGACGTTCGCCGACAAACGCTTTTGGCGATCAATTCATGGCTGAATATAAAAATCAAAGGTTTTTCACGCATCACTAGTTGTTAAACATTATTAAGATTTTTCCGTGGTCATAAAAGGGTGACAAAAACCTTACGTAGTACCCTATGTAGTACCTAGCAACACAATAAAAATATAGTCGTTATTTAACAATTGCTTAAGCAATGAATTCAGGAGTCCCCCGCTCCACCACACAATGAACTAAAGACG
>Ga0307488_10002529_pt1 | contig 15426 bp, 13 predicted proteins | sample SB02metaG_FD_202248 | JGI IMG/M metagenome (GOLD analysis project Ga0307488, IMG submission 202248) | Sea-ice brine microbial communities from Beaufort Sea near Barrow, Alaska, United States - SB 0.2 | ecosystem: Environmental > Aquatic > Marine > Coastal | place: USA: Alaska | collected... | reverse complement strand
GGGAAGCGATAGTTTTTCAACCACCTCTAAGGTTGATGCCAGCAACCCAAAAACCATTGATGACGCCTATGCTCGAGTGGTGGATAGCTATCGCTTTGTGATTGACTCAATAGCCATCTGACCCGCACTTAGGAGCAACTAGATGAAGCAGCAAAGGCTTGGCAACAAAGAAGTTTCAGCCATCGGCATCGGCTGCATGAATGTTTCGTGGATTTGGTCGAATGGCGCAGCTCTGGATCCGGTTCAAAGACTCGAATCTGCAATCCCTGCAATCCACGCTGGCCTAGATGCCGGCATTACCCTGCTGGACACAGCTGACATTTATGCCCCCACCTGGGACGATATTGGTCACAACGAAGTCTTTGTTGCTGAGGCGCTCAGAACCTGGTCTGGAACTAAGGAGCAAAAGGACAAGGTTCTCATTGCCACCAAAGGTGGCATCACCAGAAGCGAAGGCGAAGTCTGGGGTCGAAACGGAAGCCTTGATTATTTCTTGCGGGCAGCAGAAGCCTCGGCATTTCGACTCGGGGTTGAGCAGCTAGATCTATGGCAACACCACAGGCTAGATCCAAACATTGACTTCGAGACTCAGTTCGAAAATGTAATGGTCCTAAAAGACCGTGGGCTAGCCAAGCAGGTCGGCGTCTCAAACTATGACGCTAAGCAGCTTCTAAAAGCGATTGAAATAGGTGGGACACCAGACCAAGGCGGCCTGGTGTCAATTCAAAATCAATTCAGTCCCCGCTACCGCCACGATCTAGATGTTCTAGAGATTTGCGAAGAGTATGGAATTGCATTCTTTCCCTGGTCACCGCTGGGTGGAGTAAAGACAAAGGCCGCTATTTCCGAGTCGAGCGCATTTGATGAAATAGGACGCAAGTATTCAGTCTCGCCCTATGCAGTTGCTTTTTCTTGGGAGATGAAGACCTCTTCAGCGGTAGTACCTATTCCGGGTGCAACAAGGGCGGAGAGCATTCTGGATTGCATCACCGCGACAGAAATAGAGCTCTCGGATGAAGACTTTGATTATCTAAATCAGAACTTGCCAACCGAGGCGGTTGTTTCTAATGAGCTAACTCCTAAACCCAGTCACCGCCCATAGTCGACAGGGAACTAAGGTCTGAGACCTGGCTCTTCTGCCTGAACAATTACCCCATCAAAGCGTGCTTAGCAGGGTGTCCTTGTGGCAGGAATCGTCATGATCCCGGCAGCTGTTGTTCAATGTCGGTTGCCGCCTTAAGCGCCAACTTTCTAGCACTGTCTGCGCCTTCTTGAAAGATTTTCGAAGCTAGGACAAATGCTATGCCAGGAGGTGGCATCCCTAAGTAGTCACCGGCTGGGCCAGAAGTCTTTTGTCTGCCACTTACCTCAGCACACCTACCTGAAGACCATTGCGCTCGCTCATGCTGGGCAAGAAAAGGCGGACTCTTTGTTGTAAAAATCAATCTAAATGTGGTTTATGCCCTACACGACGCCTTTTCGAAACAAGAAACATGCGAACGGTGCTGACTCAAGACATCTCACCACCAAGCGAACGGTTTTGACTCGGCCATAAAACTCTTGCCTTGGCACCTCTTCCCATTGCCAGTCCTTACCCATTGATCGATTTGCTAACTCACGAACCTTGTCGTGAGCATTATTTGCCACACCGGGCTGATCGTCAATTCCCATTCTCAGAATGGGCGAGCCTCCAAAAATATCCAATGGGAATACGCTAAAAATTGCCTGGGCGGCCCGTGATGAGTCGATTCCTCCTAGGTCGATCACTTCTACTCCGACTCCATAGGATGGAAAGTTCTGGTCCACCAGCGCGAATTCTTCTCCATGGCCAAGCTCATCAAGAGCTTTCAGTAGCTCCCCCCGAAGAACTGGATCGATATTCTTGAGCATGTAACCGCCTATTTGGTCTTGTGCTTGGTTAGAGTCTCGCGTGCAAGTGCCTCAAAGCTAGAAGTGGAGGTGTCAGAATTACGCTCCGTTACGAGCCGGCGGGATAATTCGAGCACTCCTCTTGCGGCACCTTCGCGCAGACTTGGCTCGAGTGTTTCAATGTCCGCCGCTTTAGCAAGACCAACAATTCGTCTGCTCATCTTTGCAGCCGCGAATAGCCAGGCATCGGATTTCCATTCCGCCAGGCGGTCCTCCAGCATCTCTGCTTTCCAGACGCGCGAGTCCACCCGAGATTCGTAAAGTTCGGAAAATCTATTTGCGAAGGAATCCCAAGTTTTCCCCACCAGGGACATTACCCATTCTGCAAACTCGACATTGCCCAATGCCACAGCCCTTGCCGCAGCAAGGGTGTAGTTAGCCCAAAGGGCTCCGATATCAAAAGCGATAGGACCGTAGAAGGAAAACTCGCTATCGAATGCCATGGCCAAACTAGGTCCTTGGTCCCCGTTGAGAGCCCGTACCATCACAGAACCAGTGTGGAGATCACCATGTATCAAGGCCTCGGCATTGGTCATGAACTTCCACTTTGCCTCACCCATTGCCTGAATCATCACAGCGTCGTTTGCCAGCGCCTGGGCGTCAACCTCATTGCTGGGAAGTACTGAGTTCCTGCCAATGTCGTCGTAGGGTTCCGTGAAGACAAGGTCCTCAGTAATTTTGCACAGCTCGGCGTTTATGGATTTGGACATGAGGAGTTTTTGCTCCTCGGCTGGCATGCCGATCACCGAGGTTCCAAAGGCAACTTCTGCAACGTATTGCCCAACTAATTCGGCAGCACCCTCGTGCCTCAGTCCTTCAATGAGAGCCCCCCTCCACACTCGATATCCGGAAAGATTCTCCATAGCAATTACAAATCGCTCAGAGTCATAGAGGTAAAGCTCCGGAACTAGTTTTTGATTGAAGCTACCGTGAATTCTCAACGCCTCCGCCTCGCGTTCCGCCCGGAAAGGAGTCATTGGCCACTCCGGGCCAACTAGGCGAACAAACGGCAGCGCCTGCTTTATGACTACCGTTCCACCTCGTGCATCGTGCACTATGAAAACCAGGTTCAGATTCCCGTCGCCCACCTCTTGCACATCTTGAATGCTGGCTACATCAACAATTCGAGACAACTCCGGTTTTGACTCGATGTACGCGGCTACGGAGTCAGTTGTTAGAAATTTATAGTCCATAGTCGTCCTCTCTTAGGTCGCTGCAACGAATCTTGCTTTTTTACGAGACAGCGTGAAGCTAAAGACAAGTGCCAGAAGTAGCACTATGCCTTTGGATATGTCCTGAGCGTAGTATGGGAAACCTTTGATAGTAAGACCAGTAATTACAATTCCGATAAGCAAGGCGCCCAGGGCGGTTCCCCAAGCGTTCGGCTTACCGGCTCCAAGTACTGAGGTGCCCACTAATGCAACGGCTACTGCGTCGAGCAGCAGAGAGTTTCCCGCACTGATGTCTCCCTGGCCAATTCGAGATGACAAAATCATGCCTCCAGTTGCAGCGAATAGCCCGCTAATTACGTACGCGCTAGCGCGGTACCACTCAATCTTGATTCCAGATAGCTTCGCCGCCTCAGGGTTGGCGCCAACCGCGTACATGATTCGACCGTACTTTGTCCTAGTCAGCAAGTACCATGCCAAGACCGTGAGGATGAGCCAAATAATGACAGGAAGCGGGATTTCCCAAACCTTAAGTCTGTCAATCTGAAGAAATCCGTCGGTGAACTTTCCCGGCGCGACGCTACCGTCACGAAGAATCATCTTTGACGAAACCGATTGACCCTCGACTGGCAGGAGTTTCAGGCCCATGACTATGAACATCATTCCGAGCGTTGCTAGTAAATCGGGAATCTTCATCCAAACAATTAGGACTGCGTTTAGTGCACCAACAACTGCTCCGGCCACCAACACCATGACTCCAGAAAAAATCCCCGTGAGGTTGTAGATAACCATCATCATCGCCGAAACTGTAACACCAAGGCCCGCAATCGACCCGACAGATAAATCAAGCCCGCCAACAACCATCGTGAATGTAACCCCGAGTCCAACAATGGCTACCACGGACGTGAACTTGAGCATTGAGAATAAGGTGGAGGGCTGACGGAAGGTCTCTTCGGTTAGTGCAAACCATCCGAAGAGACCAATCGTGACAGCAATAAACCCATATTTGACTATTCCTTCTTGGGCTTTCGCGCGAAAAATCGCTCTTTTTTCCTCAGTTGTTGGGTTTGACATTAAATTACCTCCGACATTTCATGAACAATTTCTTCTCTTGAAGTTTCTGAAAGATATTTATCGAGCCTGGGCTCTCCGTCTACCAGCACGATCACTCGGTCCGCGATTTCCAAGAGCTCGTCGACCTCACTGGTGAGCACAAGAACTCCTGCTCCTGATTTTGATAACTCCCTGGCCTGCAAAGAAATTGTCCTGCGTGCACCAATGTCGACTCCTCGGAACGGCTCGTCCAAAATAAGCAATTTCGGTTTTCCTTTAAGCCATCTGCCTACAACAACTTTTTGCTGGTTACCGCCGGATAGCGAGTCGACTTCTTGATCCGCACCCTCGGCCACAATTTGTAGTTCTCTGATTATCTCTGAAGCCCTACGTTTTTCGGCAACAACACCTACGTTGGGCCCCTTAGAGAGCTGACCCAAGAACGGAAGTGAAGCGGTTTTTGCAATCGACCAGTTTGGAAACATTGATGAGTTTGCCCGGTCCTCAGGGATCATGAAAACACCCATGCGGATGGCATCCCGGGGGTGTCTCGGTCGGAAGGCCTTACCCTCGAAAGTCATATATCCTGATCTTTTTTTCGCGGCACCAAATATTGACTCTGCAATTTCAGTTTTACCACTACCAAGCAGCCCAATCACACCGGTAACCTCACCTTTTCTTATGCTCAGCGAGAAAGGGCTACTGCGTTGAAACAGGCTTAGGTCGTTTATCTTAAGAATGAATTTGTCACCGCGCGACTCGACATTGCCTTGAATATCTTGCAGGGCATCTTCACCAAGCATCTGCCCTAATGCAGTGTTCCACTCGAATGGTTTGCGTTGCTCTCCTCGAATGGCTCCGTCTCTTAGTACAACCAGCTTGTCTGCGATTGTGTCAATCTCACCCAGACGGTGCGAGACGTAGAGGATGCCGACTCCATCATCACGCATACTGCGAATGACATTCATGAGGTTGTCCACCTCGGCGGCAGATAGCGCTGAGGTTGGCTCATCCAAGATCAGCAGCTTCGGTATTTCGACCAGTGCTCGTGCCAAAATAAGCATTTGTTGATCCGCTATACCCAGTTCATAAACATCTTTACGAAGAAACTTCTCTGACCAGCCAAGCTTCAAGGAATCAGCGACCTCAAGAGCCTTAGGCATAATCTGTCGAATAGATCCAACTCGCCCCAGAGTATTTTTGGCTATTTTTTCAAAAAGAAGATTTTCGGCTACCGAAAGGCCGGGAACAACTCCCTCACCAATTCTTTGGTGGACGGTTTGAATCCCAAGTTTTTTGGCATCTGACGGCGTCTCCAGATGAACCTGCTTACCGTCGATTATTATTTGGCCACCATGGCTGGGGTAAAGACCGCTTAGGACTTTAATTAGTGTGGACTTGCCCGCACCGTTAGCACCAAGTAGCGCGGTAACCTCTCCCCCTTTGACGGTGAGGTCAACACCTCGAAGGACTAGATTTGCCCCAAACGCCATGGTGATTTTGTTCATTTCAACGGAGCCTTGCACCTTCAGCCTCTCTGTCGGTTCTAGTATCACGGGAGGGCTCTGGCCCTCCCGTGATTTGTAACTAGAAGGTTACGACCGGAATCCAGTCGGCCGCCATAACCTCAGTCAGGCTGAGTGCAGGCAACTTGCTTCGTAGGTCGTCCATGTTGGCGATACTGTTTTCCAACAAGAAGTCTTGAGTTATCAAGACACCTGGGAACTGGTACTCGTTTTCATCCAGTTCTCCAGCGAGGTGGAGGAACATCGTTCTGACAACTGCTGCCCCTATGGCATTTGGATCGGTGCCAGCAGTGGCTTTCCATGGGCTGTTTTCGTTTGTCATGATCTCAATGTCAGCATTTGAAATGTCGATGCCGTAAGCAGACACAGTTCCGGCCACTTCATTCTGATCAATCGCTGAAACGGTGCCCTTGGTGAACTCGTCATAAGGAGCGAAAATTGCCGTCACTCCGCTATTTGCCTTTAGGGCAGCATCCACCAACTGCGCGTTGTCTGTTGCTACAGAGTTCGTGAATTTACCAACGAAGAAGCTTTCTTCCCAATTGTTATCCACTTTAAACTCCTCCCAGATAACGTGTCGACGGTCGAGAGGCGCAATCCCGAAAACGTTCACGTATCCGACCTGGACTCCAGGTCCTATGTCAGCAGCCATCTGAGTCAAAACTGTTTTCGCAAGGTCAAAATCAGACTGCGATGTTTCGATTGCCCGAGGTGCGCATTCGGAAACTTCAATGTCATAGATCACGACTGGGATGCCCTTGTCTAGAGCGTCATTAATCAGGGGGCACATAGTGTCACTGTTACCATGTCGCACGATAATCGCGTCGACACCTGATCCAATTGCAGTCTCCATGTCCGTGGCTTGCTTCGCATTGTCCGCCTGAGCGTCATAGATTTCAAACTCAACACCCATTGCCTCAAACTGCTGAACCGCACCGTTGCGGAACTGCTGGAAGTAATCTCCGGCACCGCTGTTTTCAACCAAGGCAATCTTTACGGTGCCATCACTGAATGGAGCTGGAGCATCCGAAGTTACTTCGGTCGTGGTAGCTGCTTCTGTTTCTTGTGCCGCTGTAGAGCCTGCCTCTTCGGTTGCTTCCTGGGTGCAACCAGCCAGGACTAAAGCGAGTACGGCGAAACCCGTCACGGTCATCTTTAGCTTGTTATCAGCCAATTTTCTCTCTCTTTCGTTAGTCATGCCCGCTGGGGATCCAGCGAGAACAGCAACCCCAGTTCTACCTGGGGAAGCCTCCCACTACCCCGCCGTCGACAGGAATGACCGAGCCGGTCGTCCTTGACGAGTCTTCGGATAGCAGAAACTCAATCGCTCTAGCAACATCTTCTGAGCGCACGTGACGCTTCAGAAGGTTTCGGGAAGCGTAGAAATCTTCAAGGTCTTCTGGATTGACACCATGGGAGGCAGCTCGCTCCTCCCGTATTCCGTCACTCCATAGCTCACTGTTATCAAAAATTGCATCAGGGTTTACTGCATTGGAGCGGATTCCCGAAGAGCCTCCCTCTATTGCAGCAATGCGCATCAGTTGCACCATTCCTGCTTTTGTTACCGAGTAGGCACCGAAGCCAGCCCCAGGAGCGAACGCATTTTTCGATGCATTGAAAACCAGAGACCCACCCATGGCCTGTTTTTCCATTAGCCGAATAGCGCCTTGCGCCAATAAGAATGCACTGTCAAGGTTTACCTCGAGAGCCTTTTTCCATCTATCAAAATCCAAATCAACGAGACTATCTGTGACAGCAATTCCGGCGTTCGCAACGATTCCATCGAGGCCACCAAATGCTTCGACTGCGGCCAAAACTGTGGCTGAGACGACATCCGGGTCGGACTGGTCACCAGGAACTGCAACGACATCAATACCGTGGTCATTTTCAAGTTGTGCGCGAACAACATCAAGCTTTTCTTCGTTCAGATCCGCCAAGACCAGACTTGAACCTAGGCTTGCCAGGTGCTTGCTTACCCCGAGACCAATCCCACTCGCAGCACCGGTGACTATAAACACTCGCGCTGAGAATTTTTTCGGCCCTGGCTTTAGCGAGAGCTTGTAAAGTTCCATAGGCCAGTACTCGAATCTGAAGATCTCAGAATCAGGCATCGACTCGCCCACACCAAAACTATCTAAAACTTGGCTCGCCACCTTATGGGTGTGAAGGGCTATTTCCGCAACCATCTTTGCTTCGGCAAGACTGCTGCCACTTGTGATGGCGCCCAGGCCTGGAATAAGCGCAACCCGAGGAATGGAATCTAGCAGATCGTAGCCTTCGGGAAGCAGTTCTATATTGCGAGCTGTGTAATCGTCATAATCTGATGAGTACTTGTCGAATGCCGCTCCAATTCCGTCTGCACTTAGATCATCTAGCACAATCGAGAACGGTCGAATTCTGAGCATATGATCAGCGGATGAAACTCCGGCAGAGACAACTTCCTTTAGGTCGCTTCGGTTGGCGATTTCCAAAAAGCGCTTGTCAACGTGAACGACCTTATGTGCGGCTTTTGAAAACTGCCCACGAACCCGAGGCAAAACTTCCGCAACATCGACCTCATCGACAGCGCGCAACTTGGGTCCATTCGACTTGGAATCTAGATACTCATTGGCTTTCTTGACTACCGCGAGAGTTTCCTTCAAGCACTCTTCACTGGTTTCCGCCCAAGTAATCACTCCGTGGTGAGCTAGAACGACACCGCGGTAGCTGCCGAGCTTTTCGACAATCTTGCTCAAAGGGAATCCACTGCGTATCCATTCGACATAGGCCCACTCTTCTCCAAGAGCCTCCATTGTGGCCTCCCGGCCTTTGGGGTGATTTGTCAATGCACAGATGGCATCAGAGTGCACATGGTCAATGTGCTTAAATGGCATGAATCCATGGAGCAAGGTCTCAATAGATGGTCGCGGTGCCCCAGGAAGCATGATTGATCTTCCAACCATCTCAACCATTTCCTCGTCGGTGAGATCATCGTATTTTTTTAGGCTCTCCAGAACATCTAAGTCCAATGGCGCAAAGGTTTTGGCAGTAGCAGTGGCCATGTCCCCGCCCGAAGCCTTGATCCACATAACGCGCTTTGCGACGCCGTCGAGAATGACCTCACCTTTGACAGATGTGTTCCCACCGCCGAAAACAACCAGGGACTGATCTGAACCGATTTCCCGTGTCCGGCTAATTAGTTGGTCTAGCTCACTTGCTGTGAGTAGTGGGTTTTTTGACATCCTATTTCACCAGTCCTTCAACGCTCTGCCCCTGGTTGGGCTGCGCTACTCCGTGCTCGGTGACTACCGCACTGATAAGTTTTGCCGGAGTAACATCGAAAGCTGGATTGAACCCACGTTCCTTATCGGGTGCGGTTTGAATGCCATGCAGGTTTGTGATCTCCTCAGGGGAGCGAAGCTCGATTTCTATCGAGTCGCCATTTTCGTAGCTGGTGTCGACCGTTGAACTTGGGGCTGCGACCATAAAGGGTATACCGGCCTCTTTGCAGGCAAGTGCGACGCCTAGTGAGCCAATTTTATTTGCCGTGTCGCCGTTTTTGGCAATCCGATCCGCACCAATCACCGCGAAGTCAACAAGACCCCGCGTAATAGTGCTTGCGGCCGCACCATCAGCTTGAACCAAATAATTGATGCCGTCTTTAGCTAGCTCCCAGGCGGTCAATCGCGACCCTTGCAGAAGGGGGCGAGTTTCATCCGCGTACACGATTTCGATTGCGCCGCGTGAGTGCAGCTCTCGAATGATGCCTAGGCCGGTACCCCAAGTTGAAGTTGCCAGGGAGCCAGTATTGCAATGGGTCAAAACTCGTAACTTGGTCTTGCCCGTTACCCTCAAAATCCAATCCGCACCGTGCTTTGAAAGCAAGCGGTTCGCCGACTCGTCATCTTCTGCAATCTTGTGCGCCAATTCAAGCACCTTGGAAAGCCCTTGGTTTACAGAGGTAATGACCTGATCTACACCCCAAGCCAAATTCACAGCTGTTGGTCGGGCATTTCTGATTCTTGTAATCTCCGCCTGTAGACGCGCACTTTCCCATTTCTCACGCTCGCCCTGAGCCATCGCCAGTGCAACCCCAAAGCCGCCCACAACTCCGAGAGCCGGGGCACCTCTAACAACAAGCCGGTTGATCGCATCCACGAGAGTGTCCACATTTTCGCAAAGCACATGCTCCTCCTTGAGTGGAAGGGCGGTTTGATCCAACAATCGAATTTTGCCGTCTTCCCAAAGAACTGGCCGGATTTCAGACATTGGTTACATTCATGAGCAAGCGGCGGTCTTGAACCTGTTTCATTGGAACTCTCCTCGATGAGTAAGTCTGTGTACAATTGTACAAAGCAGTTACCTTAGTACAACGCATAGAGAACATAATGCCGTGTAATTTTGGAAAACAGGGAGATTTTCGGTAACAGATGCGCAACGATTCAGCTGCTGGGTTCTAGTCGAAGCTCAGGAGCCCCTGAGCGGTCTGCAAATCAGTCACCAGGTGAGAAATGATCCCCGATTTTGCGGCGGCGGCAATCGCTGGAACTTTTTTGCGTCCTAACGCCACCACCGCTCGATCAGGGAGACTTCTGATTTCCTCCAGCGTGAGACTTATGATTCGCTTTTCGATTGCGCTGGGCACGTATCGCCCCTCGCTATCAAAGTAGATGCCAGAAATGTCTCCAACTGCGCCCTGAGCAAGTAGCCTTTCTAGCTCGCCAGTGGGGCCGATTTCTTGAATAAGAGGGCCACTGCCTGGCGAAACTCCACCGATTCCGTAAAGCCCAAGTCTCGCGTTCTTTGCCATTGCAAGAGTGCTCTTAACATCAGGTTCCTCATTCATCATCAGCGCAGCAGCCTCGCTTGCCATGATGAATGGGGCAGGGAGGTGCCTTGTGCGACCTCCGACTATATCTGCTAAGTCGCTGGCAACTTCGTGTGGATGGACACCGTTACCACCACCCGGGCGGCTACCCAAAGCCGGCACGAACGTTGCGTCTACGGAGAAGCCTTTCATGTGGGGAACAATTTGATCGAGGGTAACACTCAGTCCAACTGCGACCACGTCACCGGCTTGCACGTAGCTCTTTAGAAACTCTGCACCCACTGTTCCCACCGATGCCATCGCTTGTTGTGGGCCGTTAAAGCCCGGACCGACCCATGCCTGCTTCAGCCCATATTTTCTTGTCAAAGCTGTCTGGACTTCGGGAAATATCTGCTCATCGCTGTGAACCTTAAACTCCACGACCCCTTCTTCGCGGGCTTTAGCAAGCATTCTGGTGACCTGGACTCTGGAAAGACCAAGAAGATCGGCTATCTTCTGGTGGGTGAGGCCATGGGTGTAATGAAGTGCTGCAACGCGACCGAGCATGATTAAACCTCTTAAAGTTATGTTAGTTGTGGACAGACAGGGTTTGGTTTTCAGGAAATGCCGAGGTTTCGTCACCGAGAAGCAATGCCCGATACGTCATCTCGGCCGCATCCTCGAGATTTAATATTTTGCGGTATGCCGCAGTGACTGAATCTCCCAAGCTGGCCGCGCCGTGGTTACTCATAATCACAAGATCATGATGGTCGAATTGACCAGCCACATGCTGTGCAAGTTCAATGCTGCCGTTGGGTTCAAAAGGGGCAAGACCATAAGAACGCACGTAAGAAATATGATCGAGTGTAAAAAAGCGAATTTTTCTATTGAGCGCGTCAAGTAGGACCGAATGCTTTGGATGAGCATGAATCACGGCCTGAGCATCTTTGCGAGCGCTATAACTCCTGGCGTGCATGCGCCACTCAGTGGAGGGCTCCGAGTCACCCTCAAGAATCTCACCACCGATGCTCATCTTTGTAAACGAACTTCGATCCAATTGGTCGAGCCAGCTTGCCGAGTTAGTAACAAAAAACAAGTCCTTATCTTCGGGGTCTCTAATTGAGAGGTTGCCCGCACTCGCTTTGGTCATTTGACGAGCAACAATGTCAGTACCCACTCGGACAAGCTCATCAATTAGCGCGCCCTGTTGTTCTGATAACTTCAATCCATCCTCTTTTCGCACAATAGTACACTTGACATACTAATGTGCAAGTGACTAAATTCCTAACAGGTAATAGTTTTCATCTCAGAATCAAGTGCTGTCATAAGAAGAAGAAGTAGGTAGGACATTAAATGACCTCAGTGATAAGGGCATCCGACCCGAAGCTTGCCGAAGTAGCCAAGGGAATTCGACAAAGAGTGCTTGGCCATGCGCTGAAGAACAATGGTGGATATATGAGTCAGGCCTGCTCTGCCGCTGAAATGCTCAGCTGCATGTACGGCGGCCTTATTGACTTACCAGAGGTTTCCGAACCTTTGCTGCCCCGGCCATTTGGCGGCACTCCGGGAATAGCGGGAAAGAATCGTGAGACTGGAATTGAATTTCACGGTGGCCGAAAGCCCGACCGTGACCGCCTCATTAGCTCTCCTGCTCATTACGCTCTGGTTATCTATGCTGCAATGATCGAATCGGGCCGCCTCCACGAAGACGCCCTGAGTGATTTCAACAAGGACGGGTCAACAGTTGAAATGATCGGAGCCGAGCACTCTCCGGGATTCGAAACGACAACCGGCTCACTCGCTCAAGCCATCTCTCAAGCAAGCGGAATTGCAATTGCTCGAAAGATCAGGAAGGAAACCGGTAACACCTGGGTTTTTATGAGCGACGGCGAGTTTCAAGAAGGGCAAACTTGGGAGGCCCTGCAGGCCGCAAGCTTCCACAAGCTTGGAAACTTGAAGGTAATTGTCGATGTCAACCAGGGTCAATGCGACGGACCGATGGATCAAGTGATGTCAATTGAGCCACTGGCCTCCAAGATTGAAGCTTTTGGCTGGGAGGTGGTGCGAGTTGACGGGCATGACACCGATGCCATTTTTGAGGCCGGAAAAACTGTCACTGATAAGCCACTCATGATTCTCTGCTACACGGACCCAGTTCGTGGGTTACCGATAATGCAGTCTCGTTTCCCGACCCTCCACTACTTGCGCTTCACCAGTGAGGCGGAAAAAGCCACTTACGCAGCCGCATATCAGGAGATGTCCAAATGAGCTACGAAATTGTAAGCCGTCCCCACCAACAAAACTTCATTGATTGGTCTGCCGATAAGCCAGAGGTTGTTGTGCTAACTGCCGATCTAACAAATTCCTGTGAGGTCGGTAGGTGGCGTGACACCTACCCAGAACGCTTTTTCTCAATGGGCATGGCTGAACAAAACATGCTTGGTGTAGCTGCCGGTCTAGCTCGAGAGGGATTCGAGCCATGGCTTCACACTTTTGCCGTATTTCTTTACCGCCGTCCGCTTGACCAGTTGCAGATGTCCATTGCTTACCCGTCGCTGAAGGTGAGGCTTGTTGGATTTTTGCCTGGAATCATGACTCCAGGTGGAGTTACCCACCAAGCGATTGAAGATTTTGCTGTCATGAGAGCAATCCCAAATATGACAATTTTGGAAGTCGGAGACGCAACTGAAGCAGAGAGCGTGATCGATGTCGCCCACGCTGTGGATGGTCCTGTTTACATTCGTCAGCTCCGCGGCGAAGTGAGTCGACTTTTCCCTAAGGATGAACCGCTGGTTTTTAACCGCGCTCGCACGTTGTCAGAGGGTGATGAGATCACGCTGATTACGTCAGGCATCATGACGGAAGAGGCCCTGCGCGTAATGCCTTTACTAAAAGAAAAGGGTGTGCTCGTCAAGCACTTACATGTTTCGACGATTAAACCTTTCAACGACCCCCAGGTGGTTGCTGCAGTCACGAGTGCGTCAAAAGGCGTGGTAACGATGGAAAACCACAGCATTATCGGAGGCATAGGCTCAGCAGTGGCGGAAATTATGGCCGAACATGGGGCAGCCGTTCCATTGAGGCGCATTGGTATAAACGATACTTACGCACATGGTGCCAGCCAAAAATATCTGATGGAGGAGCTCGGCCTTGATGCACATTCGTTGGTGGCTGCCGTTGAGGAACTTATCGGCCGAAACCTGAACATAGCTGCTGAAGATCTCGCGGCGGTAAGGGTTGCTGATGTCCACAGTGCTGCGAAAGCGGAGGCGCTGTAATTGAGTCAGCTAGTCATCAGCTATCAGCTGATAAGTTCCGACCCACAAAGCCTCGCTGATGCGATTAGAGTCGAGCAGTCCATCGAGTTCCCGAACGAACTGGCGCAAGATTGGATTCAAAAGGACGTTGTTGGCCAAATAGTCAACATGGGGGCCACATTAGATGGTGTTACCAACGTTGAAATTGCATACAACCCAGACAACACGGGTTATGAACTGCCTCAGTTACTAAATGTCCTTTGGGGAAACGTCTCCATACTCCCCGGAGTCAGAATCACGGCTGTTGATTTCCCGGACTCGATACTAAGCAAATTTAAGGGGCCAAGATTTGGAGTTGAAGGTCTTCGAAAGATGTTTGACGCCCCCACTCGACCCTTAGCAAGCACCGCGCTAAAGCCGATGGGGTCATCTTCAAAGCAGTATGCACAAATGGCTTATGAGATTGCGCGGGCTGGCTTTGACACCATCAAAGACGATCACTCGCTGGCTAACCAGCCCTGGTCGCTCTGGCGCGAGCGAGTGGAGCTAATCAGCGAAGCAGTTCGAAGGGCAAATGCCGAAACTGGCGGTAAGTGTGTCTATGCTCCCAGTTTGAATTTACCCAGCGATCAAATAGCGCAGGCAGCACTAGAAGCCAAGGCTTTGGGTGCTGGCGCACTTCTTATCCTCCCAGGAATTTCTGGATTTGACCTTATGCGATCCTTGGCTGAAGACGATCAAATTGGACTTCCCATAATGGGACACCCCGCGTTGCTTGGAAGTTTTGTCACTTCTAGAGAACAGGGCATAAGTCACGGGGTTCTTTTTGGACAGCTCATGCGAATTGCCGGCGCAGACATCGGCATCTTCCCTAACTTTGGCGGCAGATTCTCGTTTAGCAAGAGTGAATGCAAGGACATAGCTGAAACTGGTCGGAGTGAACTTGCTCATCTAAAGCCACTTTGGCTCTCCCCTGCCGGTGGCATGACTCTTGATCGCATCGGGGAGATGGTCGATTTTTACGGGAAAGATACCGCCTCCCTTATTGGAGGGGCACTTCACCGAGGCGATCTCTACGAAAACTCACTGGCGATGGTTCAGAAAATCAGGTCTCTGTCCTAGACATTGCAATTGGGGGACCAGATGACTTATCGCGAGGGGTGGAGCTCAATTGCCCCATGCGGTGCGATTGGTTCAGTCAAATCAGCCGCAAGAACGTCTTGCTCTGGCAGGCTCCAGGGAGTAAATTCTCGAATGTCCGCAACATTGGGCTCGTGTCCTGTCCAGGCGGCATAGGTCTTGGCCGAATACTTGTTTCACTCACTGCTGGAGACACAATCTCCGCCGCCAGCCGGTATCTTTTGCGATCAGTGCGGTTGACGGCGAGGCGTAACCAAACGCTGACCTCCCCTTACAAGCCCATCAGCAACTAAAGCTCCCAGTAAACAGACGGTGTTGTCGGTTAGGCTAAATGGAGAGCGAGAGGGACCAAAGTGACATTAATCTGGCTGGGAGTTATCGCAGCACTGGTAGTCATAGAGCTAGTTACCTATGGCTTGTATTTTGCGGCTCTTGCTGCAGCGGCGCTAGTTCCGCTGGTGCTTTCTCTTCTTGGTCTTGATATCTGGGTGCAGGCGCTTGGCTTTTTAGCCGCCGCCATTGTGGCACTGGTATTTGTTAGGCCGGTAATCACAAAGCTGCAGGGC
>Ga0307488_10002528_pt1 | contig 15429 bp, 18 predicted proteins | sample SB02metaG_FD_202248 | JGI IMG/M metagenome (GOLD analysis project Ga0307488, IMG submission 202248) | Sea-ice brine microbial communities from Beaufort Sea near Barrow, Alaska, United States - SB 0.2 | ecosystem: Environmental > Aquatic > Marine > Coastal | place: USA: Alaska | collected... | reverse complement strand
CGCGTGCTGATGGCGGGCAGGGGCTTACACTCGTCCACTCTTCAGCTCAACTTGAGCACCTTCTGTGTGACAGGGGGTGCGGTTGGGGGTTGTTTCGGGGATGTTTAGGGGGTGGTAGGGGGTATGAGGGGTGTTTAGGTAGTGCTTTTGTGTCAGAAACAGCTCAAGTTGAGCTGAATAGTGGACGAGTTTAAGCCCCTGATGGCGGGGCACACCCTGCACGGTAACAAGTGGACGGAGATCGCCAAGATGGTCACGGGGCGGACGGACAATGCGGTGAAGAACCGGCACGCGGTGCTGGCGGGGGGGAGGAACCTCACATAATGCTCACCCATCCTGCTACTCCTCGTCCTCGTCATTATGTTCCTCCTCCTCCTCCTCCTCATCCTCCCCTCCTGTTCCGCCTCCTCCTCCTCCTCCTCCTCTTCCTTCTCCTCCAATGTCATCCAGCACATGTAAAACCCTCGTGTGCGGTAGTGAGTGAACCGACGTTCGCCGACCCGGCCCTGTCGCGTCTCTCTCCCGGCCCTGGGCCTTGGCAAAGAAGGAGGAGAAGGATACGGCCAAGGACAGCCGCCGCGGCAGCGGAGGTGGCAGCGGTGGCGGCACCAAGCGCACGGCAGACGACATGACCACAACGACGGGCGGTTCGGGGGGGCTGCCCAGCAGCCGCGCGCGCGGCAGCGGCATCACCTCCCCCTCCTCCACCGGCGCCGCCGCGGCCAACAGCTCCGGCGGGACGAGCGGCGCGGGTACGTCGGACGCGAGCGGCGGGAGCTGGCGCCCCAAGCTCAGCGTCAGGATCCCGGGGCAGGACAGCGCCGCGGCGGGCGGACTACCGAGCAGCGTGCGCGCGCCGCCGAGCCTGGAGGGCTTGGCCCTGCGCGCGCCGCCGAGCCTGGAGGGGCTGGGCTTGCAAAACTCCGGCTCACTGACCTCTGCGGAGATCGAGCTGCTGAAGCAGGTGCAGGAACTGATCTCGCCCAACGCCGCGGGGTTCGGAATGGACGCGTCCGTGGTGGGGCGGTGCAGGTTGACCCAAGGTTGATCCAGATTTGACCGCGCTTGGTTCCAGTGCTTGAAGCTTAAATGTGTTTAACCGCTTTCAAACTTTGCTTTCAAACTCAACTTGCGCCGCTATACCGCGGTGAGCGCCCGCGCACCGCGCGCTGATCGCCCCGACGTGGCGCCGCAGACCCCCCTAGAGACGCCCAGTGTGGACCTCCAGCAGGCATGGGCTCAAACTCGTCCAAATATCAGCTCAACCTGAGCCAGTTTAGGTCATTGAAGCCACAGCTAGGTCCACACCCCACCTCCACCTGAGCCGTTTTCGTTGCTTAAACACACAACCTAGCCCACACAAAGTGCTCACGACAAACTGAGAAATGGAGGTGTGCAGCCCACACAAGGTGATTATGTTGAGCTGATAAGTGGACAAGTGTTAGTCCCTGGCAGCAGGTGATGAACTGGATCCTGAGCGTGACGCCGCGCGCCGGCAACCCGGCGGTCAGCATAGGGGCGCCGGCCAGCCTCGTGGCACCCCTCATGACCGCCGCGGGGCTCCCGGGCAGGGGCTTACACTCGTCCACTTTTCGGCTCAACTAGCACATTTTGTGGGATACATTGAGTGCATGACTTTCCCCCAGTCTACTTGAGACGGGGACACGGGTAGGTGTGACCAAAATGGCTTAGATTCAGCTGAACAGTGGACGACTGTAAGCCCCTGCTCCCGGGTCGGCCGGTGGGGGCTGGGGGAGCAGCGGGGGGAGCAGCGGGGGATGCGGGGGGGGCAGCGGCGGCGGGCGGGGCGGGGGCGGGGGCTTTGCCAGGGACAGCGGTACAGCTGCCCGCGGCGGCGAGCGGTGGCGGCACGCAGGGTCCGATTAGCTTGGATTCCGCCGGTGACAGCGGTATGCACAGCTGCAGGGCCTGACTCCCCCGCCCGCCATGTCATCAACACGCCATCATCAATACGTCATCAACGCGTCATCAAGAGGTCACCAACAAGTCATCAACACGTCTTACATCGCGGGCTAAAACCTTATATCTTGGAATTAAGTGACACAACACCCTGTGACGTGGCGAGGTCAGGGGAGGCAGAGCTAAGCAGTTCTGGTGGGAGGGTCGAACGTGGATGGCGCGTGGCGCGGTCTGGTCGCGATCGTTGAGTTAATAGACCCTCGCCCATACGAAATCAGCCTCCCGGATCTCGGAGGCTGAATTACGCTGTAATATATATGAGCGATTGTCTATTAACTCAAGAAAATCCGAATCTCCATATGAGCCCCCCATCCAACCTGCGCAGGCCCTACTCGAAGCGCTGCTGCGCCAGCTGCTGACAGAGAAGTTGTCGGGGTCGCCGCTAGGATCCCCGGCGGTGGGGCCTGCCAGACTAGACCCTAAACCCTAAACCGTAACCCTAAACCCTAAACCTGTGAGAAGTTGTCGGGGTCGCCGCTAGGGTCCCCGGCGGTAGGGCCTGCCACACATTGCTATAAACCTTAAACCCTTAATCGAGACCCTAACCCCAAACCCTAAAGTGCTACTCGCCACGTCATAGGATGTCATCGCGTCAAGAAACGAGGGGTTGCCGCTAGGGTCCCCCGCGATAGGGCCTGCGCGGCATTGCTCGCCATGTCATAGGATGTCAATCAACTCCAGAAACGAGGGTTCCACATAAGCATGCTGCCATATTGGTCATAATCTAATTCATTCACTGGCCACACTCGCCTGACACACAGTGGAGGCACTCTTATTGGAATGCGCTGAGCAATGTCTGGCAGGCACTATCCGGTGGGGTACGGCGGCGGCGGCAGCGGGCGGCGGAGCTCCCCGCGCCTGGGCACGGGCACCACCCCCGCTGCGGGCTTCGACTTGGCAACCGGCGGGGGGGATACGATACAAATCACGACAGCCATACCACATTTGACTTTCGACTTTTTTGGTCGCTTGCATAATGAAATGCGGCGAGCATTGGGCATTTGTCCCTGGCATGTTTTTTGACGCGGCGAGCATTGGTCGTAGGTCCCTGGCTAGTGGCATCGCATCCGGCGCGGCATCCATACTCAGCCCCGGCGGTGGTGGCGGCGGTGGTGGCGGCGGTGGTGGCGGCGGGGGTGGCGGCGGAGGCGGAGGCGGCGGAAGCGGGGGCGGGGGCGGTAGCGGCGCGCTTCCGCCCAGCTTCACGCAGTCTGAGGCAGGGTGCACATTCGCGAAGCACACGTCGTCGGTGTGTATAACGACTTGACGCAGTATGGGAGGCAGACGTTATCACTGCCTCAGTGCCTCTGACGGAGTGCTCGAGCGTCTTATTCCGTGATCTCACCGTGTGCTTGTCCATGTTATCACCACGTGTTATCTCCCATCTTACCACGTGCCGGTGCTCCATGCCCCGGCCCTGTCATCTTACCACGTGTTATCTGCCAACTTACCATGTGCTACTATCCGATCTGACAACGCACCGCTGCCCCCCCAGCGGTTCAGCCCTAGACTCAAAACCTGAACCCTGAACCTCTCCCCCCCCCGCGGTCCGGCCCTGCACCCCGCTGAACCTGCTGCTCCACGCGCTGGGCGGCTCCGGCGGCAGCGGCCTGCCCGTCAGTCTACCCACGGGCAGCTACGGCAACACCCCCAACAGCGACAGCGCCGAGGTGGGGCGCCCGCTTCGCATATAACATCATCAACGTTTTTGAGTAGTGCCTCCTGGGTGTGTGGTATTCGGTCATATTACCACATGCCATGTGGTGGGGTTGGGCGGCACCTCCGATAGAGACATCATCGCTGTGTCTGACGCACTGCCCGTGTATGATATTCGGGCGTCTCACCAGGTGGTTTCACGTGGGGTGTGACTCAATGCCACTGTAAACTATGTGGTATTCGGTGGTCAACCAGGTGCAGGCACTGGTGTGTTCCCTGGCGCTTGGCGAATCCATTCGGGAAGGCGAGCGACAGTACTGGGCGCCTCACGTCGCCGCGCATGAGCGGCCGCAACAAGTGATTTACCAGGGCCACACCGCGACCGCGACCGCAACCGGCCCACTGCACCTGCGTGACGGCGCCCGGATGCTGGCATGCGCACATGCGTCGGGCGGGATACGTGAGGAGCGGCATACGGCAGCCGGCCGGCTGAGCCGATGGCGGCCGTGGCAGGACGTGCCTGCGACCGACAGCGCCCACGAAAGAGCGCACCCGCGTCATGATCTCGCAGAGTGTGTTGTCGTCGCGTGATCGCCATAGAGGTAGATGACAGGCTCGTTGAAGGTTTTTGTCAAATGTATTATTGTCAATTTATAAAGGAAAGTAATATTCGAAAAGAATGCTATGTATCATCGTCGCGCTGCGTCGTCTTTATTTCGTGTATTCATCAGGTGCATGTGTGTGGATATATTATGGTGGGCGGCCAGATGCAGTCGTGTGCCCAGCTTGGTTGGCGGTGTTCCAGTAGGACTTGAAGTGGTCTCCCGGCCCCTGACGTGGTGTTGCATCGTGCTTGGACTGGTGCCCTCCTGTACCTCCTGTCTCTCCTCTCCCTCCTCTCCTCTCATCTCCTCTCATCCCTCGCCTGTCGCTTCTTGCACCTCTTTCTGTCTTGACTCTGTCTATCTCTCATATCTCATATATCCTCTCTCTTCTCTCCTCTCCTCTCTCCTTCCGTGCGGCCATCCTAGAACTGGTCCTCCGTCACCTGGCAGGAGGGTCATTGACAACCAGCACTCGAACCGATATCGAGCAGGAATGACTTTCAGGGTGACTGCAGTACTTCATACAGAGGCGCGGACTCGGTTGACGAATTCAACGTCAGTGGAGGTCTCCTCTGCCTCCCTCTGTCTTTGCGGTCATTTACCCTCGTGCCTTAAAGCGATATCATCTGTCTGAATTGGTCAGGTGTTTTGGTTTTGGCGACTTGCATCTCAGAAGCGATACTGTTAGAGTCTTCATGTCTACTCAGTACAGCTGATGTTTAATCATAGATGCGAGAGTTTAGAATGAAAATGTGTTGAATATGTCGTGCATCGCGTGTTTCATTCTATATGTACATTATCATCGGATATGTACTCTGATACAGACCGCTATGATGGTCTTTGTGCGAGTCGAGCGAGGTGTAGGTGGAGCGCCCAACTTATGACAAGAGAAGCGAAGTGTGGGTATGAGCAAATGGGATGAACGGCCCTGGGTGTACGGGGCCGAACTCATAACAAGTGTAGAGGAGTGATTGCAGTCAACCGATACAGGGCCCAACTCCTGACAAGAGAAGCGGAGTGTGGGTACGGACAAATTGGATCAGCAGGCATGGGTAGCGTGCAGATGACCCCCTTGCCCCGGCACCCATGGAGGAGGTGGAGGACTGCCCTGAGCTCGCCGCGTTCATCGCAAAGTCCGCCCAGCAGGGCCTGGGAACACAGCACGCCGGCGTCTAGTCAGCGAGACGTAGTCGCGCGTGGCAAGATCACGGAACAGCATGCATGCAGTCAGTCAACGACACTCTATAGTCGTACCTGCTAAGAATACCGAAGATGATACACAGGCATTAAGTGAGGGGCACCGATTACGTCTTGGTCCACGTTACCCTGCGGCCGATTAAAAGCAAACAGTCGGGCTGGACAGTTCGATCGTTAGACATGGAAATATAAGACGGACACATGTAACAGTCTTGTTGAGGTCAGAAGTGAACAGTGGCAAGGCCAGGGGAAGGATGCGGCGAGTGTGTACGTGTACGCAGTGAAACAACGAGCTCGCAGTCAGGTTGAAATGAAGCGGAAAGGAGCGGGCACCCAATCCATGCCATGAACTCAGCGCCGGACCAGCGCTGGTGCTTGAGCGTCTCCACGCCGAACTTCTCCTCCTGCCGCTGCACGCGGTCCATCATGCAGGGTGCACACCACGCAGTAGCAATGCCACGTAGTAAGACCACCGAGCGAGAGAGGGAGAAACAGAGACGCGTCATCATGCACGAGGAGGCACCAGGCTTTCGCCCTGAGCCCCGTCAAGACCGCAGTAAGACCACCAAATGCCACACATAGGCATTCTGTCAGACACAGCACCGGTGTCTCATCCCGCGTGCGCACCCCGCCCCCACTGAACGGCACACACAGGCATGGCATTGAACCAGACACGACACAGCGCCGCCGTGTCGTCCCTGGATTTAGGGATAGGATTTAGGGACATCGAAAACCCTCAACCCTAAACTCTCAATCCTATGCCGTGTGCCTGGTGCCCCGCCATGTAGGCGAACATGCCCTGGTCCTTGTAGTCCCGCGCGAACATGTCCGTGCCCAGCGCGTTGATGTGGAACCCCGCCACCGTGATGAACTGCCACGCGTACCCCAGCTCGCCCAGCCGTGAAGCAGAGTCACACACGGGTGAATCGACAAGATGTTATCTGGTCATCATGTCCACAGGATGACAAAATGAACGTATCGACATGGAAGATGCCCTTCAAACAATCGATTTAGAAGATGACAGTATCGATATGGAAGATGCCCTTTATTTGGTCATCCTGGATATCGATATGGGACATCTAGTCACTCTGAACACGGGGTGACGCTCGCATGTCAACCATGTGAGTGAACGTGAACTCAACACACGAGGGTGTACACGTGTGTAAAACGCGGCAAGCACTTATGCCGTGGTGTGGAGTCAAAATGGTTGGGTCTGGTGGCAGATATTGCTCGCCACGTCATAGGCTCCGTAGGTTGCAACTACTCGTGGGTTGAGAATGCGTTTGATGATGTGGCGGGCATGCGGTGGGGCCCGACCGCTTCTGGAAGGTGGACACCTCATTGTCGCTCATGCCCGCGGTGCTCCAGTTGTAGCGGTGCAAGTTGAATTTGAAAGCAAAAGTTGCATGCGGTTCATCATGTCCTAGTTTCAAGCGCTTAGTTCCAGGCGCTTTTAACATCGGTTTGATAGGGTCAACGTGCACCGCCCTACCCAGTTGAAGGAGGGGGAGCAGTTGTACGCCAGCATCTTGTCCGGGAACTCGGCCTTCACGCCCCTACCCAGGGCCACGCACTCCCTTTGCATCTCAACTTGAGGGTATCAAGTTAGGACACCTCGAGTGGTTTCAGGAACAAAACGGCAAGTTGGGCAGAAACGTAAGGTCAGGCTGAGACGGGACATAAGGTAAAGTTGAGCAGAAACGTGGGGTGAAGTTGAGGTGAAGTGCAAGCTCACGTTTAGGTAAAGACGTGTGCGGCCCTGCCGGCGGCGAAGGTGGCGGCGTCGGTGTAGTTGGGCACGGCGGTCTCGCACCACACCTGGGGGCAAGAGGGTTTAGGGTTTAGGGTTTTGGGTTTGGCGGGTAGGGTTTAGGCAACTGGGGGCAGGAGGGGTGACGCATGCCGCATTATCACGTGGTAAGACCAACACACGTCACTGCTTTCACACACGCAGAAATGCGGTCAGACGCCCAAACAGTGTAGTATTGTGTGAGTGCAAAAGCGGAGATACGTGGTGAGATGACCGAGCATGATGGGGTGGAGGGTAACAGATTCCCGTAGGAACCCCAGAAGGGCATCGTTTTGTTGTGGCCTCAGAGAGTGTGTAACGGTAGTGTATAATCACGCTCCATTCATGTAATCACCATGTTTCATCGCAGACCACACAGAGGCCAGAAAAGAAAACGCCGCCGCTGTATGTGTGGGAGTTTGTTTTCGATGTTTTTAATTCTAGCAACTAGCGTACGCCACGCGTTGCGTTTAGCCCTCACGTTTATTTATTTATTTTATGTTCGTACACATAGGCGTTGGGTGACTGTAACGAGGCCGCAGTAGAGGACGAAGGCCTAGCAGCGTGCGAGACTCTAGGGTTTAGGGTTTAGGGATTAGGGTCTAGGGTGTAGGATTAGGGGTGAAGGGTGAAGGGTTTAGGGTGCGGCGCACCAGGTCGCAGTAGGGGGCGAAGGCCTTGCAGCGCGCGATGCCGTTCTCCAGGCACGCCTTCACGCGGTAGTAACCCTCCACGGTGCGGCACGACTCCCAGTCGAATTGCACCTGGGTGCAAGGTCAGGTGAATGCCAGGGGCAAGTTTGTATATGACAAAGTGCCTTAAACCACGTAGACACTTAGTCTGACTTAGTGCTACTTAGCTGACTTGGTGCCCGCTCGACCAATCAGAACGCTCCATTTGGACGACTTAGAACTACTGGTTGCTAAGTGCCTAAGTGGTTTCACGCACTTTGTCATATTGGCGCCAGAGCAAGGGCCAATACGGTTTGTGAGAGTGTGTGAGTATTCAAAAGTAGACTGGACTGATTGGCCAGGTATGGGCATCGAAGCGTAAACACTTGGCACGGAAGATTGGTAGCACGCGTGCATGATGACGTGGCAGGCATCATCATGATTGGCTGGAACATTGGTAGCACGTGTGCAGGATGACGTGGCAGGCATCGTCATGATTGGCTGGAACATTGGTAGCACGCGTGCATGATGACGTGGCAGGCATCATCATGGCTGGCTTGAGCCCCGCCTCGACGCCGAGAGTGGACATGGCGTCGCCAGGTAGGGCCGGATCACGTCATCGAATGCCGTTTGACTCAAGAAATGAGGATTCACAGTTCGAAGAATGACGTGGAAGGTCGGATGAAGAGTTGGAGATTGGTCACCACGTCAGACGTTCACTCATATAATGAGGGTTTAAACGTGGAGCGTTCTGTACTTGGCGATGCCACTCTGTTCGTTATAGGACGCCGTTTAACTCAAGAGATGAGGTGCACAACGTGGAGCATTGAGCAGTGTACACTCGACCTGTCCTCACACTCTGCACGTCATAGGATGACAGCGGACGCAAACAAGGAGGGCTACACGACAGTGGAGCGGCATGTGGTGGGCCGCGGGCCCTGCCAGAGTGACAAGATATGATCCGAGATCGATATGGGAGATCGATATGCGAGATCGATATGCGAGATCGACATGGAAGATCGGACGTCAATTGGATATCGATAGGGGTATCGATATGTGATATGGGTCATCGATATGGGATATGGTTTACCGAAATGGTTCTGTACCATAGGGATATGGTTATCGATATGGGATATGGGCTAATCATGTGGGAGATGACCGTATCGATATGGTCATACTGGATGTCGATATGGGATATCTCGTCACTCTGCTGCGGGCTCTGCCTTTCTGCATCTCGGCCAGCGTCATGACGCCGCTCATGGCGCGCACGCGCCGCGGACCAGGGCCGTGAACGCCATCCCCTTCTCCGCTTCATTCATGTATCTTCGAGCACATAACTGGCATGACCATCAGAGGATGCGTGAAGATTATACTTGTCGCCTCTAAACAAGCCTACTAAGCACTAACCCCTAAACTAGCTTAGACTAGCTTAGTTTAAACCCCCCTATTTTATTAACCCACTGTAGTCCCCAACACTAACCCACTGACCCACTAACCACTAGCCCCTCAATTAGCTTAAACTAGCTTACTTTAACCCCCCCAATCGCCAACACTAACTTAGTTTGACAAGCATAATCTTCGAGCACATAACTGGGATGACTATCAGAGGATGCGTGACGATGGGCACGACAGGTCAAGTTGCAGGAGTGGCGCGGCCCTGCCACTCCTCGAGCTTGGCGGGGGCCGTGCCCGCCTCCCCCGCCGCCGCCGCTTAGGGCCAGTGAGAGCAATAATCTCCGATTCAGATCAACGGAAGCACCTTCTTAAGGCATCACATTGGGATACCGGCTAATGGTTTCAGAGACACTCCGGCATACGTTGAGCTACCAAGGGACCATGGACGATGCTTCTCAGCTCGACTTGAGCACCTTGGGAGGTAGTCAGATGGGATGAATTGTATGCTATCAAGAACAAGAACGGCTCAAGCTGAGGTGGGACGGGAGAGCTAGAGTCATGGCCCTGCATCGAGGACGGCGTCGGGAAACGTTTTCATCACACGGGTGCACCGCTACACTATGAGCAAACAGTCAGCACTCGCCGCATCCACGGGTGCACCGGTACACTATGGGCAAACAGTCCGGTGGCGCCGCGTCCGCGGGTGCACCGATACACTATGAGCAAACAGTAATGACCCTGCATCGAGGACGGCGTCGGGGAACGTCTTCATCACGTTCTCGTCGCCACCCACTACGCCCATGATGTACGGCGTGTCGCGCGCGTCGATGTTGCTGTCGATCAGGTTCGCCGCCTCGGCGTCGGTGCGCGAGATGAGGACGAGCTCGGAGCCCATGACGTCCGCCTGCATGCGGAGGCTTACATTCGTCCACTTTTCAGCTCAACCTGAGCTGTGTCTGACACTAAATACACCCTGATCACCCTCTAATACCCCGTAACACCCCTCAAACACTCCTTGAACATCCCCTGAAAACACCCCCTATCCCACAGAAAGCGCTTACGTTGAGTCGGAAAGTGGACGAGCCCCTGCCTGCATGCGCGCTGCGGCGAGGCGGTCGATGTGCTCGGCGGTGGGCACCAGTACCTTGCCCGCCATGTGCCAGGGGCTTACACTCGTCCACGTTTCAGCTCAACACGAGTCACTGAAGCTACAGGTAACGTCAACTTCTCGGCTCAAACTGAGACGTTTCAGTAACCCACATCACCAAACTTAGGCTACAAACAGCGCTCATGTCAAATTGAAAAGTGGACGCGTGTAGCCAACAAAAAGCGCTTATGTTGAGCTGAACAGTGGACGAGTGTAAGCCCCCACCATGTGCCCGCACTTCTTGCTGCCCGACCGCTGGTCCTCAAGGTGTAGCGGCGCAAATTGAATTTGAAAGCAAAACTTAAAAGCAGTTTATCATATATTGGTTACAAGCGCTTAGATCCAGGCTCTTTAAACGTGGGGTCGATAGGGTCAACCTGCACCGCCCTACCAAGGTGCATGCCGGCGGCGCCCGACTCGATCATCATCTTGGTCAGCTTCATCACGGAGGTGGTGCCGCCGAACCCCGTGTCACCGTCCGCGATCACCGGATTTCAGGGGCTTACACTCGTCCACTGCTCAGCTCAAACTGAGCCGCTTTTGATCATATCAGAACAGCAAGCGTCCACTTCTCGGCTCCACCTGATACGTTTTTGCCAGTGAAGTCTCCCAACATAGCCCACACAAAGTGCTCATGTTAAGCCGAAGAGTGGACGCGTGTAGGCCCCAAAAACGTTTACGTTGAGCTGAAAAGTGGACGAGTGTTAGCCCCTACCGGGTTGAGGTAGTCCACCGGCACCGCCTTGTTGAGCTGGTCCGCGTCCATGTTGGCGCGCGTCACCTTCTGCTTGCGGTCGTGGAACATCTGCGCGCGCACCGAGATCCAGGATCGTCTCAAAGGCACCTTTTCATCTGAGGTTGGGGCTCACTACAGTGATTTCGGAGACAACCTCCCAGCTGTGACAGGCAATGTGGGTCTACGTGGTTTTGTTTATAGCTGAGCACGCAGGAATGCACACAACGACTGATGCACACAAAGACTGATGCGGTTTATTCTGAATGCACACACAGACCCATTCACAGTTGGCGCATCCCGGGAGCGGGTGTCTGTCCGACCGGCCCTACCAGGTGGTCCACCTTGTTAGGCACAGTGTCCATAGGATAGTCCGCAAAGTCCGGCCCGGGCTCGTTGCTGGTGGAGGCAGTGCTGCTGCACTGCCACCCGCTGACGTACACGGTGTTCAGGTACTTGGCCGCCTGCGTCACCCACGTATAGGGTCGAACGGAAATCGGTGGGGCATTGTCGTGTACGGTGGGACTGCCTCACCCGTGTGTTGCCGCTGCGCGGTCACTCACGCGTACGGTCGGTCGACACCAGTGGATTTTCGCAGCGGCTTCATTTGGGGCATCTTCGAGGCGTCAGGTGAGCATTACTGCCAGTGATTCCACAAGAGTGACGAATTGAAGCAGGTAGAGGCGCAAATGGGGAGAGTGGGACCCGGCCTGCACGGGGTCCAACATGCCGAAGGTGTGCATGTGCTTCTTGAGGTCGCGTGCCTGGCGCAGGAGCCCCCGCGGAGTAAGGTCAGGAGACTGACGTCCGCCACGTCATTGGGTGACACTGAATTAAGAAACGGTTTAACATGCGGCGGATGGCGTGGTAAGGCGAGCGTTAATGCATTATTCACTGGGCCGACGAACGAAGGTTTCACGTGTCGCATGGGATGGATGTCGTGCCATAACGGGCACTACACTGCTGACTCGAGAACACTTGTGCAATACGAGCAAGCAGTGAGGGAATGGGCCGAATTCAGTATATTGCCTTGCTGAAATGCCCATTCAGAGTAGCGGACAAGGCGTCAGCGCTCCACGCGGGACACCAGGCGTCAAGTTGAATTCCTATACAGAGATGCAGACAAAGCGTCGGCGCTCGACGCCGGCGGAAAGCGATATACCGAAATCACGAAATCAGCCTATTCTGCCCCGCCAGAGCTTGCGCGCCTGGCGAGCGCCGATGCCGTCCGTCGGGGGCAGCGAGCCGCGCGAGCCAGGGTCGTGTGGCGCCGCAGTGCTCGCCACGTCATGCGATGGCTTGACACTCAACCAATGAGAGTCGGATGTTGCCTTCTTAGAGATCGCCATGTCAGGCGATGACACCTACATCAGAATACCTGGATTGGATGCTGCTATAGATGGTAATGCTGAAGTGGGCGCTTCGTCATGCGATGGCGTGTAACTCAACGAAACCGCGTTAATGGTCCTAAACGTGGCAAGCGCCGCGGCAGGCGTGGTGCACTGAAAAGAATAAATGGCGGCCGGGCCCTGCCGCATGGCGGCCACCTCGCGGCCGCTGTAGCGCCGCGGCGCCAGCCCGGCGTACCGCAAGCCAGGGCCGCTGTCACCAACTCCCGTGCCGCCTCAACCGTCAATTTGGTGTTGATGCAACACAGCTGTCAAGGGTTTTACCTTGCACCATACCGTCTCTTCGCTCATAGCCTGTGTGGCTACGACGTAAATACTTAATATACATCATTGTGTTGCGGCCTCAGATATTGTGTTAATCAGGCTCCTTTCATTTGGGACCACGTTTATCTTCACAGGTCACAAACAACAATGGACTGACTGAAGCCTGATGTCCGGGGGTGGCGGGACCCGTGATGGCTCAACTCTTATGCCTTCGAGGGTTCATGGGGGGGCCAGTAACCTCAGAATTAAAGCCCTCATCAAGTTAGGATTCTGCTTCGCCTATTCTCAATGGGATTGCTTGCAGTTGAGGCGAAAATGGACGTGGGTTCCAGCCCCGGGCCCCGCCGCGAGGAGCGCATCCAGCGGTCCACGCGCACCTCATCGCAGGGCCGTGGCCGCTCGTGCCCTGACTGTTTGATCATAGTGTACCGGTGTATCATTTCACACTCGCCGCATCCTTCTCCCTGGCCAGGTAAATAGTTCCTGTGGTGACTTACCTTGCGCAAGTCATATTCGAGTCAACTTCACGAGGTGGCTTCAGGGAGCCAGGAAAACGGCTCAAGTTGAGGTAACGAAGGAACGAGTGGGCAGGCCCCGACAAGGCAACAAGGAAACGAGTGGGCGGGCCCCGTTGCGGATACGAGCAAACGAGTGACAGGCCTCGTTGAGGTCACAAGGGTAGGAGTTGATGGGCCCCATTAAGGTAACAAGGAAACGAGTATAAGGCCCTGCCGCCTCGTCCGCCAGCGCACGCGCCTCGGTGGCGGCGGCGCCGTGCGTGGCGCCCGCGGCGTGCGGCCAGTACCCCCCGGGCGAGGGCCGCACACCATCTCCCCCTTTCAGCTCACCTGGCCGCTCCTTCCAGGCACTGTGGGGTACTTGAGATTTGATACCTTGAGTGTATTAAGGTTTGATAGCGTTGTGGGTTCAGTGAGAAAACCACAGCTGTGACAGCTGGCTGTTAGTCAAACTGTTTCACTTTGTGTGAACTGTTTCAGCGCAGCGTATCACCTTTGAGGTACAATCACGATAGTCTGGGTGGGCTCCAGGACGACAACACAGCTGTCACAGCTGGCAGTTTAACTACTTCCCGTTTCTTGTCCAGCTTAAGCACCGTTGAGGTACTAAGGTGTGACAGCGAGAAAGGGTTCGGGGACGAAATGACAGCTGTGACGGCTGTGGGCGTGGGACTACAAAGGGGCCGCAAAGGCGCTGCCTGCATGAATTTGGGGATAGAATTAGCTGACCGGCTTCGCCGTTCGGGGTTGGCAGGTTTTGGCTTCGATCGGAAGCGAACTGCCGATGACCGGAGTCAGCAGCTTCTTCCACTATGGATGGTTGAAGAAGGTTGAAGAAGGTTGAAGAAGGTGACGGAACGATTCAGTAAATGCCGAGCGTCAAATGTGGAACTGCAACGAAAAAAAACGCTACGTGGGAGGTAGAATTTTGGGGATAGAACAACAGCTGTGACAGCTGTGTGCGTGGGAGTGTAAAGGGCACAGCGAGTGCAAGGCCCTGCCTCGGGCTCCTCCGCGCAGCACGGCCGCACACCCAGATCCCGCTTCAGGTTGTGTTGAGTTGTGGTAACTTTGGACAAGCAACCGCCTTTCGAGGTCCCTGTGGTAAGTTGTCGTAAGTTGGGACGAGCGCCCGCTTTCGAGGTATGATACTGTACGTGATAGAGCTCAACTTAGGAACGAGCGCGTAACGTGATGAGCTAGATACCAGCTGAGACGGCTGGCAGTTGAGCTGAAAGAGGGATGCCGTTCAGAAGCCAGCTGTGACAGCTGGTGGTCGAGCTGGAATGGGGACGCCGGGCAAAAAGCAACTGTGGCGGCTGGCAGTTGAGCTGCAAAACGGGAACGCCGTGCACATAACAGCTGTGGGAGGCGGCTGGCAGTTGAGCTGAAAAGGGGACGGCGTGTGAAGAGGCCCTGCAGGCACCCGTGCAGCTTCTTCAGCCTGAGTGGAGTACGGGTGGCTGTTGAGCTGAGGCGTGCCCGGGCCTGGCCCTGCCAGCGATGTGCCCGCCGCATGCAGGGCCCGCGTCCACACCATCACGTGAATGAGTTAGCGGCATGGGCACCAGGGGCTTACCCTCGTCCACTTGTCAGCTCAACGGGAGCACTGTTTGCGGGATATATTGGGTACGGTCTAATAACAAACCCGGCTCAGGTTGAGCTGGGAAGTGGACGAGTGTACGTCCCTGATGGGCACGTGAGCAACCCGATTGAATCATGACGCGTGAGGCGGCTGCGCGCGGTGGACCTCACTGGTGTGCTGGGAAGGAATCTTGTGGTGAAAAGCAACGACTCACAACAACGACTCACAGCGCTTTCTTGGAAACGAGTGAAGTTCTCTTGGTGGCTCCCGTTCTCGCGGACCACGCCACGCACGGACGCGCGGGTCGTGCCGTCAGGAGGCACCGAGTATCTTGCGTCCGTTGGGTTCGCGCCCTCGCGCCATCAGACCTTTCGCGCAGCGCCACAGACCTGAGACATGAACGCATCGACCTGAACGAAAAAACACGTGGCAGGGACTTTTGGTATGTGGCGGCGGCGTGTGGAGGTGAGGGGGAGGGTG
>Ga0307488_10002527_pt1 | contig 15430 bp, 8 predicted proteins | sample SB02metaG_FD_202248 | JGI IMG/M metagenome (GOLD analysis project Ga0307488, IMG submission 202248) | Sea-ice brine microbial communities from Beaufort Sea near Barrow, Alaska, United States - SB 0.2 | ecosystem: Environmental > Aquatic > Marine > Coastal | place: USA: Alaska | collected 2017-05-06 | reverse complement strand
GTTAGGCACTCCTAGTAATGTTTTCAAGAGTACATCTTGTCTAATGCTTTGATTATCCAAAGCTCTTACCCTATCAATCAAGGCTACTATAATACCGTATTGACTGTCTAGTTTTGTAGATACTCTTTCTTCCATAGTATCTAAAGCTGTCTGAACCTTTTCATCTAAGGTATCTAGTTTAGTTTCCATACCATCAATAATTCTATTGATAAGCTTCCAGACAAACATACCCAGCCCTAGAGCTGCTGCAATAGGAAAGCCTAGTTCTGTTATGACTGATATTACATCCATTAGTCTTTCTGAGAGTTAGAAGCTCCGAAATAAAATGATATAACAGCACTTGCTAAACCTCCAAGATAACCTAACACAAGGTTTATAAGAGCTTCAGAGTTCTGTTCAGGTGGTTGTAAGGTAACTAGGAATATATAACCCATGAATCCACCAACTACTACGACACCTATAATACGGGCTGTCCAATCTTTACTAAATTTATTTCTAGCATCTTGACCGTCAGCAACTTCTAAGTTAAACACGTCTACATCAAGTTCTTTCATCTTAATGTCAAACTCTTGTTCAGCCTTTTTAAGTTCTAGCATCTGTTCAGGTGTAGCCTCTGATAATCCTTTTTCTATAGCTTTAGCATTATTAGGTACGCCTAACACATCAGCTATCATCTTAGTTGCCATGCCACCCATAGGTCCAGCTAAAGCAGAGCCTAGTGTTGGAGCTACAGCACCTACTATATTTTTTAATAGTCCTTTCATAGTCTTTCCTTTTTTATAATAAATTTATTGTGGTATAAAAAGATGATTATATTGGTCATGTAATTTCATTATAGAATCTACATAATCATTATCCGTAGCATAACCTGCGTCTTTTAAACCTTGTACATAAGAACGATTATCTTTAGCTTGTAAAGCTTTACCGTATCTAAGTTCTCCTTGGTCATTTACTCTAGTTTTTAATTGATTGTAATAGCCCATTAAAGATTCGTCTATAGAATTGTAATGTAAAAAAGGAGCATCTTCGTTATAAGAAGTTTTATCTTTTCTTTCTTCTCTAGTAGGATAAACTCTATGGTCTTCCGTAGAAGGATTATTAGATTTAACCCCATGAAAATTATTAGAACCTAAAGCTTGATTACTTGTACCGTAAGAACTTTCAAGTCCTCCTTGCACTGCTACTACAGAAGGATGAGGTATATTTAACTTTAGTGCTCTGTCATAAAGAAGTTTAACAAACTTTTCAGGGGTTACATTAACATTTTTATTTTTAGGAAGTCTAATCATTTCTTCTATATTTGTTGTAGGTTTTCCTTCTTTAGTTATGTAGTTATTTTTATTTTCATCCATCTGGTATTGAGCTTGTTCTTGTATTTTAAACTCTCCTGAATCTATTAACTCTTGTATGCCTTTATTACCAAACAAAACTTGGACTGCTTTTTTATTTTTTTTAATAGCCTTTACTATCTTACCTTCTTTAAAAGGTTTTCTAGCTTCTTTTGCAATACCTTCAGCATATAAATTAGGTTGAGATAACTTACTCTCAGCTTGTACTTGTATCTGATACATTTCGTTTTCTAATGGTGTATAATTATCCAAACTTCCTCCTGTTGCAAATGCTTTTCTTTCTTGAAAAGGTAAACCTGTTTCACTATTAATTCTATCAGCAGGATTAGTCATAGTTTGAGGAACTTCTGGTCCTTCTACATAACCGCCTTCTGTTTTTTTAGCTCTTGCTTTTTCTAAATCTTCTAATAATACTTTTTGTTTACCGTATTCTTTTTCTAAAACCGTAACAATATTATTAATTTGTTCTTCTCCTTCTTCTTTAGTAAGAACTCCTTCTTGTACTCGTTTAGATATTCTATAAAATTGTGTTCTAGCCATAGCGTATTTTCTTTGGAACTCCATACCTTTAATTCCTAACAGCTGAGTAACATCTACTGGTTGAGCTTTAAAACCAAAGACACTTAGCAAGGCTTCTAGTTCTGTAAAGTTTGTTCCGGACCTTGACTCTTGTTCTGTAACAGCTTGTCTATAAGCTTTTCTAATTTTCTTAGAACCAAAAGTTTGAGCAAAAGGATTATACTTTTCTAAAGGACTGTCGGGTTTACCCATTAAAGGAACAGTAAAAGCAGAGGAAGGCACGTTAGGTAGAAGCCTACTTATAACATGTTGAAATTTTATTTTATCATCGTTACCTAATCCCAAGCCTTCTAGTTTTCTAAAAGTAAAAGGGTCTACTCCGGTTATCATAGGAATAAATATTTCTCCTAGTGCTCCAAAGTTAGGGGCTAGTGTAGAAGGAAGCTTTACAGACTTATCAGTAAAAGGAATAGGAATACCTATACCCTTTTCACCTATAGCAAAAACATCTCCACCTGGTATAAATCTTTTAACATCTACATATAGAGGTCTTTCTTCTCCACTAAAACTATCTTTACCAGAACTAAAAGGAGTTTTAATAGTAGTCTTAGATAAAAAAGGCATACCAAATAAACGCTGTTTAAACTGCTCTCTCATTACTAATCTTTCTTCTTCTTCGTTTCCTGGTCCTAGTTTTTTACCCGCTTCGTTTAATCCATAACCTAGTAAAGACCATTTAGCAAACTTCCAAGGTCTCTTAACAGCTGCTTCTCCTAATAAAGGAACTACCCTATAGGTGTAAGATAAAAAAGGAGTAGGGAATCTTCTCATAGTATTAACCCAAGGGGCATTAATATCATAATCTATAAACCATTTTTTAGCATCGGCTGCAGCTTCTGCTGGTTTCATTCCTTTATTAAGCCTGTCCATAAACAAACCCATTCTAAAAGCTTGGTCTTCTAACTGATAAAGGTCTGTTAGTTTTCCAAATGTTTTATCTCCTAAAGTTTTAAAAGCTTTCTTAGCATAATTAGTAGCACTTACAATTTCAGGTTCTCTAGGGTTACCTAGTTTATTCATTACCTCTTGTAACGCACTCCCTGTTTGTTTTGTAAGTTCTCTAGTAACTATGTCTGATTCAAAGACTCCGTAAGATTCAGCTAGTTTATAGAGTTCAGAGTCATCAGCATTTTCTATACCTTTCCTTAGTTCTTTAAAACCTCTACCCATAAATTTAACATTAGCTCCTGCTAAATCATAAAGAATAACATTAGATACAGTATTATTAACATGTACTACAGGATTCCAAGCAGTCTTACTTTTTTTCCAAAGACGGTTAAGACCTAAATAGTTTTCCATAATAGCTCCCTCACCTTCTTTGAGAGAATTAATTCTAGTTAAATCATCAAACACTTCTTTAGGTACATATTTATTAGAAAGTTGTCCGTATTTTCTTATGTAACTGTTGTCAACTTTAGCTAAATTCTTAAGAGTATCTCCACTAACCTGGACCCAATCATCTTCATTAATTACTTTAGTGTTTAAAGCTTCTTGATATTCATTTAAAGATTTACTTAAAGTATTGTCCGCTGCTATGTTTTCATACAGTTTATAAATAGATAAATCATTAGTCATTAATCTACCTGTTTCTGCTATTGCAAAAGAAGCATCTTCAATTTCACCAATTAATAATCTTTCTTCTTTGGTTAGGTCTCTTCTTAATTTAATTCTTTTAGTATCTTCTAAAATATATCTACCGTCAGCTCCTTGTCCTTTAACTTCCCAATCTCTTATGTCTTTAATATCTTTATTAAAATTAAAAGTTTTACCTTTAGTTATTTTTTTATTAAACTTATTATACTGAGCTTCTGATAAACTTGTTCTTATGTTTATAATTTCGTAGTCATTATAAGCTCCAAAGTTTTTACTTTCTTTCTTTAAACTTCTTTCATACGTAGTCTTTAAAATAGGATTAGGTAGTTCCTTACCTCTAGGTTTTAATTCGTCTCCTACTATTTTCATTTTTCTAGCATTGCTATACGCTTCAGGATTACCATCAGTACCTATAACATGTTTCATGTAGCTTCTATGTATATACTTGTCTACATTTTTATTAAATACTTTTTCACTAAGTAGTCCTGCATCTACCATAGCTTTACCTGTAGAAGTCATTATATCTCTAGCTTCTTTTTTAAATCCTATTAAGTCTGGTACGTCATTTATTTCACCGGTAATCATACCGTATAAAGTTTTTCTTTCATCCATAGAAAGACGTTGTGTTTTATTTATAATTTCTATAAATTGATTTGATAGTTGATTAACATCACCAAAACTTTCTTTAACTAATTGGGTGTATTGTTTTGGTAACCCGTAATTATCTACTATTCCTTGAGAAAACATTTCAGCTACAGTAGTATCTTTATAAGCTAGTTTACCTATAGCTTTAGTTCCTGCTACTCCTCCTAATGCAAATAATAAACCTGCAGTAACCTTTTGCATTTGTGTTGAATCAGGGTCGTTAAAAGCGTTATATCCTCCTACACCAGAAGCTATACCCACTAAACCTGAACCCCAATTTTGAACAGCTTGATTCCAAAGTTTTTCACTGCCTACTTTTTTATAAAAGTCTTCTATGTTTTTTTCTACTTGTTTAGAATAACCTACGTCTATATCTTTAACTTCGTCTACAGCACTTTGAGTTTTAGCTTCAATTTCTTTTTGAGTAAGGTTTTTATTTTGTCTTGTTTCTTCTACTCTTCTATTTAAATTTATGTCTGTAGTATCTTTAACAGAAGGCATCATAGGAGTTTGTCCTACTGTTTTATTAACTTTATTAATAAGAGCACCTGTTCCTAAACCTAATAAACCTCCTCCTGTTGCTCCTACAGTAGCGTTTAATGCTCTGCTTTCTCCTTCTCCTACATAAGCCATAGCTCCGTAAGCACCGCCCATTCCTACTCCATACTTAGCAGCATCAAATAAACTTTTAGATTTTTTAGCCCACCCTACAATAGGTATGTAACCTACAGGGTCTGCAACTACAGCGTATCCTAAATAATTTTGAAAAGCTTTATTACCAAACTCAGGATTTTTAAAGATAGTTTTTAATTTTTTATCTTTCTTTTCTAAGGCTTCTAACAAATCTGTTTGGTTTGTAATATTACCATACATTTGTTTAAGACCTCTTATAGAATCTGAAGCTCCCATTTCTCTAGCATAAGCAATAGCTTCTTTTTCAGACATGTGAAAATCAGCACCTTTATATTGTGTCTGAATACCTTCTTGAGTAGCAACGCTTACTCCTCCTAGTTTTTTTAAATCTTCAGGTGAATACGCCACTAATTAATCCTCTTCTTCTTCAGTGGTTTTACCTTGATTAAAATTACCTTGTTGGATTGCAACTCCTACAGGTATACCTATTTTAACTAAATTAGACAGTGTAGGTATTTTACCAGTAACAGAAGGTAGTTTACCAAGGACTTCTACTCCTTTCATTTTAAGTACGTCATCAGCAAATTTTGTAGGGTCAAAAGATTTACCTGTTTTACTAATAGATGCAATAATAGTTTGGTCTAAAGGGCTTTGTCTTTTAATATATTTATTCATAGCTTTTTGACTGCCTAAACCCATAAATTTATCGTCTTGTAACATCTTCATATATTTGTCTCTAGCTTTAACAGTAGCTGGATTTTTTACAACTCTATTTGCAATAACCTTAGCTCCTGATTTAAAAAGCACTTTACCACCAACTTTTAAAACTCCTATGCCTGGAATAAGCCAAGTAGCGTCCCATAAATTAAGCTCATCTCCTACTAAAAATTTAGAAGCTTTTCCTATATAAGGAACGTCATTAGTTTTTTGTAACCATGTTTTTTCTGTTATTTCTTCTGTTTTTTCTAAAACAGGTTCAGGAGTTGATATAGCAACTGCTTTAAACACAGGAGTATTTGTTCTAAAATTATAACCTATTTCTACAGAATTATTACCAAAAGCTTCGGCATCTAAACCTGTAACTTCTTTTATAGTTTTAGCATTAGGGTTATTAGGATTAGCTTCAGGAAGTAATATTAAACCCCTAGCTAGTTTTTCTTCTTCACTAAAATAATTAACAAAGAAATTTCCTTCTTTACCAACATTGTCATTTATATTATTTTTAAAGTCATTAATATATTGTTCTTCTAAAGCACCTTTAATACCTAACATATCTTCTTTAATAGCTATTACAGATTCTTCACTACCTATAAAGTTTTTCCACTCAGGGCTGTCACTTAGTTCTTCTTTCATTATTACAATACTAGAACCAGGCATACCCTCTACTAAACGAGGGTTAAGTTTAGAATAATTACCACTTAGTATAGCTGCTGTTTTATCTAAAGATTGTGCGTAAGCATCAAAACTTCTATAAAAATCATCAGGTTTTTCACCTGCTCCATCTAAGAAATTTTGTATATCTTTTCGGTAACTACTAGTTTTCGTAGCAGCTCCAAAAGTATTTTCTGCAAGGGTGTCTACAAAATAACTTGCTTGTAAAGACTTCCAAGAAGCTTGAGCACCCTCTCTTAAAGCTGCTAAATTTCCTTCTTGTTTTATAGTATCGATGTCTTTACCATATTCATTTTTTAAATTAAGCCAAGCACCTTGAGGCGAGTAACCTTTATTTTCTATTAAGTTGTAATATTCTTCATGACCTTCAGGTTGTAAATAATTTAAATGAGTTTGATATTGTGTCATATCTGTAGCCGGAGTAGTGTTTTTATTATCCGCAACTACAGTTCTAGACTCTTCTTGAAATTTTCCTTGAGTATCTATCCATGTAGATTTAACATCATAGACTTGTTGAGTAAATTGTTTACCTGTTAGTTTTCCTTTAGCATCTCTGTCTTGAATTATTCTTTCTTTAGTTTCTCCTATAGTAGTTTTAAAATTTTTTTTAATATCTGCATTCTTAATAATATCTTTTTGTATTTGAACTAAAGAAGGGTCGTACATGTATAAAGCTTTAATACTTGCATTAAGAGTTTGTATACTAGCAAAGTCACTGTTCTTCATCATGTTAGAATTAAAACGCTTTCTAAGGTCGGCTGGACTTTCTGCTCCTAAGCCTTGACCATCAAAAAAACTTCTACCTGATTTTACTAAATCAAATTTTAAATCAGGAGCTAAACCTTCAAATCCTTTTTGATATGCAGTGTCTACAAAACTATCTGCTTTAGCTAAATCTCTGTATGGGGTTTTAACATTTTGTAAATTTGTTTTAATATCATTATATCTAGAAACTAAATTATCTGTTCTTGAATCTAAGAAGCCTCCCATAGCTTCTGAAGGAAAATTAACATTAAACTTAGCATCTTCTGTTTGTTGAAGTCCGTGTCTATTTAAAGCTTCTCGTTGAAGTTTTTTAGATTCAAAATCAAAAGCCCATGCTCTAACGTCTCCACCAAAGCTGTCAGTTATATTTTTTTCTATATTATAAAAATCATTAAGTCCTGCTAAATTATTTTTTACTTTTTGTTTTTCGTATATTTTTTCATCTTGAAGAAGTTTTAAATTATCTGAAACTTGTTCTTCATATTTATTTTTAGCAAAATCTTTTAATACTTTAGCAGTTTCTAAAAGTTGACTACCACTTCCCTTTTCGTTTCTTGCTGTAACATCTTTATAAGCTTGTGATTGTGTTACGTCTTTTGTATATGCCATTATTGTGCCTCTAATAAACTTGGGGTATCTGTTCGTTCTTTAACTTCTTCTATTAACTCTTCAGGTAATTCTTCTAATTCTTTTTTTATTGTAGTGCTAATTCCTTGAGGCACTTTAATATTTTTCATACTTATTTTTTTAATTCCTTTTTGAACTACGTCTCTAGCTTCATTCATTTTATCTAAAGTATTATCTGGATTGTCTTCATCTAAATCTTCTGCGTCATCTCCTTCATAAAGTTCATAATCTATTTCTACTTTTTCTGCTAAAGCCATTAATATATAAGCTGTAGGCTCTATAAGAAGCATTAATAAATCTACATCCCATAAACCTCTACCGTAACCGCTAAACAAATAAGTTCTAGCTACAACATCTAAAGGAGTACCTGAGCCTATAATATCTGTTATAGCAATAAACTTTTCTTTTTCTGTTAGCTCTGTTAGGATAAATAGTTCAGCTTCCCTTCTGTTATTAAACTTTGGGGCTTGTTCCCAAGCATACTTTTGGTCTTTACTATTAGTAAGAGACTGTCCTGGAACAGCTCCTTGATATTGCTCAAAAAAAGCAGCATCTTCAGAAGTTAATCCACCTTCGTTTTGATTTATTTCAGCCATTATGTTAAGTTCCTAGTAGATAAAGTTGAAGGAATTCCTCCAACAGGGTTACGTTGTCTGAGAATATTACCAAAAGTAAATATATCTCCTCCATAATTACCTTGAGCATACATGCTTGAAATATCAGTTGCTCCCATGTCCATATAAGCAGGTTGACTTCCATAAGTTTTAGTATAGTCATTCATGCTTGTAACATTAGTATCTAAAGAAGTAGGAATATATCCTCCTCCGCTTACTACAGGTTCTTCTGTAGGAGAAAATAAAGAAACAGCTGTAGATAATTTACCTGAAACAGAAGCTCCTGCATCTTGTGTTAATAAACTACGAGTAGATAGCTCTCCTGTTTTTTCATTAGCACTACCTAAGAATTTATTAGTTCTGTTATTTTGATAGTCTACATAATATTGTGAATTATCTAAATCAAGAGTTTTTAATTGGTCAGCAGATAGGTCATTTTTATAAACATCTTTGTATTGCATTTTGTAAGTAGAAGGAGCATTCTCTGGAGTAAATCCTAAGTCTTTAATATTTCTACTAATATCAGTAGGCACTGTTTTTTCATAGCCTATAGGAACTTGAACAACTTCTCCAGATGTTCTCATTTTATCTATATCAAAAGTACCTAACTCAGTTCTAGCTAAATTAGAAGTGTCTACATTTTTAAGAGCGTCTATATTAACATCTCCTGCTTTAGGCATTTTACTAAAATCCATCTTACCTGTTTCCATATTAAAACTAGTATCTTTAAGTAAGTTATCTGGTTGAGCTAATTTTAAACCATCTTTAGAAGGAGCTAATAAACTAGAAGTATCAGCGGGTTTTAAACCTGCATTTAAAGAACTTTGAACTTGTTTTTCTGCAACCGAAGATACGTCTTTTAAAGAACTAGCATTAGATTTTAAAGTACTATCTAAGGTAGTGTCAGTCATGCTAGTTTCCATTCCAAAACTTTTTCTAGCAGTATCTAATTTGTTAGAAACCCAACCGCTAAATTTATCATAAGTTCCTGCTAAGTTTTGTCCGCCACCTACAGGTATTTTACCTACAGTGTTTCTAACTACACCGCCTATCATGTCTGTAACACTAGAGTAAACAGTTCCTATAGCGTTACCTGCAGAAGCTACTCCTTTCATTACTGCTCCTAAAGGACCGCTTAACGTATTAGCCCACGTACCAAAGGAGCTAAAAGCTGTACCTAAACCTGGAAGCATTAAACTTAAGGCTAAAGTACCTAAAGGTCCTAACTTACCAAAAGCCTTTCCTATTTTACCTAAACCTTTTTTTAATCCTTTACCTATTGACTTAACGCCTTTTTTTAATCTTTTAAATGTTTTTTTAAAAAACTTTTTCATATTATCTCCTTTCTAATTAATCTATTAAAGCTAAAAAATCTTTCAATCTTTGATTTCTAGTTGGGTCTCTCAAGCCACCCTGTTCATTTCCGATACCTGCTACTACTATATTAGTATCTCTGTTAGCTGCGTTCTCACTAGACTTCCAAGCATAGTCAAACTCATCTCTCATCTCTTGCCACAGATTATTCTGAGCTGTCTGAGACATGTTAAACGAAGCTTGAGAGTTAAACATATTAACTTGTTGCTGTGCTGCTGTGTCTGATTTAGCTATGTCTCTTCTCCACTGAACATTGCTTTGTTCTATAACTAAAGAATTTTGAGCATTAAAAGAATCTCTAGCAAAAGTTTGTTGGTCTTGAAATTGGTCTATACTAGCTGTTAATTGCGAATTAAATTTAGCTACGTCCGCATCTCTACCTGCTCTTCTAGCTTCGGCTGCATTTTCTTGAGCAGCGTTAAACTGTGATGAAGCATCTAACCTAGCAGCGTTATTTAAATCTATTTGACTATTTAAATTTGTCATAAACTGGTCTGTTTGATTTTGACTAGCAGCATTAAATTGTTCTGAAGCATTCTTAGAAGATTGGTCAGATAATAATCTTTGTTGCGTTTGCTGAGCTGCTAACATACTAGCTTGTTGATTAGAATTAAGATTAGCTAAGTCCATTTGTAAAAACTGTTGAGCGTTAGCAACTTCTAATCTTTCTCTAGTATTTAAATTAGCTACATCCATTGAAGCTAAAGCAGTAGCTCTTTGCATAACAGACTGTTGTTCTGCGTTCATATCAGTTATAGCTACGGTTTGCATAAATTTACTGTTAGCTAACTCTGTTTGTTGAGCAGCATTAAACTTAGTTAAGTCCATGTTAGCTGTAGTAGTAGCGTTCTGTATTGCTGATTGTTGGTCTACATTAAGCTGTGCTAAATTCATTTGACTAGCTATCTGAGCCTGTAACTGATTAGTTTGCATAGTCTTATTAAGATTTGCAAGTTCTGTTTTTTGTTTGTTACTTAGGCTTTCAGAGTCTGCTTGATTTAGTGCTGAAAGATTAGCTAACCTCATTTGTTGGTCATTAGATAAATTAGCTATATCCATTTGTTGTTTAAAACCAGCATTCTTAGATAAGAAGTCAGCGGCTACTTGCATGTCTGCCATTTTTTGTTGGTTTTCAGCAGCTTGGTTAGCTCCTTCAGTTCCTGCTTCTATTTGAAGCTCTGCCATATTTACTTGTTGCTCGTTGCCCAAGTTTTGCATATTAGCTTGTTGAGCCATTTGAGCATTATTTACAGCAGCTTGTTGTTGGTTCTGTAAGTTCTGTGTTCTTGTTTGCTGTTGTATTTGTGCAGAAGTCATTACAGCATCTTGATTAAACTGACTTTGCATTGTCTTCATTTGCTGAGACATTTGTGCAGTTTGACTTTCAGCACCTTGACGGTTTGCTAAGTTCTGTAATCTTAATTGTTGTTCTTGTGTAGCTTGTTGTAAGTTTGCTTGTTGTTCATTACTTAAGTTTTGAGCTGCTCTGGTTTGTAAAGCTGTAGCATTACTTTGAGCCATTGGCATAGCACTTTGTATAATAGCATTAAATAAAGAATCTCTACCTACAGTAGAAACGCTTATTCCTCTTGCAGCCATTCCTTGATTAACAGCATCTACAGCAGGTCTAGCCCATGCAGGTATTGTTCCATCTTCCATACCACCTAGTAATGATTCCATTTGTGAAGATACTAAAGCTTCTGTAGGTAGGGCAGCAATAGCAGCATTAACTTCTACAGGATTAGTATCTACTTGAGCTGTCATTTTTGCAGGGTCTTCTACAATAGAAGCAGCTATGTCTTCAGGAATATTACCAACTTGTGCTATCATGGAAGCAGCAGCTCCTTGAGCAGCAGTACCTTTCACAGCTCTTTGTTTAGCTGCAGTATAACCTATGGTATTAATAATTTGAGTAGCTTCTGGTCCTGTAGCAGGAGTATCTGTAATAGCTTCACGAGTTTTAACTTCAGCATCAGGACTAATACTAACAGTAGCATCATCTCCAGTTACTTCATCAACTAAATAACTTTCTCCAGGTTTTAGAATATCTTCTATTCTATTAGCTCTACCCGCTTTAATTTGTAATTCATCTACAGTTGCTGATTTTAAACCACCTGTTATAGTTCCTTGTATAGAAGTATCTACTTGTCTAGAAACATCTCCTTGAGCTCCTGTAACTTCAAAACTTTTATCTGATACAGTTGCTCCTGTAAATCCTTCAGCAGTTCTATCTTCTCTTAAACCTACTTGAGAAGCATCTGGTTGTGTTGAAACTGTTTCATCTCTTGTTCCTTCTGCTTTATAATCAGCAGAATCTCTTTGTTCTTTATCTTGTATTTTAAAAGAAGCACTATCTTCTATTTTTTGATTAGGGTCAAACTTTACTTGAGCTGCTTCAGCTTGAGCTCCTATATCATCTAAAGAAATATTTCCTAATGCTATATCTTTAGTTCTACTTCCTGTACCAAAAGCTCTATCTTCTCTAGCTCTTTGAGCATCTGATAAAGATGTTTTAGTAGCTTTGCTAAATGGAGAAACAAGAGGATTAGTTACCGAGTCTGTAGAAGGTGTTGGTGCAGGAGTAGGTGCAGGTGTACCTCCTGGTGGTGCAGGAGTTGGTGCAGGAGTTGGTGCAGGAGTTGGTGCAGGAGTTGGTGCAGGAGGAAAGTCTCCTTCTCTGTCTTCTGGTGGTGTTTTAATCATATTAGGGTCCTCTGTAGGGGATGGTGCCGGTGTCGGTGCTGGTGTTGGAGCTGGGGTCGGAGCCGGTGGTGTTTCTATTGGTCTTTTTTTAGGCGGGTTTCTAGGTGGAAAATTTATTGGTTTTTCTTTATCTTTTTTAGGAGGTAGTATTGGCTTAGGCTTAGGAGCCGGTGTAGGGGCTGGTGTTGGTGCCGGTGGGGTTTTTGGTTTGTCTTCTTTAGGAATTTTTTTTCCTCCACCTACTCCACCTATAGATATAAAATCGTTTCCGTTATCTTTTCTCGGAGGTAATATCGGCTTAGGCTTTGGCTTTGGTGCTGGTTTAGGCTTTGCTTTTACTACTGGTTTTTCTTTAGGCTTTGGCTTTGGTGCTGGTTTAGGCTTTGCTTTTACTACTGGTTTTTCTTTAGGCTTAGGCTTCGGAACTGGTTTAGGCTTAGGCTGTGGCTTAGGCTTTTGTTTTTCTGCTGGTTTTTCTTTAGATATAGGTTCTTTTTTTGCATCTCCAAATAAAGTACCGTCCTTTTTCATCTTATCATATTCTTCTTTATTTCTAGGTTGTTTTCGGGTTATTGAAGATTTAGAATTATTTCTTTCATCTTCTCTTTCACGTTTAAAATTAGACCTAGCTCTGCCCCCCGGAGCTAATCTAACTCTATTAGTATTTCTTGTTGTTTTTTTATTACTCATATTAATATATAACTATATATATAGTTTACTTGACTTCAAACAGTTTGTCAAGCTTTTCTCCAATTTTATCTATTCTATCCATGAGAATTCCCATATCATCTTTAAGTTCTGTTTTGGTTACGTATTCTTTTGCAAGTTCTTCACGAGTTTTATTTAAAAGAATATCAATCCGTTTAGCTTCTTGTGTATTTTGTTTGATACTAAATAAGACTGGTGCTAACACCAAAGTTATGAATATGTTCCAAAACAGATATGGTGTTAGTTCCATGTTAAATTACCAAGGCACTCCCCACGCTGTTGGTGGTGTTTTGCTTTTAGTAATTTGTGCAGCTATTTTAGTTTCTACACGAGTAACTTCTTCTGAGCCTAATGTTGCTTTTATCCAAGCTACTACATTAGCTTCTGTAAGACTGTCGTAAGCTACATAACCACCAGCACTAGAATCTGGAGTATAAGACTCCATTCCTGATACTGTGCCTGTATGAGTTACTGCTGAGTCTCCAGAGCCTACTACTTCAGAGTTTGTACATTGCCATGCAGCGTGTACTACTCCTTTATCAGAGTCGTTGTTATATTCTGTGTTTGTTATTTTCCATTCTATTGCCATTTTTATTTTCCTCTTTTTTAAATTTGGGATTATTCCCAGTTTGTTAAACTGTTATGCGTTTTCTAATTGTTCAACTCTATTTCTTAGTGATTGTATTTCTTTGATTAACATTGGGACTAACTTGCTGTAGTCCACGCCCATCATTTCTTCTTGGCTTTCGCCTCTCGCTACAGCTTCAGGTGCAACTTCAATAAGTTCCTGTGCAACCATGCCGTAATCTTGGTGCGAACCATCGACTTTCCAATCAAATTGTCTGACTTGAATAGCATCTATCTTGCTTCCTGCGTTATCAGCGTCTGCAATGTTTTCTTTCAGGCGTTGGTCGGAAGAGGTATTAAAAGTTGTTGAGGAATTATTAGCCTTAATACTTCCAACTTCTGTTGTCTGATATTTAAGACTCACCCTATGCTTTGCAGTAGCACCACTAGAACTTGAGTCGTTAATACCTAAAGGCTCGGTCGTAGCAGCATTTGTTGAAATATGAAGAGCAGCTGCTGGGGTTGTTGCATCACCAATATTAACTCGTCCATTACTACCATCAACAAATAAAGCATGAGTGTGGTTGTCAGACTCAACGCGGAAGTCTAGGTCTACAGTATCTTGATTAAAGATAGTTTCAGTAGGAGTCATTTCTATACGACTTTTTACATTTCCTGCGACTAGAGTTTGAATTTCCATACTAGAATCATATGAACCATTAGTAACATCCTCAACTATTACACTTATATATGCTGCACCATTAGCGTTACCTGCACTGTTTTTTCCTATAAATGAAATTGTACCAATACCATCGTTATTGGCAGGGCTTGTAGAGCTATTTTCAAGAATTAATCCTGTTGCACCTGCACCTGTATTACTATTAACTAATCTTAAAGACGAACCTGTTCCAGTAGTAATTACTGAAAGAGTATCAGCTTCTCCTGCAACACCACCTATAGAAACTCTGTCATTACCACCATCAACAAAGAGCATATTAGCGTTGCTATTGGATTCAACGCGGAAGTCAGCGTCTACGCCACCTTCGTTAAATACAGTTACGTAGTCAGCAACTGGAGTAGTAATTATGCTTCCTCCATGCGTAAATTCAATCGCACCTTGTCCTAAACTAAATTTTAAATTAGATGAACCGCCTGTAGCTGTGTTTTGAATCAATGACCAATTATTACTACTACCAGCTTTGTTATTATATAAAGAAAGCCCATCTCCTAGTAAATTTAAATCTGTGTCGTTTGTGTAGCCTGTACCACCTATCGCAACCCTATCATTCCCACCATCAACAAACAGCATATTAGCGTTGTCGTCTGATTCTACTCTGAAGTCAACGTCTAATCCTGAATCATTTACGACAGTTTCACCAGTATTACCTGCAATTGATAAACGGTCACGGTAAGCCCCATCATTCCAATACCCAACTAATTTATTAGCAGCTTCTGCTCCTTCTACATCCCATCGGAAAAAATGACCAGATGCTGTATTACTACTTCGTAATTGAAGAATTCCTGCATTAACGACTCCTTCACTGCTACTACCAGCATTAATAGCAGAAGCAGTAACAGTAGAATTAAAAGTAGCTGCACCTGCTGCTGACATATCAAGGATAAGAGCATTTATCCCAGAACCACCATCGTCACCTGCAAAATATAAATCTTTGTCTTGACCTAAAGTCTGAATAACTCCGTTGTTGGAGCCATCTGTTGAAATTCTTAATCCTGCTCCTGCATCAACTGAACTGTTAAAAGTAGCTGCACCTGTTGAGGCTATAGTTAATCTATCAGTGCCTCCTGTAGCTATAGTAAGGGCATCTGCTCCGCTTCTATAAATTCCAGTATCAGAATCACCATTAAAAATTAAAGATGGAG
>Ga0307488_10002525_pt1 | contig 15440 bp, 14 predicted proteins | sample SB02metaG_FD_202248 | JGI IMG/M metagenome (GOLD analysis project Ga0307488, IMG submission 202248) | Sea-ice brine microbial communities from Beaufort Sea near Barrow, Alaska, United States - SB 0.2 | ecosystem: Environmental > Aquatic > Marine > Coastal | place: USA: Alaska | collected... | reverse complement strand
CCACGCCGTTCCCATACCGTTCCAGTCCTCAAGTTCCGCGCCGATTGCTTCGTGGCGTGGTCCAAGTACGGAATGTCTCCAAAGAATGGCCATGTGTGTGTTTTCCCTGTTTTCGACTCTTGTCTATATAAATGTATTCAGCCCCAACCCACTTCAAAAAGCAACAATCTAGTGCAACTTTTTTTCCTGTCAGGCAATTATTTACACAAAAAAGGGCCGCACGTTTCCGGCGGCCCTTCCTTAGATGTGTTTCAAGCTACTGACTTACTTGTCGAACGCTTTCGTCTTAGCCACCTCGGATCGTTGACCAATCACAAGGACTGCCACACAGATCGCCGCCGCAATCAACGTTGTGACACCCGGCAGGATCGTGCCCCAGCCAATGAACATTGCACCGTCTACAACGCTCCAGCTTGCTTCAAAATATGGAAACATCAGTTTCTCCTTTTACTAACATTATTCGGCAGGATGTGCGGGTGTAACAGGTGCGTCATCCCCCCATTCGGGATAACCCGCAGCCGGTACTTTCACTAGGTCCATGCCAGCGATTTCAGCGCCGTGCGGAATGCGCAACATGCCAAGCTTCTTGAGAATGTAGGACACAACGTATCCCGGTACGAAGCCGCACAAGAAGAAGACAATCGCACCGACAATCTGACCCACAAGGCTGATCGTTGGGGCTTCGCCCGCAGCACCTTGAAGCGCCGGATAGCCCCCCGCCCAGATGCCCAACATGACCACACCATAAAGACCAATCGTGCCGTGAACCGTCACGGCGCCAACGGCATCGTCGATGCCGCGGTTTTCCAACCAGTCCGCACAAGGCTTAAGGATTAGGCCCGCTGAGAAGGCGATGATGAACGCATGTGCCGGAAAGTAGATATCCAGACCAGATGCGGTCGAGATGATCCCAGCCAACGCGCCGGACATCATCCAGAACGGATCACGGGTCAGCAGCCATGCGCCAATGATACCACCAGCAACAGCCATCAGGATGTTGAACGACAAGGCCGAAAGCGTGATCGGTGTGCCATAAATCGTAGACGGTTTGTCTGCGAACCATGACCACGCCTCACCCGGAACAATGACGCAGGCCATTAAAAAGCCGAAGAAGCCAACGATAATCAGCATCAGGCCCGTGATGGTCAGCGGCATGTTGTGACCTGGAATATGGTTGGCAGATCCGTCTGCATTAAACTTGCCGATCCTTGGCCCAAGGTTGATCAGGACACCTAGCGCAAAGAAACCGGCGACCGCATGCACAAGACCCGCAGCGCCAAAGTCATGCACGCCAAACTGAGTGACCAACCAGCCATCCGCGTGCCAGCCCCATGCAGCAGCCACGACCCAAGCAAACGACCCAAGGACCACTGCAAGGATGATGAAACCGACTGTCTGAATGCGTTCAATCACAGCTCCCGACATGATGGATGCCGTGGTCGCAGCAAACAGCGCAAATGCACCAAAGAACACGCCCGACGCTTGGTCTGCAATGTTTGGCCCCATGTATTGAGCGCTTTCGCCCCAGCCCCATGCGATGGCATTGGCGTATTCAACGCCGGAAATGCCTGCCGGACCCGGCGCACCCGGAAGACCCGTGGGGAAACCCCAGTAGACCCACCAGCCAAAGAAGTAGAACGTCGGGATCATGAACGCAAAGGCAAGGATGTTTTTCACACCCGATGACAGCACATTCTTAAGACGTGACGCCCCCATCTCATAGGCCAGAAAGCCCGCGTGAATGATGATCATCAAAGGAATTGTCAGATAATAAAAAGTCTCGGCAAACATCGTGTTGGTGACCGCTGCACCACCCGCTGCTGCTTCTAACTCGGCCACCTTGGCCACGAGTTCGGCTAATTGTTCTTCCACGTTTTTGTCCCCCACGTCGAAAATCTGTTGTCATCGGACCTGCACATTCGTGTTCGGCCACTAGGAAAAAAGAAACATGGATCTTCGTTTTGACAAAGCATTATTTTGCCTCATGTTAAAAAAAGTTTCCTCATGGTTGATCTCTGGGAATTTGGTGATAGCCTCGCAATTGATCATTTGGCACCATTTAGGGTGTTGTGAGTCGGGGATGAAAACGATGTGCGGAATTGTAGGGTTGTTCCTCAAAGACAAATCACTTGAGCCCAAACTGGGCGAGATGTTGACAGCCATGCTGATCACGATGACGGACCGTGGTCCTGACAGTGCCGGCATTGCAATTTATGGTGGCGAAACAAACGGTCGCACGAAGATGACAGTGCAATCTGACAACCCTGATACAGCGTTTCAGGGGCTTGATGCCGCGCTGACATCAGCTCTTGGTGGCGCGGTCAATATGACCGTCAAAAGCACCCACGCCATCCTTGATATTCCAGCAGAAAACACGGCGCTGGCGCGCACAGAAATCGACAAACTGGACCGCGGCATCCGCGTGATGAGCCGCGGTGTCAGTCTTGAGATTTTCAAAGAAGTTGGACTGCCTAAAGATGTAGCAAGGCGCTTTGAAATTGAGCAGATGAGTGGAACGCATGGCATCGGCCACACCCGCATGGCAACAGAATCAGCGGTAACAACCATGGGCGCGCATCCGTTCAATACCGGTGACGATCAGTGCCTCGTGCACAACGGCTCGCTCTCAAATCACAACTCGCTGCGCCGCAGTTTGCGCCGCGAAGGGATTCATATCGAAACCGAAAATGACACCGAAGTCGGGGCAGCCTACCTCACGTGGCAGATGCAAAACGGCGCCACCCTTGGTGAAGCCCTGACAAGCTCGCTTGATGATCTTGACGGCTTCTTTACCTTCGTTGTGGGAACCAAAGACGGGTTCGGTGTTGTCCGCGACCCCATCGCCTGCAAGCCCGCCGTTATGGCCGAAACCGATCAATATGTCGCCTTCGGGTCTGAATACCGCGCCCTCGTCGACCTGCCCGGGATCGAAAACGCCCGCGTTTGGGAACCCGAACCCGCAACCGTCTATTTCTGGAGCCATAACGAGGCACCGACGTCCAAAGAAAAGGCCGCTTAAGAATGCAAACCATCGATTTGACCGAAACAGGCCTGCGTGAGACCAACAAGATGCTTCATGCGCAATCGGCCGACACCAACCAGACCAGCTGGACAATCGAAAACGCAAAAGGTGCCCATGCAATCGCTTGTGGTCTGAATGCGCCAATTGAGGTGACTGTTAAGGGGTCCACCGGATATTACTGCGCGGGGATGAACCAGCATGCCACCGTAAACATCCACGGTTCTGCAGGCCCCGGAACCGGGGAAAACATTATGTCTGGCAAGATCGTGATCGACGGCGATGCCAGTCAGTACCTCGGTGCGACAGGTCACGGCGGCTTGATCGTTGTCAAAGGCAACGCATCTTCGCGCTGCGGAATTTCCATGAAAGGCGTGAATATCGTCGTGCAGGGAAACATCGGTCATATGTCCGCTTTCATGGGGCAATCTGGTAACCTTGTGGTTTGTGGTGACGCGGGCGATGCGTTGGGGGACAGCTGCTATGAGGCGCGGTTCTTTGTGCGCGGCACCGTCAAAAGTCTTGGCGCGGATTGCGAAAAGAAAGAGATGCGGGCGGAACATATCGAAATTCTGCAAAGCCTGCTGGACGAGGCAGGTTTTGACGCCGACCCGTCCGACTTCACGCGTTACGGGTCCGCCCGTACGCTTTATAACTTCGATGTTGATAACGCTGGTGCGTATTGAGGGATGACCTGAATGACTGACTCTAGAATCCCGACGACAACGCCGCGCCAATCCGCGACGTTTACCCAAGACGTGAACAGCGACATCCGTCGCGCAGCTGCGACGGGCATCTATGACATCCGTGGCGGTGGCGCAAAACGCAAATTGCCATCTTTTGACGACTTGCTGTTCATGGGCGCATCGATCTCGCGCTACCCGCTGGAAGGCTACCGGGAGAAATGTGAAACTTCGGTGACCATCGGTGGATTGCACGCGGAAAACCCGATTGAACTGGACATCCCCATCACCATCGCGGGCATGTCTTTTGGTGCGCTGTCTGGCCCTGCGAAAGAAGCTTTAGGTCGCGGTGCATCGATGGCTGGTACGTCGACAACAACCGGCGACGGTGGCATGACCCCCGAAGAACGGGGCCATTCTGACAAGTTGGTCTATCAATATCTGCCATCTCGCTATGGCATGAACCCAGATGATCTACGCAAAGCAGACGCGATTGAAATCGTCGTTGGTCAAGGCGCCAAACCCGGCGGTGGTGGCATGTTGCTCGGTCAGAAAATCAGTGACCGTGTGGCGCATATGCGCAACCTGCCCAAAGGCATCGATCAGCGTTCTGCATGTCGCCACCCCGACTGGACCGGCCCAGACGACCTGGAAATCAAAATTCTTGAACTGCGCGAAATTACCGGTTGGAAAGTGCCGATCTACGTCAAGGTAGCGGGTGCGCGGCCCTACTACGATGTCACGTTGGCCATAAAAGCCGGCGCTGACGCGGTTGTCTTGGACGGCATGCAAGGCGGCACAGCTGCGACCCAAGATGTGTTCATCGAACACGTGGGCCAACCAACTTTGGCAATCATTCGTCCGGCCGTTCAGGCACTGCAAGATCTCGGTATGCACCGCAAAGTTCAGCTGATCTTGTCGGGTGGTATCCGCTCCGGTGCGGACGTGGCAAAAGCCATGGCACTGGGGGCTGACGCGGTATCAATCGGATCGGCGGCCTTGATCGCCCTTGGCGACAATGATCCCAAATATGAGGCCGAGTATAACGCGCTCGGGACCACGGCAGGCGCATACGATGATTGGCATGAGGGCCGCGACCCTGCGGGCATCACCACGCAAGACCCTGAATTGATGGCACGGTTTGATCCCATTGAGGGCGGACGCCGCCTCAGAAACTACCTCAAGGTCATGACACTTGAGGCCCAGACGATTGCGCGAGCTTGTGGCAAAAACCACCTCCACAACCTCGAGCCAGAAGATTTGGTCGCACTGACGATGGAAGCTGCGGCCATGGCAAAAATACCGCTTGCGGGCACTGACTGGTATCCCGGAAAACCCAGTACCGGATTCTAAACAACAGGGCGCGGCCAGCAACGGCACGCGCCCTTTCTTATGACCAAAAGGCGTAAAAGACGCCCAGACGACAGGGAATGACACCATGGCCACAGACCTCGCGAAATTTGCCGAAGACAACGGCGTTAAATACTTCATGATCTCGTTCACCGACCTGTTTGGCGGGCAACGTGCCAAGCTGGTTCCGGCCCGCGCAATTGCGGACATGCAGGAAGACGGCGCAGGGTTCGCGGGCTTTGCCACATGGCTCGACCTGACCCCTGCCCACCCTGACATGCTGGCCGTACCTGACCCCGACGCAGTGATTATTTTGCCGTGGAACAAAGAAATCGCATGGGTGCCGGGCAATTGCGTGATGGAAGGCAAAGATGTCGAACAAGCCCCTCGCAACGTGCTGCGCAAGCTGGTTGCACAGGCCGCTGACATTGGCATGCACGTCAAGACAGGCATCGAGGCAGAGTTCTTTTTGCTGACCCCTGCGGGCGACCAGATCAGTGACGAATTCGATACGGCAGCCAAACCGTGTTACGATCAACAAGCGTTCATGCGTCGCCTCGATGTGATCCGTGAGATTTCAGATTACATGCTGGAACTTGGTTGGGGTGCCTACCAAAACGACCACGAGGACGCGAACGGTCAGTGGGAAATGAATTGGGATTTCGACGACGCGCTCAAGACCGCCGACAAGCATTCCTTCTTCAAGTTTATGACAAAATGCGTCGCCGAAAAGCACGGCTACCGCGCGACTTTCATGCCCAAACCCATTGAGGGTCTGACGGGCAATGGCTGCCACGCGCATATCTCGGTCTGGGACGCGCCGGGGGCTGCGTCAAAGCTCAATGTGTTTGCCATGGACGCTGACAATAGCAGCCAAACGGCTGAACTGGGCCTATCCGAAAAAGGCCGACACTTTCTTGGCGGAATCATGAAGCACGCAAGCGCACTGGCCGCGATCACCAACCCGACCGTGAACAGCTACAAACGCATCAATGCGCCGCGCACGATGTCTGGCGCAACTTGGGCACCAAATTCGGTCACTTGGACGGGCAATAACCGCACGCATATGGTCCGCGTTCCGGGCCCCGGCCGTTTTGAGTTGCGCCTGCCAGACGGCGCAGTGAACCCCTACCTGTTGCAGGCAATCATAATCGCAGCGGGTTTGTCCGGTGTGCGCTCCAAGGCCGATCCCGGCAAACGCCACGACATTGATATGTACGCCGAGGGGCACACCGTGACGGACGCGCCAAAACTGCCTCTGAACATGCTGGATGCTCTGCGTGAATACGACCGTGACGATGGTCTTAAGGCTGCGATGGGTGAAGAATTCTCAGCCGCGTACCTCAAGATGAAACATCAGGAATGGAACGATTTCTGCGGTCATTTTTCAGATTGGGAAAAGGCGCACACGCTGGACATCTGATCGGGAAGATACAGCCAGAGCCGCGCCCACTTTACGATGGGCGCGGCTTTCTGGCGCCCTTATCTAAGCCAACCAGAGCGCCGCGCGATGCTGGAGTACCAAAGCAAGGCGACACCGACCAACACGACCAGAACCAGACTTGGTGCGGCCCCTGCGACACGCAGCGTAAAGACGCTGTGACCAGCTATGGCAATCAGGGACACGAGAAACGCAGCCGACGCCACACGGCGACGTAGCAACAACAAGAGACACCCAACCGCACCACCAAATACCGCAATTGCAAACGCCGCAGTTGCCCAAGCAGGACGCACCGCGATGATCGCCTGATAAAGCTCGGGCATCTGGGCAACCGCGTCAGCGTTGGTCTGCATTATGTATTTTAGGCAACTCATCAAATTCCAAAGCAAACCTACTGTCGCGATAATCCAGAAACTGAAGTGTGGTTTTGCCAATGTCATTGCACTGTCCTTGTTTGATTTTCACAACCTTAAGCCAAGCCCTACAATCACGCCAGCAAAAGAAGAAAGCGACTTTACTGTCAAGAATAATAGTTGACTTTAAGGGACGGCTTGTTGTGGACTTGACCAAACCAAAATTAGCAAAGGGACGCAAAATCATGACCAAACGTATCGCCGTTATTGGGGCTGGTCCCTCAGGTCTTGCGCAATTGCGAGCCTTTCAATCAGCCGCTGCGAACGGCGCTGACATTCCCGAAATCGTCTGCTTTGAAAAGCAATCCAACTGGGGTGGTCTGTGGAACTACACATGGCGTACAGGCCTTGATCAGTACGGCGAACCTGTGCACGGATCAATGTATCGCTACCTGTGGTCAAATGGCCCAAAAGAAGGGTTGGAGTTTGCCGATTATTCGTTCGAGGAACATTTTGGCAAACAGATCGCATCCTACCCGCCTCGCGCTGTGCTGTTTGATTATATCGAAGGGCGCGTAAACAAAGCCGGTGTGCGCGATTGGATTCGGTTTGAGACCGCAGTGCGCTGGGTGGAAAAAGAAGATGGAAAATTCAACGTCACCGTCACCAACCTGCCCAAAGATCACACCTACACCGAAGTGTTCGATCACGTCATCGTCTGCAACGGCCATTTCAGTACGCCCAATGTGCCGCAGTTCGACGGTTTTGAAAGTTTCAAAGGCCGCGTTCTGCATGCCCATGATTTCCGCGATGCGGTGGAGTTCAAAGACAAACACGTCTTGATCATCGGCACGTCCTATTCCGCCGAAGACATCGGGTCCCAATGTTGGAAATACGGCGCGAAATCCATCACCGTCAGCCACCGCACGGCAGCCATGGGATTTGATTGGCCCGACAACTGGGCCGAGGTGCCACTCTTGACCCATGTAGTCGGCAACACCGCGCATTTTAAAGACGGCACATCGCGCGACGTTGACGCGGTCATCCTGTGCACAGGCTATCGCCACCACTACCCGTTCCTACCCGATGATCTGCGCCTCAAAACCACCAACCGTTTGGCAACAACAGACCTGTATAAAGGCGTCGCATACGTGAACGACCCCGATCTGTTCTACATCGGAATGCAGGACCAGTGGTTCACATTCAACATGTTCGACGCACAGGCTTGGTGGGCGCGCGACGTCATCTTGGGGCGCATTGCGGTCCCTGATAAAGCGGCGATGCAGGCCGACATTGATGATCGTATCGCGCGCGAAGATGCAGGCGCAGATGACTACGATGCGATCTGGTATCAGGGCGATTACATCAAAGAATTGGTTGCAGAAACTGACTATCCCACTTTTGATCTGGAAGGCGCGTGTCAGGCGTTCAAGGCTTGGAAAGCCAACAAGAAGGCCGGCATCATGACCTTCCGCGACCACGGCCATAAATCTGTTTTGACAGGCACGATGGCACCCAAACACCACACGCCGTGGACCGACGCCCTTGATGACAGTCTGGAAGTCTACCTTCAGAATTAAGGCGTTAAGGGGCACTCAACCCGCAAAAATACATAAGTCTGGTTGAGTGCGCCTTTGTCTTTAAGGGAGACCCTGATCACGCCCATCCTAGAATGGAACTGGCGTAGATCGTAGCTGTCGGGCTGGCTGACCGATGACGGGTCCGCGGCGATGGGATCTGCACATGCCGCGACCTGCCCCAACAGGGAATCAAAGGCATCCAACGCCTGCGCAGATCGGTATTCAAACGGCCACGCACAGTGCAGCGCGACCGTTCCACCCAGCCCACAGGACGGCGCACAGTCGACTTGTGCAAGGGCGAATGATGAGGGATGAAAGGTGGTCGTGACGGCATCACCAGCCTGACTCATAAGAGTTTCTAACCAGTCGCAAAAGCCTCCGTCTGCGCCAATAGATGACTTCCTAAAACCAACGGTAAGATCAACATGAGATGCGCAATTCGCATGTTCATTCGGTCGACAACTGTTCCCCCTCAAGAACCACAAACGGGGTGGGCGGCGTGGTTTTGCTGACCCAGTACCAATCGCCCGAAAATTCCATCACGTACCAACCGGCCCAATCGGCTTCGCTGGGCCAGATGCTTTGGTATTCGTCCAATTCAGCATCCACCCGCCATTCGCCACGCGAGACTTCCGCGTCCCCTTGGGCTAAAACGGTCACACCATCTGGTCCAAAAAACTGACGGTATGGAACGCCGTCCCAGACGCCAGCGGCCGTGTTGCCTGACAGCAAAATCTCAATTTCGTCGGCCTGCAGTTTGATCGATTGTGCCTCAGCAGCACCCACCAGAACAGAAAATGCCAACGCGAGCCGGATCATGACCGCGGGCGTTCTTTGTTGGGGTCAAACGCCGCAAGCGTTTCGGAAACTTTTGCAGGCAGGCGCATTTGATGGCCATCCAGCTTGCCAATCTCAACTTCAGTCCCTACCGCAGCATGGGCCACGTCAATGCGTGCCAAGGCTACATGTTTCTTGAGAAGCGGTGAGCGCATGGCCGAGGTCACTTCCCCGATCTGAGCGCGCCCGATATGGATGCAATCACCGTGCCCTACATCGACGTTGCTGTCGATCTCAAGGCCCACCAGCTTTTTCATCGGATGTTCCTTGCGCCGGATCAGCGCATCACGGCCAACAAAATCATCCGTCTTCGACTTTAGCGGCACTGTAAATCCGATCCCCGCTTCAAACGGGTCAGTTTGGTCGCTGAAATCATAACCCGCAAAGATCAAACCCGCCTCAATCCGCACCATATCAAGCGCTTCCAGCCCCATAGGTTTGATCCCGTGCTCTTGGCCTGCCTCCCAGATTGCATCGAAAATCTCGGCGCAGTCTTTGGGGTGGCACATGACCTCATACCCTAGCTCACCAGTATAGCCCGTGCGGCTGAGAACGAAAGCAGTGCCGGATTCATTGTTCAACCGCGCAGGCGTAAACCTGAACCAACCCAACTGGTCGAACTCAGGATTGTGTGGCGCGGTCCAGACGATCTTGCGCAATAAATCGCGGCTCTCGGGACCCTGCACCGCGACATTGTGCAATTGATCGGTCGACGCGCGCACCAACACCTTAAGGCCAAGTTTCTCGGCCAATTCGCGCAGCCATTCGCCACCATAATCGGACCCGCCGATCCAACGGAAGTTATCTTTTCCAAGCCGGAAAACCGTGCCATCATCGATCATTCCGCCGTGCTCATAGCACATCGCGGTGTAAACAACGCCGCCGATGGCCAGCGTTTTCATGTTGCGAGTGAACGCATACTGGCACAGCGCCTCGGCGTCCGGGCCGGTGATCTCAAACTTTCGCAGCGGCGACAAATCCATGATGACGCATTTTTCGCGGCAAGCATGATATTCTTCAATCGGTCCCGTTGCCGCATAGCAGCTCGCCAGCCAGTAGCCGTTGTATTCAACAAAATTGCGGGTGTGCTTGGCAAAACTGTCATGGAAACCGGTTTGTTTTGTCATCTTAGCCTCTGAATTTGGGGTCGTGCGGATCGCAATCGCGCGCTGAAAGGTTTCCTTACCGCTATAGGTGCGGACGTGAATATCGGTCGGGTTCCAGCCATTGGCAGACGTCGTGTCATCAGGGCAGGCGCTGGACACACAAACGATGTCAGTCAGGGCCCGCAACAACACGTAATCACCGGGCCGCGACCATGGCTCGTCGGCATACATCACGCCGTGGTCATCAATGCAGGTGTTGAAAAAGAAATTGATCGCCATCCAACCGCGGCGCGGCGCGACCCCGTAATCTTTCAATGCATGATTGAAATTGGTCGAACAATTCGCATGGCCAGGATAGCCCATATCATTGTAATATTTTTCGGTGCAGGCCATAGCAAAGGCGTCATGGCGACCGCAGGTGTCCTGAACGACCTCGACCAGCGGCACCATTTCCTGATCGTAGTATTTCGCATGCAAACCCGGCATAGGATAGGCATGGCCCATCAACGTTCGGGTCGTTGTCACGTCCAGCGCGTGTTCGATACCCTTGTCGAGCTTATGGGCCGAGAAGCATTCAAAATCGCTGCACTGCCGTCCGTCTACGTCGATAATTTGAATATAATCGCCCGCCTTAACAAAAAAGGATTCAGCGGTTTGCGTGTGCACACGAATGCTTTCAAGCGGATCAGCGAGCGGATCGGGCAATTCAAACCGCACGTGGCTTTTGATGACGGCCCGTTTGATTATGACTGTGACGGGGGTGGCGGTATCCTGCGCCTCAAAATCCATCATAATTGCGGGCGTAGAAATTACGACTACACCGTCGCGGGCCACGCTAAATTCGGCCTGGGTTTTGGCAGGTGTTGTGGCTTCGAACAGATGCACCGCTTGGGCTTTGGCGACATCAATTCCACGCGCATCAAGTCCCATGCGCATACCGCGCAAAGACTGATTGCCGCTGTCCAGCAATGCCTTTATGCCACTGGCATCGCCATGAGTGGACGCCCCAATAATCCCCGCATCGATTTTACCGCTTGGGTCGCTCACCAGAATCTCACAGTGCTGGCCGCCCTCATCGTTGATGATCGTAATTTGATCACCTGTCTCGATGGCGATCAGGACAGCGGACTGCCCCTCAATCACATACCTCTCCGTCCCCGGCGGCATCGAAAAAATATTTGGTTTGAGAATGGAGCTGGGTTTCGGAGGCCCGGCTTGCACCTTAGGGTAATTGTCTAACATGTTATTCCTTTCCAACTCGTGTTGCATGAGCGGAATATTTATTTATCTTTAAGAATACATATGACGACCCACACGGCAAACAAATTCGGACCAAATGACCAATCATCAGATCAATTTTATCATCAGGATACCGCTTTTGGTGTCTGCAACTGGAATTTCGGCTGTTTTGCTCGCCAGTCCTAGGTCCATTTTGGCTGTCGCGCGTTTTTCACGCGTTTGCGCCGCCGTCACGATTCCCTCATGGCGGTACACGCGATGAGCACCCTTGCCCTTGGGCTGATCGCTGCGCTGTGTTGGGGGTTCCATGACATTTGCGTTCGCTTCCTCAGCCAGAAGACCCCGCTCAGCGCCTGCATTTTCACCGTACTTTTGACTGGGTTGGTTTTTCACAGCGTCCTGATGTCCGTCAGCGGTGAAATCCAAGCACTGCCCATACTGGCAATCTGGCCGTCACTCGCAGCGGGTGTCTTCTTCGTTGTCGCGACTTTCGGATTGTATTACGCATTTAAGCGCGGCCCGGTTCGTCTTGTCGCGCCCATGATTGCAGGCTATCCAGTCTTGTCCGTGGGTTTGGCCGCAGGGCAAGGAACCCCTATTATTGCTGCGCAGTGGGGTGCCGTTGTCGCAATCGTTTCCGGCGTCGCGGTAGTGGCCGCTATGTCTGACACGTCATCCGACGACAATCCGCCCATTGGCCCCACAATTTTGTTTGCCACTATATCAGCATTCGGGTTCGCAGGCACCTTTGCGCTTGGCCAATATGCGGCTGACATCAGCCATGAAATGCCCACAATCTTGGTGACCCGTGTTTTAGCCGTTGGCTTAACCGTCGTGATCCTGTTGGCGTTCAAACAACCGTTTTGGCCTGGAAAACGCGCACTGCCGTTGCTGATCACCATGGGGGTCGCCGACGGCATTGCCCTTTATTGTGTGTTGTCGGCAGGCACCCTGCCCGACCCACAATATGCTGCCGTTACTGCATCGATGTTTGGCCTCTTAACGATCTTGCTGGCATGGGTGTTTTTGAGGGAACGCATGACGTTGGTGCAATGGATCGGCTGCACCGTCGCATTTTGCGGTGTCGGTGTCCTTGCGGTATAGGTCAGCCCTTTAGCCACCCTGCCGCGATTTGACGTTGATGCGCTACCATAGAGTTGCGCATCAATATGGCGACCGTGACTGGGCCAACTCCACCTGGCACAGGCGTGATCCATCCGGCGACTTCAATCACTGCATCCGTGTCTACGTCGCCCACAATTTTCGGGCCATCGTCCGTTTCAATTTGGTTGATGCCTATATCGATGACGACAGCCCCCGGTTTGATCATATCTGGCCCGACCAAATGAGCCTTGCCCACGGCAACAACAACCACATCGGCGCGGCGTGAATGCATCGGGACAGATCGCGTCATGTGATGGCAAACTGTCACGGTGCAGCCTTCGGCCATCAGCATCATCGCAGCAGGTTTGCCGACGATTTCGGAATGGCCAATCATTACAACTTCAAGACCCTCCATCGGCAAGCCAGTTTCCTTGATCAACGCGACACTTGCCGCAGCCGTACAAGGGGCCAACGCCACGTCAGAATAGACGATGTTGCCAATAGATGCGGGATTCATGCCCTCAACATCTTTCAGCGGGTGGATCGCTGATTGCAGGGATCGAACGTTAATATGCGCAGGTACAGGGCGCTGCAAAATGATGCCCAAGACGCTGGGGTCGTCATTCATCTCCATGAAGCGCATTTTGCAGGCCTCTTGCGAAATATCACCCGCCCAGTTCAACTGCTCAAACGGTAGGCCCGCCTGCTCTGCCCCACGCGCCTGATTACGCACGTAGACTGCAGCCTCAGGCACATCTCCGATCAGGATGGACATCAGCCGCGGCATGTCACTGTGGGTATCCGAATAGGTGCGAACGTCCGCGATGATCCGTTTCTTGACAGCGAGGCCATCAATCAGGCGGTTGTCTTTGTATGCACGAGTTGGCGCCATAGTAATGCCGTCCTCAATCAGTTTTTCTTCATGGCATGAATGCGCCTACAAACGACCATTCGTCAATCTCGTCCAGCGACATTTTTGAAGGTGATTGCGGCGGAACGAGGCAACTAAAGGCGCAAGTCTCAAATGCGCGTTTGTGACTTGCGAGGCTCATGGCAGCATTGAGCCCTCTTTGCAGATTTACAGCGGCGCGGCTAAGGTTTGCTTTATGCGTGTTGCAATCAGAACCTTAACCAAAAAAACCCAGGTTTTCTGAAGGTCATCTGTCACAACCCTATTTCAAGAAATGGAAAAGGAATCGAAAATGTCGGATCATGGATATGAGGGCGGACGCCTCAACCTGCCATTCGTTGGAATTTGTACGTTTGGAAAGTACCCATACGTAGAGGACTGGAATGCAATTGATGCAGATGTGGCTGTTCTTGGTGCACCTTACGATTTTGGCTGCCAGTGGCGCTCAGGTGCCCGAATGGGTCCGCGCGCCATCCGCGAAGCCTCCACCCTCTTTTCATTCGGTCATGCAGGTGCTTACGATCACGAGGATGACATAACTTATCTAGAACCCTCGAAGGTCAAGATCGTCGATATCGGTGATGCGGATATCATCCATACTGATACGATGAAAAGTCACGCTAACATCGAATATGGTGTTCGGAAAATTCTTTCAGCAGGCGCAATTCCCATTGTGATGGGGGGCGACCATTCAGTCAACATCCCCTGTATCAACGCCTTTGACGACCAAGGGCCAATCCACGTGGTCCAGATCGACGCACATCTCGATTTTGTTGATGAGCGCCACGGAGTTAGGTATGGCCATGGAAATCCAATGCGCCGCGCCGCTGAAAAACCATACGTAACGGGCTTGAGCCAAATCGGCATTCGCAACGTATCCTCCACAGCGCGCGGAGGTTATGAAGATGCTCACAAAATGGGGTCTGACATTCAATCGGTTCGCCAAGTACGGAAATTGGGCATCAAGGGGATGCTGGATCGAATTCCAGAAGGTGTTAACTACTACCTCACAATCGATATCGATGCCTTTGATCCATCAATTGCGCCCGGAACAGGAACGCCCAGCCATGGCGGTTTTATCTATTATGAGGTTTTGGAACTGATTGATGGGCTAGCAAGACGCGGCAGTATTGTGGGCGTCGACCTAGTCGAGGTTGCGCCTGATTATGACCAAACTGGATGCACATCGACCCTAGCAGCACAAATACTGATGAACACCATAGGGCGCATCCTCCATCACAGATAAGTTTCAGTCATTGAAGAAAAACAGGCATTTGTGCTTTCAGCATTAGCGGCCATGTCGTCCGCAGAGCAGCCTTGTGCGCATAGCGCAGTGCATGTCTAATTCCCACCCGAAGTGTGTGATGACATGAACTGCCCAAACCGGACCTTGGTAATGAGATCTGTCGCCTTATTGGAGCGCCGCGAAGGTCCGCTCCCCGCCAGCCCTTCATGTCAAATGCCGCTTCCAGCCCAAACCGGACTGTCCGTCGTCCAGTTTTTTTCGAGCCAAAGGCGGCTTAAACGGATGTCGTAAACACTGCGTAAAACAGGCGTCATTACAGCCAGCAACGGTCATAAACAAAAGCACGTCGATCAACTGCTACCATGGGAGTTTCTTGGCTGAAGAAGCGTTTACCTTTGACACCTTTAACGGCTTTGTTGCACAAATCGCGTCACGAGGATTCACTGTATGAATCCAGCGTGATAGCTGGCGGTTATGAGCAGCTGGATACCTACGAAGTATAAGACCCGGAACTGGGCTGAGTACAATCTTTCACTGAAGATGCGGGGATCGCTTTCGATCTGGTTTGACGC
>Ga0307488_10002522_pt1 | contig 15468 bp, 11 predicted proteins | sample SB02metaG_FD_202248 | JGI IMG/M metagenome (GOLD analysis project Ga0307488, IMG submission 202248) | Sea-ice brine microbial communities from Beaufort Sea near Barrow, Alaska, United States - SB 0.2 | ecosystem: Environmental > Aquatic > Marine > Coastal | place: USA: Alaska | collected... | reverse complement strand
CCTATATTGCCTTCAGAGTTGATCACCATTCGTCTAGTCAATTCGGAACCAGAATTAGTCCCAAAAGTCAGGGATGATTTGTGCGAGCCATCTAAGTGATTTTCGTTAGCGAAACATTCTATAGAGGCTAACTCTTTTGGAGATACTGGGTTAATTCCGTCAGTTGAACCGTTACCGTAAAAAAACATTCCTCCAATCGCATTACCTGAGACAATAGAGGCATCATTCCTGAGAAGCGAGATGCTTGCAGACAGTGAATTTCCCAAACCAAACATTGGCTTAGCAGCATGACCGAGAGGCATAGTATGTCCAGGATCCGTAGTACCAATACCTACATTGCCGCCGTTAAAATAAGAATCTCCGCCAGCATCCAATCTTACCTTTAAATTACCCGCCGCATTGCCCAGCTGAAGATTACCGATTTTATCTGTCCCATGCCCTATGGAGGCATGAGATATTGCGGTCCCGTTTGATAAAGTAGTAACCGCAACAGTTTGGGATACGGCCGTGTCTGAATGAATTTGTAATTTTCTACTAGGAATAGAAGTACCAATACCTACGTTGCCGCCGGTAAAGATCGCGGCTGGACCACTTCCTGATTGTTCTGCAAAAAGTGCTGCTCCTGTAGTGTTCCTTTGGAACCGGCCGAGTCCACTAACAGTAAGGTTTCCGTTTACGTCCAACATGTAATTAGCGTCAGGAGTCATAGTACCAATACCTACATTGCCGCCGTTGTAATAAATATCAAGGCCATTAACAGCTTTAGTCCATTCGCCCCCTAGGCCGCCTTGAGTAACAGTCTCAGCTATAACTTGTGTAATATTATGACCGCTTACAAATAAACCCTTGTTGAAATTTCCTGTGTCGTAATATGCTTCTCCCCAAACATTGTCAACAACACCCATTCCTCCTTCGCCGCTTGCTCTTGGTACTAATATTTTTGTAGTCATAATTTTTTATTAATTAAAAATTGTTTTTCTTAATAGATGTACACTTATTTTGTTTGTGTATTGTTATTAATTTTAAGTTGTGGTTAGTTGATCTATTCCTGTTTCTTGGAAATATTGAGCTGATTCAGTTGTTGAATTGAAAGGTTCAGGTCTTGGAGTATATTGATCAACCCCAGTAGGCTCCCATAATTGAACAGCTGGGTTACTTGTGGCCAATGATGCGTCCCTCATTAATAATTGATCAGAACCGTCTTCTTCAAACCATTGGGTAGAGACAGCGGCGGGAACAGGGGGTATCGGCGGCAAGTAGGAAGAAGTAGTTAATGTAATATCAACCCCAGTTTCTTCAAAGTATTGAGCCGCTTCAGTATTAGAACCAAAAACATCTTCTCGAACCGTGTAAGAATTATCTCCTGAATTTTCAAATAATTGAGTAGCAGGATAAGAAGTTGTGGTTTCGTCCTCCAATAGAACTAAATCACCATTATTTTCTTCCCATAGTAAAGTCGATTGAAAAGTAGATCCACCGCCAGCCAGAGAAGATAAGTCAATTTCAATACTTGCTGCGCTGAGATCCCTAAACAACGAAAGTATATTAGTGGCGCTATTAAATTCGCCACCAGTTACTACGGGATAGTTTTTTAGGGAATCTTGGATATTTGTTCCGTTGATTATTATTTCATCAAAATAACCGGTAGAACCGCTAATATTCCCTGAGACATCAAGATTGTTCTGAACATCAATATCGCCCTCTTGATTAATAACCATGACATTGTCACCACCTTGCTGAAAATTAATATCACGAACATCTGTAGCCTCAGTTCCACCGAAGTTAATATTTTCTTCGTCTCCCGCAACTACTTGTCCACCACCAGCCACTTCGACACCAGTAAGAACAGAAATCCCACTTATAGTTAAGGAATCGGTAAAAGATCCATTTCTACCGCTTGTAGTGTTAAAAACACCCGTGTATCCGCTAATGGTTCCAGATACAGTTGTATCGATAATATCATTAATATAAGTTGTTCCACTAACATAAAAATCCCCAGAGACATAGGCATCGCCAGAAACAATTAGCTTCTCGAAAAATCCAGTAGTTGTAGCAATGCTTGGACCACTAATAGGGCCAGAAAAATTTGCCCTGCCAGCAGTTTCTATGTTTCCATCATCAACAACAAAGACATCGTCTTGAGCAGGATCACCAATAGCAACCTCTTGACCAAAATGACCAGTCTCTCCAGTAATGAAATTAGTATAAATATAATTAAAATCGCCGCTTTGACCGCTAAGCAACCCAGCTGAATGATCATAAGTTAAATTTGGGGAGCCAGCAAAAAAATCACCACTCTTAAACTGTACCGACCCTTCTACGCCCTCGGGCGGTTGCCCTCTGGTTTGGCCAATATAAGCTATTTTGACCCAATCGGAAGAGTTGTCTTCTCCGGTCTTCTCATATAGGAACTGGGTATCAGAGTCTATATATTGACTACCTATAATTCCCGCAGCCTTAGAGCTCAAAGAAGGAATTCCGGCATCTGTGATTATGGGTTTACGTATACCCAAGTTAGCGTTTACGAAATCTTCAAAAGCGCCCATATTAATTTTCCTCTATTATGAATTTGGCAGGATTACTCGTCGAAGTATTAGCTGCTCGGTTTAATTTATCTAAATTAAACACAAAACCGCCGTTAGTATTGGTCAACCCATTTTGATCGCAGACGGTAAATTTATTATCCACATCATAAGTGTTATCTAATTGAGTTCCGTTGGGGTAAGCCTGATAGGAGTAAATTGTTCCACCGTTTGGACCGCTACCGCCTTCACTGGCATTTTCAAAACTTAAATTATTTGGGTTAGACACAATAGAGCCGATTGGCGCAAGACCTGCGCCTAGAGAAGTTGCAGAAGATAGAACCTCTCTCTGGCTGAATCCCGCCAAAGCATAAGAAACTGGAGAAACCGTATTGGTTGTCAGTCCAGCTAAGTTTACGGCCAGAACGGTCCAGTTAAATAAACCTTTTTCATCTGTATCGTTAACTATTAATTGAAAAGAATTAGAAGTTGGGCCTGTTCCCTGCGAAGAATGAGTTAAGGAAGAGATAGGGCTTTGGGAAGCGTCTAGCGATAACGAAGGGGATGTATTAAAGATTTGATCACTATTTAAATTAAAGTTATAAGTAGAGCCGGGAGTTGGCCCGCTCTCTATGTTTCCATTAAGGTTTGGTATGCTAAGTTGAAGAGCGGTATTTGCGATTTTTATATTGGTTGCACTTGAAACGATAATGCCATTCGTACTCTTTGTGGCCGTGATGTTGAAATTATTATTTGATACGTTATACCCACCATTTATACGAGATACAGATTTTGCCTGCTCGTAAGCACCTGGATTAACGATATTCAATTCACCGATATCAGAGCTATAAGAATATGTGTCGGCATCAATTATGGTGTGATTTACAGTCGCAGTTTCATTTGATTTTAACGCGCCTTGGTTGGGTGGGTAATCAACTGCGCCAAATGATATTGTTGGCGCAACATTGTCGACTGGCCGAGTTTTGTTAAGTCCGGCGAATTCTGTAGAGCATTGTTTTGCAGCGACAATGCCTGCATTATTGGTTGAATCAATGCAAACTCCAAGATCTCCATCTCTATCACTTACAACAACAGGAAGAGTTACGCCGCTAAATCCAGCACCCAGCGCAGAGACGTGCCACGCCAAGTTTGTATGAGTGGATTGTTGAGCAAGATCTTCATTATAAATATTAATAGAAGCAGGCACTTGAAGCGGGTGAGAAAAGTTGCCTCCATCGTAAACCACTTCTATGTTAACAGTGTCTCCGTTTTTTAAATGAGTGGTCCCAAGGTTGCTTCCTGCGTCAGGAGTTGCTGTATTTACAGCAGCAATGGAAATGTCTTCGGCTAGTATACCCACTCCAATTTCGAATAAATTAAGATATCCAGTGCGACCATTAGCGGAGCCAGAAATTAAAGTTTCCCCAGCCAAATCTAAATTATCTAAATAACCTTCAAAGCGGCGAGTTTTATCTCCAAGCTCGGTGATATTACTGATTGGTATTTCTATGTCGTTAATGTAACCAGTGCCAATATAGTCATCGGGTGGACCATCCCATCGAATTGAGACTTTCATATTATTAGCAAAGTCCACAACAACGTCAGACAAGTAAACGTCAGCAACCGGAGTGGGATTGTAAACTTTGAAGGTCGCCCCTAAGTTATTAATAGCGTCAGAAAAGAAAACAAAAGAAGAAGCTGAATTCAAGCCTACTTGACTTTTGAGATCTTTGAATACTGGGTCGGCAGAGACCCCTGTCAGAACTGAAAAACCACTTATAGTCAAGGACTCTGTAAATACACCAGTCTTGCCGCTGATGATATCCCCGCTAATCCCACCCGAGACGTAAAGATCATTCTGCATGTTGACATCACCATCTTGATTGATAACCATGATGTTTTCGCCGCCCTGTTGGAAATTAATATCACGAACATCTCCTGGCTCAGTACCTCCAAAGTCAATATTATCGTTATCTCCGCCAACAACCGGTAGTCCGCCAACCGTACCGCCAGCACCAGTAGAAACTGGAACCCCGCTTATGGTAAGAGATTGTGTGAATGAACCACTCTTTGTTCCTATTGAGCTGTATTCGGCTAGATCAGAGTACGAAACCCTGAAATTATCAACTCCAGTAGCAGCCACAAAAGCGTATTCACCTTTTGGTATAGACGGATCTAGGTCTGTTATTTTTTTATTATCCGGCATTTTAAAATTTTATTTATTCAGTATCAAATACAAGGTTGTCGTTATTGTCAGAATAAATTATAACATTACCGATCTTGATTCTTTCAGAATAAATATCTCCACTTACATCTAATTCAGATTGAGGGTCGTCGTTGTTGATGCCAACACTTCCATCATTGTAATAAATATCTCCGTTAGATTGAGTGCTATTATACCATTTGGTATTAGTAAAATTTATTCCATCGGTAGAACTTTCTTTAACCGTTAGTTGACCATTTCCTACATCTTCAAGCCATTGGATTGATGCTTGCTGATTACCTGTTAGCACGCTAACACCACTGAGAGTCAAGGACTCTGTAAATACACCAGTCTTACCGCTGATGATGTCCCCGCTAATCCCGCCCGAGACATAGAGATCATTCTGCATGTTGACATCACCATCTTGATTGATGACCATGATGTTTTCGCCACCCTGTTGGAAATTAATGTCACGAACATCTCCTGGCTCAGTTCCACCAAAGTCAATATTATCGTTATCTCCACCAACAACCGGTAGTCCGCCAACCGTACCACCAGCACCAGTAGAAACTGGAACCCCGCTTATGGTAAGAGATTGCGTGAATGATGCGTTTTCGCCACTAGTCATATTGAAAATACCAGTATAACCGCTAAGCGTACCAGAAACTGTAGTGTCTACCACTTCATTTACGTAAGTGGTTCCGCTGACATAAAAATCTCCAGAAATATAAGCATCTCCAGAAACAATAATTTTTTCAAAGTATCCAGTTGGAGAAGATAATGATTCGCTAAAGAATCCGCTCTTGCCGCCAATAACATCTCCGCTAATTCCGCCGCTAACAATTAACCCTTCAGAAATATTTAAAGTCTGAAAGTTACCTGAGTCTCCGCTAATTCCGCCCGAAACGTAGAAGTCATTCTGCATATTGACGTCGCCATCTTGGTCGATAACCATGATGTTTTCGCCGCCCTGCTGAAAGTTAATATCACGAACATCTCCTGGCTCAGTGCCTCCAAAATCTATATTGCCTTGATCGCCTCCAATAACTGGCCCACCACCTCCGGCATCTATTCCAAGATCTGATTTTAAATCATCAAATGGTATCTTGTAATTTTCAGCATTGGAATTTTCGGTTTCTCCGCTAGCGATTACAAAAAATACATCACTACCCGTGACCCCAGTAAAGGTTTGAAACTCTGATATTTTTTTGTCTGGCATGGTAAAATAATATACACATATTTATTCCAGACATTTGTTTTTAATTAATCTATATTGTATATAACTTGTTCTTCTTGTAGTAAAAAGTTAAATTTCAATTCTTTTTCTTCTTGATTATTAAAGTAGTGTTCTACAATTTTGTCTTCTATATTTGATTTGATTAATCTTTTAAGTGGTCTTGCGCCCATCTTTTCTTTGGATGCTTGTTTGCATATGAATTCGGCCGCTTCACTATTTATTATTAATTTTATTTTTTTAGATCTTAATTTAGAAGATAGTTTTCTAATTTCTGATTTAAATATTTTTAATAAATGATCTTGCTTTAAATGATTAAATACTATTACTGAGTCTAATCTATTAACTAATTCTGGACTTAGTATCTTTTTTGCTAGGTCGTGTATTTTGACATCGTTAGATACTGGGATAGGAGAAAAGCCAAGAGAGCTCTTTGTGGTTAAGTCAGAACCAATATTACTAGTAAGTATAATAATAGTATCTTTAAAGTAAACTTTTGTGCCCGAATTGTCTTCGAGCTCACCTTCTTCGAGTATTTGAAGGAGTAGCTGTTGGACTTCTGGGTGAGACTTCTCCACCTCGTCAAACAATAAGACGCAATGGGGTTTCTTTTTAATAGCCTCGATTAATACACCCCCCTCTTCGTAACCAACGTATCCAGGAGAAGCACCAGTAAGCTTTGAGGATGAAACCTTGTCCGAGTATTCAGACATGTCAAAGCGCAAGATGTTCTTTTCTGAACCAAAGTAATGTTTGGCTATCATTTTTGCAGTCCAAGTCTTTCCGACCCCACTAGCTCCCAAGCAAAGGAATGAACCTATTGGTTTGTTCATATCTTTTAGCCCCAACTTGAATCTAAGTATTGATTTATGTATATCTGATACTGCATCTTTTTGGTTGACCACATCCCTGTTAAGTTTCCTTCCTAAGCTAACTAGCTTTTCGTCTTTTGAATTTTCAAAGTTTTCTTTTGGGAGTTTTGTTTTAGCAGACAGACATTCTAGTACGTCATCTTCGCACACGTTCTGCCTGAAACCGTCTTCCCATTTATCTCCTAACTTTGTGTATTCATCAATCAAGGCGTCTTCGATTGATGAATTCGTAGCCTGTGCGCTTAAGTCATAAATCTGAGATTCTATCTTCATCATTTCTTTTGATGGAGTAGTATTTTTTATTTTTAACTTGGCGCCACATTCGTCGAGCACATCTATAGCTTTATCTGGGAAGTTTTTATTAGGAAGGTAGTCTTCACACAGTGATACTATCTTTTTTAAAACAGATATCGAGTATTTTACTCCATGGAATTTCTCATAAGAAGCTTTGATTCCTTTTAGTATTAGTAGACATTCATTAGGCGAAGGCTCTTCAACCATCACATTTTCGAAGCGACGCACGAGTGCGATATCTCTCTCGATGTTCTTTTTATATTCAGAGAAGGTTGTTGCACCTATAACTGTTAAGTCACCCCTAGCTAGCGATGGTTTTAGCATGTTTGCGGCATCCATTGCTCCTTCTGCGCTGCCAGCACCAACGATGGTGTGAATTTCATCTATAAATAATACTATGTTTTTGTCTTGAGAGCATTCCAGTATTAAATCTTTAAGTCTTTTTTCGAATTGGCCTCTATATTTTGTTCCAGCTATCATTGAAGCTAAATCAACCGAGTATATTTTCTTGCCAAAGAGGAATGGTGGAACTTTGTTTTGCCCTATTCTTTGAACTAAACCTTCGACCACTGCAGTCTTGCCAACCCCAGGTTCTCCCACCAATAATGGATTGTTCTTGATTTTTCTACCAAGTATTTCGCATATTCGATCTACCTCGGCATCTTTACCTATAATTTTACCAAGAGACCCTTTATGGTTTAGCTCGTTAAGGTTGGTGCAAAAAGATTCAAGCATACTGTTTGGATCAGCTTGAGGTTTTCTTTGTATTGCAGCGCCACCCTCTTCTTTGTCGTCATTTTGTATCGGCTCACGAGAGAAAGCTTGTTGCTCGTCAAACAAAATAAGAAAAGCTTCAAGAATCTTAGAAGGAGAGACATTGTGTGCATAAAAAAAGTGAGAGCAAACTCCATTTGAGTCGTTCAGAAAAGAAAAGAATAAATGCTCTGGACCAATATAGCTATTCTGTATCTTTTTTGCAAACTCATGAGATTTAGTTAATAACTCCTTTATGTCTTCTCCGAAATAAGACTCAGGACTATCGGAGATTGCTTCTTCAAAAAAGTAAAAGGCTTCTATAAATTCTATAAAAGAATCAATCTTAAGGTTAAAGCCCCTTACTAAATCATTTATAAAACTAGCGTCAGAAGAAAGCATTGAGACTAATAAATGACCGCAGTTAACCTCTTCATGAGAAAGGGATTCTGCTAGATTTTTAGAATCCGCTATAATGCGTTGACACTTAGGAGTGAAGTTTGGCGATGTTTCCATACTCATATTGTTACACTTATACTTTTAAGTCTTTCAAATTCATATAGATAATTTCATCTACCACCTTCATGTGGTTGATAAATATAGCGTCTCCGTCTGGAGTTTTATCTCCATGCACGGTGATTATATTTCCTTCTTTCGGTACGGCATTATCCTTCAAGTAGTTCGTGCATTTCTTCTCTCTTGCATTGTCGCAAAGTATAGCGTCGATTGTACCGAACTCATCTTCAAGTTCGAGCTTTATGTACAAGTTGCCATTCTTGGACTTTTCCTTCTTTGAGAAAGCGACTGTAAATATATACTTCGCCGATTCTCTTGGTTCTAGGGATTTAAAATGTAACGAGTTTTGTGGAGCCTTTGTTTGATGCTTAAAGACCTCACTCAAGCGGGATGAATAGCTAAATCCAAGTAGAGCTTTTTCGAAATACCAATTAGCAAAGTCTTGGCTCTTGCTATTTTTATAATATATATCCTTGTAGGGTCCATATTTCTTTTTAAGAGTTCCGTATCTTGATTCTTTCATTAGAGCCTTGCCGTCATCACCAACAGCTTTGAATTCAGAAGTTGTGATCGTCTTAAAAATTTCAAATAAATCAACTGTTTCTTTTTCTGAGAAAGCAATAAAGTTTCGCTTTTCTCTGTCTGTTAGGATGTTGAATAATTGAGCTTCTAGGACCAGTTTAGATCTGTCAGCGCTAAGGTCGTCGCTTAACGCCCCTGCTTGAATGAGGGCAGACAATACACCTATGTTTAGTCCAGCTTGTTTTGCAGCTAAGAATAAATCAAACTTAGTTGAGCTATCTTCGCTTCTAAATTTACGCAAAGAGTCTAATGATTTGTCGCTGATACCTTTAATACTGCTTAGCCCGTATCGAATGTTCTTGCCCTCAATTGAGAAATCCATTTTAGATTTAATCAAATTGGGAGGAAGTAATTTGATATCAAAATTAGGAAGCTCCTGGCTAATCTTTGAAACTTCTGCTTGAGGTGCGGGTTCGGAGTTAGTCATCTTTAGCAACGCTAGGAAGAACTCTTGAGGATGATTAAACTTTAAGTAGATGGTCCATGCCGCAAGCGTGCTGTATGCTATCGAGTGACTTTTATTAAAAGAATAATTTGCACTATCCTCCGCGACCTTCCAAAGAACGTCCCCAGCTTCTACTGGGAGGCTGTTTTCGATAACCTTTGCCTCTATCTTTTGCTTCCATTCCTGCATCTTTTCGACTTTCTTTTTGCCGACAATTCTTCTTAACTGCTCAGCTTCATCTAGGGTAAAACCAAGCTTTACAGCCATCTTCATTAACTGCTCTTGATACAATGGGATTCCTCCTGTATAACTAAGCTCTTCATCAAAAACTTCGTGAACGCTTTGAAATTCACCAGTCCTTATATATGTAGAGTAATCATCAACAAAGTCAAGGGCCCCAGGTCTAGCGATAGCTATCACCGCGCTAAGCTCCTCTAGAGTTCTGGGTTTAATCTTTTTACAGACGCTGAAGTTTGTGCTAGCCTCAATCTGGAACAATCCATGAGGACAATCTAGTTCCGCTAGAGGGTAGTAGGTTTCGTCAGCCTCAAGGGGTATATCTATTGGATCTAAATCAATGCTCTCGCATGTATTATATATAACACTAAGGGTTCTTAGCCCGAGGATGTCAAACTTAACCATCAATTCCGAAACCCAATTCATGTCATACCCAGTAACTAAGGCTCCGTCATTAGTCCTCTGAACAGGACAAAACTCAATAAGCTCATCGTAGGATATAGCAATACCAGAAGGATGAACTCCTGAATTTTTATTTAGTCCTTGGATTTTTTTAGCAATCTTTATTACTTCTTGATTCTTTGAAGCCCATTCCGAAAACTTTTCATTATCTTCTATTGCAAATTCTATACTTGCAACTTTACCAAAATGCTTTGGAATCTGAGCTGTAATGACATTTATGTCCATCTCGCTATAGTTACCCACAATTTTACCACACTCCCTTATGCACAATTTACTACTAAGAGTGTTTAGCGTTAAGATTTTAGCAGTCCTTCCAGGATATTTGTTTTCAATATACTCGATAACTTTATCTCTATGTTCGTATGCAATGTCGTTGTCTACATCAGCAAGTAAGGATCCATCAAGATATGTAATACCTTCTTTTTCAATCTTCTTCGCTCTGCTTTTGCTAACAAAACGCTCAAAGAATAAGCCATACTTAATAGGGTCTATCTTTGTTACATCTATAAGAAAAAGAATAAGAGAGCCAGCAGCACTTCCACGCCCTGGCCCCGTGGGTATTTTACTCTTGTGGCAAAAGTCAAGTATATCCCAGTTCAATAATATATAATCAATAAAGCCTAATTCATTTAGGATTTTTAATTCTTCTTTTACTCTATTGTAGTATTCTTTTTTATTTGGCAGCTTATCTATGCCTTTGTCCTTGACACCTTTTAGGCAAAGCTCCCTTAGGAAATCGAAGTTGGAAGTCTTTGGATCCAAACTAAGGCTTTCGTAGTTCTTTTGCGTGATTTTAATTTCTGGAAGTCGCACTCCCGGAGGCGCCGAGCCTTCGTAGCTCGAGAATTGGCTTAAAAATTTACTCATAAGATAAAGATAGTATTGCTTGGTTTTTGTAATCGTCTAAAGATTTTGTAGTGTTTTCTATTTCAAGTAAATCGTCGATCAATCCAGCAAATTCAACTAGATTTTCGTCCCAGTAATCTTTGGATTGAGACATAAAGGATTTTGCTATTGAATTAGTTTTAGCTTTAAGATCTAAGATTTCAGATCGATAAAAATTTAACAACTCTTCTACTTCTATTGATTTTATATTTCTATTTTCCATAACATTTTTCTGAATACTTGGTAATTTTTTTGGATATCATAAAGTGCATCATGTAATTTTGTTGTGTCGAGTTCGACGTCATAGTTTTTACAGCAAGCGCCCAAGTTTAATCTTAGACCTCTTTCATATATAGAATTTAATTTGAATTGCCAGGATAGTAGCTCGTCATCTTCGTTGATTTTTATGTCCTTAGCGATGGCTTTTGCGATAGAGAGAGTATCAATACATTTTTTTAAGTAAGAATAGTCAGTCTTTCTGCCGAGTAATTTGCGATATATATTGTGAATGTAAATATCAAAACCAAAGATGTTGTGCCCTAACTTGATGTAGTCATCATCATATAGATATTTTTCAAAATGATCCAGGATTTTTTCCGCAGGCTGAGCCTTCTTCTTGTAAACAGAATCTTTAAATCCAGTAACTTTTCTTGCTCCATCAGACATTTTTAAATCATCCCAATGTATGAAGTAATCGTTAGATTCTATTAATTTATCACCTTCATAAATCATAAAGGCTAACTGCCAAGGCTTGTTGTCTTTGGACACTAAGTTAAGATTGCAAGTTTCAAAGTCGAAGACCATGTATTTTTGCTTTTTATTAAATCTGAGTAAGTTTTCTTTCATGATGCTTGTTCGAGTTTTTCCATATAGCTTTCCCAGCAAAACTGGTCACTTCCAAGATGATCGAAGTTAGGCTTCTCTAGGGAGAGTTGTCTTCCTGCAAACGAATTCCTACCACATATCAACTTATACGTCAAGTAAGCAGAGAAGTCGTCTTTGTTTTTGTAATAGATCGACTGAACGTCTTCTGTTTCAAATTTATTAACACTGCAGTATTCTAGCACTTTTTCTTTCACAATGAAGTCAAAGGGTAATCCATTGTCTTCCATAAAGAAAGTTGGCTTTGTGAATTTAAAATTAACCACGCAAGAATTGAAAGACGTTAAGTTGTTAAATATAAATGAATCATAGAATGGTATGCACATCGATAAATTATCTTCGTCCCACAGGCCGGACAGCAATTTCATGTCAAGGAAGTTGTTGTGGTTTGTTTTGCACTCGGTATAAATTTTATTTAAAGAGCGGCAACCCTGAGAGTTCTTAGGGAATATGATTATTTTATGCTTACAGTTGGATTCTTTTATAGACTCTTCGTTTGAAGCGTCGTTACATACGTCAAATCTTACTCCAAAGATTAATTGAACCCCAAGTTCTCTTGCTACCTTGTCGGCCTCTAGGAAGCCTGTTAGACTGTCCTCTACAATAACTACTTGTTTTAAGTTATTTTCTTTAGCTATATCAAAAACACTGATCGAGCCATCTTGCGACCCTTCTTCTGGGTCTTTCTCTGAGGCCGGAGATAATGTTAAGATGCTTTTACCGATAGAGTAATGGCTCTTGAATATAGGAATTGTCATGAGAGTAATTTAACATAAATCACCCTCTAAGTCAAGCTATTTTTTTGCTCGCTCTATAAAATGTTCGGCTATTCCGCCCTCTTGTAAATACTCTTCGATTTCTTCTAATAATTTGTTCCTTATCTCGCGCACGTCAGGTGGAATATCCCCCTCTGCGCGCTTTCTTTCAAGCTCAGCATAAGACATTGTCGCCGCAATAAGCAATAGAATAGCCAGTGGATCAAAAACAAAGATTAAAGTTATAATAACTATTCTTATCCCCTTGCCTGTGTCAACCTCAACACCAGTCCAGTCGTTCAAGGCTTCAACAATATAGGTTATCGGCCCCATCTCTGTTTCAAGCGCTCTTAATCCTTGACCATATTCAAATGATTGATTCTCGAGCTCGGCAACTCTGTCGTAAGCTTTATCAATTTCAGAGGAGTATAATTCTATCTTGGGGTCCTCTTTGATGGTTTCAATCTTCAGCGCATTAGTTGAGTCGATCTGTTTGCGAGTTTCATTTATAGAAGACAACGATTCAGACCTTACCAAATTAGATCGCGCTTCAGAATCAGAAATGTTGGCGCTTATTGATTGTCTTTCTTCTTTTTGTTTCGATAAAATACTTTTATATTTTTTATCATCACTAAATAATCCTGTGCTTTTAGCTCCTTCTAATTCTTTATCTAACTCTTTTAGTCTTAACTCGTATTTATTAATTAAATCTTGTTCTTGTTTAATGGATAATTCTTGTTCTTGTTTAATTGAATTTATTCTATTCTGTAATCTTGATATAGTTTCTTGTTTATTTGTATCGCTATATGATTGAGTAGATTCTATTTTTTTAATACTTTCTTGTTTCTTTATTATGAAGTCATTCTCGCGAGATATCTTCGCTTCTATTTGCGCAACCAAAGCCTGCTCCTTTTCCATTGATGCAGAATGCTCAACATGAGAACGAGATAAAAATCCAAAAATACCCATGCTTGTTATGATGCTTAATATAAAAACAGCAATAAGTAAGTAATTTCTTATAAACTTGAACGCGCTGTGCCATTCTTTATGCAACCATACGGCTGCGACCAGCTTTCCAATCTCAAGAACCGCACCCATTATTATGATGGCTTCCCTTGATCCAGGAAACATAGTAGCAAGGCCAACTATACTAAAATAAGCCGCAGTAAGAGAAATGCAGATTGCAGAAGCAAAAATAATTAAAACCAAGAACATCTTAATTTTCTTGATCTGTATCTCTGTTTTCTTTTAACTCGTCGTAATGGCTTAAGTTAATTAATTCGAACTTAACTAGAGAGAAATGCTTACCAGTATTCTTCCTAGAAGATATTTGATATCCGTAGTTTTTCAAGAAGGAGGATAGTTCCTGTATGTATTTTACTTGGGTATAGCAAATAATTAAAACAGGAGATCCGTCGAAAGAATTTTCTTGCGAAAAAAGAACATCTTCGGAGTATTCATAGCAAATATTTTCTATTGTATTTGTCATCAATAACAAAGTACACAAAAAATCAGAAGAAATCGTCTATATCAACTTTTGGTTTGTTCCAATAAGGGCAACCTTTATACTCTATCATTTCTATAGTTTGGCCATCTTTAGCCTTGAGTGCGTCTTTATTTTCTTTGAATGCTGATTTAATTATCTTGCCGTTTTCATCTTTTAAGACGTAATAATCTAGCGGCTTTCTATGAGAGCAAATATAAGCAACGATTGGTTGTCCGGATTTATCCAGCACGGGTTGGCCTTTAGATATTTTATAGCCATCCTTTCCGCACATTAACGGGCCGCCAAAGGTTCCATCAGAAGGATAACCCTGCGCTCCTGCAAAATTAGATTCCGCAGTTTCTTCGTCAAAGTTGTCAATGAATTTCTGTATTTCAGTCAGGTGAAACTCAAGACCTTCAAGCTCCTCTTCTGATATGTCTTTCATTTTAACTCTACCATTTGAATTTAGATCAAATTTTAGAAACAGAAACTCAACCTGCCTCTTTTTGAAATGAGGGAATAGCTTTTTAACCGCAAGTGTATACAGGAGATCTTGAAGATTATCTGTTAGCTCCTTGCCTTTAAAAATTTGCTTGCTACTTTTAAAGTCTCTAATGATTGCCGTGCCTTCTTCTTCGTATAAGAATAGCTTGTCAATAAAACCCCTCATTCTGTAAAGTTTATCACCTTCGTCAACTGTTATGTCGAAAGATTGTTCTGAGATTCCCTCGTCTGGGTCATCCATTCCTGCCCCGCCAAAGAAGTCAAAATGTAAGCCAGCTAAAGTCATGTTGTTTATCAACTCAAGATTGTCTTTATCGTTTACATTTAACTTTTTAGCATGATAAGCTACAAGCCTCCTTATTGGTTCGCATAAATATATTGAATCCTTTAATATGATTTCGTCGTAAACATGCCTATGACGAGGCTCGCCAAGGAGCTCGAATATCAAGTGGCAAATCCAACCCCTGCTGGAGCCATCATTTCCGGCATCAGGGACTTTTAATTTATAGTTTGCCCAATATTTCCATGAGCAACTTTGTGCAGTTTTGATTCTGCTGGCTGATAGTGGAGTTATTTCTTTCATGAGAAGTATTTATTTTTGTATGATGAGGCGGATATATCTTTACTTTTTAAAAGATTAAGAATTTTTTGATGATTTTTTTCAACTCCTTCTTCGATGTTGAATTCATTTAGTTTTTTATTCCATAATAAAAAATCTTCATCGTTCATATCTCCAAAGTCAGACGCTGTTGGTGGATGAATTATTAATTTATCCCTGTCGAAGAAATTTAGTAGTTTAAGGTAGCTTTTGAGCGACCCTATTTCTCCCCTGTTCT
>Ga0307488_10002521_pt1 | contig 15469 bp, 17 predicted proteins | sample SB02metaG_FD_202248 | JGI IMG/M metagenome (GOLD analysis project Ga0307488, IMG submission 202248) | Sea-ice brine microbial communities from Beaufort Sea near Barrow, Alaska, United States - SB 0.2 | ecosystem: Environmental > Aquatic > Marine > Coastal | place: USA: Alaska | collected... | reverse complement strand
TGACAACAGCGGGTTCGATTTGGTGTTGCTCGGTGGACCGCGCGTTAGACCCCGGGGCGTCACTGGAGCTCGTCTTCAACGCCTTGCCTCCGTGTTTTTCCGCCGACGCCGTGCCGATCTCAGGAACCACGATGTTGGTCTTGGGCGCGAAGAAGCTGGATATCGCGCGCATACCCGCCGCGTCCCCCGAGTCCCTCTTGGGCGGCGCCATCTCTGGGGGCGAGGTCGCACGGGCCGGCGAACACGCGCGTCCACAGCCACTGCCGGAGGGCGCGAGAGAGTGATGAGCAGGGTCTCGGATGGACCGAATAACTACTTTGTTTGAACTTGCGCAAAAACACAGCTGTGTTTTGAACTGCTCATGAGATTCGCTAACATCAAGCACACGGCCGACCGCACCGCGTGCTTTCCGCGAATTCGGCGACTGGATGCTCGACTGCTTGAGGCCGCTTCGGTTTCGGTAAAGTCTTGGACTGGTGGCGCCAAAAGTCAAAGTCCACGTCATCGATGCGGCAGTCTTCGCCATTCAACATCCGCGCGCGCGGGAGCGCGACACGGGACTTATTTGTACATGGCGACAACACAGCGGACATCCAGGAGTGTACGGTACGTGCGATGACGGCACCGATACGTCCAACCGCGTTTGGCGTTCCCGGAACCGCGAGGCCTCCCCCTCACCCGACAATAATCTAATCCTTCTAATCGTTTCTGCAGCGTCACCAAGGCACCCTTTCGTCCGCCAGATCCCTTCTGACCTCCCTCCCCCACCGCCACCCCACAGGCCAACCACCCAAAGCGTTTTCGGAAACAGCGTGTTGCTTCCACTTGACGAGGACGCGACAATGGACGAGTTTATTGTCGGGTCCGTGGGAGGACGCGCGCTTCCCAAACGTTTGGCACATCTGCAAGGCCCAACACGAATAGGGCACCCAGTTTCGAGACTGCAGCAGTTGGACACGGAAACGGCCGAGATTTCACGCGGCGGCGAAACTCCATCCTTAGCGACGGTCGCGCTGCGCACGCCTCCCAACGCGACACTGACACAAACACCAAACATACACGTGGTACGAGGCGCGCACGGGTCGGTTTTCGTGGGTCCGTGGAACGGACGGTGGGGCCGCGCGGACGGCGGCGGCGCGCGTGACGCGGAAATTAGCGAACGCGCTCAAAATGAAGAAGAATCCGCGACCCGATCTTCGCGCGCGGTTGGAATCGAACTCGATCCTTTGGACACGGAAACAATCGCCGAGCTCGCGTTTTGCGAAACGCACGAATTGAGGCTTGACGACGGGGCGGCGGTTACTACGGAGCTGATTTCAGAGGAGATAATCACGGGGAGGCGGACGCGAGGTGGTGACACCGATGTCAGAGGCGAGTTGCGACGGGAAGGCAGGGAGATTGATAATGGCGAGGCGCGCCGGCATCGCGGCGCGCGCGTGAACAGCGCGCCCGCGGCGACACGGCGCGTCGGTGCCGCGAGGGTCGCGACACGAAAAAGGCCGTCCGCGTCCTTCGTCAAGGCGAAGCGGGAAAATTGGAAAACACAGAGAGCGGAAACGGGCGGGGCGGGCGGGTCGGGAGGTCCTAACGGGTTTTTCGGCGGCGCGTCACAGGTGATGCGAAACGCCGGCCAAAGGAACACCATGGGGGCGCGGTGTTTGCAACCGCGAGGGTTTTAGGTGATGTCCGCGACTGAGCTTTTTCGAGCGTCTGACTGTATGGTCATAGGCACTACGAGCCGCCCGTAACCGTATAGGATAACTGTAAAATGAATAGATACCGAACCGTCGCTCTTGTCATTCGCGCTCCGCGTCACACCCACCCACCCGCCTCGTACGAGACGATACGCACTCATTCGCGGTAGCACACGCGTTTCGCGACGCGCACGATGTCCGCAACCGTGGGCAGCGCCAAACGCTCCAGGTTCGCGGCGTAGGGCATGGGAATATCCACGCCCGTGATTCGCTCCACGGGCGCGTCCAGGAAATCAAACGCGTCTTCGTTGATCATGGCGCTTATCTCCGCGCCAACCCCGGCTTGCGGCCACCCCTCCTCCACCACCACCACGCGATTTGTTTTCCGCACGCTCGCGGCGATTGCGTTTCGGTCCAGCGGGCGCAGGGACCGTAGGTTAATAACCTCTGCGCTGATGCCCTCCTTCGCCAGGAGCTCAGCGGCTTGCTTGCAGAACCCGACCATTTTCGAAAACGACACCAGGGTGACGTCCGTGCCGGGGCGCATCACAAGCGCCTTGCCAATCGGGACCACGAATTCGGGCGACAGCGCTTCTTTGGAAATAGGAAAAGACTTGGAGATTAACAAGAAAGTGTCAGTCGGTCGTGACGTGTATGCGTAAACAGTCAGAGGTAATAGTCCCTTCTGGTACGAGTATGGGCAATCAGGGAGGCGGAACGTGGTGATTGGGAAAATACCTACCTCGCCGTAGAGTAGTTCGTTTTCAAGAAACACGACCGGGTCGGGGTCTCGGATTGCGGCTTTCAGTAACCCCCTGGCGTCCTCCGCGTCATACGGCGCCACGACTTTCAAGCCAGGAATGCTCATGTACCACGCGGCGAAGCACTGGGAGTGCTGCGCGCCCACCCCGGAGGCGGCGCCGTTGGGCCCGCGGAACACGATCGGACACGAAATGGTTCCCGCGCTCATGTACAGCGTCTTCGCCGCGCTGTTCACGATGTGGTCGATGGCCTGTAGGGAGAAGTTGAAGGTCATGAACTCCACGATTGGTTTTAAACCCATGAACGCGGCGCCGCAGGCCAAACCGGTGAACCCCGCCTCGGTGATTGGCGTGTCACGCACGCGCGTCGGGCCGAAGCGCTGAATCAGTCCTTTGGTGATTTTGTACGCGCCCTGTGAATGGTATGAGTCACGCAAAAAGGTCAGTCTGGGGGGGGTGTCGTATGGGCAAACAGTCAAACAAACGTCGTCCGGTACGAGGCATCCCTGAAAGGTTTGGTGGTGTGGCTTCGTGGCAGGTACTGGCGTACTGCGTAAAATCGACACGGTACGCCGGTGGTAACAGTTACCAGTACGCCGGCGAAGGTTACGTCCGCGGTACCGCGCAAAGAAACACGCACCTGGTAATCCCCAACCTCCTCGCCGATCACGAAAACTTTCTCGTCGCGTTCCATCTCCTCCGCCATGGCGCTGTTCAGGGCGTCACGGACGGTCATGGTGCTGGCGTTGGGGTCGAACGGCTTCGCGATCTCCGCGGCGCCAGATTCGTCCACGTTAGCCGCCGCCATGCCGCTCGCCCGCGAGCCAGTCAACGGGACGCCCCGTTCGCCGATGGGGCGGTAATCTGGTCGTTCCAGAATCGCCCTCGCCGGTTCTTTTGGAGGGGTCTCCGCATCGCCGCCGCCGCCGCCACCGCCAGGCACCGCCCCCGCCTCCGCGTGTTCGTCGAAGTGCGGCACGTATTCCGCAAACTTACCGATATCGCCCTCGTTCTCGCAAAGCACCGCGACGGGCTTACCCACCGGGATGTCCTCCGTGCCTTCCGCCACCAAAATCTTCGCCACCCACCCGTCCTCCATGCTCTCCATCTCCATCGTGGCTTTGTCGGTTTGGATCTCGGCGAGAATGTCCCCCGCGGCGACGAACTCGCCTGAGGTTTTCTTCCAGCTCGCGATGCCTCCGTGCGTCATCGTGGGGGACAACGAGGGGAATGGGATGACTTGGTGGGGGGGGAAGTCGCTGGCGTCCGCCGCGAAGCCGCGCGAGTGTTGCGAGGCATGCGGTTTGCCCGCGGCGTCGGAAGCGCTGGAGGGGCCGTGCAGCAACGGGGTGTATCTGGAGAGGGAAAAAAGTGTGAAGGGAGAACAGTGTCAGGGAGAAAAATAGTCGTTCTCGGCCTCTAATGGCGAGCGAGACAAAGGTGTCATCCTCACTACTGTTCCTCATACCACCTGGCCGCTTTGGCGACTCCAAAGGCGACTCGATTTGTGGAATCTTTTTGCGCTTTTCTGAAAACACGTGAAAAAAAAAATGAAAAAAAAAGGCGGGGACGGCAGATTCACACCACGATCGGCTTCGCGATCGACCGCGGTGGCGTCGGCGCGGGCTTCGTGTCTTCGCTGGCCGCCCGTGTGCGTGGTGTCTACGCGCGCCACGAGCAAACGCGACCACACAAGCTATGCTTCATGGTTTGTGCGGTCGATTTGAAACACCCTCGTTGCGGTGTTTGCGCCGTTAGGAAGGTGTGGTGCAAAGGCAAAGCGCATCCGTCGTACCTGTTCACACTGATTCCACTTTGGCGCCCGAACCCACCGCTGCCCACACCGAAACCGCGCGTCGCGTCCGCGAAAGCCGCGATCCCGCGACGTACCAGCGCGGACCTCGACGCCATCGCGTTTTCGGCGGGGGGGTCGTTCCGCGGAGGGGTGCCTGCTGCAGTGGGAAGCGAGAGGTCGGAGTCTTGAAAAAATATCTCGAGCGCCCTTTCGGGGCCTGCTGGAAAACGCGAAGCCGGAAACCAGAAGCGAGCCGCGGCTTCGCAGCGCACCACCTCGACACGCGCGTCGCCGATTGTCGGAATGGCGACGAGCGTGGAGACGCTTTCGCAAGGTACGGCGTTGCCCGTGTTCCCCTTGATTGTGTCACCACCACCGGGGTTCCGCGGCGGCGCGACCGGCACGTCCACCCACGCGCACCCACGGGCCACCATGCTTTTTCGTGGGCCGACTCTATGTGCCATCCTGGTGCCCTCGCCCATCTTCCACTGACGCACCAGACGCCCTGCTTCCCTGCTTCCCTGCTTCCCTGCTTCCCTCATTTAACTAATCGCCGACCAGGCTTGCAGCGCGTCCTCGCCCCCGCGGTAAGGGAGTGTGACAAACACGTCGTGTCCGTTTCGGTTGCTCAGTCAAGGCTCACCGGGCACATCGACCGTTTGTCCCACGAGCTTGAAATTCTGGTCGCCGCCATGCCGGCGCCCGCGGCGGCGACGCACAGGGGGCGGATATCGGCAATACAGGGACGTGTAGCTAGTGTGTCTAAACGGGTCAAGGACGTCCACGACAGAATGAATTTATTAAAAACAGAAGCGTTTGGAATGCGAAGGGCTAACTTAGTCAGGGTCACGGAAACGCCCCTGGACGAGTTACCCGCGAACCAACACGACATGTACCGCGCAAACCAGATCGGGGACGACGATGAGGAGGACGAGGGTACGCGAATAGGCAGTGCAGAAGAACCTTTGGCGGCGTTACCGGACGCCGAGTGAAGTACCGGACTAAAGGAATGTATTAATATGTAGTGGCGACGTGTACGAGTCGTAACACGTGGTGGTAGTAACACACGGAAGTATTACATCAGTTCTATTTCCTTCACGTAACCCTGTTTTCTCACCCCATTGACCTACATGGTGATACCTACGTCCCGTGTTCCTTCGTGGAAGTCATTCCAAAAGGACCACCAAACCCTCACCGCCGCGACCCCGGTCCGTACCCCGGCATCGCGTTCAAACCGAGTTTGCTTTCCATCAGTGAGTGCGCGTCCCGGCGCGGCGCGTCGGTTCGGTCGTTGACGTTGTCAAGGTACGACTCAAACCCGAACCGATCGACGTCGTTTGACAAGATCTCCTGGCCGAAGTTGCTCGACGGTAACCCGGGCAAACGCTTCTGCGCACCCAGAATCTGGCGCTCGATATCCATGCGCGCGGGCATGGCGATGCCGTACGTCTTCGCCAGCATTTGGCGCTTCTCCACCGCGCTCGCGGAAGGCCCTTGCTCTTGGATCAACTGCACGGGGTGCTTGCCCAGATGGGAAACCCCGGCTTTGGAAGCGGGCAAGCCCTCCCTCATGGTGTCGTGAGGGACGCGCATGAAAGGAAGCTGGCCGTCCATGGCCATTCTGGGATGGTCCTAACGTCCGCAAAGAAACAAACGCGCGCGCGGCGTTGTGGCGGATGGGGCGGAGTCAGATCTGAGAGGGGCGCCCATTTGCAAAAAAGACGAAGGGACTGCACAAGTTCAAAATCAGCTCATCAGTTGATGAAGTGATGGAAGTGATGCACTCGTGAACTACCTTCATATTAATACTTCTAAACTACCTACGCCCACCCCGGCACCATCACGTACCTCCCCTTCGGATACTCCGGGAAGTTCTTTCCGTACCAAACATGTGTTTGTTTCGCGGAGACCCAGAGATTGGCGCAAATCGCGGCGAGCATCGGGGCGAGTCTCGTCACCGCACCGGCGCCCGCGCACAAAAAAAGCCCGACGTACAAAACAACCTCGAAGAAATAATGCGGCGACGACGCCAGGTCGAACCAGCCGCCGCGGGGGATTCGGTAGTGCGTCGTGGGATTCGAACCAGGGACACTTTTGTCCGTGCCCCTACTCTCAACCACCTTACTACCACTACCACCACCACTAGTCACCGAATCTTTTCTGAGACTCGCGAGCCGCGCGTGACACGCGTGCTGGTTGGCGTTGCCGATTGCGAAGAGCAACAAACCGGACAGGACGAACGTGGCGCGCGGATTTAAAAGGTTGAGGAACGCGTTGGCCAACCCTTTGACTTGGGAAGAATCGTAAGTAACACCACTAGTTGTGATTTTGTACATGCCATGCACAGCTGTGCGTGCAAACGCCCACACTGTTTTACCGAAGCTGGTGACTGTTTGCCCATACGCCGCGGACGCCGCCGCGGCGTTACCATCCGCAATTGCATTCATCAATACGGCGCGCATTCGTGCAAGCGTCTCGGGCGCCGCTAAAGTCAGCGGCGTCACGACGTAGTACACTAGGCCCACTGCGTACCCAACGACGTGCATTTGCGCCCCGTCGCGGTGCTTCGTGACGAAAAATGATTCAAGCAAACGCCGGGTGACGTGGATCTGGAAAAGAACCGTGACGAGCGCCCCGCGCGTCGCGGAGACGATTTCGTTTGTGATGGAAATGGATGTTTTCGGGTTCCCATCAACGGTACCTTCCGTGTTCCCGCCGGTCACCAGGTCAGCCGCGACCTGCAGCGCGTGCGCCAGGACGACGAGGTTGACCAGCACGCCGAGCACGTAGAAGTGCGTGAACCACGCGTGCGGTACCGTGCTCTGCCGCGACCGGGGTTTGCGTTTCGGTGTGGTGTCCGTCGCCACATCGCCATCATCATCGCCGTCGTCGGCCTTGCCTCGTTTCGCGAACCCGCGCAACGTATCGGAAACCCCGGGAAGCAGGTTCGTAGCACCCGCCACGCTGGACGCGAAGAACACGGTCCAGAACGTGCCGAGGACGGTGCTCAGAAAAGCACCCGCTGGGGCGGAGGACGGCTCCATCGCTACCGTGCGCCGAGGGACTGAAGAGACGAGAAATGTTGGTCCAAGTATGACCGCACGCCGCAGGCCTTTTTTGACAACTGTCGGCGATTCCGAGACTGCGCTCCGTCTCCCCCACCCCCACACTTCGCGCGACCCCGTCACCATGGCGTCTCTGGTGTCTGTCCAGTTCGCCGCATCGTCAGTGGCTCCCCTAAGAGCGCGGCCATCCACGGTACGTTTGATACTTCATAATGTGACCGACCCTAGTCTACGCGAGGACGCGAAAGGCAATTGGCGGCAATCTGGCTAATGATTGTTTCCTGACCCCGATCCAACGCTCCGCGCCTCCTTCCCCCCCCCCAGGTGGCCACCCCCCCCCCGCGCGGGACCCCTACTACGATAAACGCGTTCTTTTCGTTGAAAACCAAGCCAGCCGCCTCCGCTGTTTCCACCGCCCCCAGGCCCCCCGCGGGTACCGGTACCTCCGATCCGACCCCGCCACCACATTTCGCCTCCGTTTCCTCGTCGTTCTTCTCGTACGAACAACAAGCCGTTAAAGGCGTCCGGGCGAACTGCGACGTCGGGCAACCGGTAGACGCGGCCCGGCCGTTCGTGGGTGGCATTCAAAACGGCGCCGCGTCTTGTGGGAGCTGGGGGTGCACGGAGGGGGGGTGGTTATCCCCCAAACCGCGAACGAGCACGGAGTGGTTCTTCGTGCTGGCGGGTCGCGGGAGCGTGTCCGCGCCGAGCACGGGCGAGACGTTCAGCTTCGGCCCAGGTGATTTAGTCGTTCTTCCCAAAGGATGGAGTGGAAGGTGGGACGTCACGCACCGGATTCACAAAATATGGGTCGTGCATAAACACGAGGACGTGGCTGGCGGGGCGGCAGTGGACCCGGTGGTGGTCACGGCGCGCGCGCTGAGCGGCGGTAACTTGGTGGCGTACGACGTCGGGTCGACGAGGGCGGGGTCTTGGTGTTCGACTAAATGCTCCATCAACATCACCCCGCGCCAAGTAGCGGAGGTGTTCGTCGTTACGAAAGGTACAATGTTCATCACGAACAGCGACGGCAGCGCGCGGCGGTGCGGGGTCGGGGACGTCGTTCATCTCCCCGAAGCGTGGAACGGTTCGATCGACGTCGTGGATTTCGTGCGCACCGCGTTTGTGGAGATCGCAGGCCCCAACTTTTCAGTCGGCGGCGACTTGGAGACTAAATACCGTGATGGAGGTGGTATGACGCAATCCTCGGGACAAACACACCGCGCCTCAAATCCGGAAAGGGGCGCGATATACCAAGTCGGACCGCCCGTGCCCGTGCCGGTTTGGGGACACCGCGCGGCGTCGCGCTCGGCGCAACCTTCGCAATCATCTCAACCGCACGTTTCGGACAAAAGCAAGTACGACTTGTGTCTCACAATACTCGAAACAAGCAAGGACCAGGACCTACTCGCGGTGGCGAAGGCGAAGCTGCTGGCGTATTTGGAGTGAGGGGTGCTTTGGGCTGGACCGGAGTGGAAATAGCGAGATGGAGAGTGCTCCAAACCTGAGTGCTCCATAATAAATATGACCTTGAAGGTACAAAAATACAGAACCGAAAAAGCATTTTTGGCCGATTTTTGTCCCGTTGACTTGCACGCGCACCACTCTCTCGCGCGCGTTCACGCCGCCGGAGCCACCATGTCGTTCATCTACGGCCACGACGAGAACGCCGTGCCCAGGTACGTGCTTTCCTCTGTTCCGGGTTTGGAATTCGCGATACACCCGCGCGGAAGTACTTCCCACCGCTGTCTCCTCGTCCGATGATTTGAGGCCTCGTAGTACCCCTCCCGATTTGAACTACGACGCATCCGCGCGCGGTTTCGAGACGCACGCGCGCGGCGTCTCGGCCACGCGTACGCGCGGCCGCGTGTGTATCGAGGCCACGTCTCGAACCACGAAAGTTGGAAATGTCGCCGCGGTTGTTTCCAGAGCACTCGGCACACCCGGTCGTCGCGATGGGGGCACCCTTTGAAAAGCGTTTCGTGACCCCGAGTCTGGGAAGACGCGTTGTTGCTTTTTTAGAGTAACGTGCATCTCGATTTTCGTCATCGTCAGTCACTGACTGCGCGCGCGGCACTGAGCTCCCCTCCTCCCTCCCACCCTCCCCCCAAAAATAGCCACGGCAAGCAATCAAGCAACGCCTTCGCCACCGGCGCGGACCAGAACTGCGGCAACGTGATCACGGACCGCCCCACCACGCGCCTGCACGCGCCGCCTGGCGGACACAGCAGCATCAGGTTCGGCGACGAAGACGTACGTATTTCCAACTCACCACGTTCCACCTCCCTGATTGCCCATACGAAACTGACGCTTTCTTTTTATCGTATCAGTCGTACGTTCCCCCGGGTCGCGCGTCCCGCCAGGCGCAGGCGGACCAGTACTCCTCTGGCCGGAGCAACGTTAGTTCTCAGGTGTTTGGCCAGCCGAGTTCTGGCGGCGGCGCGTACCAATCGTCAAACGCGTTTGCGAACGCGTCGGATCCGAACGGCGGCAACTTCATCACAGACCGATCGAGCACGCGCCTGGCGCAGCCCCCCGGGGGCCGGTCGCAAATCGCGTTCGGGGACGTGGACAACGCGCCTGATAACTACTCGAGGCGGCCGGACACGGCGGCGTTCGCGGCGAAGGAAAGGGAGCAGATCGGGAGCGACATTTTCGGCGCCGCGGCGCCGGCGCAATCCGCGCGGCAGCAGCATGCGCAACAGCAGTACGCGGAAGACCAGTACGGCAACGACATCACGTACGAAGAGGTTCACGCGCCGTCGCACGTGGAGGCCACTGAGGTTGACGTGAAGGCGATGACACACGGGGATTTGAGGATGCTGTGCCGTGACCACGGGTTGTCTCCCGCCGGTGGTAAGGAAACCTTGGTGGAGCGGCTGGTGGACGCCATGCACGCGGGGCAAATCAAAGTCATCGTACCGAACAAAGGCGCCAGCGGGGTGTCATCCGTGGGGAACAACTACGGCAGGGCGGATGGGCAGAACGTGGGAAACTTCATGACCGGCCGTTCGTCATCCAGGGTCTTGGCGCCACCGGGTGGCGGGTCATCGTTTTCGTTCGGGAACGACGGGAGCGAAAACGCGCAGCGCGGCTCAGGCGGCGGCGGAAACGCGCAACACTCGGTAGGGACCCGTTTCTTCTGAGCGAAAGCTTTTTGTGTTTTAAAAAACGAACGTTCAATCTACCGTGTGTCTCTTGTTTCTCGTGTCTCGCGTTTGACGTGTTCTGACCGTCCCGTCCCCTCTTTCTTCTTCGCCTCAAACTTGTCCAATCTGTTTCTCAAACCGCGTAACTCTCATCCCCAAACTTGTCCAATCGGTTTCTCAAACCTCCTAACAACTGTGAGTAGATTTCCACCGCCAAGGTCGCGAACGACTCGCGCGGGCGCGACGTGTTCGGCGACGGGCCGGGCGTCGTGGCGCGTTTCCAAAACGCGACGAAAAAAAAAGAAATGAAAGGCCACGACGTTTTCGACGACGCGCCCGATCCCACGACACACGACACCCGCCGAGGCGCTTTGAACGATTTGAAACTGACCAACGACTTGAAAGGCCACGACGTGTTTGGTAACGTGGCGACCCCGAAACGCCCGGGCACGGCGCTGAGCGACGCGAAGCGACGGGAAATGTACGGGCGCGATATCTTTCAAGACGGGATTTGCGAACAGTACGCGAAAAACGTGCAGGGAACGATGCGGTTTTCCGACGCGCGAGCCGCGGCGGTCGCGGGGATGGTCGGGCACGACATCTTCAGCGACGGAGACGACCGTTTCGTGAAACGGCCGGCGGGAAAGCACGCGGGGGGCGGGCCGAGTTTGGTGACGTTTTAGTAACCGGTTTTAGAAACGGTTTAGTCTTTTCGGTTTTGAGGATACGCGATACAATGATGAATGTGTCAGCAGTACACTTTGTACGGCTGGTGTCCGTGAAGAGTCTCAACAAGTCGTTAGAGTAATCACTCTTCTAGGTCTAGAGACCTTCTAGACACGAGAAGAGACGGTACGCGAGACGAGAGAAACGCGAGACACGGCGAGAAATTGTGCTTTTCGTGGCGAAAGGAACATCGTTTGCGTTTTTTGTTTCGACACCATCCAGAACTATGCACTACACGCCTCCCGGAAATCGATCGCTAACCTCGGCCAGACTGAAAGCCCATACGAACAAAAACGTAAAAAGTCCATTCAAACATGCTTTCAAAACGGAATTATTTGAAAGACAGTACTATCAAAAAATGTCAGATTGATCGAAAAGTGCAATTTTGACACTTTTTGATGGCCGGTTTGCGATCGATTTCCGGGGGGCGTGTAGTGCATAGAAACCCCAAATCCGCAATCGATTAATCGAAACGTCGGCGTCGGTGTCGTGTCACAGCCACGTCACACTCGCACGCGCATCTCCTCTTCCGAGACCGGCAGCGCGTCACCCTAGGGACGTTTCCGACCGCCAAAAAACGCGCATCACCAAGAGCGCTCACTCCGTTCCACGCCGTAGGCTTCCGTCGCGCGTTCGTTTTTTCAGACCACGTGGATAAGCCACGTCGACTGAATTTTTGATGAGCACCTCGTCGATGGCGCGTTGCTCCCCCGCCACCCCTGTGGCGTCGCGCGTGACCTCCAGGCCGGCCGCGTGCGCTTCCCGCGCGCCGCATGTCGCGTCCAACACTCGCACTGTGCGTCGACGCCGCGGCGTCGCCGTCACCGTCACCGCGCTCGGCGGCAAGAATGACTCATCGCGTTTCACCGAAAACTTTGTCGGCGACAAAACGCCGCGCGGGATGGGGTTCTTCGCGGAGGACTCCGAAACGACCTCATCGTCCATTTCGTTGTTGTCAACGCCCCTGATGGCGACAATCGCGCCCCTGTTTTTACTAGCGCAAGGCAGCTTAGCCGAGGACATCAAGCCCTCGTACTTCGCGTCCCTAGGTTTGTTCATGCTTTCCGCGCCCGGTCTGTGGTCCCTGGTCAAGCGCAGCGCCAAGTCCAAAGTCGGCCGCAAAACCTTCGAAGTCGGCGGCCCCGCTGCCGCGGATTCCATGCCCCTGGATGAGCTCGCCAGAGAAGTAAGCATGTTCTTCAAAAGGAACAACTACAACATCAAAGAAGCTGGGGAGGTTATTACGTTCGAGGGGAACATCGCGCCTGAAAAAGGAACCGCCGCGTACATCACGTTTTGCGTCGCCGTCGGGCTGCTTTGTATTGGCCTGGTGTGCTCCATCGCGTTGCCCGGTGGTAATTTGTGGTACGCCATGGCCCTTGTTTCGCCACTCTCAGGCACGTACTACATGAACAACGCGGAACGGAAAGAAGAGATGAAGGTGAAAATGGTAACCGCCGACGACGACCTCACCGTGGACATCGTCGTGGAGGGCGACGTCGAGGAAATCGAACGCTTCAGGCGAGAGCTGAACCTTATTGAAAAGGGGATGGTGTACGTGAAAGGGGTTTTGGAGAAGTAAGCGGTCGTCCTGAAAGACGACACGGGGGGCGGGGACGAGAGGTGTGACATCGTGTGGGGGTGAGTACATGACACACGTGTGAAACAGAGTGTTCTAAATAATACGGAAGCGAATGTATGCAAAAGCTGTGAGCTACCGCCTTCCTAACTACTTCCCCCACCCCCGCTACCTATATTTCCTTCCAAATCCTCCACCAGCCACAACGGCAGCCCCGTTTCCGGGCACGGCCGCAGTGCCTCCACCGTCGCGTCTTCCCGCAACGCGAACGGGTGGCCGATTGGCCACACTACGTGCGCCGTGACCGCGGCTTTTCCGACCCCTACTCCGAACACCGCGTCCACGTCCCCCGCCACGCAATCGTCCGCCACCACGACGCCGCCGTTCACCACGAAGCACACCGGGGCTTCGCCAGGAGGAGCCGAGGTGGCTTGGCGTGCTTGATTACCCAGGCCAAATTCCCTTTGTTCAACCAAACGCTCCGTCGCGAGCTGACGCACGAATCGCGCGTCAGAGACACTGGAACCGATACTCGCAACCGGAAGCGTCCGTCCCCATGTATCGTTTTTAGTTGAAGTTTCCATCGGAGCATCGGAACTCTTCGCAAACAATGCCGTGACCCGTTCCTGTCTCCACAACACCCCAGGTCTGCACGTGGCGAATTCATCACGCGCCGGACTCCACAAAGGCGGGACGTTCAGGGTTAGCAATAAATCGCCGTCGCGAAACGCGTCGCGCAGGGACGCGCGCAACGACTGCGCGGTTAGTCTGGTTTCTTTTTCGTCTTCTTTTTGTTCTTCTCCGGGATTGAACCGTGTACCGCTATAGCCCGAGTCGGGACCTTTGTACCCAGCGTCACCACCCCCCCTGACCACCGGCGAGACGCCCCCTAAGCCGCCTAAACTCCAGCAGTCTTTACTCGCGAACTCGGCATATGAGTTCGTCCCGGCGCCGAAAAGAGCGCTCGCCATGTCGTCATCGGGCAACGGAAACGCGTCCGACCCCAAACCCGCCCACCGCGCTTTCGTGGGAAACGGGAAGTGGCTCCGGGGCGAGTTACGTGGTGACTCTAGGTCTATGACACGTGACTTTTTTATGTGAAGAAGCACGATTTCCAGCGCCGAGCGCGCGCCGGCCACCGGGGCGTTTTTCGAAGTCGTCGGGACGGCGACCACGACTGATATAAGTAAAAGAAAGTGTCAGCCTTGTACTAGTATGGGCAAACAGTGTTGGGAACTTGGGATTTGGGAAATACAACTAAATAGACTACGTACTTGTCGGCGTTCCGGAACTCACCGCGGTTCGTCGTCCCGCGTTCGTGCAGGACGCGCCCACGAAATCTTCACCCAAACAAGGCTCCCTGGCTATGCCGACTACGCACATGACGCACTGGAACCCTAGGGAAACCACCAAACCAGCGGTCGGGTCGGCGCCGCACAGCGCCGCGTCTTCCGCTGAGGCGCCTTTTAAGTGCCAGCATTCTGGAAACGGGCCGGGGTCAAGAAACAACCGTGCGCCGTCGCGACACCGCCCCCCCCCCCCGGTTGTTTCGTCGTCGTCGTGCAGAATCGACACGACACGTATACCGAGCGCCCTGGAAACCGCATCCGCGGTCAATTGTGTCTCCCCAGGGTCGGTACCGACCACCAGCACGGCGGGACACGGGCCCGACCGGCACACGCACTCGTTGTTGGATGAACTCCTGGCGGTTGTGCCAAGACCGCGGCCTCGAAGCACGCGACCGCGACGCGAACACGAGCGCGACGCACCCAGACGCGCCGCCACCGGCACCGTCGCCCACGACGACTCCATCCCGCGAAACCCGGTGGAGCCGGAGCCCCACACGAAGTGCCGTCCCCAACAGAGTCGACGTGGCGCAATCCTTTTTTCCATGCTTTTTGTGATTCTTTTGGCGTTTCACTTTCCAGCTGTCGCCTCGAAACGCTCGCCTTTCGTTTCGTTGGAGCGAACCGGAAGGAAAACCGCAGTCTCGTGGCAGCGCGACGTCCACGCGAGTTGGCGCGGCGCGTGCGACACGCCAACGTGCGTGATGCGCCCAATTGTTTCGCCAGCGAATGCGCTCGCGACGGTCGTGGTGCGATGGCCAGGTACGTGACACCCCGAACCCCGAACGTGATGGCACATTCTCGGAACGTGTGTACTAATCGCTCTTCCAACATTCATTGGGCACTCAAACCGAACTCTCGCAGGCGCCGTGCTCGTGTTTAACGCGTTAGCTGTGGTCGCGATGCTCGTCGCGCTGACAAAACACGACGGGCTCGTGTTAGACGCGACGTTACGGCACTACATGGCCCGGGAAACCGCCTCAGGCGCGCGGGACGAGGCGTTGTCACGACTGCACAGCAGGTGCGTGTTTTTGGTATTTCCCAAATCCGAAGACTGTTCACCGCCCCTGCGTGAGTATTTACCGGGCACTACTGGTAAATCTTACCAGTACTGGCAACTCTTACAAATACATCACACGTGCACTGTTTACTGCCCCTGGACGACTACACTACTAGGAACGTTTACCAGTACTGGCAACTGTTACGAACCCACACTCGCCGACTCACGACTGACACTTTTTTTCCAATCGCAGTTACAGCACCGTCCGGCATCCCCCGAGTTTCACTACTGCCGACCGCGCTTTCCACGATGCCCTGGAACAATCGAGGTTAGGTTCGTCCCTCGGTGCTATTC
>Ga0307488_10002520_pt1 | contig 15471 bp, 10 predicted proteins | sample SB02metaG_FD_202248 | JGI IMG/M metagenome (GOLD analysis project Ga0307488, IMG submission 202248) | Sea-ice brine microbial communities from Beaufort Sea near Barrow, Alaska, United States - SB 0.2 | ecosystem: Environmental > Aquatic > Marine > Coastal | place: USA: Alaska | collected... | reverse complement strand
AATCAATTAATCAACCTCATCAATAGTTGGACCGCTGTCAGCAGCAGCAGGCTCGGCATCAGCAGCACCAGCACCAGCATTAGCAGCACCAGGCTCAGCATACATCTTACTGATGATTGGATTAATTTTTTCTTGCGATTCTTTTAGCACATCATCATATTCGCCCTTAGTCGCGGTTTGATTGTCATCCAGCCATGTGATCTTCTCGGCGATTTCATCGAGAATGGTCTTCTTCTCGTCGTCAGGAAGCTTCACTTCAGGCTTATCGATGGTGTTTCTAGTATTGTAAAGATAGTTCTCGAGAGCATTTTTACTTTCGATACGGTCTTTTTGAGCTTCATCTTGAACCCTATACTCCTCAGCTTCTTTGATCATATCTTCGATCTCTTCCTTGCTCATCTTAGAATCATTCGTGATGGTGATTGTCTGCTTCTTATTGGTGCCCTTATCGATAGCGGAAACATTAAGAATCCCGTTAGCATCAATATCAAATGAAACCTCGATCTGAGGCACCCCGCGCGGTGCAGAAGGAATTCCACTGAGTTCGAAGCTACCTAGAAGCTTGTTATCCTTTGTGAATTTGCGCTCGCCCTCGAATACTTGGATAGTCACAGCAGGTTGATTATCGGAATACGTCGAGAAGACTTGCGACTTCTTGGTAGGAATGGTGGTGTTTCGGTCGATGAGGTTCGTCATGACACCACCCGCTGTTTCGATACCCATGGAAAGAGGGGCAACATCGAGAAGGAGTAGATCTTGAATGGTGCTATCTTTCTCACCGGATAGGATCGCGGCTTGGACGGTGGCACCGTAAGCGACTGCTTCATCAGGGTTCACAGACTTACAAAGATCCTTACCGTTAAAGAAATCGGCAAGTTGTTTTTGAATCTTAGGAATACGCGTTGTTCCACCAACGAGAATTACCTCATCGATATCGGATTTGGAGACCTTAGCATCAAGAATGACCTTCTCAACAGTATCGATGGTCCTGCGGAAGATGTCGGCACACATCTCCTCAAAACGCGCTCGAGTCAGCGAGGTGGAGAAATCAATGCCTTCGAAGAAGCTATCAATCTGAATTTGTGTTTGATTACCAGATGAGAGATTACGCTTCGCCTTTTCACAACTTGTGCGAAGACGGCGGATGGATTTATCATTTCCACTTGGATCTTTCTTATGTTTTCTTGTAAATTCTTTAATAAAATGTTCTACGAGACGGTTATCGATGTCCTCGCCACCGAGATGACTGTCTCCGCCCGTAGACTTAACTTCGAATACCCCGTCTTCAATACTCAGGATTGTGCAATCAAAAGTGCCACCGCCGCAATCAAAAATTAGAACGTGTTTCTCCTTATCGGACTTGTTATCGAGTCCATATGCTACAGCGGCAGCAGTAGGTTCGTTGATGATGCGAAGCACATTGAGACCAGCGATGACAGCAGCATCTTTCGTCGCTTGGCGTTGCGCGTCCCCGAAATACGCGGGAACAGTGATGACAGCATCCTTGACGGGCTTTCCGAGGTAAGTCTCCGCGATTTCCTTCATCTTCACAAGAACCATAGAGGATACCTCCTCGGGATAATACGATTTCCTCTCGCTCTTGTAATCGACACAAATTTTAGGTTTATTCTTTCCATCATCCTCAATATCGAACGTCCAAAGCTTTTTATCGTTCTGGACGTGCTCATCATTGAAGTTCCGTCCCACGAGGCGCTTGGCGTCGTGGACAGTGTTTTTAGGATTCAAAGAAGCTTGGTTCTTCGCAGCATCTCCAATGAGGCGTTCCTCATCGGTGAAAGCGACATAAGAGGGAGTTGTTCGATTACCTTGATCGTTAGCAATAATTTCTACGCGACCGTTTTGCCACACACCCACACATGAGTATGTAGTTCCGAGATCAATACCAATAGCAGACATTATATGAATTATAATCAACAAAATATTTTTAAATGAGTTTTATTTGGCGAAGAGATCCTTTAAATAGATCATGAACGTTATCGCCAAGATAGAAATCAACGCCTTTATGATGTAATACATACACTTATTCTTCTTATGCACGTAGATCATGAGCCTGTTCTTTTTATTTATCTGATAGAATATCACGAGCGGAATGGCAGCGATAATTATCATCATTCCATTGAAGCGTAACTTCGATGAAATAAACATTAGATTACTTATATAACATATAATATTATATTTGATATTACACTAAAGAAATATTTAACTATGAATTCAAAAAAAAATGTTTTTTTACAGCGAATCATCATAATCCGAACGAATCATCAGAATAAATAACACTACCATAGAGCATCTGTACAAAAAACTGATTTTTCATAATTCATAATTCATAAACTTCTCCCTTACAAAAGTTGAGCGCACAAGGTGATATAGAACATTCTCCTCAAAAATAATTGCCCGACTGCTGTATTTGGGTTGTGTACGCCCATTCGATTCCGCAATAAAACACCTCTAACCAACGCTTGGATTTTGATACAAGGAATATCGAATTTTAAATAGTCATGGAATATTATATTTTTCGATAATTTTAGACAGTCTGACGCTGTGATATTTGAGCTATGATTTTTTCTAAATGCGTATTTGAAACATTCGAAATTCCCACGTCTTATTGTACAGCGACAAAAGCTGTTATCCAATTTGTACCCGTTTTGATACAGAAGTTGTACAATGTCAAGTCGTCCATTTTCGGATGCGTACCTGCACAACCAACTACGACCACATTCATCGTTAAATCCATAATCTTTTTCAACGTTTTCTAGGAAATATCGTATGCAATTCACATGTCCTCCAGAAATGGCGTAAATAAGAGTACCTCTATCCAAAGGACGAACGTTAATATTTGCATGTTTCAGAATGTTTAAATGACCACAATAAGCAGCATACTGGCATATCTTCTCATTCCATGCCATTCCATTTTGGTGTAAGTTTATCAAACACTCGATATCACCGTGGCGAACAGCTGTTTTCCACGTATCTGTAATATTCAAACATCCAAGAATCATTATGTTTAGTTTCTTATTTAGCATATCAGGTTCTTAAGTATATTACAGTAGTTAGAGCTTCATAAACTTCTCCCTTACAAAAGATGAGCGCCCAAAGTGATATAGAACATTCTCCTCAAAAATAATTGCCCGACTGCTGTATTTGGGTTGTGTACACCCATTCGATTCCGCAATAAGACACCTCTAACCATCGATTGGATTTTGATACAAGGAATATCGAATTTTAAATAGTCATGGAATATTATATTTTTCGATAATTTTAGACAGTCTGACGGTGTGATATTCGAGTTATGATTTTTTCTATATGCGTATTTGAAACATTCGAATTTCCCACGTCTTATTGTACAGCGACAGACGTTTTTATCCAATTTGTACCCGTTTTGATACAAAAGTTGTACAATGTCGAGACGACCATTTTCGGATGCGAACCTACACAACAAACTACGGCCATATTCACCATTAAGTCCATACATTTTTTGTTGCAATTCTTTTTCAACGTTTTCTAGAAAATATCGTATGCAGTGTATTTGTTTTCCATAAACGGCGTAAATAAGCGTACTTCTATCCAAAGGACGAACGTTAATATGTGCATATTTCAGAATGTTTAAATGACCACGATGAGCAGCATACGGGCAAATCTTCGCATTCCATTCCATTCCATTTTGGTGTAAATTTATCAAACACTCGATATCACCGTAGCGAACAGCTGTTTTCCACGTATCTGTCATAGTCAAACATCCAAGAATCATTATGTTTACTTACTTTACTTAGCGTATCAGGTTCTTAAAGTAATATATATATATAGGGTATTATCTAATTGATCATCGCAGTGTTTTCTGAACAGTAGCTTTCTTTATAGCAGATTTCTTCCTACTTCCGCCTAATATATATTTTTATGGAAAAAAATTATCATTTTTTATATTTAACAATTTAACGTAATGCAAAGTTCTTCATATAATATTTGTTGAAATAAATATGTTTAATATCTTTGACTGAATGTTTTTTATATTTTCAAGTTTTGATTTTGATATTAATATCCAAGTCATCCTCCTCGATTATCTTCTTGAGAGGCATATCGAATTTGATACCAACATTTCCACATAATTCCATGATGTTCGCCACTTGTGAGTCATCCACTTCGCCGTCACTATCTTCGTCGTCGCCATATATCCTCGTTGCTTTACTGATGATCTCTTCATCCAATAGAATATCAGAATCACCCGTTCCAGACTTCGGGATTTGTCCAGCAATCACATTCGCAGCTACACCTTGCATCTTATCGTAATCACCGAACACACCAGACTTGATCAGGATATCAGCCGTCTCTTCAAAACTACACTTGGCAAGAGGACCGATGTCACTCCTGTTAATACCGTGTCTATCAATAGACAACAGCGAACCCTTAGATGTCATCGTATCAACAAGCAGTGAAATGTGCCTCTGATTCACGTTGCCGCTCTCCTTAAAGATGTCGTCGATCTCATTGAATAACGCCTGGCGAGCTGCTTCAATGCCGAGCACCTCGTATATCTCAAAGATATCATTGGAAATCGTCTTCACTGGATCCACATATTTACTCAGACCCAGAATTTCCAACAGATTCGTTCCATCTGTCACGAGAGTGCAGTGCACATTTTTCTTTTCATCGTCATCTTCCCCAGCAGCATCAGCAATCGCAATAGGCTTAGTTTCTTTCATTTCTAATTTCAAAGTCTCGGGATTAATATACATGACGTTTGAATCAGGCTGAGTCGATATGTTCTTGATTTTAGAGATCCCTTTAATCACCAGCTGCATGAGCTCTTGTTCGAGCGCCTTCATGTCCGTAATTATATCGGCGCTGTTGTCTGGAATGAGCTTGATCCTGAAGATCACCTTTTCAGAACTATCATCACTGTGCATACACACAACCCTCTCGTTATAACTGCTTATGATGGCGCGATGAACATCAGCAGTGTTAATGCGATTATTCAACATTTTCTCATGATTGAGTTCAAGACGCAGCAACCAGGGATTCTCCTTACCATCGCAATCAGTGTATTGAAACTCATCGTTATCTGCCAGAATTGAATATTTGGTATATGTGGCGAGAATGCTTTCGTCTGTATTCACTGTGTCCGTCTCATAGTAAATCTCTATGGTATCCACAAAATTCGAGAGGTAGGAAGTCTGAATGTATGTTTTAGCTTCTTCTGCCTTGGCGATATCATTCGCATACTCATCGACGAGGTGAATGGTCAGAGAAGGAGACTTGATATTCTTTGAAACACTCAACAGCTCTTTGATTCTCGGAACACCACGAACACCCTTTGAAGCTGACGCTACACCAGACAAGTGAAAGGTATTCAGTGTCAATTGGGTAGTAGGCTCACCAATACTTTGAGCCGAGACGACCCCAACGAGCTCGCTGGGATGTACGAGGGACTTATAGAACGTATGCTCAACGTGTTTGCACAGGTAATCAAACGCGTCTTTGGTGAATCCCAACTCTTGGATGAGTCTCTTAGGATTGAAGAAGTGACGCAGTAATATGTGGAGAATCTTGTTGCCATCAGTAATATTCGACACCTTGAGCGCATATAACTCTTCCATCTTCTCGAATATATAGTCCACCGACAAGTCAGAAGCTGTCTTCAGTTTATTCAACGCATATATGGAGATAATGTTGTTGATAGTGCGATTAAACGCGATAGGATATATGAGCGTTGATTCCGATTTGAACTTTAGAATTTTCTCAATAATAAACTGCCGGTCGTCGAGGATCATATTGAAGTAATCCAATAGCTGTTTGTCGATAACTTTGGCAGTAGCTTTAACACTCATACTCTTGAACACTTCATTATTCACATATCCTTTGAATGACTTGACACCCTCCGCAAAGAAATGTGTTTTGATATCGTCGATGGTCGTCCCGTATTTCAAATAGGTCATATGTTGTTTTTCCAGCTTGCAAGAGTGCATGCCATCATCACCGTATAAGAATTGAATGATTTGACCGTTGGCGTTTCTGACGGACATGTCAAAATGCACCTTCATATCCTCCATCGCCTTAACAAGTTTCCTTTGAATGTAACCTGTCTCCGACGTTTTAACCGCGGTATCAATCAAACCTTCTCTCCCACCCATAGCGTGAAAGAAGAACTCTTGAGGAGTCAAACCGTCGATGAATGAATGCTTGACATACCCGCGAGCCTCAGGACTGTCATCGTATTTGTGATAGTGTGGTAGCGTTCTGTTATCGAAACCATAGTTGATTCGCTTACCTTCAACACTGCACTGTCCAACGATGCCAATCATTTGCAAGACGTTGAGGATACTCCCCTTACTCTTCGAATCAATCATGCTCAACATTCTGTTATCAGGACGCTTGATGTTATCATCAGCTTTAACAGCGTGCTCAATGCGATGGTTTTGCTTGTTCATGATGTTCTCGAGTTTATTTTCAACGAATTCCTGATTGGTCATCATAGTCATGTTATTTAATTCATTTTTGTAAATTATATTCATGAATGCTTCCACATCCGTGTCGATGTTATCCAGAGCAACTTTAATGACGTCTTTCGTTTTCCCACCAATGATGAGGTCAGAAACACCAACACTAAAACCATGATACACCAGCCAATCACAGATTATGCGTTGCGTGTTGTCGAAAATGCTCCTCGTCTCATCTTTCCCAAGGTCGTTAAAGATGGCGTGAACGATACCATTCGTCATGTCCTGATACGTTTTCTTACTCAGGATCCCCTCTTTGATGTCCCCGTCTTCGATGAGGACTTCTCCAACACGCGTATTCAATGTAGGGGGGAACACTGAAGACAGCACCTTGTTTCCAAACCACACTTTATTGTTTATCTTAAGACCCTTCTCATCGAGTTCCGTGGCATATCCGTTATGATCTGGAATGAGCCCCGTAAATCGCGTGTTGTTCGAAATGAGGTTAAAGACTTGTTTCTCAAGTAATTTGATGTCGTTATGAGTCATCTTATATATACCGAGTGCGATGTCCTGTACAACAGATACGATCGGTGAAGAATCCTTCGGGGAGATGATCTGCGTCGGGACGCTCGCCAACTCGATGAGTTCATTCTCAGTCTGAAGGGATTGCGGCACGTGCATGTTCATCTCATCACCGTCATAATCTGCGTTATAACTCGGTGTGCAGCACACGTTCAACCGAAACGTATCATATTTCATGACTCGAACTTTGTGAGCCATCATAGACATCTTATGAAGGGACGGTTGCCTGTTGAACAGGACATAATCACCGTTTTGTAGGTGACGTTCAACGATGTCGCCGTCCTCGAGTATGATGCTGTTGATGTTGTTTTCATTGATCATCATCGTGCGATAGTTGGAAGAGCACTTCTTGATATACTTGGCACCAGGGTAGTTATCTGGGCCGTTCTTGACAATCGTCATCAGCTTAGCTTTGTTAAAATTATTCACAATCTCAGGGAATGTCAAGTTCATCGCGATCTTGATGGGAACTCCAACTTCGTCAATACTCAGATTGGGGTCTGGGGTGATAACACTGCGCGCAGAGAAATCCACGCGCTTACCCATGAGATTGCCTCTGATTCTGCCCTCCTTTGACTTCAGGCGCTCAGTGACGGAACGTAGAGGTCGACCAGTCCTCTGTTTTGCGGGAGGCACACCAGGCAACTGATTATCGACGAAAGTGGACACGTGATACTGCACGAGGGAAACCCAATAGTCAATATGGTCTTTAGAGGCATCTTTAGCAATTTTTTGTTTTAAAGTGTTATTAGTTTTGATGATGTCGCACAGCTTGTGAGTGAGGTCATCTTCACAACGTTGCCCTGTCTCATTCCTCACTGAGGGACGAACTGCGGGAGGTGGAACAGGAAATACGGTGCAGATCAAGGACTCGGGGCGGTTGATATCTTTTGGGAACCCCATTGCGTTGGCATCGACATCGGTGATTCTTTTAAATATGTTCAGGATGTCCTCTCCGGTGAAGACGACTTTTTTTATTTCAGTTATGTCTGACGTCTGAGTATCGTCTTTCTTCTCGTCATCCTTCCACTCCATGATAATCCTGCCGATATTCTCTTTAGTAATCTTATTAGGTTGTTTAGCCCCGCACCCGTTGGGATTCATAGTGCCACAACGTTTGACTTTAGAGCATGCTTTGTAGATGATATCGAATTTCTTTTGCCTGGATATTTTTTTGTTGATGATCTTTGCGATGTCGGGATCTTCGGGGTCCACCAGAAGGGATGAACACCTAAAGCAAGCGCATTTTAATATTTTTCTGACCACGTCAAAGAACTGCATATGGAAGATGGGCTTGGCCAACTCGATGTGTCCGAAATGTCCAGGGCAGAAGGTGTTCTTCTGCATGCACACCTTACAAGTCTTGTCGTTTTCGATGACGCCCATTCTGCTGTCGAACAAGCCACCGATGATGGGTTCATTTCCTGAATACGTGTCTGTTGAAACAATCTCGGCGACAGACATTTTCCTGATGTCGTCGGGACCCATGATGGAAAACTGAATACCCTCGACGTTCTTGACTTCATTTTCAAATGATAATTCTTTGTATATAGTCATGGTCGTTATGTAATATTAATAGTTCAATATATTATTTTTAAATTAAAATTGTCATTTTTTTTAACACACGAATCAACTTAAAAAAATGACGTCAAGCTTATTTATATAAATAAAATCAAATTCATAATGCTCACAAGAAATCAGAAACTACTTTTACAACAATCAAAGGCAAAAAAAGCGGCTCATGTAGCTACTCAGACTGATTGTAATAATAAAAGAAAGCACGATGAAATAGACGACACACAACAAACTGTACACGACAAAAACAAGAAGAATCTCACTAAAAGACACACTGAAGACAATGCCAATGACAAAGACAATGACGAAGAAGACAAAGATAAAGATAAAGAAGACAAAGAATGCGACGAAGACAAAGAATGCGACGAAGACAAAGAATGCGACGAAGAAGATGATGATGATGACGATTATAATGATGTCGACGATGATGAATACACCGAAGACACTGACGGAACAGAAGAAACCGAAGACACTGAAGACACTGACAGTTCCGAAGACACAGGCACTGAAGACACCGAATACACTGACACCGACGAATACGAAGACCAATATAAAGAAGAAAACGTATCAGGACTGTGCGAAGATGTCCTCATGAAGTTGTTCGACATCAACACGAATGAATCTATTCTGAAGGAGGACAAAGACCTAATGACCTTGTTAAATAAGGAAAAAAAACTAAAGAATGAAAACGAAAAGATCGTTTCCAAGTTTGTTGAAAAGGCTTCGACGGATGACTTGAAATATATGAAACCTTTTTCAATGGAAGCTAAACTCACATTCGCCAAAGAACATAAGAAACTATCTGAGTTTAACAACGATACGATCCCTTTGAAGTTCAGGATTCTATCGAGGGACATTGATGAGAACGTAAAGGCTATCGCCTATAGAAAGTTAGAAACCTTAGGAAAAATGCCTTCATCTAATGGAGAATATCATAAGTTGAATAACTGGATCCATTCTCTTTGCGACGTTCCTTTTGGAAAGTATAAGGAACTTCCTATTAAACATGAAGATGGTCAAGAGAAAATAGTCGAATTCATGAAGAAGACGAAGGCGAACTTCGACGAGAAGATTTACGGACACAAGGAGGCGAAAGATCAGATCATAAGGATTATCGCGCAATGGATTTCTAACCCTTCTTCTAAAGGTAATGTGATCGGTATTCACGGAAAGCCTGGTGTCGGCAAGACGACACTGATTAAAGATGGTTTAGCGCAGGCGCTTGACCTACCTTTCGCGTTTGTCCCCCTCGGCGGCACTCATGACAGTTCTTTCTTAGACGGACACGGATACACGTATGAGGGTTCTACGTGGGGTAAGATTGCAGAGCTGTTGATGCAGTCTAAATATATGAATCCTATCATCTACTTTGATGAACTCGATAAGATCAGTTGTACGACTCAGGGTGATGAGATAATCAACGTGCTCATTCATTTAACGGATCCTGGTCAGAACGATAAATTTAATGATAAGTATTTCTCCGAGATTCCTTTTGACTTATCGAAAGCGCTCATCATCTTCACCTACAACGATGACTCTAAGGTTAGTCCTATCCTGAAAGACAGAATGATTCGTATTGAAACGAAAGCTTACTCTGTCGTGGACAAGGTCGAGATCGCCAGGGAACACATCGTTCCAGAGATTCTAAAGCAATTTAATATCGTCCCAGGGAACGTCGTTCTTGACGACGATATCATCAGGAACATCATCGATAACACTGATGATGAGGCGGGTGTGAGAAATCTAAAGAGAAACTTTGAGTCCATCATAAGCAACATCAACCTTAACGTCCTTCTGGGGAATAACTCGTATCCTCTAAAGGTCGATACAGAAGTAGTTATGAAATATTGTAAGAAAAATAATGTAGATGCGGACACATATATACCACACATGTATGTATGATTTATTATATTAATCTATTGTAATCTACAAGCGCCTACAGATGCAGATGTTCGCATATGCTGTGCACGATAAATGGGAAGATGAATTAATGTTTAGTGCAGACGGAACATTCTCAAGAAAAACTATCAAATCTTTTAACAGTGGGACTTATATACTATCTGAAAATTACATGTGTTTACTATGGGATAATTGGGAAAAAGAAGAACTATATTCAATGGATTCAAAATTGTATATGAACAGAACTTTTGTAGTCAATTTATCTAAAACAAATGGCTCATATAAAGATTTTTTCGCATCAAGTGGTAAATTAATAGTTGAAAGACAACATGAAAATCAAAGTGTTTGTCTTGTCGGTAATGCTTGTTTGAACATCGGACTTTGTAAAGGTAAAGCAATAGACAAATGTGATATTTTAGTAAGGTTTAATGGTTTTTCATTAGATGAATCATTATGTGCAGATCTTGGTAAGAAAACAAATGTAGTATTTATCACACCCGAATTTGTGCATAAAATAAAATTATTTATCGGAGAGGCGCAGTATTTAATTTTTAATCCATTGAATCACCTGGTAATAAGTAAAGAACACGAACAATTTATCATTACAAGATCTTTTAATTATTATGTTTTAAGTAAGTATTATCTGAATGAAAAAACAAAATCCAGACCTTCAACTGGATTTTTTGCGATACTTTATTATTTGTTTTATTTAAATTACCAGCATATCTACATAACTAATTTTGACTTTCAACTTTGCACTGATAGACCTATTGAATATTTCAATAATGACGCAAAACCATCCCAATGTCATGATTTCAAATATGAAAAAGAGGTTGTTTTAGATCTCATACGTGAAGGTTATATAACAGTTATCTAGTAATACTCAACCCAAACGGCAATTAGCTTTTATATTCGGTGACAAATAAATCTTTGGTCTATTGTAAGCTTTCTAACTTATCGATGACGGAGTTCACCATTTTTTTTTAATTTTATATCCATACATAGTAATAATATACTTCACCATGCTTTTAGAAATAATAGGTATTCTTATTGTTGTCATCTCACTCGTTCTAGGTGTTATCAATACTATTCGTATGAGCAGGATAAAAAAAGAACAACATACCATGTCCATAATGGATTTGGCAGAATTTCAAAACCTATCAGATGACGTCAAGGCGTTCTATAGATCTTTCATCCTCGAGAAGTGGATAAAGGCGTTCAATGAAAAGTTTAATCAATCGATCGAAGTAAACGGCCTAAACAGATACTACGTCGAAAACAAAGAGAAACTAACAAAACTGAACGACCTCTATTTAGAAATCGCTAAGCTAGGCTTTAAAAGCGAATCAATCATCACCAAGAACCAAAACATGCTCATATACAACGCTGATCTTGATAAGCTCATCAAGGAAGCGAAATCGAGAAAGACGGAATTAGAGGCTGTTAAGAGCACTTAAAGAGCCAGAACAGTGGTCTCGTCCAGGCGTTCGCCGTCATAATAGATGACGACATTGTGTGTTAGGACGTGTTCATGGACAAAGCCAACCATCTCACGTTTAATATCCGTCTCATAATCAACTTCGTATTCGAATGACCACGTGATTGTTTTTTCATCGGATAGATCGACACTCAGATCCAATTCAACCAATAAGTCTTCTTTCATGTAATCGTGAACGTCTTGAAGCACTCTTACGTGCTCTGAGGCAACAGTCATGTTCACTAAAAGTTTATCACTCGATACCCCATCATGATATACATTATTTTTGTATATGTCATAGAAATAATTCTTCTCATCGCGCACATAGTCATCGTCTTCACCTTCACTACCTCCATCGGACATTATACAGTCCCCATGACTATCATATTTGTCGTTTTCATTGACGATGTCAGTATCAATGTATATTTTAATAGGCTTTGTATCATCAGTCGTCATTATTTTGTATATGTATGCGGATACAAACACGTAAAAGAATCCTATGAAGGCATACATAAAACTCGGTGTTTAATTACATTATAAGGTGCGATATATGTTTAAACTGATTTCATGCTTAAGCATTCTCGTAAGCTTTGTTATTCGTGAATAACATGCTCAAAAAGCTCTTATCGTGTTTAGAAGGCACGCTATATTTATATTCGTCATTGGTTTTATCGATAGAGTTGATGTTGATGTCCGCATCGAGTTTATAATCCTCGGGAGTCATCCCTGTCTTCCTATCGTCCGACGCTATCATCTCCAGTTTAGCGTTCTTCAGAAGCGCGTTCTGGTTATCTTGAGACTTGTTAATACCCTTGACGAGTTCCTTTTTGAAATTCAGATCGCTTTCGAAATTGACGTATTCGTATTCATCAATAGGTTTAGTGAACTGTTGGTTATACCTGCTCTCGCTCTTCTTGATCCCAAAATACACTGATAACGTTTTCATAGTGCTATCGACTATGACGAAGCCAAAGAACACGCAAACGAACCCGATTATAGCGAATTTAAATAGATCGTATTCCATATTCTGTTTAACGGATTGAGCTTTTTTCATCGCCGACTCTATATTTTCCCTCATCGTATTTACTTGATCTCGCATCGCCTTTATTTGATCTTGCAGTCCGTTATCTTCCATACCTACCACACCCACCATAAGATTTAAATTGTAAAAAGAAAAAAAGTATATATATTAAATCAAATCAAATGGAAGATGAGACAAATGTTGATAAACTTGAGTTGCAGTTAAATTGTAATGTATCCCCAAACTTAACAGACTTGGAACTCACACAACTATCCGATGAAATAATGTATATATCCGAGGATATCTTATTCACGAACATCATAGGTTCTCCTGAATACGAGAAGGCGATGGAGTATAACATACAGCATAACCCCAATAAGGCGTCTAACGTACTCTCTACGTTCATCGATAAAAACAAAGACACTCAACAACTCAAGAACATAAAGGGAACCGGAGACATCCACTTGAACCTCCTACACGGTGAGTGCGGACTTGTAATGAAGATTCTGGAGTTTAGTAATTCGATCGAATCGTTAGCCAGCAAAACCGACTATATAAACAATAAGGTTTCAAATACCGATTCATCTAAAAGCATGATCACCTATGTCGTCTATTTATACATTGTCATCTACATATACTTTCTCTATCAGTATATAGTGGCTCTCGGATCAGGCGACTCAGAGAAGGCTATTACCTTCGACATCGGCTTCATATCGAATCTGGCATATATATACCTATTCGATACCCTGAAGAACAGATTCTTCGAATATTCCAACATATCTGTCACGCTGGGTAATCTCGATACCAGTGTCTGTTCCGAATTATCGATCATCGTAAACTGTTTAGACTCCATCAGTAAGAGCACCTCAAAGATCAATAAGGCTCTTATAGCCAAGAAGACATTCGAATCAAGTAGCCCTCCCCCTGATGATCTTACCGCATGCGAACGTTCGATCGTCACGAACATGTATAAAATATATGACATCGTATACATCAAGAAGATCTTCACATCGTCTAAATCGCATTTCAAGGAAACCGTTAATTCTATAAACAAATTCATAGAAAAACAAAAGAAATATATCCTCAAGACCGAGAACATCGACGCGGCTTCCGACAGCACTACTAATGACACCATGGAAGCGATATATGATGTATTGGTGAAAGGCCGACCACACGATATATTCAAGTCGGTTCAATCAGCTCATGCGTATCGAGACACTTTATCTAACAATCACGACGAGTATTTAAAGAATAAAATCATCGGACCAATCATCAATTTCATGTATAAAACGAACTTTAACAAAGTCATAACAAATACCAACTTCGAAAGTTTCTTCGATGAAATACAGTCTGTAAATAGCGAGTTGCGCAAACTGAGAGACAACTATTTACCTGAATACGAGCAGTTGAAGTCGTTCGTATATCCTATAGAGATGAAGGAGCTCACTAAGTACTCTACAGAAGAATTCATAAACATTCAGCATCCCGCGACTACCATCAAAGACGTGTCGATTTTGGAATACTTTTTAAAGGTAAAACTGGCGAACATTCAGAATGGTGTGATCGTTCCTGACGACGAATATGCATCTTTAGGGAGTGCAAAGGCAGAACAAATTAAGAAGGATGTTGATCTAATCCTGACTCGAATATCGAAGCGAACGAGTCATAGGTTGAATATATTGGAGAAGTATGACAAGTTCATCTTGAAAATGCGCGGAGGTTATTTCGATGCTAATTCCATACAGGAATACACAGACATATATGAGCGCATAAAATTATTCTTCAGGGAGAAAACGTCGGAATACAAGTTGAACGATAACATTATGTTGAGATACATGAATATCATTCTCAGGCAAGACGATGATATGACGACGGATGATCGTAACATAGTGGTTATCAACCTGAAGTTTATTATCCTGAAAATATTGAAAGACATAAGTATATCTACTGAAATAGCGGGGAGCATACTGGACTCCAAGAACATCAACACGAACAAATACATACCGTTTATTAAATTCGAGTCAAAGATGAATTTGCTCTCTGATTCTGATATGCAGAGTTTGGACACCTATATCAGTGCGATCTTGGTGAAGATCAGGGAATTCCGCAAATACATAAGGACACAAGAGAACACGTTCTCTAAGAAGTTTCAGCTTCTTTCGATCTATGAAAATATGCATCGTAATTTTCTGAATGGTTCTGCAATCTTACTGTTGGTGTATTTTTATGAGCAGACACTTAGTGATTCTTTCAAGGCGCAATCTAAGGAGGCATTGGGGATGTTCGGTAACATCACTGGTTCCGTTAAGGATAATATCGCGAGCAAAACTGGAATCACATCGCGGCTGAACAAAGCGAGTGATATGTTATCTTCTGTCAAGAATAAATATGGTGCGAAACAAGGTGGTGCAGAAGCTGAAGAAGAACAAGATGATAACAAAGAAGATAATGACAAAGAAGAT